>Ga0129317_1000332_pt1 | contig 53375 bp, 47 predicted proteins | sample Cm1ome_FD_94430 | JGI IMG/M metagenome (GOLD analysis project Ga0129317, IMG submission 94430) | Eastern black-and-white colobus group fecal microbial communities from Wisconsin, USA - Cm1105 metagenome | ecosystem: Host-associated > Mammals > Digestive system > Large intestine > Fecal | place... | reverse complement strand
TAGCACAAATGGATGCTCTTTTTTTAATTCACCTAACAGGTGAAAAGCAATAATCGGTTTAAATACAGTAACTATGCGGCTTTCAGCCGCACTCACCGCACCGCGGTGAATAATTCAGGTTAATATATAAGAACTGAGAGATATTTTTAGAAAGGACCTGATTATATGAAGAAAGTTGCCAATCAGACAAAAAGCCGCATTGTTTCTGCCGCGTGGAAGTTGTTTTACCAGTACGGTTATGACAAGACTACAATAGATGATATAGTTGAGCTTTCGCAGACCTCAAAGGGAACCTTTTATCATTATTTCGGATCAAAGGATGATCTGTTAGGCTCACTTTCATATCTTTTCGATAAGAAATATGAAGAGCTTGAAGAAACCATGGATCCGTCATTGGATCCGATAAGCAAGCTTCTGTTTATGAACCACGAGCTTTTTCTTATGATAGAAAATACTGTATCAGTCTCGCTTTTATCGCAGCTTTTTGCATCACATCTGATAGGTAAGGGAGAAAGATACCTGCTTGATCAGGACAGAACATATTATAAGCTGCTAAGGCAGCTTGCCATAGAAGGTAAAGAGCAGGGAATATTCAAGGAAAGTCTTTCTGTTAATGACATTACAAAGGCATATGCCGTGTATGAACGTGCAATAATGTATGACTGGTGCATATCAGACGGCAATTACTCCATATGTCAGTACGCAGAAAAAATGCTGCCGTTATTTTTGGAGGGCCTTTCGGAAAAGCAAAAGTAAGATATAAAAAAGATATGGAAGCATTAACAGTAAACATTTACAGCACTCGATGCGAAACTGAATATATGGCTGTAAATGCGACGCTTCCCGACTTGCAAATACTGCTTAAAATATGTATATTATTATAAGCTGTGTGCATTGTATCGATTTATAAGCATTTTGATATTTAAACAGTGCCTTTATGCTGATATATTAGGAACTGTAAATGCAATGTATATATTAATATGAAATGACCTGCTATGCGGGATAATTGTTAAAGATAAAACTGTAACAGAAAGTGAGAAGGATAAATGGCAGCAGATAATGAGAAAAAGCTGGTAGAAGAGATAACATCCATGGATGTGGATTTTGCTCAGTGGTATACGGACGTAGTAAAAAAGGCAGAGCTTTGTGATTATTCATCAGTAAAGGGATGTATGATACTTGAGCCTGCAGGATTTGCTATTTGGGATGCTATAAAGGAAAATCTCGACAGACGTTTTAAGGAAACAGGCGTTGAAAACTGCGCTATGCCTATATTTATTCCTGAGAGCCTGCTTCAGAAGGAGTCAGACCATGTAGAGGGCTTCGCACCTGAGGTAGCATGGGTGACACACGGAGGCTATGACAAGCTTCAGGAAAGAATATGTGTAAGACCTACATCAGAGACACTTTTCTGCGAATACTATGCAAGAAAGGTTCATTCTTACAGAGATCTGCCAAAAGTTCTTAACCAGTGGTGTTCTGTAGTTCGTTGGGAGAAGACTACAAGACCTTTCTTAAGATCAAGAGAGTTCTGGTGGCAGGAAGGACATACAGCACATGCTACTGCTGAGGAATCAAGAGAAAGAACAGAGCAGATGCTTAATGTCTATGCTGACTTTGTTGAGAAGGATCTTGCTATACCTGTTATAAAGGGACAGAAGACAGAGAAGGAGAAGTTTGCCGGAGCAGAGGCTACTTATACAATAGAGGCACTTATGCACGACGGACAGGCTCTTCAGTCTGCTACATCTCATGACTTTGGTGACGGATTTGCCAGAGCGTTTGGTATTCAGTACACAGATAAGGATAATAAGCTTCAGTATGTACATCAGACATCATGGGGTATGAGTACACGTGTCATCGGTGCTATCATCATGGTACACGGCGATAATGAAGGACTTAAGCTTCCGCCGCATATCGCTCCGACACAGATCATGATCTGCCCTGTAATGCAGAAGAAGGAAGGAGTTCTTGACAAGGCCTATGAGCTTGAGAAGGAGCTTAAGGCAGCAGGCTTCAGAGTAAAGACTGATGCAAGAGATAAGAACCCTGGATTTAAGTTTGCTGACTGCGAAATGAGAGGAATACCGCTCAGAGTTGAGATAGGACCGAGAGACATCGAGAACGGACAGGCTGTGCTCGTAAGACGTGATACTCATGAGAAGGAGACTGTTGCACTCACAGATCTTGCAAAGAGAGCGGGAGAACTCCTTGAGACTATCCAGCATGATATGTATGAGAAAGCAAAGCAGCATCTTGAGAACCATACATTTACAGCTACATCCATCGACGAGATGGAAGACATCCTTGACAAGAAGACAGGCTTCGTAAAGGCAATGTGGTGCGGTTCCAAAAAGTGCGAGGAGAAAATAAAGGATAAGACAGGAGCATCTTCAAGATGTATCCCGTTTGAGCAGGAATGCATAGATGACAAGTGCATATACTGCGGAAAGCCTGCAACAAAGATGGTATATTGGGGCAGAGCATATTAATAAAGCTTAAAACAGCAGAACCTTGATTAAAATATTTACTACAAAAGACGGAACTGCCGCACTGAGAACTGCCTTAGTGCCTTAAGTTCCGTCTTTTACGCGAAGCAGCGAGGAAAGTAAACATGCTTGCATGTTTAATTGACGAGCGCCGTGATAACCGCGAGTCGGAAGACGAAGCGGATTACGCGAAGCAGATTACGCGAAGCAGATTGCGCGAAACGGGGCAGGAGAAGCAACGAGGAAATAAAATGCCGGAAAATACTTTATCAAAAATACATATAGATATACCGGACAATGTCGGCTTTATCATAAAGACATTGGAGGATAAGGGATTTGAGGCCTATGCCGTAGGAGGCTGTGTCAGAGATACACTGATAGGAAGGACGCCCGGAGACTGGGATATAACCACCTCTGCACTTCCTCATGAAATAAAGTCCTGCTTCAGAAGAACTGTCGATACAGGCATTGAACACGGAACCGTCACGGTTATGTTCGGAAGTGAATCCTATGAGGTGACCACTTACAGGATCGACGGAGAATACAGAGATAACAGACATCCTGACAGCGTCAGCTTTACCTCATCGGTAAGAGAAGACTTAAGGCGCAGAGATTTTACCATAAACGCAATGGCCTATAACGAAAGAACAGGCATATTGGATCTGTTCGGAGGCTGTGAAGATCTTAAAGCAGGAATCATCAGATGTGTCGGAGATGCTGATGAGAGATTTGACGAGGATGCACTGAGAATATTAAGAGCAGTAAGATTTGCAGCACAGCTTGATTTCAAGATAGAAGAGCATACTGCAAATGCAGTAAAAAGACATGCAATAAATCTTCAGGCGGTGTCAAAGGAACGTATACTCACAGAGATAACAAAACTTATCTGCTCAGCACATATAGAACGAATATTTGATATTTTTGAGCTTGGACTCGCACCTTACATATCTGAGCATTTTGATGAGATAAATATATACGGACTTAAAGAGCTTATTACTACAAAGGATACGACTGAAAGACATGGTAGATACTTAAGCACCGAAGAACGAAGAGCGCTTGATGATGCCTTTGATTATGAAAAAACAACTTCATACGAGCTTCGATTTGCAAGATTTGCAATGCTTGCAGAAGGTATGAAGCCGGAGCATGTCAAAAAAATGATAAAGGGCCTCAAGCCGGACAATGACACGCTGCATAATACTGAGCTTCTTATAAAACTTTTATATGTACCGCTTTCAGATGACAGATATGAGCTCAAAACACAGATGGCAGATGTACCGCCGAAGCTTTTCTATTGTCTTCTCAGGCTTAAAGCTGTATCATGCAGGACGAAGCTCTATAAGGAGCGCTGCAGGAATGAGAAGTTGGAAAATGTCATCGCTCTTTATGAGGATATAATGAAAACTGATGAACCTATATACCTTAAGGAGCTTGCAGTAAACGGAGGAGATCTTATAAGCTGCGGAGTAAAGCCGGGACCGGAACTTGGAGAAATGCTGAAAAGGCTTTTAGATCTCGTGCACAGAGAGCCACAGCATAATGATAAAAACTTCCTCAAGGAAAAGGCTTTAAATATTCTTTGATGCCGATCGTAACGACGGTTCAAAAATATGGCTCTATCCTTATGTATATGATATACTTTAGCATGTCTGCAGACGGCTTTTGTTAATGCGGATTTAAGTAAAGATCGGCATAAATGCATTTACCGGATCTTAAATTAAGGTGATAAAAATGAGAGATTATAAAAGTATATATGAGAGCTGGCTTAGTGACCCTTATTTCGATGAAGAAACAAAGGCAGAGCTCAGAGCGATAAATAACGATGATGAGGAAATAATGGAGAGGTTTGCTGTTGATCTCGAGTTCGGAACAGCAGGATTAAGAGGTGTCATCGGAGCCGGAACGAATCGTATGAATAAATACGTTATAAGACGTGCGACACAGGGACTTTGCGATTACATCAACAGTCTCGGAATGGCAAATAAGGGTGTCGTTATCGCTTATGATTCAAGACATATGTCACCTGAGTTTTCAGATGAAACAGCGCGTACTCTTGCTGCAAACGGAATAAAGGCCTACAGATTCGAGTCCTTAAGACCGACTCCGGAGCTTTCCTTCGCTGTAAGAAAGCTTGGATGTATTGCCGGAATTAATATAACGGCAAGCCACAATCCTTCGGAATATAACGGATATAAGGTGTACTGGGAGGACGGCGCACAGTTTACACCGCCTCACGATAAGGCTGTTACTGAGGCTGTTTTAAGCATATCTGATCTTTCAACCTGTAAAACCATGGATAAGGAGGCTGCCGAGGCGGCAGGACTTTACATTACTATAGGCAGTGAGATCGACGATGCCTATATTGAATGCGTAAAATCTACAATTATTGATAAAGCTGCAATTGAAAAAATGCAGGATGAAATCGGCATCGTTTACACACCGCTGCACGGAACAGGACATAAGCCGGTCATGCGCATACTTAAGGAACTTGGCTTTACACATGTTTACGAAGTACCGGAGCAGGCTGAGCCTGACGGAGCATTTCCTACGGTAAATTATCCTAACCCGGAATCAAAGGCAGCCTTTGAGCTTGCACTTAAGCTTGCTGAGGAAAAGGGGGCAGAGCTTGTGCTTGCAACCGATCCGGATGCGGACAGACTCGGAGTTTATGCAAAGGACAGTAAAACCGGAAAATATATGCCGTTTACTGGCAACATGTCAGGAACTCTTATATGTGAATATCTTCTTTCGCAGAAGAAAAAACGAGGCGAGCTGAAGGATGACAGCTATGTAGTAGAATCTATAGTTTCTACAGATATGATGAAGGCTGTTGCAAAGGAATACGGCTGCGAGCTTAAAGAAGTGCTTACCGGCTTTAAATGGATAGGCAGAGAGATCCTCGAGTCTGAAAAGGCAGGACACGGACACTTTGAGTTCGGCATGGAAGAAAGCTATGGCTGCCTGACAGGCACCTATGCAAGAGATAAGGATGCTGTAGCTGCAGTGGCAATGCTTTGTGAAGCTGCCTGCTATTATAAGCAGCAGGGAAAGACACTTTGGGACGTAATGCAGGAAATGTATGAGCATTACGGATATTATGCTGAAAGTATAGATACTATAGAGCTTAAAGGTCTTGAAGGAACAGCAAAGATAAAGGCTATAATGGAAGCATTCAGGAACTCAAAGCCTGAGATGCTTTCTGATTACAAAGTGCTGAAAATACGTGATTATGAGAATGAAACTATAACTGTGCTTTCTGACGGCAGTGTAATTCCTACAGGACTTCCAAAGTCAAATGTTATGTATTTTGAGCTCGATAAAAATTCCTGGGTGTGTGCAAGGCCGTCAGGAACAGAGCCGAAGCTTAAGATATATGCCGGGGTCAATGGTGACTCAGAGGAACATTCGGCTGAACTTGCAAAGAAGCTGCATGAGGATATACGACACAGATTTATAGACTGATGCGGTCACTTAACTATAAAAGGGAGAGAGCTGAAAGAGCCTTATGAGTCCGGTCAGCAGAAAAAGACTATACATCCCGCAGCATACCTATAGAGGAAAGCTGCAAAGAGATGACAGATTCGATAATGTACGAGGATTTTTGATAATGCTTGTGGTTATCGGTCATTTTCTTCTCCCTGTTTTTCAAACCAGATTAGTCACAGGCATCATTTATGCCATCTATATTTTCCATATGCCGTGCTTTGTAATGGTATCGGGCTATTATGCAAAGAGCATTTACAAAAATGGAAAATACAGATGGGGTAAGGTTATACAGATGCTGTGGCTTTTTGTTGTCTATGAATGTATTTTGTGGATAACAGAGGCTTTGGCCTATGGAATAACTACACCGGTACCGAATTTCTTCAGAGAGAGCGGAGCACCCTGGTATCTTCTGTGTATGGCTTATTATTACCTTACACTTCCGCTTTTCCACAATATAGACAGCCCAAAAGCGCAGCTCGGAGTAATCATTGCAATGATACTGTTTGCAAGCTTTGGAAAGTATATTTTCTTAACCGGAAGCTTTCTTTGCCTTGACAGAGCTGTAAGCTTCCTGCCGTTTTTTTACATGGGCTATTACGGAACGAAAACGCTTTTGGACAGATTTCTTTTAAGCATTTACAGAAGACCTGTACAGCTTATTGCAGCAGTTCTTGTACTGATAATATTCCTGTTTACCTATGATTTTCTTCTGCGTTGGAATCTTGTGGTATTTGGCACAAGCTATAATAGGTATAGAGCCCAGGATCAGCCATATATCTGGTTTTTTAATATTGTCTGGTATGTGATTGCATTTATTATTTCGCTTGGATTTATAAGCTCTATGCTTAACAGGCGCATGCTTATAGTGACCGGACTCGGCAGAAACACACTTCAGATATATTTTATGCACAGACCTATAAGAGATATCATGATGTATTTTGGATTTTATAATGTGTTCAATCCGCATTCTAAGCTAAATGTAATACTGCTGATATTGTTCTCAATAGTATTGACAATACTTTTAGGCGGAAATGCACTAAACAGACTGTTTATTTTACTTAAGTCTGTGTTTGATCCTTTGCTTGAAAAAGCAGATGCTCTGTGATAGGCTTAAAGGTACTGAATATACAGATGATCAGAGTTCGGATCTCTTCACCATCGAAGAGTCCGACATTACTATACATGAAATCAGGCAGAAAGATTTGGAGGGGTTAATATGGCATTGTTTTCACTTATGTCAAATGACATCGGTGTTGATCTCGGCACAGCCAGCATATTAGTATATATAAAGGGACGCGGCGTAGTTTTAAGAGAGCCGTCAGTAATTGCAGTTGACCGTGATAACGGCAATATAGTTGCTTACGGAGAGGATGCAAGACTTATGCTCGGACGTACTCCGGGCAACTTAAAGGCTGTACGTCCGCTCAGACAGGGCGTTATTTCAGACTACACACTTACAGAGAAAATGCTTAAGCATTTTATAGATAAGGCTGTAGGAACAAGAACACTCAGAAAGCCAAGAGTTGCAGTCTGCATTCCGTCAGGCGCTACTGAGGTAGAAAAAAAGGCTGTTGAGGATGCTACCTATCAGGCAGGGGCAAGAGAGGTAACTATTATTGAAGAGCCTGTTGCTGCCGCGATCGGTGCAGGAATAGATATTTCCAAGCCTTACGGAAATATAGTCGTTGATATCGGAGGGGGAACCTCTGATATAGCTGTTATTTCTCTCGGAGGCCCGGTTGTTTCTGAGTCAGTAAAGGTTGCCGGCGATGACTTTGATGAGGCTATAATCCGTTACATGAGGAAAAAGCACAATCTGCTTATCGGTGAAAGAACAGCCGAGGACATAAAGATCGGAGTAGGCTGCGTTTATAAGCGTCCGGAGAATCTTGTTATAGAGGTAAGAGGACGAAACCTTGTAACCGGACTTCCTAAGACTGTTCAGGTTACATCGGATGAGACGATGGAGGCATTTGCAGATTCAGCCAATCAGATAGTAAATGCCGTACATAACGTGCTTGAGAGAACACCGCCTGAGCTTGCTTCTGATATATATGAGCGCGGAATAATACTTACGGGCGGCGGAGCTCTTATTTACGGATTAGATAAGCTTATCGAGGAAAAGACAGGTATCACGACTATGGTGGCGGAGGATCCGCTTTCAGCTGTAGCAATAGGTACCGGAAGATTTATAGAGTTTGCCAACAGTGCCGAAGAAGAGGTGTAATCATTCTGAGCAGTGTCAGAGCGTACATAGAGAATATCGTATATTACAACGAGGATAATTATTATGCAGTCCTTGAGGCTTCGGGAGATGGTGAGGAATTCACTATCGTAGGTTATTTCCCGTACATAAGTGCGGGAGAGACCATCGAAGCCGAGGGCAGCTTCACATCACATCCTGTCTACGGAGAACAGTTCTCCGCAGCATCATTTAAAGTCATAGCTCCGGAGGGTGCGGATGCCATAGAGAGGTATCTTGCAGGCGGAGCCATCAAGGGCATCGGTCCTGCGCTTGCAAAGCGCATCGTTAAAAAATTCAAAGCAGATACATTCAGAATAATAGAAGAGGAACCGGAGAGACTTGCCGAGGTAAAAGGTATCAGTGAGTCTATGGCAATGCTGATAGCTGAACAGGCCGAAATGAAGAAGGGCATGCGCGAGGCTGTCATGTTTATGCAGCAGTATGGCATCAGTGCCGGTCTTGCCAATCGCATATATGAAAAATACGGCCCGGCACTCTACACGATACTTAAAAGCAACCCATACCGCCTTGCCGAGGATATAGACGGCATAGGCTTTCGTACCGCAGACAGCATTGCCATAAAAATGGGCATAGCGCCTGACGATAAGTTCAGGATACGCTGCGGGCTTCTTTATGTGCTTTCACAGGGAGCGCTTGACGGACATACCTGGCTTCCGGAAAATACCTTAAGGAGACTTTCTGCCGAGCTTTTGGGCGTTGATACCGGAGATATTGAACCGCTGCTTATAGAGCTTCAGATGGCAGGTAAGATAATTATAATTACAAAAGAGACCTCTGAAGGAAATCAGCTGTCTCAGGTATATCTTTCTGCATATTATTACACGGAAAGAGATATTGCGGAAAGACTTAAGGCACTAAGTATAAAGGGAGAGCAGGACAGAAAGGATACAGAGAGAAGACTTAAGAAGGTTGAGTCGGAAACCGGCATTGAATTAGACGGTCTGCAGAGAGCTGCAGTTATTGAATCAGTCGAAAACGGACTGCTGATAGTTACCGGAGGCCCGGGAACCGGAAAGACTACTACGATCAATTCCATAATCAGATTTTATGCAGAAGATCATGATTGTATAATGCTTGCTGCGCCTACAGGAAGAGCGGCTAAGCGTATGACGGAGGCTACCGGAGTTGAGGCAAAGACTATACACCGACTGCTTGAATATACCGGAATTCCTACAAACGGAAATGCACCCGGCACTGTCGGAAGTCCGGAGGGAACAGACGGCGGTATAGGAGCAGCACCTTACGCAGGAGGTGGTAATGCAGGCGGAGCGGGCGCAACAGAAGGAAAGGGCAGATTTTTAAGGGATGAAAAGGATCCGCTTGAGGCAGACGTGCTTATCATAGACGAAATGTCTATGGTTGATATATTTTTGATGAACGCTCTGCTTAAGGCTGTTGTGCCAGGAACCAGACTTATACTTGTAGGTGATGCTAATCAGCTTCCAAGTGTAGGTGCGGGAAATGTTTTAAGAGATATTATCGGATCGGACTGCTTTAAAACCGTAAGACTTGACCATATATTCAGGCAGGCGGCGAAATCCGATATTGTAACTAATGCGCACAGGATCAATCAGGGAGAACCGGTTGATCTTGCTAAAAAGAGCAATGACTTTTTATTTATAAGAAATCAAAGACCGGAAGGCGCTATAGCATCAATAAGGACACTTATAACAGACAAGCTCCCATCGTATGTGAACTGTGAGCCGCTTGATATCCAGGTGCTTACGGCTACCAGAAAGGGTGTGCTCGGTGTTGAAAATCTTAACCGTGAGCTGCAGCAGTATCTGAACCCGCAAAAAGACGGACTCACAGAAAAGAAGGTCGGAAATATTTTGTTCAGATCCGGAGATAAGGTCATGCAGATAAAAAATGACTATGATCTTGAATGGGTGCGTTATGATGAAGCCGGACTTCCTATGGAACACGGCGCCGGAGTTTTTAACGGAGATATCGGACGCATTATGGATATAGACAGACATGCGGATACTGTCACAGTCGTTTTTGATGATCTGAGGCATGTCAAATATGACAATAAGCAGATCCTTAATCTTGAGCTTGCCTATGCCGTGACGGTGCACAAGTCACAGGGAAGTGAATATCCGGCAGTGATAATGCCTATGTTCAGAGGGCCTCATTTGCTGATGAACAGAAATCTTCTTTATACTGCGGTGACAAGAGCGAAAAAATGTGTTGTCATGGTCGGACTGCCGCAGGTCTTTGAGGAAATGGAGAATAATGCCGATGAAAGCAAACGCTACTCGGGACTTTTGGACAGAATCATCGAAACCGCCGAGCTTTAAGGCGCTTATTGCCATGACAAAGGGTGATGCCGCGGAAACAATTAAGGACATAATTTTTCCGCAGCGCTGCCCTGTATGCGGCGATGCTATACCTATAGAACGACGTATAAATGTCAGAAATCTAAAAAGGAACCGACAACATTTTCAAAAAGGTGAAAAAACCTATCTTCGTATGCTGTATCCGGCATATATCTGCAGAGAATGCATATCTGAGCTTTCATATATCTCAAAGCCATATTGTAAGAAGTGCGGAAAGCAGCTTTCAAAAATATTTCCTTTAAATCAAAAGAATAACGATCATACTGCCGGAGATGAAAAGCTGTGTACGGACTGCGCGAAAAAGGAAAGATTATTCATTCAGAGCCGCGCAATATTAAACTATGACGAAGCGGCAAGAGAAATAATGGCAGGACTTAAATATAAGTCAAAAAGTGAGTATGCCGGGCTTTTGTCACTGCTTGTTGCTGAAAGACTTTATGAATGGATCATGGAGGTTAAGCCTGATGTTATAGTACCTGTTCCTATTCACAAGGAAAGATTGATAAAAAGAGGCTATAATCAGGCGGAGCTTATAGGAAACGGTATTTCAGAATTCACAGGCATTCCTCAGAGAACAGATATTCTTTATCGAATAAAAAACACCAAAGCACAGAAGGAGCTTTCAGCAGAGGAAAGACTCTTAAATCTTCAAAATTCCTTTAAAGCAGATAATAAAACGGTCAAAATAATTAGGCAGATAGAGGCCGCTTCGGACAATGAAGTAGGACTTAAGGTACTGCTTATAGATGATATATACACCACGGGCTCAACTATGGAGGCCTGTACGGAAGCTCTATTAAGAGCCGGAGCAGGCAGTGTATACGGAATATGTATTTGTGCAGGATCGGACACACCGAGGATAGATGTAAGACAAAAGCACTGATATTCCCCGGATATTACAATAAAAAAACATTAGTTTTTATACTTGCAAGTAATTCATACAGATGATATAGTCATTATGTCATTTCGCTGACGGAAAAATGTGAGTATACACAGTGCGAAATGATATAGGCTAGACGGCATACAAGCTGCTGCATATATGCAGAGCCCATATGCATTTTGATATCAGGTAATGGCCTATATAATAAAGCCGACCGTCTGGGCAGCCTTGTATTTGATATACAAAGCTGCCTTTCGTTTTATAATGACTCTTTAGCCTTGATTTTCAGGATGAATAGGTTCCTGAAGGTGAAAACGGCAGAAAGAAATGAAAAACGAGAGGCAGTGAACATCATCACAGGTTTGGGCATTATCCTTTTTTGACGGAAGGTTTTGACCTCAAAGACTGTACATGATAGTATTTTATTACAGGGCATATTTAAACTATGGAGGGTACAGAAATGGGATACAAAACTGACATTGAGATCGCACAGGAGAACACACCATTAAAGATAACCAAAATAGCAGAGGCGGCCGGAATAGACGAGAAGTACCTCGAGCTTTACGGAAACTATAAGGCTAAGATAGACTATTCACTGCTTCGCGACAATGCAGATAAGAAGGATGGAAAGCTTGTTCTTGTTACAGCTATCAACCCTACTCCTGCAGGAGAAGGTAAGACAACAACTACAGTAGGCCTTGCCGACGGTATGAAGAAGCTTGGCAAAAACGTTGTCGTTGCACTCAGAGAGCCTTCACTCGGACCTGTATTCGGCGTTAAGGGAGGCGCTGCAGGCGGCGGATATGCTCAGGTAGTTCCTATGGAGGATATCAACCTTCATTTCACAGGAGATTTCCATGCTATCGGCGCAGCAAACAATCTTCTTGCAGCTATGCTTGATAACCATATCCAGCAGGGAAATGTTCTCGGCATCGATCCAAAGCAGATAACCTGGAGAAGAGCTGTCGACATGAACGACAGACAGCTTAGAAATATAATCGACGGACTTGGCGGAAAGCCTAACGGAGTACCGAGAGAGGACGGCTTTGACATTACCGTAGCATCTGAGGTTATGGCTATTCTTTGCCTTGCATCAGATATCTCTGATCTTAAGTCAAGACTCGGACGCATCATCGTAGGCTATACATATGAAGGAAAGCCGGTTACAGCACATGATCTTAAGGCTGAAGGAGCTATGGCAGCACTCCTTAAGGATGCACTTAAGCCAAACCTTGTACAGACCTTAGAGCATACACCTGCACTTGTACATGGCGGTCCTTTCGCAAATATCGCACACGGCTGCAACTCAGTAACCGCAACACGCATGGCATTGAAGCTCGGCGATTATGCAATTACAGAGGCAGGCTTCGGTGCAGATCTCGGAGCTGAGAAGTTCCTTGATATCAAGTGCCGTATGGCAGGACTTACACCTTCAGCAGTAGTTATCGTAGCTACCGTTCGTGCATTAAAGCATCACGGCGGAGTTGCAAAGGCTGATCTTAACAATGAGAATCTCGAGGCATTAAAGGCAGGACTTCCAAACCTTCTTCGCCATGTAGATAATATAAAGAATGTTTACAAGCTTCCATGTGTTGTAGCTATAAATGCTTTCCCTACAGACACAGAGGCAGAGCTTAAGCTTGTTGAGGACGAGTGCAAAGCACTTGGCGTTAATGTTGCTCTTTCAGAAGTATGGGCAAAGGGCGGAGAAGGCGGAATCAAGCTTGCTGAGGAAGTTGTAAAGCTTTGCGAGGAGCCTAATGACTTCAGACAGTCATATGAGCTTACAGGAAGCATAGAGGATAAGCTCGAGGCTATATGCAAGAGAGTGTACAGAGCCGACGGAGTGGTTCTCACACCTAACGCAAAGAAGCAGGCAAAGCAGCTTACAGAGCTTGGCTTTGACAATATGCCTGTATGCGTTGCCAAGACACAGTATTCATTCTCGGATGATGCTGCACTCTTAGGTGCACCTGAAGGCTTCACCGTTACTGTAAGAAACTTAAAAATTTCTGCAGGTGCAGGCTTTATCGTAGCGTTAACAGGCGATATAATGACAATGCCGGGACTTCCGAAATCACCGGCAGCAGAAAGAATAGATGTAGACGAGAACGGAAAGATATCCGGACTCTTCTGATAATCGAATAATTCCGTCGGGCAGACAAGCTGAACGAATGCATTAAGCGTCGCAGCTTGTCTGTCTGACCAATAAACGTATATAAAGCCGATTGGAGAAATATGACGAAACTTGCTGAACTTAGCTGCGCTGAATTTACATCACAGACTGCCTCTAAAGCACCGGTACCGGGAGGCGGGGGAGCCTCTGCGCTTGCCGGAGCCATCGGTATTGCACTCGGCAATATGGTGGGACAACTGACAGTCGGCAAAAAGAAATATGCCGATGTCGAGGAAGACATAATAAAACTTATGTCTAAGGCAGAGGAGCTTAGGAAGGAATTTGTCACATGTATAGATCTTGATGCCGAGGCCTTTGAGCCTTTATCAAAGGTCTATGCTATGCCGAAGGATGCCGAGGGCAGGGATGCTCTTATGGAGGATGCCTTAAGAAAGGCAGCTGAGGTGCCGCTCCGCATCATGGAGCTTTCCGGAAAAGCAATAGAGCTTATAAAGGAATTCGGTGAAAAGGGAAGTATTATTGCTATATCAGATGCGGCAACAGGTGCAATGCTTTGCAGAGCGGCACTATTCGGAGGCGCAATCAATGTTATAGCGAATACCGGGCTTATGAAGGATAAGGAATATGCCGATGAGCTCGATATGAAGGCTGCGGTGATGATGGATAAATATGCCGAGATGGCAGATCTTATCTATGCCGATGTGTGGGAAAAGCTTCCTTAAGGGTGATATCATGTGCATGAATAATACAGATAAAAATCAAACCAAGGCAATGACTCCTGTCATAATGAAAGGCGCTCCTGCGGCTGAAAGGCTTACAGAAGAGCTTAAAGCCCGTTCGGAGAAGCTCAGAGCAGGATCCGTAGCTCCGACACTTGCTATATTAAGAGTGGGAAACGACCCTTCAGATATGGCCTATGAAAGAGGTGCATTAAAGAGGGCTGAAAAAGCTCTCGTAGAGATAAGAAGCATAGTTCTTCCTGAAAATGCTTCCGAGCAGGATATATTGGCGGAAATAGAGAAAATCAATGCGGACGGCAGCATTCACGGCTGCCTCATGTTCAGACCGCTTAAAAATAAAGAGACTGAAAAAAGGGCTGCAGAAATGCTGGATCCTAAAAAGGATGTCGACTGCATGACCTTATCCTCACAGGCGGCTGTATATACAGGAAACAGAGAATGCGGCTTTGCACCGTGTACAGCAGAAGCGGTCATTGAGCTGCTTAAATATTATAATATTGAAATTTCCGGTAAAAACGCCGTTGTATTAGGCAGGAGCCAGGTTATAGGAAAGCCTGCGGCAATGCTTTTATTAGAGGAAAATGCTACAGTAACAGTGTGTCATTCCAAGACAAGGGATCTTAAGGAGATCTGCAAAAATGCAGATATTATAGTTGCTGCCATGGGAAGAGCGGAGATGATCAATGAAGAGTATCTAAGCGTAGGGCAGACAATTATAGATGTCGGAATAAATGTAGGTGCGGACGGCAAAATGTGCGGAGACGTTAAGGAAAGCGCAAAGGAAGCATTTGCAGCGAAGTACACACCGGTACCGGGCGGCGTAGGTTCTATGACCTCCACTATATTAATGAAGCATGTTATAGAAGCGGCGGAGCGCACCGTGCTTTAATATGGCATACCAGCTATGTCTGCATTTTAAGTGCGGACAAAATCTTTGCAAAGTAATAAATGATAAAGGATGATGAAATGAAGAGAGAAAACAACAGTACCACACAGCTGACAATTAATGCTATGCTTGCGGCACTTTGTGCTGTACTTGGCTATGTTTCATTGGAAATGGGTAATTTCAAGCTTACCTTTGAAAGCGTACCGGTGCTTATGGCGGCACTTATGTACGGACCGGTGAGCGGAGCGCTTGTAGGAGGCGTAGGAACATTCATATATCAGATACTTCGCTACGGAATCACCGTTACAACACTGCTTTGGATAATGCCTTATGTAATGGCAGGCTTTGCCGCAGGACTCTATGCAAAGAAATACAATTTCAGCAATACCAACAAACAGCTTATGTTCATAATAATCTGCATGGAGCTGATGATATTTGTAGTTAATACAGCATCTCTTACTATAGACAGTCTTGTGTACGGATACTATTCTCCGGCATTTATATTCGGAACACTCGGATTGAGATTTGTTGTTGCGATCGGCAAGGGTATAGCCTTCGGTGCAGTGCTTCCGGGAGTACTTAAAAAGCTTTCAAGATTAACTCATAACGGAACAGCAAGAGATATTTGAAAATGAACAGCATGAGCGGTATACTGCATTGATGTGGTGTACCGCTCATTCATTAAGTAATAGGTTAACAAAAGGAAGATAAATGAATTACGAACAGGCATTAGCATATATAAATGATTACACATGGAGTACCTCAAGACTTGGGCTGGACAGAACAAAAGAGCTTTTGGAAAGACTCGGAGATCCTCAGAAGAAGCTCAAATTCGTCCATGTTGCCGGAACGAACGGCAAGGGCAGCACCTGTGCAATGCTTGGAGCTATACTTTCCGAGGCCGGCTATCGTGTGGGCTTATATCCGTCTCCTTATATTGAGGATTTCAGAGAACGTATCGAGATAAACGGAGAAATGATATCTAAAGAAGATCTTGCCGCCATAACCGAAAAGGTCATGAAGGAAGCTGATGCCATGGAGGATCATCCGAGCCAGTTTGAGCTAATAACGGCGATAGGAATGCTGTATTATCTTGAAAAGAACTGCGACATCGTGGTGCTTGAAGTCGGCATGGGCGGGGCTATGGATTCTACAAATGTTATAGATCCGCCGGAAGCTGCCGTCATTACCAATATCGGACTGGATCACACAGAGTATCTCGGTGATACTATAGAAAAGATAGCAGAGACCAAGGCGGGCATCATCAAACCCGGAAGCGATGTTATCGTGTATGACAACGTCTCGTCTGTTATAGATGTTATAAAAAATGCCTGTAAAAGTGCCGGTGATAAGCTGTATGAGACAAAGGGTCTTACGGAAGCGCTGTCACAAAGCCTTGACGGGCAGACCTTTATGTATCACAGAGAGCTTGCTGCCGATTACAGGATGAGCGATGCAAAGGCAGAAACAGACAGGGACGGTAATAATGCTGCGCGCACTGCTGCGGCTGTGTCTGAAAATGAAAAAGGTTCTTTAATGCTTGAACTCTCCCTGCTTGGCAGACATCAGCTTAAGAATGCGGCGGTTGTATTGATGACAGTGGAAGTATTAAAAAAGCGCGGCTGGACAATAAGCGATGATGCAATACGTGCAGGACTTAAAAATGTACGCTGGCCTGCACGCTTTGAGGTGCTTTCCAAGGAACCGCTTTTCATCCTTGACGGAGGACACAATCCTCAGTGTGCGGAAGCATTGGCAGAAAACATTGACACATACATATGTAAAAAAAGCCGTGTGAAAGAAAACGACAAACGCTCGGTGACATTTCTTATAGGAATACTTGCGGATAAGAACTATGACAGGATCCTTGAGCTTTTAAAGCCTTACGGGGTAAATTATGTATGCATTACTCCGAATAATCCGAGAGCGCTCGAGGCAAAAGAGCTCGCTTTAGAGGTGAAGAAGAAAACAAATGCCGTGGTGTGCGCTGCAGACAGCATCAGGGATGCAATTGATAAGGCTGTATCATATAAGATACCTGTAGTGGCGTTCGGATCATTGTACAGCTCGGGAGAAATACGAAAAGAGTTCAGGAAAGAATTCAGCAATAAATAAAAGGATTATTTAAAATAAATGCTTGACGTTCAGACTGCCGTGTGTTAATCTTAATTAGCTAAAAGGGGAGACCCCCTTTTTTCTTGCATGAAATTTCAGCAGGAAAGACGTTAAGAGCGTCGCGACTATTTAATTTTTGGGAGGTGAATAACCGTGGCTACAAAGCGTACCAAAATCACTCTGGCTTGTACCGAGTGCAAACAGCGTAACTATTTCCTTACAAAGGAAAAGAAGAACCATCCTGACAGAATGGAAGTTAACAAATATTGCAGATTCTGCAAGAAGCACACACCGCATAAGGAGACAAAGTAATGGCTGGTGAAGCTAAGAACTCCGGGGAGACTCTTTCACTCGGCGGCAAGATCAAAGGTTTTGTCGAAGGTGTTAAGTCAGAGTTTTCCAAGATCATTTTCCCTAATCAGGAAGATCTGAAAAAAGAGACTATAGCTACAATCGTCGTCAGTGTTCTTATCGGTCTGCTGATCTTCGTACTCGACACAGCCTTAAAGGCACTTTTGGGATTCATTCTTTAAAGGAGAAAAATAATGGCAGATACCAATTCTGAAGCTAAATGGTATGTAGCACATACATATTCGGGCTATGAGAATAAAGTAAAAGTCGATATTGAAAAGACCATCGAGAACCGCAATCTTCAGGATCAGATCCTTGAGGTGGCTGTTCCGGTTCAGTCAACAGTTGAATTAAAGAATGGCGTTGAGAAGAAGATAGACAGAAAGATCTTCCCGGGCTACGTTCTCGTTCACATGATCATGAATGACGAGACATGGTATGTCGTAAGAAATACCAGAGGCGTAACCGGATTTGTGGGACCGGGATCTAAGCCGGTACCGCTCTCTGATGAAGAGATCGCTATGCTCGGAAGCCGTGAGCAGGAGATCGTATGCGACTTCAAGGAAGGCGAAACGGTCGTTGTCGTTTCCGGAGCATGGAAGGATACTGTCGGAGTGATCAAAGCAATTAATGAGTCCAAGCGTCTCGTAACTATTAACGTAGAGATGTTCGGACGAGAGACACCTGTTGAATTATCATTCGTAGAAGTTAAGAAGCTTTGATATTTAAATATCACAAGACTTTTAACATACAGGTGGGAGGGTGTTAAAACCCCCGCTATTACCACAAGGAGGCTATTATGGCAAAGAAAGTTACAGGCTACATCAAGTTACAGATACCTGCCGGAAAGGCAACACCGGCACCACCAGTAGGTCCTGCTCTCGGACAGCATGGTGTTAATATCGTAGAATTCACAAAGCAGTTCAATGCAAAGACAGCTGATCAGGGAGATCTTATCATTCCTGTAGTTATCACTGTTTATGCAGACAGAAGCTTCAGCTTCATCACAAAGACTCCTCCTGCACCGGTTCTTATTAAGAAGGCATGCAAGATCAAGAGCGGATCAGGCGCACCTAATAAGACAAAGGTTGCTACTATCTCAAAGGCAGATCTTCAGAAGATCGCTGAGACAAAGATGGCTGATCTTAATGCAGCTAGCGTTGAGGCAGCTATGTCAATGATCGCCGGAACATGCAGAAGCATGGGCGTTACAGTAGAGGAATAAGAGGGAGGTAGCTTTAGATGAAAAGAGGTAAGAAATATCTTGAGAACGTGAAGAAGTTTGATCGCGCTCTTCAGTATGATAAGGATGAAGCTATCAAGATTGCAAAAGAGAATGCTTCAGCAAAGTTTGACGAGACAATGGAGCTTCACATAAGAACAGGCTGCGACGGACGTAAGGCTGATCAGCAGATCCGTGGTTCAGTAGTTCTTCCTAACGGAACAGGTAAGAAGGTTCGTATCCTTGTATTCGCAAAGGGACCTAAGGCTGACGAGGCACTCGCAGCAGGCGCTGATTTCGTAGGAGCAGAGGAGCTTATTCCAAGAATTCAGAATGACGGTTGGTTCGACTACGATGTAGTAGTTGCTACACCTGACATGATGGGTGTTGTAGGACGTCTCGGTAAGGTTCTCGGACCTAAGGGACTTATGCCAAACCCTAAGGCAGGAACAGTTACAATGGATATTACAAAGGCTATCCATGACATCAAGGCCGGACAGATCGAGTACAGACTTGACAAGGCAAACATCATCCATGTTCCTTTCGGAAAGGCATCTTTCACAGAGGAGCAGCTTGCTGAGAACTTCCAGACAATCCTTGATGCTGTAAATAAGGCTAGACCACAGGCTCTTAAGGGTGCATTCATCAAGAGTGCAGTTGTTACATCAACAATGGGACCTGGAGTACGTCTTAACGTATCTAAGCTTGTTAACGGCTAACTAAAATCAAACCATCACAGGGCAGCTGACGCCGGTAATGACATGAAAGCTTGATGCTTGACCGAATAGGTTGTCAAATGGGTGGAAAATATCATTTCGATATACAACATGCAATTAAAAGACGTGTAAAGGTGAGTGATCATGTTTATGCGTCTTTTTACATAGTAATGGGTATTTTGATAAAAAAGTATTGATAAAAATACAAATGCAATCAATACATTAAAGCTGGCACGCTTGACACACCCGGTCGCGTGTGCTACTATAATTAAGCTTTAACTGCCGAAGACAGCAGGTGCTCTGTTTTTAACGGAGCGTAAGAATTACAACGCCTGCCGAGGAATGAGAGTGTTTATGATTTCATCTCCATGTCCTTTGGCATGGAGTTTTCTTTTTTCTGCAGTTAGAAAGCGGAAAAATTACAGGAGGTAAAAGAACATGGCTAAGGTTGAACTTAAACAGCCTATAGTTGATGAGATCAAGGGTCTTCTTGACGGAGCTCAGGCTGCCGTAACAGTACAGTATCTCGGAATCACTGTTGATCAGGATACAAAGCTTCGTAAGGAGCTTCGTGAGAACGGTGTTTCATACAAGGTATTCAAGAATACACTCATTAACAGAGCTGTAGCTGGAACCGAGTTCGAGGGTATCGTTGCTGATCTTAAGGGATCAACAGCTCTTGCAACATCAAAGACAGATGCAACAGCACCTGCAAGAATCATTGCAAAGTACGCTAAGAACATCGAGTGTCTTAACCTTAAGGGTGGTGTTGTTGAAGGCACATATTATGATGCTGCCGGCATGACACAGATCGCTGCTGTTCCTTCAAGAGAAGAACTTCTTTCAAGATTCCTTGGATCAATGCAGTCACCTATCACCAACTTTGCAAGAGTGCTTAATCAGATCGCTGAAAAGGGCGGCGAGGCAGCACCTGCAGCAGAATAATTTATTATTCTTACTATTTATTCGAAGAGCCGCAAAGCGGCAAACTAATTTCAGGAGGACATTACAATGGCAAAATTAACTACAGCTGAGTTTATCGAAGCTATTAAGGAACTGTCAGTATTAGAGCTCAATGACCTTGTAAAGGCATGTGAGGAGGAATTCGGCGTATCTGCAGCAGCAGGCGTTGTAGTTGCAGCAGCAGGCCCTGCAGCAGCAGCTGAGGAGAAGACAGACTTCGACGTAGAGCTTACAGAAGTAGGCAGCGAGAAGATCAAGGTTATCAAGGTAGTTCGTGAGATCACAGGTCTCGGACTTAAGGAAGCTAAGGATCTCGTTGAATCAGCTCCAAAGGTTATCAAGGAAGCAGCTGACAAGGCTACAGCAGAGGGAATCCAGAAGCAGCTTGAGGAAGTTGGAGCTAAGGTTACTCTTAAGTGATTTAACGCACAGCGAAATTATAAAGGACATCGTTCATGAGTATACTCTAGGACGTATGTCCTTTTTTTATACTATAAACTCGATTTTATTCATTAATTAACAGATAAGGTGTTGCATATAACTGTTCTTTATACTTTAAAATGCAAAAAACAGCGGTATAAAAAAATAACGCCAAATTAAGAACTTGGTAAGAATATTTTTTGTGAATTTTGCATATCTTAAACAAATTCACAAATGCTTTATTTGTACGTAAGGACTTGATCACAATTACTCCTGTATAATATTAAATGTTTGCACACAAATTATTTTTTATAAGGAGTATGTTTTTTGATTAAGAATAAAGCTATAACAGGCATTTTGATGATGTCAATGGTTCTGACATTTACAATAACCTCGGTAGCCGCACCTAATAACAATGATGTTCAGATCTCAGAAAGCGTTGAAGCTGATAATGACAACACAACAGCCAAGCTTGCAGATGCTTCAACCACAAATGAGAGCGGTACAGAAAGATACGAAAACAGAATAATATATGCAGCAAATCTAAATTATGATACAAACAGTAACGAAGTATCAACAGAAGAAGCCGAAGAAGAGGCTGTAGAAGAGACGATTCAGGAACCTGTAAGCATGGGTTCAAGCGTTATAGCCTTTGCAAAACAGTTTTTGGGCGGAAGATATCGTTACAGCGGAACAAGTCTTACTAACGGAACCGATTGTTCAGGGTTCACAATGTCTGTATACAAGAATTTCGGAATTTCACTTCCACATTCATCAAGAGCACAGAGAAATGTAGGCGTTAAGGTCAGCAGTCTTGCAGAGGCCAAGGCCGGAGACATTATCTGCTACAGCGGTCATGTTGCCTTGTATATGGGCGACGGTCAGGTCATCCATGCTTTGAATGAGAAAAAGGGAATTACTATCTCTAATGCCAATTACAACCACATTCTTGACATAAGAAGAGTTGTATAACATTATAAACAGCAAAATAGGTTCATTTGAATAAATTTTTTAACGACTTCTAACCAGGCGGTTGTTGGAAATTCAAAGAAATGATAGAATACCATCTGTAATTAGACAATAATCTTTATATACGGAGCTGAGACAATGAAGGTTATAACATTAAGCAGAGAATACGGAGCAGGCGGTCACACCATAGGTAAAGCAGTAGCTAAGAAGCTGAATATACCTTTCTATGATAAGGATATTATCAGAAATGCTGCAAAAGCATCAGGCATAGAGCTTGACCTTGTCGAAGAAGAGGGCGAGGATATGTCGAAGATAGAAACTATCATGACTGCTATCAGTAATCTCTCAAGCGGATATTATAATGATACCCACGAGAAGCTTGTTGAAATACAGAAGGCTATAATCGTTAACTATGCAAAGCAGGGCCCTTGTGTAATACTCGGACGCTGTGCTGATGATATTCTTCTTAATGCAGGAATTGACTGTATTAATGTATTCATCTATGCTGATGAGCTTCACCGTGCAAAAAGGGTAGCTGAGCTTATCGGTACCGATGATGTTAATCAGGTAAGAAAAACAATGCTGAAGAGAGATGAGGCAAGACATAACTATTTCCATCATTTTACAGGTAAGAAATGGGGCTTCAGCAGCAATTATCATATTTGCCTTGATTCCGGATTCCTCGGATATGACAAATGTACTGATATTATCGTAGATATCGCAAAGGATCAGGATAACAGGTGACAGATAGTGGGCTATAAGAAGTTGAGCTTTAAGCAGGCAAGAGAACTTCTTGACTCAGAGCCTCAGTGTGTCATGCTGGATGTCAGAGATGAGGAAGAATATATCACCGGACATCCTACAGAGGCTGAGCTTTTGCCGGTCGACTGTATAAATGAAGAAACGATAGCAGAGTTTGTAAAGACAAAGGATACTCCTGTTATTGTTTACTGCAGGACAGGAGCCAGGAGTCATGAGGCTGCAGAATATCTTGCGAGTATAGGCTATACAAGAGTCTATGATCTCGGCAGTTTGATAGGCTGGCCGTACAGCAGAATGGTTTAATCATTTGTCTGCAAAATATTTATTTTCAAAATACTGCTTTACAGACGGTATCGCTTGTAGTAGTATGTAAATGCTTACATTTATCATGTTAGCTGTAATACAATTTAATAATCTTCAGGGCGGGGTGTGATTCCCCACCGGTGGTATAGCCCACGAGCGTAATAGCATGATGCGGTGTGATTCCGCAGCCGACAGTATAGTCTGGATGGAAGAAGATAGAACAAAGGATAATATTACCTTTTATTTTTTGTGTATTCGTCGCGCCCCGATTTTTCTCGGGGTGCGTTTTTTATTTAAGAGACATGGAAGCTTTTTTATTGCCTGCAATCTTAAATGCACAGAAAATAGCTTTATGCGTACGGATATTGTTTAAAATTTATGCTGCCAAATTATAAGCAGTATTAAAATGCTGTGGTATAAAGCAATAAAAAGTATGAGTGTAATTCATAAACTGAGATATTATCCTGCAGATCAAGATCTAAGCCCTGTGATTATTCACAAGGCTTTTTTATTTGTAAAACAGGAGCGGATATGACTGACAGAGAATATATGTTAAGAGCTATTGAGCTTGCGAAGCTCGGAAGCGGTCATACATCACCAAACCCTATGGTAGGCGCTGTAGTAGTAAAGGACGGAAATATTATTGCAGAGGACTATCATCATCGCTGCGGCGAGTTTCACGCAGAAAGAAACGCATTATTAAAATGCGGGGATGAAGCAAATGGAGCGGTTATATATGTGACATTGGAGCCCTGCTGTCATTACGGGAAAACTCCGCCGTGTACTGAAATTATTATAGAAAAAGGCATAAAAAAGGTGGTCATAGGTTCAAGAGATCCGAATCCTCTTGTAGCAGGAAAAGGTGCTGAAATACTTAAGGCACATGGCATTGAGGTTATAGAGGACTTCATGAGAGCCGAGTGTGATGAAATAAATACGGTATTTCTGCACTATATAAAAGATAAACAGCCTTATACGGTGATGAAGTATGCAATGACTCTCGACGGCAAAATTGCTTCGTATACCGGAAAATCAAAGTGGATAACCGGCGAAGAAGCAAGAGAATATGTGCATAAACAAAGAGCTTCATATGCATCGATCATGGCCGGTATAGGAACAGTGCTTGCAGACGACCCAATGCTTAATGCTCGCTTTGAAGGAGCACATCAGCCGCTCAGAGTAATATGTGACAGCAGGCTGAGGATACCGGAGGAAAGCAATATCTGCAAGACTGCAGAGCAATATAAAACTATAGTTGCCTGTGCTATGAATGCAGATGAGTTTGAAATAAGTGAAAAAAGGAAGAGACTTTCTAAGCATGGCATTGAGGTATGGAATCTTCCGGCAGCAGATGAAAATGGGCATTTAAGTGTTGATCTTAAAACGCTTAAATCGAAGCTTGGAGCACATGGAATAGATTCGATATATATAGAAGGCGGCGGAACACTTAACTTTGCGGCGCTTAAGGCAGGTATAGTAGATCATGTCTGTGCATTTATAGCACCGAAGCTATTCGGAGGAAAGGATGCAAAAACACCTGTTGAAGGACTCGGAGTAAGTTCACCGGATGAAGCCTTTATGCTTAAAAATATGAGGCTCAACAGGCTTGGTGAGGATCTGATGCTTGAGTATGACGTTGAGCACAAAGACATTTGACTTGATATATAAATTTTCGGGAAAGAAGGAAAACGAATGTTTACCGGAATAGTTGAAGAAAAAGGTACAGTCAGGCGTATCACGAGCGGTTCCTCGGAATGCAGTATAGAGCTTTACGCAAAAAAGGTGCTTGAGGGTACGCAGATAGGAGACAGCATAGCCGTAAACGGAGTTTGTCTGACTGTAACAGCGATGGGACATGATTGGTTCAGAGCAGATGTAATGCCTGAAACGATCAGAAGAAGCAGCTTGGGAGATCTGAAGCCAGGCAGTAAAGCCGATCTTGAGAGGGCAATGGCTGCAGGCGGAAGATTCGGAGGACATATAGTTTCCGGTCATATTGACGGGACCGGAGTTATAAAGGAGCTTCGCCATGAAGGTAATGCTGTGTGGGTGAGGATAACGACACCACAGAGTATTTTGAGACTGATAGTAGAAAAAGGCTCGATAACGATAGACGGAATCAGTCTTACGGTGGCAGGACTCGGAAATGATTATTTTGAAGTTTCAGTAATACCGCATACAGCAGCTGAGACAGTGCTCCTGGATAAAAAGGTCGGAGACAGAGTCAATCTGGAAAATGACATTGTCGGGAAATATGTCGAAAGATTGATGAGTGCATATAATCCTAATAGCAAAGTCGCAGGAGCGGAGGCTGTAAATGCCTCAAATGCCGAAAGCACATCAGGCACAGGCGGCATTACATTGGAATTTTTAGAAAAATACGGTTTTTAAGAAAATAACTAAATAAATACAGAAATTAATTTTTCGGAGCTTTACAAAGGAGTTTAAAAATATGGAAAGACAGTTTAACACTATCGAGGAGGCACTCGAGGATCTCAGAGCCGGTAAGGTTATTATCTGTACCGATGATCCGGACAGAGAAAATGAGGGTGATTTCATATGTGCGGCACGCTATGCGACAACTGAAAATGTCAATTTCATGGCAAGCTATGCCAAGGGTCTTATATGCACACCTATGTCATATGAGCTCGCACATAAGCTTAACCTTCCTCAGATGGTGAGTGAGAATACAGACAATCACTGCACAGCATTTACAGTTTCGATAGATCACGTAGATACTACAACAGGTATTTCAGCAGAGGAAAGAGGCTACACTGCAAGAAAGTGCATCGATCCTGAAACCAAGCCTGAGGATTTCAGACGTCCGGGACATATGTTCCCGCTTGTTGCAAGAAAGGGCGGAGTTTTAGTAAGAAACGGACACACTGAGGCAACCGTAGACCTTTGCAGACTTGCAGGTCTTGAAGAATGTGGACTCTGCTGTGAAATCATGAGAGCTGACGGAACCATGATGCGTACAAGTGAGCTTTGGGAGCTGGCTGACCGCTTCGGGCTCAAGTTTATCAATATACATGATCTTCAGAACTATTTAAGAAGAAATGAGATCCATATGCATTGTGAAGCAGATGCGAAGCTTCCTACAGCATACGGAGATTTCCAGATAAAGGGCTTTGTAAATGATATAAGCGGCGAGCATCACATTGCACTCGTATGCGGTGATATCGGAGACGGAGAGGATATTCTTGTAAGAGTTCACTCGGAATGCCTCACAGGCGACGTATTCGGATCAAGCCGCTGCGACTGCGGAGCACAGCTTCATAAGGCTATGGAGCTTATACAAAAGGAAGGCCGTGGAGTTATCCTTTACATGCGTCAGGAAGGCAGAGGCATAGGACTTATCAACAAGCTTAAGGCCTATGAGCTTCAGGAGCACGGAAGAGACACTGTCGAAGCCAATGTTGAGCTTGGCTTTGCACCTGATTTAAGAGAGTACTGGTCAGGAGCGCAGATGCTTCAGAGCCTTAACATTAAATCAGTAAGACTTTTAACAAATAACCCTAGCAAGATATACGGATTAGAGGGCTTTGACTTCGTAATAAAGGAGAGAGTTCCTATTGAGATCGAGCCGCAGAAATACGACAGACAGTATTTAAAGACAAAGCAGGAAAAAATGGGTCACGTATTCAAAAATATAAGCTTTGACTGATAACAAAATAAATAAACATTTTAAACGATTCGAAAGGAAAAAAGATATGAGCATTAATGTAATTGAGGGTAAGGTAGTAGCATCTGAGGGTATGAAGGTAGGCATCGTTGCTTCACGTTTCAACAGCTTTATAGTTCAGAAGCTTCTTGAGGGCGCTGTTGACGGCCTTGTAAGACACGGAGTTGAAGAAAAAAATATAGATGCATGCTGGGTACCTGGTGCTTTTGAGATTCCTCTTACAGCAGAAAAAATGGCTGCAAGCGGCAAGTATGATGCAGTAATATGCGTAGGAGCCGTTATAAGAGGCGCTACGACACATTATGAGCTTGTAGTTAATGAGACAGCTAAGGGTATCGCTCAGGTTGAGTTTAAGACAGGCGTGCCTGTAATGTTCGGAGTTATCACAACAGAGAACATCGAGCAGGCTATCGAGAGAGCCGGATCAAAGGCAGGCAATAAGGGCTATGACTGCGCACTTTCAGCTATTGAGATGGTTAATCTCATGAAGCAGATCGGTTGATCTTAAGATATTTATAAAATATACGGTAAAGACTGCCGCATTGAGCTATTTAACTTAGCTGCGGCAGTTTTATCATTAAAAATATCCGAAAAGGGGACGGAATATTGTGCGAGAAAAGCATTAAAAACTGCAGATCGGTAGTGTTTGACTGGGACGGAACACTGCATAAAACAGAGCTTATCTATATAAATGCCTTCAATGAGGCGTATGACTTTCTTGTGAGAGAGGGCTATGCCGAGCCGAAGCATTTTACTGATAAAGAGATAAATTCATATCTCGGCATGACTGCAAAGTCTATGTGGAAGGTTTTTATGCCGCAGCTTCCGGAGGAGATAAAAGAGCATTGCTCCGCTATGGTAGGAGATTATATGATAGAAAATATATATGCCGGCAATGCGAGACTCTATCCGGGGACTGAGGAAATGCTTGATGAGCTTAAGAGCATGGGACTTAAGCTTTATATTCTTTCCAATTGTCAGCACAGCTATCTTGAGGCGGGAGCTAGGTATTTCAAATTGGACAGGTGGTTCGAAAAATGCTATGCAGCAGGTGATTACGGCTTCAAATCAAAGCCTGAGATCCTTTCGGAAGTAATAAAAAGTGACGGCATAGAGTCTGAGGTCCTCATGGCGGGTGACAGATATTCAGATATGGAGGTCGGTATCCTTGATGGAATAAAGTGTATCGGCTGTGCCTACGGTTACGGAGAAAGAAGCGAGTATGCTTCTGCGGCAGCTATTGCTGAAAATGTCAGTGATATACCTGAGCTTATCTGTAAGATAGACTGACTGTAATAATAAAACCGCGGATCAGCTGATTGATTAAAAACTCAGCTTATCCGCGGTTAATATTCTTTTAGTGCTCCTTATAGTAGTTTATAAGGCAGCCGTCTATAATGATCTGGCGCTCATCAGGAGTGAGGTCTCCGGTGGTCGTTTCGAATTTGATAACATTTCCGTCTTTTTTAATGATATATGCATCTATTGAGGCTGTATTTTCAAATATGGCTTTTTTAATGCCCGGAATAAATACATAGTCACCAAGCTCCAATATTGAAGGATCACTGATGAGGAACGGAACCATGCCCCAGTTTATGCAGTTCGAGCGATAACGCTTGGTAGCATAGGACTTTGCAAAGTTAGCGGATGCACCCAGAACTCTCTGACATGATGCAGCCTGTTCTCTTGCGGAACCGTCTCCCGGTGACATTGCAAATATTGTAGATCCGATGTCGGTATTATCAGGATCACAGGAAAGTCCTGCAGCCTCTAACTGCTCATATACCTTCATGATCTCTGCCGGAATATCTCCGGAAGCGATACGCTCTCTGTCGTAGCTTCTGACAACCTTACTGCGTGAAGCATACTCAGGATCTCTCTTTGAAAGAGCAAACTCTGAAAGCTTTTCAGGGTTTGAACGATAGCTTGAAGTCTCTCCGGAAGGAATAAGTTCATCCGTGGTTGTCACAGGATCTTCAATATAGCTGCAGACCTTTACAAGGAGATCCTTGGTAAGGGCAGGCATCTTCGGCCAGTCTTTAATATTAGGACCGAATTTAAGCTCATATTCAGGCTCAGGTCTTTCCCAGCCGTTATAAACTCTCTTTTCATAGATTGAAGCATCATAATTATGATCAGGCGCAGTATATTCTATGTCAAAATCGGTTGCGGCTGTGAGTCGGCCTCCGTTAGCGGCTGTAGCAGCTATAGAGCGGCTGTCCATAAGTGCTACTGCTGAAAGCTGACCGTCTCCCGGCTTCGAACCTTCTCTGTTCGGGAAGTTTCTTGTTGTATGTCTTATAGAGAACTCACCGTTTGCAGGGCAGTCGCCTGCACCGAAGCAAGGGCCGCAGAAGCATTCACGCATAATGACTCCGGCAGATATAAGATCAGTGACAGCTCCGTTTTTAACAAGCTCATAGTATGCCGGCATGCTTCCCGGATATACGCTTAATGTAAATGTTCCGTTTCCGCAGTTCTGACCCTTAAGGATGTCGGCAGCAGCCATGATGCCGTCAATAGTACCTCCGGCGCAGCCTGCGATCTCACCCTGATCGACATATATATTTCCGTCTCTGAGCTTACTCATAAGATCTATCCTGGCACCGACTATCTGTGAATTGACATTCACCTCTGTTTCATGCAGAATGTCGGCAGCATTTTCAATAAGCTCACGGATCGTATATGTGTTTGAAGGATGCATAGGCATTGCAATGGTGCATTCTATCTTGGAAAGATCCACATATACGCAGCCGTCGTAGTAAGCGGCAGTCTCAGGCTTAAGCTCCTTATAGTCATCAGGACGCATGTGGTTGACAAAATAAGACTTTGTCTCGTCATCTGTCATCCATATCGAGCTCCAGCAGGTAGTCTCGGTGGTCATGACGTCGATAGCATTGCGGTATTCGATAGGAAGACCGGCAATACCCGGACCTACAAATTCCATTATTTTATTCTTAACATAGCCGTTTTTATAAACAGCTCCGATAATTGATAAAACCACATCGTGAGGGCCTACTCCCGGCTTCGGACTTCCGGTGAGATAAATAGCTATCGTCTCAGGATATGTGAAGTCATAGGTGCGGTTTAAGAGCTGCTTTGCAAGCTCGCCGCCGCCTTCACCTACTGCCATGCAGCCAAGTGCTCCGTAGCGGGTATGTGAGTCGGTTCCTAAGATCATCTTGCCGCAGCCTGCCATGGTCTCACGGTTATAGCTGTGAATGTTGGCCATATTGGTCGGAACATAAATGCCGCCGAATTTGTGTGCTGCTGAAAGCGCAAACTTGTGGTCATCCTCATTAATGGTTCCGCCTACCGCACAAAGAGAATTGTGGCAGTTGGTAAGAACGTAAGGAAGCGGGAACTCGGTAAGTCCCGATGCTCTTGCGGTTTGAATTACTCCGACATAGGTAATGTCATGGCTTGTAAGTGAATCAAAGCGAAGCTTAAGATGCTTCATGTCATCACTCTTGTTGTGGGCCTTGATGATCTTATAGGCCATTGTACCCTTTGCTGCTTCCTCGGCAGTTGTCTCTATGCCGGTCTTTTGTTTAAGCTCAGCTTCGTTTTCACAAAGCTCGGTGCCTCCGGCAAGAAAAACTCCTTTGTCATAAAGCTTTATCATATCAGGATTCTCCTTAAGCTATAATTAATGCATGTATGCTTATGTAATATTATAATGTATATAGGTATCAATTGGTGAATTGATACTATAGTTGCACGAACATAAGCCTTGATAGGCTTGATTTGCTATAGTATAGCATAACTGTACAGTAATTTTTTAATGAAGTGTATTAAAAAAATTGGTTTTTATATTGTACTAAGACGGTGCGATAATATAAACTGTTTCATGAATATCATGCATAAAGAGGAATGTAATGGATCTTTTTGATTATATGAGAGAAACGAATAAGAAATCCGAAAGCCCTTTAGCTTCCCGTATGCGCCCGGAGTCTCTTGATGAGATAGTGGGACAGGAGCATATAATAGGAAGGGATAAGCTTCTTTATCGTGCAATAAAGGCGGATAAGCTTGGATCGGTGCTTTTATTCGGACCTCCGGGAACCGGCAAGACGACTATAGCAAAGGTCATAGCACACACGACTAATGCTGACTTTGAACAGCTTAATGCTACAACCGCCGGAAAAAAGGATATGGAAGAGGTTATAGTAAGAGCCAAGCAGAACATGGCAGCCTATGCCAAGAAGACTATCCTTTTTATAGATGAGATACATCGTTTTAATAAGGCACAGCAGGATTATCTGCTGCCATTTGTAGAGGACGGAACAATCATACTTATAGGGGCAACTACCGAAAATCCTTATTTTGAGGTCAATCGGGCTCTGCTGTCACGCTCAAGACTTTTTGAGCTTAAGCCGCTGTCATCACAGGATATCAAAAAGCTGGTGTTAAGAGCTTTAGCCGATGATAAAAAGGGTATGGGCATGTACCATGCATATATAGATGACAATGCAGCGTCATTCATAAGCGATATTGCAGAAGGAGATGCAAGAACTGCACTAAATGCTGTCGAGCTCGGAGTGCTGACGACCGATCCTGAGCCTGACGGAAGGATACATCTTACAATAGATGTTATGCAGGAATGCATACAGAAGCGTGCCATAGGCTATGATAAGGACGGCAATAATCACTATGATACAATTTCGGCCTTTATTAAGAGCATGAGAGGCTCTGATCCTGACGCCGCAGTCTACTATCTTGCGCGCATGCTTGAAGCAGGAGAGGATATAAAGTTCATTGCCAGACGTATCATGATATGCGCTTCTGAGGATGTGGGAAATGCTGATCCGATGGCGCTTAATGTTGCGGTCAGCGCATCCCTTGCAGTTGAACGTGTAGGTATGCCGGAGGCGAGGATACTTTTATCGCAGGCGGCGGTTTACGTTGCATCGGCGCCTAAATCCAATGCAAGCTATCTGGCTGTAAATGCCGCCATGGCAAAGGTCAGAGAGACCGGAAATCTGCCGATACCTGTTTATCTCAGAGACATTCATTATGAGGAAAATGCATCAGAGGCTGCAGGAAGAGGCCATTTTGCAGGAAACGGCGCAGGCTATAAGTATGCTCATGATTATCCGGGACATTATGTTGAGCAGCAGTATCTGCCTGATGAAGTAAAGAATGAGCATTTTTATGATCCCGGAACCAACGGCTATGAAAATACTATTCATGAGTATTTCAAAAAAATTGGCAGAGAATAACACAGAGAATAGTGCAGGGCATAGCACAGAGAATAATGCAGAGCATAGTACAGAGAATAGTGCTTCATTAGTAACACATTAGTGACAAAATAGCGCTGAAACCCTTATTTTAAGCAGGGGCAATCTTAAAACATACTTAAGATATTTTTCATGAAAAGAACACACGGTTTATAGTAGAATGTCTTAAGCGAACAAAGAGAAAATTAATATAAACGGAGATGGAATAAATGAAGAAATTTAAAGCAGTATTAGCATTTACAGTTCTTGCATGCGCACTTACGGCATGCGGAGGCAAAAAGGCTGAAAACGTTGAAACTGAGCCTGCATCAACAAGCGCAGCATCGGATCATGAAGGCAAAGAGGATGAAAATGCAGATGTTGTAGCACTTCCTGATGAGTTTGAGGCTGAGTATTTTGAGGGCATAGTTACAAGCGTTAAGGGCAACAGACTTACACTTAAGAACGAAGATAAGACTATGACATTTGATATAACAAATGCTGAGATCGCAGGTGATTCAGCACTGCTTACAGGCTGTGATGCAGAGGCTGAATATGCCAAGGTAGACGGAGATGTATATCCTGCAGACATGGTTACAGTCCTTATGGATGTTGAGCAGCAGGCAGCAAGCGAGAACCGTGATCCATATATTTACGGAGTTTTACAGTTTGCAGACATCAATGATATCACTATCATAGATGATTCAGGAGTTGAGCGTACCTTTGATAACCAGATGTCACGTACAGTATCTTTTAATGAGCTCAAGGCAGGAGATCCTGTATACGTAACATACTGCGGAACAGTTTTTGATGAAGAAGAGGAGCGCGGAGAGTCTGAATTCACAGAGCCTATCGCAATCAAGGTAGTTGCTGCTGACGCTGTTGAATCAGAGGATGCTAAGGCAAATTACTTTATCGGTACAGTAGATTCAGCATATCAGAACGGTATCGTTTCAGTTGCAAATGATATAGCTACATTTGAAGTAACTGCTGATGAGAGCATTATGAACGGTATTAACGAGGAAGACGAAGTCAAGGTATATTATGACGGAGCTCTTGCAGGTATTTCTGTAGAGGCTACAAAGATAGAGAAGGTTAACGGATAAATAAGTATATCCGGCCATATAAATATTTATAAGACATAAAGAGACGGGTCATCGCAGCTGCGAGACCTGTCTTTTTGTGAAAAAAGAGGCGCTGAAATGAAGGCATCTTCTGAGGAAGCAAACGAGAGACTGCATCGTTGATGCAATAAATTATTATAAAAACTATGGAATGATTGAAGCTTTTCTGATATATTTTTTCTACAAAAGTAAATTATTGATTGTTTATTACAACGGAGAAATATATGGCACAGGAAAAAAAGATATCACCGAGAGTATACGGACAGTTAAGACATAATATACTCCATATTCCGAGTACGGTATATGAGGCGAGCGGTATCATAATTAACGGACGCAGGATAAAGAGCTGTGTTTTTACTACGGATCTCGCCATAATCAGAAACTGTGATGCTGATGCTGTTTTTGCGGTGTACCCGTTTACACCTCAGCAGGCAATCAGTGACGCAATTATTAAGGCTGCATATACACCTGTTTTCTGTGGAGTAGGCGGCGGAACCACTAACGGACTCAGGACTGTAGGTCTTGCAAAGGATGCCGAGAGCCAGGGAGCTATGGGTGTGGTTTTGAATGCACCGGTTTCAAATCTCAATCTTCAGGCTATAGCAAGAGTCGTTGACATTCCGGTAATTATCACCGTAACCAGAGCTGATACGGATATTGCAGGCAGACTTTTGGCCGGAGCAAATATATTAAATGTTGCCGGAGGATTCCAGACACCTGAGATAGTTGCAAGCATAAGAAAGGACTTTCCGGAGGTTCCTATCATTGCAACCGGAGGAAAGACTGCGGAAAGCATTGCCGAAACTATCGCCGCCGGAGCTAATGCTATTACATATACACCGCCGTCAACTCAGGAGCTCTTTAAGGAAATGATGGGCAAATACAGGGAGAGCTGATGAGAGGGTTAATAGCCTGGCTATTATTTTAAATAACATAAAAGCTATAAGATTTCATTTTCTGAAGTCTTATAGCTTTTTTCGTCTTGTCATTTATTTAGAAAACAGAGTAAGTGATATAGGATTATTGAGTTAGTGGGTATCTAAATAATTATCTTATAAATAAATAGATCATATAGGCGGTGTAAAGGATCATGCATGTAATGCCTTCTTTTTTTGACATTTTACGCTTGCTTCCCGCCATAAAAAGTAAAGCTATTGCACTTATGATAAGCACAGTACAGTCTGTTATTGACTCACCCTTTACATGAAGAGGTGAGATGATTGCCGAGAATCCGAGAATAAACAGGATGTTGAAAAGGTTAGATCCAATGGCATTTCCTAAAGCAAGACCGCTGTCGCCCTTCCTTGCTGCTACTATGGAGGTTACAAGCTCAGGAAGAGATGTGCCTATAGCCACTATTGTAAGACCTATAAAGTTCTGGCTTACGCCTAATGAAAGTGCGATTGCCGAAGCTGAATTAACAGTAAGATTGCCGCCTGTAATAACGGCAGCAAGACCGCCGGCTATAAAAAGAACACTTATCGGAAGCGGACGTTCTTTACAGCCAATATCCTCGGTACGGTTTTTAAGTGCACTTATGACCATGCTGCCTATATATGTAACCATTGCAGTGGCCAGGATAAGGCCTTCGATCCTTCCGAGCCTTTTGTCTATGAGCATAAGAAAGAGAGCGATAGTAAAAATGATATTAAGAGGCATATCCCTTTTCAGTATGTCCGGGTCGGTATCAAAGCCTGAGAGCAGCGCACATACACCTACTACAACAAGGCCGTTAAATATGTTTGACCCGATGACGTTGCTGACGGCAATATCATTGTTGCCTGCAAGAGCAGCATTGATGCTTACAGAAGCCTCAGGCGCACTGGTTCCCATGGCGACTATGGTGAGTCCTATGATAACGCTTGGCACCTTTAGAATCCTTGCAAGCGAGGAGCTTCCGTCAACAAAGAAATCAGCTCCCTTGACCAACAGCAGAAAACCTGCAACAAGAAGAATGTAGTTCATATTCCTTCCTTTCCGCGGTATAAGAATAAAAAAAAGACCTTTACCGCACAAAAATAAATGGTAAAAGTCTCGTTATATTAAAATAATGACCGGCCCTTTGGCGTGATGACGACCACTATCACATCCCGATACAGGATGCAAACTACTCCCTTTCGTATGCGTATTTTAAGGTATGACATGATTTATGTCAATGATTATATTTCTATACATTTAAGCATTAAACATGTATTTATAGGCTTATGGTTGTAATCCGTATACACAAATTGAATTCACAAATTTTTTACAAAAAATGTTAGCACTCATCAGTTGACAGTGCTAACAACAGTGATATAATAAGGACAGTCATAAAAATAAACTCATAAACGCCAAAGGAGGTGAATGAGTATGAACATACAGAAATTTACACAAAAATCAGTTGAAGCAGTAAACGGCTGCGAGAAGTTAGGTCTTGAGTACGGCAACCAGCAGATTGAGGCTGCACACCTTGTATACAGCCTTGTTACGGTTGAAGACAGCCTTATTGCAAAGCTTCTTCAGAAAATGGGAGTAAATCTTGAAAGCATCAAGAAGGATCTCACAGATGTTATAGCCGGCTTTCCAAAGGTAAGCGGTTCAAGCGGCAATATGTATTTCTCTGCAAATGCCAACAAAGCACTTACATCGGCAGAGGATAAGGCAAAGGCTATGGGAGACGAATATGTCTCTGTAGAGCATATATTCCTTGCAGTATTAGATGTAAATGACAGAGATGTTAATAAGGTATTTGCAAGATATAACATTACCAAGGATAACTTCTTAAAGGTGCTTTCAGAGGTGAGAGGCAACCAGAAGGTCGTTTCGGATAACCCTGAAGCAACCTATGATACTCTTAATAAGTATGGCTATGATCTTGTTGAAAGAGCTCGTCAGCAGAAGCTTGATCCGGTCATAGGACGTGATGAAGAGATAAGAAATGTTATCAGGATACTTAGCCGTAAGACAAAGAATAACCCTGTTCTTATCGGTGAACCCGGTGTAGGTAAAACAGCTGTTGTTGAAGGACTTGCTCAGCGTATTGTAAATGAAGATGTACCTGACAGTCTTAAAAACAAAAAGGTCTTTGCACTTGATATGGGCTCACTCGTAGCCGGTGCAAAGTACAGAGGTGAATTTGAGGAAAGACTTAAGGCTGTACTTAAGGAGGTATCAGAATCCGACGGAGAGATAATTCTGTTCATCGATGAGATACATACTATCGTAGGTGCGGGAAAGACCGAGGGCTCAATGGATGCCGGCAATATGTTAAAGCCTATGCTGGCAAGAGGTGAGCTTCACTGTATCGGTGCCACAACACTTGATGAGTACAGATATATCGAAAAGGATCCGGCACTTGAACGTCGTTTCCAGCCTGTAACGGTCGATGAGCCTTCAGTAGAGGATACTATATCCATACTTAGAGGACTTAAGAATCGTTATGAGGTCTTCCACGGAGTTAAGATCACAGATGCAGCTTTGGTTCAGGCAGCAGTTCTTTCACACAGATACATTACAGACAGGTTCCTTCCTGATAAGGCTATCGACCTTGTAGATGAGGCCTGTGCAATGATAAAGACTGAGATGAATCAGCTTCCTGCAGAGCTTGATGAGCAGCAGAGACGCATCACACAGCTTGAGATAGAGGTTTCGGCACTCAAAAAGGAAACCGATGAAATATCAAAGAAGAGACTTGAAGAGCTTAAGAAAGAGCTTGCCGAGCTTAAGGACAGCTTTGATGCCAAGAAAGCAAAATGGCAGTACGAGAAGCAGGGTGCAGACAGACTTTCATCTATCCGTGAGGAGATAGAAAAGCTTAAGGATGAGGCAGAAATACTTCAGCGTAAGGGCTCATATGAGGAAGCCGGAGCTATTATCTACGGTAAGCTCCCGGAGCTTAAAAAGCAGTTGGAGGCAGAGGAAGAAAAGACAGGCAAGGAAGGCAGAGATCTTGTTCACGAAAGTGTTACCGAGGATGAGATATCCAAGATCGTTTCAAAGTGGACAGGTATTCCTGTATCTAAGCTTTCTGAGACAGAGCGTTCTAAGGTGCTTAATCTTCCGGAACAGCTGCATAAGAGAGTTATCGGACAGAATGAGGCTGTCGAAAAGGTTTCGGATGCAATCATTCGTTCTAAGGCAGGCATAAAGGATCCTACGAAGCCTATTGGTTCGTTCTTATTCATGGGACCTACCGGTGTAGGTAAAACAGAGCTTGCAAAGACTCTTGCAGAAAGCCTGTTTGATGATGAGAATAATATGATCCGTATCGATATGTCTGAGTATATGGAGAAGCATTCTGTCAGCCGTCTCATAGGAGCGCCTCCGGGATATGTCGGCTATGAGGAAGGCGGTCAGCTTACAGAGGCAGTCCGCAGAAAACCTTATTCTGTAATACTTTTTGATGAGATAGAAAAGGCTCATCCGGATGTATTCAACGTACTTCTTCAGGTGCTTGATGACGGACGTGTTACAGATTCTAAGGGTAAGACAGTAGACTTTAAAAATACTGTTATTATACTTACCTCAAACCTCGGTTCCGAATACCTCTTAAACGGTATTGACGATCAGGGAGAGATCACTCTTGAAGCAAGAGATAATGTTGATAAGCTTCTTAAGGCAAGCTTCAGACCTGAGTTCCTCAATCGTCTGGATGAGATCATACTCTTTAAGCCTCTGCACAAGAACGATATCGCTAAGATCATCGATCTTTCAATTGCAGACATTAACCGTCGTATCGGTGACAGAAATATGAAGCTTGAAATGACTGAAGCCGCAAAGGATTATTGCGTGGAAAACGGCTATGATCCTCAGTTCGGTGCTCGTCCGCTCAAGAGATATATTCAGAAGAATGTCGAGACTATCGCTGCAAGAGCTATTCTTGAAAACAGGATAATCGAAGGTGATACCATGGTTATTGACTTAAGAGACGGAAAGCTTACAGTCGATAAAAAGTGATAATATTAATAAATCCCCTCTTTACCGGATAATGATATGCCCCCAAGTAGGATACGAAATAATGAAACCTGCTTGGGGGTATTTTTGTGCGTAAAAAGCTGTGCACATAAAATAGAGCAGCCCACCATAATAGCTCCGTATTGCAAATAATCGATAAAAATTTATAATACAAGTGTTGCGATTTAATTTTGCATGAATAAAAATGGGGAAAATTATGGATAATGCCAAGATAAGCAAATTGAAGCACGATACGCTCCATGAGATAAAGCATCTTATCATTAAGATGAAGAGCTGTATATGCTGGATTCTGCTGTCGTGCGGAGTAGGTCTTTTTGTCGGTGCATACAGCACGGCCTTTGCTGCTGTGCTTAAAAAATCCAACGCATTCAGAGATTCTCATCCGTGGATACTTTTCCTTCTTCCTGTAGCGGGTCTTATTATAGTTTTTCTCTATCGCATCTGTAAAGTATATAAGGATAGGGGAACAAATCTTGTAATAGGATCGATCAATGCGGGGTCTGAAGTGCCGGGAACAATGTCGGTGCTTATATTTATATCGACTATACTCACACATCTTTGCGGAGGTTCTGCAGGACGAGAGGGTGCGGCACTGCAGATGGGAGGAAGTCTCGGCAATGTTATTGCCCGCAGACTTCATATGAGTGAGCGCTCTGCAAAAATACTTATTATGTGCGGTATGAGCGCAGCATTCGCAGCAGTGTTCGGAACTCCTATGGCAGCAGCGATATTCTCAATGGAGGTAATAAGCGTAGGAATCATACATTATTCTGCACTTGTTCCTTGTGTATTCGCATCACTCGTTGCCTCGCGCTTCGCCGTGGAAATGGGAATAAACCCGGAGGCTTTCGAAATAATCGGCATTCCTGCATTTAATATAATAGGAAGCATTAAAATATTCCTGCTTGCACTTTGCTGTGCTGCAATAAGCACACTTTTTGTAGAGGCACTGCACAGCACAGGAAAGCTGTATGCAAGATTTATAAAGAATCCTTACATAAAAGTTGTAGTCGGCGGTATTATAATAATTATTTTGACGCTCATTGTAGGAAACAGAGACTATAACGGAGCGGGAGTAGGCCTTATAGAAAGAGCCATACATGAAGGCGAGGTCAGACCATGGGATTTTCTTATGAAAATGCTGTTTACCGCGATCACCCTGCAGGCAGGCTTTAAAGGCGGCGAGATAGTACCTTCATTTTGTATAGGCGCTTGCTTTGGCTGCTTTTTCGGAGAACTCTCAGGAATAAGCCCTTCATTTTGCGCAGCAATAGGAATGGCGGCGGTTTTCTGCGGAGTTACAAACTGTCCGATAACCACATTGCTCATAAGCTTTGAGCTCTTTGGCTTTGAGGGAATTCCTTACTTTATGATAGCCATAGCCATAAGCTATCTGCTTTCGGGCTATAAGGGACTTTACAGCGATCAGATCATTGTTTATTCAAAGTACAGACCGAGATTCATAAACAGACATGTCGGAGACGACAGCGAGGATGATCTTGTGGACGATTATTGATGTAAAGGCTATGTTTTTCATCAGAGTTTCAGCATAACTTTTTGTATAAAGTAAAAACTTAAGTTTTGCACTTTGAGATTGAAGTTATAATAATAAATGATAAAATATTAACTATGTGTAAATTAATGTACAAAATATTTTGTTTATCGAACGATAATATTGGAAATATTTATACATTTATAAAATAAAGCAGTCTATAATATTTCTGCAAATGCAGAGACATTTTAAGGAGAATGAATATGAAACTGAATTTCGACAGCATTGAAGAGAAGAAGCTTGAGAATTTTAAGGGCGGCGAGAAGCATATCATGTCACGCATGTTTTCAGATGATCTTGTAAAGATCATGAGAAACAGAGTTGAAAAGGGCGCTTCTATAGGTTATCACACACATGATACAAGCTGCGAGCTTATATATGTATTAAAGGGAACAGCTACTGTCAATTATGAAGGGGAGACAGAGCTGATCCATGAGGGTGAGGCTACATATTGCCCTAAGGGACACAGTCACAGCCTTACAAATGAGCAGGATGAGATTTTAGAGTTTTTAGCTATAGTACCTGAGCAGTAAAATGCTTCTGCCGGCGCTTAAGCCGATAGCGGTAATTGGTGAGAAAACGAGACTCGACGGTTCAGACCGTAATTATCAAAGAGCAGATCGGGAAAAGTTTTTTTATGGATTATGTAATATTTACAGATGCCACGTGCGATATGGATAAATCACTCATAACGGACGGCGGCATTCAAATCATCCCTATGGGATGCATTATAGGGGACGAGTCATTCATGTGGGACGGCCTGCATGATGACAGAGAGGGACTGCACAGCTTTTTTGATAAGCTGAGGAATGAAAAAACATCGACAAGCACCAGTCAGGTCCCTCCCAATATATATTATGATACCTTTGAGCCTTATATAAAGGAAGGCAAGGGTATACTTTATATATCGATATCTTCGGGAGTCAGCGGGACCTATGCCTCTGCGATTTCAGGAATTAACATGCTTAAGGAGGACTATGACGATGTACATGCAGAAGTCATAGATTCTCTCTGCGCATCCTTTGGGGAAGGGATGCTCATAGGCTCTGCGGCAGAAAATAAAGAAAAAGGCATGAGCCTTGAGGAGAATGCCGCATGGCTCAGAGAGCATGTTATGAATGTAAGATGTTGGGTAAAGCTTGATGATCTTATGTTTTTAAGCAGGGGAGGAAGACTTTCCTCTGCAAGTGCTATCGTTGGTACGGCGCTCAACATTAAGCCTATAATGTTTTTTGATGCGGAAGGCAAAGCGGCCATGGCATCAAAAAAACGCGGCGTAAAAATGGCGCTTAACGATATAATTGCACATTTTGAAAGTACATTTGATCCTGAATTAGGTAATACTGTTTACGTTGTTGATACCGACAATGAAAAGGAAGCTGCAGAGCTTGATAACATGCTTTGCGAAAAACATCCTGAGCTTGACATAAAAAGGGGTGAGATCAACCCTATAGTAGGATCTCTTTTGGGTCCGGACGTTGCAGGAATCGTTCATTACGGAACAAGGAAGGACAGTACAAAATAAAATATAAACAGAGTCCGCATGTTTATACTGCGGACTTTGCTGAGTTTGATATGTTTAACCCGGCAGTTCAATTGGCATTATATCCGGGTCTTACATATATTTCGGGAGATTAGGCCTGAATTGGGGAGCCTGGCAGAATTTTCTGAGCATCGAAAATCTGAAAGGAGAAACGAAATGAAACAAGATTGTGTATTTTGTTTACCAAGAGCAAAAATGCAGCTGACAGCTCTCGGGCAAAGCTTGAGGAAGCCGCGAATGTCTCTGGTAACAAATACGGAGACAGTGGCAGCGGCCGAGGAGGTTCTGAAAATAAGATGAACATGTTCGTGAAGGAACACAAGAAGGCAGTAACTGTATGGATCGGTCTTATGATCGTCTTTCTTATTGCATCGTTCTTAACAGGATCTGCAGGCGGACACGAGAGTCTCAGAAATGCAATGCGTGACGCCGTACTGCATGAGGAAAACAGAATATCTTTATTTGGCATTATGAATGTCAACCCGTCAGTTATATCAGCTTATATCGTAACTGCGGTGATGCTTATAGCTGCAGCCATTATAAGGATTTTTGTTATTCCGAAATTCACCATCGTTCCTGGGAAGACGCAGTTAGTTATAGAAACTATGGTGGATTACTTCCGCGGACTTGCTGAAAAGAGCAGTCCTCACAGAAACAAAATTCTCGGAGCTTATGTTTTTGCAGCGGGAGTATATATTTGTATCAGTACATTGTTTGAGCTTTTTGGCTTTCAGGCAGTGTGCACAAACGGAACATCTATAGCACTTCCGGCACCTTTCTCCGATATTAACGGAGCTATCGCAATGGGTGTGATGTCATACTTCTTTATTATGTCAGGCGGCATAGCCGGAAACGGTCTTAAGGGGGTCGGTCTGACACTTAAGGAGATATCTCTTCTCCTTTCATTAAGCTTCCGACTCTTCGGAGCACTTTTAAGCGGACTGCTTGTTACGGAGCTTGTATATCACACTATTTATCTCAGCATAGTTTTTCCGGTACTTGTAGGAATTATGTTCACACTTATGCATGCATTGATCCAGGCATACGTTCTGACAATGCTTGTTTCTATATTCTATGGTGAAGTTTCCGAACCGCCGGTTGCAAAGTAAAAGAAGGGAAATAATAACAATGAAGAATTTATTCAAGAGAATAATTGCGCTTACAATGACATTAATGATCGTGCTTGCAGTAGCAGCACCGGCTTTTGCAGCAAATGAGGATGCAGCAGGTGCTGACGTTCAGACAGAACAGACTGTAGAAAACACGGAAGCAGCAACAGATAATGCTATCGGTGCTAAGGGTATTGCAGCAGGTATCTGCGTAGGTCTTGCAGCAGCCGGTGGTGCTATCGGTATGGGTTTAACCTCAGCTAAATCAACAGAGAGTATCGCAAGACAGCCGGAGGCAAGCGGTGAAGTAAGAACAACTATGATGCTTGGTCTTGTATTCATAGAGACTGCTATCATTTACGCACTTGTAGTTGCTATTCTTATCATCTTTGTACTGTAATTTAACGCGGAGGTTACATTAATGTCAGGATTACCTTTAAATATAGAAATACAGCAGGTATTTCTTCATATGCTGAATTTTGTAATTCTTGCCGGTGGCCTTTATTTTCTTCTTTATAAGCCTGTTTGCTCATTCATGAACAAACGTACTGAGTATTTTGCAAACCTTGAAAATGAGGCTTTAAATAAAAAGACAGAGGCTGACAGCATGCTTACCGAATATCAGGATAAGATCAAGGCTGTTGAAGATGAGTCAAAAGCAATCAAGGCTAAGGCATCTCATGAAGCTGACGAGATCATCAGACATTCAAGAGAAGAGGCAGAGGAGCAGGGCCATAGGATCATAATGGATGCTCAGGCAGAGGCCGAGAAGACAAAGGACAAGATAATCAAGGGCGCAGAGCGCGACATCATTAAGCTTGTACTTGCGGCAGAAAAGAAACTTCATCATTATTCGGAGGACGAGAAATGACCAAGGATTCCATTTTAGACGCCGAGCTGGACGAACTCAGACGACTGCTCGAACGTGTGGATATCTCCGAGGGTGATCTTATCCCGCTAATGCAGGAGGCGATCAACAACTGGACACCTGATGATCTGAATAATGATGTAGGAGAAGTCGTCACAGTAGGAGACGGCATAGCTACAGTCAAGGGACTTAAGGAAGTAAAGTACGGAGAGATCCTTTTATTTGCCAGAGGCGTAAGAGGAATGGTGCAGGAGCTTAAGCCGGGATTTGCAGGCTGCATACTTTTCGGAGATGACAGAAAGATCACTTCCGGAAGCCTTGTAAAAAGGACAAAGAAGACAGCAGCAATACCGGTAGGCGAAAACTTCCTCGGAAGAGTAGTCAATGCGCTCGGAGCACCTATAGATGGTTACGGCAAAATTGAAGCTGAGAGCTTCAGAAGAATAGAGTCGCCGGCACCTGCAATAATAGAGAGACAGCCTGTTAACAAGCCTATGGAGACAGGCCTTTTGGCTATAGACTCGATGTTCCCTATAGGAAGAGGACAGCGAGAGCTTATTATCGGTGACCGTCAGACAGGAAAGACAGCCATAGCTCTTGATACTATAGTTAACCAGAAGGGCAAGGATGTTATCTGTATCTATGTTGCTATAGGACAGAAGGCTTCTTCTGTTGCACAGCTTACAGAGAATCTCAAGAAGAGAGGCGCACTCAAGTATACTATTATAGTTGCGGCTACTGCTGCTGATTCTGCACCTTTACAGTATCTTGCACCTTATTCGGGTACTGCTTTAGGAGAATACTTCATGAGAAAGGGCAAGGATGTCCTTATAGTTTACGATGATCTCTCAAAGCATGCTATAGCTTACAGAACTCTGAGCCTTCTGCTCGAGAGATCACCCGGACGTGAGGCATATCCGGGAGACGTTTTCTATCTTCATTCAAGACTTTTGGAGCGTTCTGCACACCTTTCCGATGCAGAGGGCGGCGGAAGTATGACTGCACTTCCTATAGTTGAGACACAGGCAGGAGACGTTTCAGCGTACATTCCAACCAACGTTATTTCCATTACAGACGGACAGATATTCCTTGAGAGCAGTCTGTTCTTCTCGGGTCAGAGACCAGCCGTTAACGTCGGAATCTCAGTATCACGAGTTGGTGGAGATGCACAGACTAAGGCTATGAAGAAGGCATCAGGAGGTATGAAGCTTTCTCTTGCGGTTTACCGTGAAATGGAAGTATTCACGCAGTTCTCAAGTGACCTTGATGAGTCTACCAAGGCTCAGCTTCAGTTCGGTCAGGGACTCATGCGTATGCTGAGACAGCGTCAGTATCATCCTTACTCACAGACAGAGCAGGTAATACTTCTTACGGCAGCGATGCATCATGTGATGCAGCCGGTTGCCATCGATAAGATCGATGAATTCTGCAAGGGACTTTTGGAGTATGCACCGGAGGCTATGCCTGAGGTTATCGCAGAAATAGAAAGCACCGGAAAGCTCAGTGACGAGCACCAGGAGATCATCATTACTGAGGCAAAGAAGTTCAGGGATAAAATGTTCCCATCAGAAGGATAAGGATGCTTTGACATGGCTAATGCAAATGAGATAAAAACACGTATCCAGAGCGTTCAGGATACTGCCAAAATAACAAATGCCATGTATCTTATCTCATCCACAAAGATGCAGAGAGCTAAGAGAAGTCTTGAGAATACCAGACTGTATTATGAAGCTTTGCGTCGAGAGATCGAAAGAGTATTCGCTTCCGCGGATGATCCGGAGAGCAAATATTTTTATGATCCAAAGAAGAAAAGTCCTGACGACAAGATAGCCTGCCTTGTCATAACCGCAGACAGAGGTCTTGCGGGAAGCTACAACATGAATGTCATTAAGGAAGCTGAACGTATGTTCAGAGAGCATCCTGAGACAAAGTTCTTTGTTGTAGGAGATTACGGCAGACACTATTTTGAACGTCACGGAATTCCATATGTCAAAAGCTTTGACTACACCGCAAGTGTACCGCACATAAGAGAGGCGAGAGACATAAGCGATGTGCTGCTTGACAGCTATGACAGCGGAGAGATAAACATGGTATATGTTATATATACCGTAATGAAAACAGCGATCACTTCTGAAGTCGATACAATAAGACTTCTTCCGTTTGACAGAGGCGATTTTATGTCTGCGGAAGAAAAGCAGGAAAAAGAACTTGGCAGATTCGAGTTCTTCCCGTCAACCGATGAGGTTTTAGACAATGCTTTAAGGAGCATAGAGACCGGTTTTGTTTACAGTACACTTGTTTACAGCTTCTGCGCAGAGCAGAATGCGAGAATGGGTGCTATGGACTCTGCGAATAAGAATGCAGAAAAACTCCTTGCGGAACTGAGACTTCAGTTCAACCGTGCAAGACAGGCCGGAATTACTCAGGAGATCACGGAGATAGCTGCGGGTGAGCTCGCACAGAAGCGTAAGCGCATTAAAAAACAGAATGAGGAGGTAGAGACCTCGTGAAAACAGGAAAAATAATTGCAATATCAGGTCCTGTCATAGACGTAAGGTTCGAAGAAGGTTACCTTCCGAGAATGAAGGAGGCACTGACTGTTTCACTTGACGGTGAAAAGCGTGTCATGGAGGTCGCTCAGCATATAGGAGATAGTGAGGTCAGATGTATCATGCTGGCTTCAAGCGATGACCTCTCTCTGGGAACAGAAGTAATAAGCGAAGGCAAGGGTATTACTGTTCCTGTCGGTGAGTGCACCCTCGGACGTATGTTCAATGTTTTGGGTGAGCCTATAGACGGAGGAAAGGAGATCCCTGAGGATGAAACAAGATGGGAAATCCACAGAAAGGCACCTGCATTCGATGAACAGAGACCTGTAGTAGAAATACTTGAGACAGGAATAAAGGTCATAGATCTTCTTGAGCCATATCCGAAGGGAGGAAAGATCGGACTTTTCGGAGGCGCGGGAGTCGGCAAAACAGTTCTTATTCAGGAGCTGATACATAACGTTGCCATGGAGCACGGCGGATATTCAATATTTGCCGGCGTAGGAGAGCGCAGCCGTGAAGGTAACGACCTCTGGCGTGAAATGAAGGAAAGCGGAGTATCGGACAAGACAGCACTTGTTTTCGGACAGATGAATGAGTCTCCGGGTGTTCGTATGAGAGTGGCACTTTCAGGACTTACGATGGCTGAGTATTTCCGTGATGCGGAAAGAAAGGACGTACTGCTTTTCATCGATAACATTTTCCGATTTGTACAGGCCGGTTCTGAGGTTTCAACACTGCTTGGACGTATGCCTTCTGCGGTAGGATATCAGCCTACACTTGCAGAGGAGATGGGTGCTCTTCAGGAGCGTATTACATCAAGCGGATCCGTAACCAGTGTACAGGCTGTATACGTACCTGCGGATGACCTTACTGACCCGGCTCCGGCTACTACCTTTGCGCACCTTGACGCAACTACCGTACTTAGCCGTAAGATTGCTGAGCAGGGTATCTATCCGGCAGTAGATCCTCTGGATTCTACATCCAGAATACTTGAGGCGGATATAGTAGGTGAAGAGCATTACTATGTTGCCAGAAAGGTTCAGGAGATACTTCAGAAGTACAACGAGCTTCAGGATATCATCGCCATCCTTGGTATGGACGAGCTTTCGGATGAGGATAAAAACACTGTTACGAGAGCAAGAAAGATACAGAAGTTCCTTGCACAGCCTACACATGTTGCCGAGAAGTTCACCGGAAGACCGGGTATTTATGTTCCGCTTTCAGAGACTATAAGAGGCTTTAAGGCTATTATCGAAGGTGAAATGGATGAATATCCTGAGGCAGCCTTCTATAATGTAGGCGGTATAGATGATGTTCCGATAAAGGCAGCTGAGCTTGCGAAGGAAAACCTTCAGAGCAAATAAGGAGACATGCCGTGAAAGAGTTTCAGATCAAGATACTTGCGTCAGATAAGCTCATCTATGAGGGACCGTGTGTAAGTGTCACTGTGCCGCTTTCGGACGGCTCTATGGGTATACTTGCAGGACACAGCAATATGATAAGCGCCGTAAAAACAGGCGTTATCTCATATAAGACTGCACAGGATGCAAAGTCTGAAAATGTAGCTGTGTCAGCCGGACTTTTAAAGGTCGAGAATAATGAGGTTTTAGTGCTTGTAGATGCAGCCGAAAAGGCTGAGAGCATTGATATCGCAAGAGCAATGAGAGCCGAAGAGGCTGCCAGAGCAAAGCTTTTAAATGAACAGAGAAAGCGCGAGCGAATGGCAGTTGAGGCGGATCTTGAACGTGCAATAATGCGTATCAAGGCCTCAAATATGGCAAATACTTTACATCATAAGAATTAAGTATTTAAATTAAACAGCATCTTCATGTTATGTGGTTTGGACTTTAAAGCTTCAAAGTCTTCACCGCGCACATGAAGGTGCTGTTTGGTGTTTAACGCTATTTAGTCAGGAGTGATTTACTTATTGTGCAGCCTGAGTTGCAGGATATTAAGGGTTAGTGCGTTTGACTGTCTGACAGATAGCTGCGGATAAGTATTATCAAACTTTTTTTACGGTGTAGCCTCCGCCCTGATTCTTGCTTACAGACCATTTCTGATCATATTCGTCATAGAAGGTTCCGGAGGTCTTTACTCGTCCGTTTTCATTGACAACATAGGTCTTTCCGCCAACAACGACTATCTGATATCCGGAATCAGATTCTATGAGCTCACCGTTTTTATAAAGGTATCCGCCGGCTTCTCCGGTAACGCCCGCTCCCTTGGAAGCTGTGACAGAGCCTGCATTTTCAAAGTACATCGTTGTTCCGTCATAGCCGTATTTATCATCGTACTCAACAGTAACTCGGCCTGTCTTCATGGATCCGTCGTTTTCTGCTCCGAAGTAATACAGCTTTCCTCCGTAGCCCTTTACTATACCGTACTGCATGGTGCCGACCTTATCAAAGGCATAATATTTGTCGTCGATCTTCTTAACACCTACATTATCGGCTATTTTGGATGTATTTCTTTCAGAAGTATAAGGCTGTCCGTTCTTGAGATAATAATATCCTTCAGGATGAATAGTCTTTCTTCCGTCTTCACGAACATCGTAATATGATTCTCCGTCAAACCATATCCATCCGTTTATGCGGTCGCCGTTACCCGGGCGGTAGTATTTACATATCATTCCGTCATCGGTACTGTATTCAACCCAGCCTTCCTGCATGAGACCGTTTGAATCAAAGTAATAATACGCTCCGTTGATCTTCTTCTCACAGTTTTTGTAGAGCTTACCATTCTTGTCTGTGTAGTACCAGCCTTCATCAAAATTTCTGTAATAGCCGGTCTTTATATAATGCCAGCCGGCCTGATTGAGCTGTCCGTTACCGTAATAATAATTGTCATCGTCGGACCAGCCCTCATCGAGTCTGTAATTGCTGAAATGGTACCTTACGCCATTGATGGTGAGGTATCCGTCAGCCTTTGCGGCACCGTTTCCCTGGAACCAGTACCAGTAGCTTCTCTGCTCGTAAATGTCATATATCTGACGCCACTGATTTACGACCATGACTCCGTTTTCATCTACATAGTAAACTCCGCTGCCGTCCTCTACGAGAGAATTTGTAAGCATTCTGCCGTCGGAGCCCATGTAATACCAGAGGTTGTTGTAATATATCCACTGATATGTTACGTAGTGACCGTATGCATCTGTGTAGTACCAGTTCGGTCCCTGCTGTACCCAGCCCTGAGCATTTGCTGTCATGCTTCCTCCTGCCGAAAGGAGAGCGGTAAGACTGAGTGCCGCGGTAAGTATGATAGTATTATGCTTTTTCATAGTGTACCTCCCTACGATAATATTGCGCTGTGCATTCTTGTTATATTGCTTAAGCGATTCTTTTAATTTAAAAATATCTGATGCTCATATCTGAAATTTTATAAAATACTTCTGTTTGAATGTGGTACTTATTGGTCGGCAGATAAAGCTTTTTTATTAGCTTCATAATATCATGAAGTGCCTTGTGTAAAAATAGATACAATATTACGATGATGTTAAGATTATTGAGGTCGTGCTTTTGCTTTCCGTAATGTTTCGTAATAATTTACATGGGACGGGTGGTATCAGTTTAAATGTTTTATTTTTTGCGCATGATTTTAGCAATATTTATTTGTACTAAGAGCTTTAACGGAAGATAAAATTGTTGTAAAATATTTTCATAATAATTTGTATATTGGATGATATGCGTCTTTGATGATAAGAGGCATGAACATGCAGGAATCTGTCCGGTGACAAGAGGCCTGCAGCATTTTCATGTATATGAGATATTGAAAATGCAGAATATATTAATAAGATGCGTTGGGGAGACAAACAATATGAACAATCGTCCTATTGTCGGCATTTCCATGGGAGATCCATTCGGAAACGGTCCGGAGATAACAGTACGTGCACTTAGCGACAAGGCAGTATATGAAAGCTGCAGACCGTTGGTTGTCGGAGATAAGAGTAGCATGGAGTATGCAATCGAAACTGCCAAAAAAATCTTCGGCACAGATCTTAAGCTTCATACAATTAAGAATGTCGGAGAGGCTGTTTTTGAGTACGGTACAATAGATGTGCTTGATATGGGCATCGTTAAGCCGGGGGATATTCCGCACAATGTCGGCGCTGATAAAATGCCTGCACCGTTTGGACTCGGAGCTACAAAGCTTGGCGGCGAGGCAGCCTTCAGCTATGTTGTAGAGGTGATCCGCATGGCTATGGCAGGTGAGATCGATGCTACAGTAACAAATGCTCTCAGCAAGGAAGCCATCAATATGGCCGGTCATCATTATTCCGGACATACAGAGATATATGCAGAGTATACCGGGACTGATAAATATACGATGATGCTTGCTCACGAAGAGCTTAGAGTAGTTCATGTTTCAACTCATGTGTCATTAAGAGAAGCATGCAATAGAGTTAAGAAGGACAGAGTTCTTGATGTTATCCGTATAGCTAATAATGCCTGCAAGGCTCTCGGCATTGAAAATCCTAAGATCGGTGTGGCAGGACTCAATCCTCACTGCGGAGAAAACGGCATGTTTGGAGTAGAGGAGATAGAGGAAATACAGCCTGCTATTGACATTGCCATGGCAGAGGGTATCAATATTCCTGAGAAAAAGCCTACACCGCCGGATACTGTGTTCAGCAAGGCTATCGGCGGATGGTACGATATAGTTGTATGCATGTATCACGATCAGGGACATATCCCTTTAAAGGTAAAGGGATTTGTATATAACAAGGCAGAGGGACATTGGGATGCAGTAGCCGGAGTGAATGTTACACTCGGACTTCCTATCATACGTGCAAGCGTGGATCACGGAACAGGTTTCGGTCATGCCGGCAGCGGTCATGCAAATGAACTCAGCCTTATAAATGCAATCTCCTACGGAGTTCAGCTTGCAAAGCACAGAAAATGATAAAGGCCTGCATAGCGCAGAGTATATTACAGAGGGGATACTACGATGAAAAAGGTCATTATTATAGCAGATGATTTCACAGGAGCACTTGATACAGGTGTACAGTTTGCGGGAAAGGGCATTGCAACTACTGTAACCCAGCAGATCGATGCTGATCTAAAAGCACTTTTTGAAAAGTTTCAGGTTGTAGTTGTAGATACAGAGAGCCGTCACCTTCCTTATGCAGAAGCCTACAGGATCGTTCGTATAGTTGCTGATAATGCTGTCGCAGCGGGTGTTGACATTATTTATAAAAAGACGGATTCTGCATTAAGAGGCAATATCGGAGCAGAGTTCAAGGCTGTTATGGATGCAAAGCCTGACGAGATTTTATGCTTTGCAGGAGCATTCCCTGCAGTTAACCGTGTCACACTTCAGGGACATCAGTATACTGACGGAATACTTATATCTGAGAGCGGCTTCGGAAAGGATCCTATCAATCCGGTAACAGAGTCATTTATCCCGGCCATTATAAAGAGCCAGGCACCGGAGGCTGAGTGTACCATCATTTCCAAGGCTGAGCTTGCAGAGGGAGTCTCACTTGAAGGTCTCAGAGGTGTAGTAAGCTTTGATGCATCACTCGATGAGGACCTTGCAGCTATAGCCGGCTGTGTAGAGGCAGCCGGACATACAGCACTTCTTGCGGGCTGCGCAGGCTTTGCAAAGCATCTTGAGTCACTTATTGACGCCGATATCAATGAGGAGAGAAGCTTTGATCAAACTGACAGACTGATGATTCTCTGCGGAAGTGTCAACCCTATTACAAGAGAACAGGTAGAGTATGCACAGAAGAACGGCTTCCTTCGCATTAACCTGCTTCCTGAGCAGTTCCTTACAGTAGATTATTTTGAGACTGCAGAGGGGAAGAGACTTCTTGATTCTATCTATTATGCAACTCTCGGCCAGGCACCTGTTATGGTCTGCACCATGGATGTCAGTGATGATGATTCAGGTAAGGAAGAGGCAATGAAGCTCGGCATCAGACCAGCAGACATGGCTAATTATGTAACAGCCTGCCTCGGAAGAATTGCAAAGTATGTTATAGATATGGGTGCAAACTATACTTTTGCAGTTACAGGCGGAGATACTCTTATCGGCTTCCTTAAGGCTGTAGACGGTATTGAGCTTTCACCGGTCTGCGAGGTCGGAAAGGGAACGGTGCTTTCTGTAATGCATGACAGAAAGGGTCGTAAGATACAGGTTATCTCTAAGTCCGGCGGATTTGGTGAGAAGGAGATATTCCCTAACATCTCAAAGCAGGTAATTAAGGGCTTCTGATAATATAAGAAATTAATAGCATATGGATTTTATTAACCCCGGGTTGTATGATTAAAGTATCATTGACCCGGAGTTTTTTGTGGGCGAAGTGCATGATGACACACATTTTCCGGATTTTACAAATATTAATACATAGGTAAGAAAAATGTAAAATAAGTACAAATAGCAAAATAAATATGCTATGATTGGTTTCGTACGCTCCGATGGCGTAAAAGGGCTTAGGTTACTTTGAAAAGGAAGGTTTTATGCCGATAAATAAAGAAGTATCAAAAGAAGATAAACAGAAGGCTTTAGAGGCAGCTATAAAGCAGATCGAGAAGGACTACGGACAGGGCGCAGTCATGAAACTCGGTGATTCCGGTAAGGATGTCTCTGTAGAGGTCATATCAACAGGCTCACTCAGCCTGGATGCGGCACTTGGAGTAGGCGGAGTACCGAAGGGCAGAGTTATAGAGATATACGGACCTGAATCATCAGGTAAGACCACTCTTGCACTCCATGTTATTGCAGAGGCTCAGAAACAGGGCGGCATAGCCGGCTTTATTGATGCTGAGCATGCGCTTGATCCTGTGTATGCCAAGAATATCGGAGTAGATATTGACAATCTGTATATTTCACAGCCGGATAACGGAGAGCAGGCACTTGAGATAGCTGATACTATGGTTAGATCGGGAGCTATTGATGTTATAGTTATTGACTCTGTTGCCGCTTTGGTTCCTAAGAAGGAGATCGAAGGTGAAATGGGAGATTCTGTAGTAGGTCTGCAGGCAAGGCTTATGTCTCAGGCGCTCAGAAAGCTCACAAGCATTATCTCAAAGTCAAACTGTGTAGTCATTTTCATAAACCAGCTTAGAGAGAAGATAGGAGTCATGTTCGGTAATCCGGAGACTACTACCGGAGGACGTGCGCTCAAATTCTATGCTTCTATTCGTATGGATGTAAGACGTACGGAAACTATAAAGCAGGGAACCGAGGCAGTCGGCAACCATGTCAGAGTTAAGATAGTTAAGAATAAGGTAGCTCCGCCTTTCAAGGAGGCAGAGTTCGATATTATGTTCGGTAAGGGTATCTCCAGAGAGGGAGACCTTATTGATCTTGCTGTCAAGAATGATATCGTTGATAAGAGCGGTGCATGGTTTGCATACGGCGGAAACAAGATAGGACAGGGACGTGAGAACGCAAAGCAGTTCCTTGCGGACAACCCTGATATTTTAAATGAAATAGATCACAAGCTAAGAGTAAAGATGGGACTCATCATAGAGGATGAGTCTATTCCTGATACCCCTGACGAGTGATTTTTTGGAAAAGGATAAATGGCTCATATCATAACAAAATTGGAAAATTTTGATAATAAAAGAACTAAGGTCACCCTCGATTACAGCGAGGTGACCTTTCTTTGTGCGCCTAGCGGCGCACGTTTCTAATGGGTTAAAGTCCCGAATCCACCCGGTAGTGGGAAGGATATAGCCGAAAGCAAGGGTGTTCATCGTGAGGTGGAATCTGAAGGAAGCTG
>Ga0129317_1000331_pt1 | contig 53380 bp, 39 predicted proteins | sample Cm1ome_FD_94430 | JGI IMG/M metagenome (GOLD analysis project Ga0129317, IMG submission 94430) | Eastern black-and-white colobus group fecal microbial communities from Wisconsin, USA - Cm1105 metagenome | ecosystem: Host-associated > Mammals > Digestive system > Large intestine > Fecal | place... | reverse complement strand
TCGAAGAAGCAGTCCAGCCGGATATCATTCTCTCCGGCTCCGCCCTGCGAAAACAAAACCACAGTATCTCCTTCTCCAGCCAGCGATGCCAAACCCCCGGGACGAAAGACTCATATACACACCTCACCACCCCGTCCGCCGGCCGTTCCGGCGGCGTCCTCACCTGCTTAACTAAATCTCCAATCAGATCTCAGCAGTCCCCTGTCTGAATTACAAATAAAGTTAAAATTATATTAAATTTTTATAAGTCTCTTGACAAGGTGACAGGCTGTCACTATAATAATGACAGCCTGTCACCTTTTTGCGATATTTTTACACTTGTACACAGTAGAATATCGGAGGGGCCTTGGCAGCCATACTAAAGATAAGAGTAAATAACAGGGGGGGAGGAAGACGTATGCCTACAGAACGGTTTTACAGACTTCCGGAAGAGAAGAAACGGAGCATCTGCAGCGCCGCCGTGAAGGAATTTGCGCGGGTGCCTCTCGATAAGGTATCAATTAACCAGATTATTAAAGAGGCGGATATATCCAGAGGGAGTTTTTATACATATTTTGAGGATAAATGGGATCTGCTGGCGTGCATTTTCGAGGACAGCCAGAACAGACTGAGAGATTTTTGCAGGGAGGCCCTGATCACGTCTGGAGGAAATATCTGGGTTATGCTGGAAGCGCTGCTGGACAGGACGATTGAATTTTGTTCCGGTAAAGGCCAGTTTAAATTCATTAAAAATGTGATGTATCATACGGGTTCAGAGGAGATCTTAAAGGGCTTTTCAAAAAGGATGAATGATACATACGGCCACAAGAATGAAGAGATAGAGAGGTGGATTTTTGAAAACACGGACAAGAAAGTGATGATGGTGGAAGATTATGAGGTGTTCCACTGTTTTTTCCAGCTTGCCATGTTAAGTATTGCGATGGAAATCAAAGACTATTTTGACGAAGTGCCTGTGGATACAATCAAATCCCGTTTTGCCAAAAAGCTGGAAATCCTGAAGAATGGGATATGCAGGAACGGTTCAGAAGGACGGGCCGGAAATTCATGAAAGACGGATAGAATAAAAAGGCTGCAATATATTTAATCATAGAAAAATAATCATAGAATTTTGAAGCGAAGAAAGCAGACGAAACAGGAGGACAACATGAAGAAGAAAAAAGTAATCATTACAGCGGTAGTGATTGTGGCGGCAGCAGCAATTATCTTGCCCAGATTTTTGAAACCGAAGGAGGAAGTTGCAGCGGCTTCTGTTCCGGTGGTCTCTATACAGAAGCCGGAGATTGGAAATATTGAATTGTATACAGGCCTGACCGGCACGGTCGAGCCATCAGATATTGTTTACATCATTCCGAAGGCGGCAGGCGAGGTGACCGACGTCTATGTGAAGGCGGGAGATTATGTGGAGGAAGGGCAGGAGCTGCTCCATATTGATACAAAACAGGTGGACGGAGCTAAAATCAACCTGGATACGGCTGCCATTTCCCTTCAGGATGCCAATACAAACCTGCAGAGGATGAGCGTTCTGCTTCAGAGCGGCGACATCTCACAGCAGCAGTTTGAGCAGGTGCAGAGCAGCGCAAAGATGGCAAAGCTCCAGTATGATGCGGCAAAGCTGGCTTATGATAACCAGATTGAGTTCAGCACCATTACGGCGCCAATCAGCGGCCTTGTGGAAAGCTTTAACGTAGAAGTACACGATAATGTGGCCCAGTCTAACGTACTCTGTGTTATTTCAGGGGAAGGGACAAAGGCGGTGTCGTTTAATGTGACGGAACGGGTTGTAGACGGACTCAGCACCGGTGATGTGATCCGGATTGAGAAAAACGGCAGTGATTATCACGGTGTGATTACTGAAATCAGTTCCATGGTAGATGCGTCCACAGGCCTTTTCAAAATTAAAGCATCCCTTGAAGATGCGGATTCCCTGGCAACCGGGGCGCAGGTTAAGCTTTATGTTACATCCAGCAAAGCTGAAAACGTTATGATGATTCCGACAGATGCTATTTATTATCAGGGCGGAAAAGCAATGGTTTATACATATAAGGATAACGCAGTACATGAAGTGCCTGTGGAAGTAGGCATTTACGATGCGGAGAAGACAGAGATTACGGGAGGACTCAGCACGGAGGATGATGTAATTGTCACCTGGAGTTCCGAGCTGTTTGAAGGCTCGCAGGTAGAAATCCTCGGCGCATCCGGAACTGCCGGAGAAAGCACAACAGACGGCGCATCATCCGGTACGGCGGAAAACACGACAGAAGCAGAAGCGGAATAAGGAGGCACTCACATGGGATTAACAAGAAGCGTCCTGAAACGTCCGGTTACGACGGTTCTGGCAGTTCTCTGCCTGATCGTATTTGGTATTTCATCCATATTTTCATCGAAACTGGAGCTGACTCCCGAGATGGAAATGCCGATGGTAGTCGTATTTACCGTTTATCCGGGAGCTAACCCGGAGGACGTCGATGAACTGGTTACCAAGCCGATTGAAGATGAGATCGGCACTTTGAACGGAATTAAATCCGTAAACAGCTATTCAAATGAAAACATGTCCATGGTGCTGCTGCAGTATGAATACGGCACGGATATGGATAAGGCATATTCCGACTTAAAGAAAAAGACGGATGCCATGCAGAGCAGCCTGCCGGATGATGTGCAGACTCCGACTATCATGGAGTTCAACATTAATGACCAGGCGACGATGTATCTGGCGGTAAACAATGATAAAGCAGATAATCTTTATAACTATGTAGATGAGAAGATCGTCCCGGAGCTGGAGAAGATATCCTCCGTGGCCAGCGTTGACATCAGCGGCGGACGTGAGGAGTATATCCGGGTTGAAGTGATCCCGGAGAAGCTTAAGCAGTATCATCTCAGCATGAATTCCCTGGTTACGGCAGTCGCCTCCGCCAATCTGGCTTATCCGGCCGGAAGCACCGAGGTGGGGAGCCAGAGTCTTTCCGTTACAACAGGCGTTGAATTTGATGATATGGAGAGCCTGAAACGGATCCCGATTACGGTCGGAAACGGCAATACAATTTATCTTGAGGATGTGGCAAATGTCTACTCCACGTTAAAGGATGCCGCCGGTATCGGCCGGTACAACGGCCAGGATACGGTTGCGCTGGGCATAAAGAAACAGCAGAAAAGCTCGGCCATGGATGTGTCCAAAGCAGTTAACAGAACAATTTCACGATTAACTGAAGTAAATCCGGACCTTCAAATCGTTGTAGTAAATGACAACAGCGATCAGATTAACGGCTCATTAATCAGTGTATTGCAGACGATGATTGCGGCAATTATCGTATCAATGGTGGTTATTTTCCTGTTCTTCGGAGATTTAAAGGCGTCCCTGATTGTCGGAACGTCCATACCGGTGTCTATCCTGGCGGCCCTGGTTATGATGAGGGTCATGGGATTCTCGCTCAATGTTATCACTTTGGGAAGCCTGGTGCTGGGTGTCGGTATGATGGTTGACAACTCGATTGTAGTACTGGAGAGCTGTTTCCGTTCCACAAAAGGAAAAGGCTTTAACGAATTCCATAAAGCGGCCCTGGAAGGCAGCAGCATCGTAATCCAGTCGATTATCGGCTCAACGGCTACCACCTGCGTCGTATTCCTCCCGCTGGCGTTCCTGTCGGGTATGACGGGACAGATGTTTAAACCCCTTGGCTTCACGATTGTGTTCTGTATGGTTGCGTCACTCATTTCGGCTATGACGATCGTTCCGTTATGCTACATGATGTACCGGCCGAAGGAACGAACTACGGCTCCGCTTTCCGGTCTTGTGACAAAGATGCAGAACGGATACAGGGGTATCATGAAGTCACTTCTTCCTAAGAAGAAAACGGTTATGTTTACAACAGTAGCTCTGCTGGTTATTTCCCTTTTCCTGGCGACCCAGCTCAAGACGGAGCTGATGCCGGCAAATGACCAGGGTACCATATCAATCACCGTCGGCTTAAGGCCGGGTCTGGGAATTGAGAAAGCCAACGAGATTTTATCAGAGATTGAAGACTATGTGGCAAATGACGAGGATGTGGAATCCTACATGCTTTCCTACGGAAGCAGCGGACTCAGTATCTCGGGAGGCTCTTCCGCCTCGCTGACAGCATACCTGAAGGACGACAGAAAACGTTCCACAAAGAAAGTGGTTGATGAATGGAGGCCGGTGCTGACCTCGATTCCTGATACGAATATCACATTGTCTTCCCAGAGTGCCATGAGTATGATGGGAGGCGGAAACGAAGGCGTTGAGTATATCCTCCAGAGTACCCAGTACGATGAGCTGAAGGCGGCGTCCGATAAGATTGTCCAGGCGCTTAAGAACCGTCCTGAGGTAACAAGGATTCATTCTTCCCTGGAAAACTCGGCTCCGGTTATAAAGATTGAAGTGGACCCGCTGAAGGCAGCGGCAGAAGGCCTGACTCCCGCGCAGGTGGGAGGTACGGTCAACCTGATGCTCAGCGGCAAGGAAGCTACGACTCTCGATGTAAACGGCGGCGAAATCAGCGTCATGGTCGAGTATCCGGACGGCGAATATGATACGATTGACCAGGTGAAGGGAATCGTACTCGATACCGCGACCGGCGGTTCCGTGGCACTTACCGATATTGCCGACATTTATTTTAAAGACAGTCCTCAGAATATCGTCAGGGCTGACAAAGAATATCAGGTTACGATTACCGGTGATTTCGTGAAGGGCATTGCAAAGGACGATCAGGATGCAATAGAGACAACAATTTACAAAGAAGCAGTGCTTCCCAACATGTCTGAGAGCATTACCAGGGCTCAGAACAGTATGGATGAAGCGATGGCTGAAGAGTTCGGCGCACTTGCGGGAGCAATCGGCCTTGCCGTCTTCCTGATCTTCGTAGTTATGGCTGCCCAGTTTGAATCACCGAAGTTCTCTATCATGGTTATGACGACGATTCCGTTCAGCTTGATTGGTTCCTTCGGACTGATGTTCCTGGCTGACGCTACCATCAGTATGCCGTCCCTTTTGGGATTTTTGATGCTGGTCGGTACGGTTGTAAACAACGGTATTCTTTATGTTGATACGGCAAACCAGTACAGGAGCGATATGGACCGCGACACGGCCCTGATCGAAGCGGGAGCCACAAGGCTCCGTCCTATCCTGATGACAACGCTGACAACGATAGTAGCCATGATTCCGATGGCGCTTGGAATCGGCGACAGCGGCGAGATGATGCAGGGTATGGCGCTTGTAAACGTGGGCGGCCTGCTGGCTTCGACATCATTGTCCCTGCTGATGCTCCCGATTTATTACACACTGATGAACAGAGGGCACAGGGAAGAATTGGATGTGGATTAATGGCAGAAGTGTGGTAAAATGGTTTTGTAACAAAATATAGGAAGTATGCGGCTGTACCCGGCAGGGACAGCCGCATACGGATAGAAACCGTGGTCAGTTAAACGTTATTGTTCACACCCCGACAAAAAACGGCGTGCTGCGAACAATAACACGCTTCGCGATGCACAGAAACGGCAAAAAGCGCCGTTTCGCGCCGTGCAACTCGGGATTTTCGTGCATAATTCGCACGAAAACACCTCGCGGAATACAACCTGTGAACAGTAGCAGTTAAACTGCGGAGGTGAGAAAATAGAATGAAAAAAAGACGGAAACAGATAACTGCGGCCGCCCTGGCTGCCCTGGCAGCGATATCTCTGACAGTTCCCGCTTATGCGGCCGCAGGGCCTTCAGGAAAGACGACTTACATAAACGGGGCGGGAGCCGGTGCCGAGGATACGGTTCTGGATTACAACGACATTGACCAGAGGATTGAAAACTACAACACGAATTACAAGCAGCTTAATTCGACTCTGGTGAACAGCACCCAGTCGCTGGACGCGGCAAGAGAATTGAGAGAAGGTGCGTCGGATTTGATGCATGAAGCTTATGAGCTTCGTTCTGACGGCCTTAATGAGACCACGAGGGAGCTTTATGACAGCTACAAGGAGACGGCGAAGGAGCTGCGCAAACAGGCCCAGAAGCTGACAAACGAGGAGCTGGGAAGCTCTTACAAGAAGACACTCAGACAGACGAAAAGCAAACTGGTTGCTTCCACCCAGCAGCTGATGATCCAGTACAGTGAGACGATTGCAAAGCAGGAGCTGATGAACAAGCAGATAGAATTGGCCCAGGCCAATCTGGATGCGGCAAACAGGATGGCGGCCATGGGAATGAAATCGGTCCAGGACATCCAGACGGCCCAGGAAACCTTAAAACAGGCGGAAAGCGGCGCTGCCCAGCTTAAATACGGTATTGACAATATGAGGCAGAATCTGCTCATACTGACGGGATGGAACCATGACTCCGCTCCGGAAATACGGCCGGTACCGGCCTCCGATTTGTCGCGGATCGACCAGATGAATCCGGAGAACGATCTCCGGTCGGCCATAGGAGCCAACTACGATCTCCAGTCGCTTAAAGGAGCTTCCGCCTCCGGTTCCTCTGCGAGAAACGTGAAGAAGAGGAATGTGGCACAGTCGGAACAGGATGTGGCGTCCACGCTTCAGGCCCTTTATAATACTGTCATTTCCAAACGGCAGTCCTACGAGGCGGCTCTCTCCGAATATGCGGCTGCGGAGCAGAAAATGCAGGCGGCCGACCGGAAATATTCTCTGGGAATGATGGGAAAACTTGAGTACCTGAGCGCCCAGGCAGAATTTCTTACATCGAAGTCAAATAAAGAAGTTGCAGACATAGAACTATTTTCAGCCATGGAAAAGTATGACTGGGCGGTAAAAGGCCTGATCATGTCCTAATAGTAATGCAGAAGGAGAGTAAAGATGAAACACGATAAGAAGGTCTTAGTTCTTTCGATTTTGACAGCGGCAGCCATGACTGTCACGTCACCTCTGCAGGTAATGGCAGAGAACCCGGAATTTGCCCATGACGAGGCGACCTGGGCCCGGCTGCGGGACAATGTGATGGAATATGATGAGCTTCAGATGCTGGTGGAGGAATACAATCCCACCTACATGAATAATCAGGTTTCCTATAAGGATTCCAGGACAAAGGACGATGCGGAAACCGTAAGACAGGATTTGAAAGACGCTGCCGACGATATGACCAGTCAGGCGGAAGACATGAGGGACACGGCTGATTCCCTTCTGGATTTAGCCAATTCCCTGCAGAACATGTCCAAAGAACAGGCGGACGCAGTGCTTAAGCAGGCAGGCATTAACAGTGTAAACAGCTTAATGTCCTCCTACAATGCCATGTATCTTGGCGCGGCGATGATGGATAACAGTGCAATGAAGCAGAATATTTCCGCCGACAGCCAGTACGACGACGACGAGTCCAGAAAACTCAAATATCAGAAAACGCAGAACGGTCTGATTATGTCGGTGCAAACCATGTTCGCCTCTTATAACCAGATGAAAAGCAGTCTGGACGTAATTCAGAAAAATATAGAGATTATGGAAGCAGTCCAGCGCTCTACCGAGACGCGTGCCTCTCTTGGGATGGCGACACAGATGGATATACTGACGGCCAAGAAAAACGTGCAGTCCATTCAATCCACCTATACCCAGACCCGTACCTCTTTGGATTCCGTAAAACACAGTCTCTGTCTGGCCACAGGCTGGCAGTTCAACGCAGACCCTGATATCAGGGAAGTGCCCGGGGCAGATATGAACAGGATTGCGGCAATGAATCCGGATGTGGATAAGCAGACTGCTCTTCAGAACAATTACGATTTAAATTATAATAAAAAGATTCTTAAGAATATGACCGAAGGCTCTACCGATAAAAAGAATATGGAGCGCACGATCAAAAATCTGGAGGAGACGGTTGCCGCCTCCATGGTGAATTTATATAATGATATTCTCCAGAAAAAAACGGCGTTTGAGCTGGCAGAAGCCGCACTGGCTACCGAGACAACGGCGATGAATGCCATGGAAAGAAAGTACCAGCTTGGCATGGCAAGCCAGCTGGACTACCTGCAGGAGCAGGCGGCCTTCCTGGGCAAACAGATCGACCGCCAGACAGCGGAGATATCCCTGTTCCAGGCGATGGAGACGTATGACTGGGCTCTGAAGGGCATGCTTTCCACCGGGAACTAGAGCCTGTTTGGTTCGTCCGGTCAGCGCGGTACCTGGACAGACGGGGAGCCGGCACAGATATATATTTTAAATTTAGTCTCGCGATAGTAATTCTGCAAGGCGGAAACGGACGCGGACGGTAACTTTTTCGGAAGTTTCCGTCTGCGTTTTTTGTTTGGTATCATTAAAAACAACCCGTCTGCTCTTCATCAGATCGCGGTAATCATTGTCTGTAAGAAGGTTTTTCAGTTCCTGCTTTGAGGAGTCGGGAACCTCGCAGACAGAAGACTGGGAAAAACACAACGGCGGATAAAGGACGCACCACCAGTTGTTTCCTTGTCCGCTTCCCAAAAGAACCCGGACCGCATCGTAGTCCCCGCAGGGGAACGTGACGTCACCGTAGACTTTGGTCGGAAAATAGCAGCGTTCAATCCGGATATCGGCCGGATAGGCATAGCCTTCGGAACGCATAAATGATTCAGCGGTATGTTCCAGCTCTTCTTTGTGTTCTGTTACGTAGGAAATCAACTCATCCTTAGACAGCTCCCGGCCGTCTAAATTTTCGTACATGGTGTCAATAAGAAGCTGTTTTACTTCCAGCTTCAGGTCCTGGTCTTCCTTACTGTTGCTGTTAGCCAGAACATGGAAGCGCAGAATCTGGGGAGCCAGTCCGCTTGACAGGCTCTCCTCAGCCTTTCTGGCCTGGTTCAGGACCAGCGGTACTGAAACAAGCAGAGTGAGGGAGAGGGTGGCGCTTATAAGTAGAGCCGCCTTTCTTGAAGTCCCTTTTGATAATTTATTCATATAATATGTAATGTGTGGATGTGACATTGGTAAACCTCCATGGCTGATATATTTCAGAGCTGCTTTATTCCAGTTACTGCTTTATTTCTTACAATTTATTTCATATTTTTATCTTACTTACCCCAAGTATTGACAGCTGTGTTATAATCTAAACAGTTTAAAATTATATCCGATAGAAAGGCAGATTAAATCATGATAAAAAAGAGAATTCTCGTTATTTTCGGCGGACAGTCATCAGAGCATATTGTCTCCTGCATGTCGGCAGTAAATGTGATTAATAATATAGACAGAGATACATATGATGTCCTTATCGTGGGAATTACGGAAGAGGGACACTGGCTGCTGGTAGATTCGGTGGAGGCGATTCAGGATGAAAGCTGGAGAGATGGTACGGTTCAGGCCGTTCTCTCGCCGGATGCAACGGAAAAAAGTGTCATTGTCATAGACGGGGCCGGAATAAAGAAAATCAAGGTAGATGGTGCATTTCCCGTGCTGCATGGTCTTTATGGGGAAGATGGTACAATCCAGGGACTTTTTGAGCTGGCGAAGCTCCCATATGTCGGCTGCGGAGTTCTGGCTTCCGCCGTATCGATGGATAAGTTTTTTACAAAGATTATTGCCGACAGGGTAGGAGTGCGGCAGGCAGCCTACGAGCCGGTGATGAAAGAGGAGATTGCAGGTACAGAGGGAATGGCCGAAGCGGTGAAACGGGTGGAAGCACGGTTTGCTTATCCTGTATTTATTAAACCGTCTAACGCAGGCTCCTCCAGGGGCGTATCCAAGGCTGAAAACAGGGAACAGCTCACAGAGGGTCTTACCGAGGCTGCACGCCATGACAGAAAGATTCTGGTAGAGGAGACGATTGTCGGCCATGAGATTGAATGCGCCGTATTCGGGAACGGAAAAGAGCCGGTGATTGCATCCGGCGTCGGTGAGGTCCTGGCCGCCGCACAATTCTATGATTTTGAGGCGAAATATTTTAATGCAGAGTCCAGGACGGTTGTAAATCCGGAGCTTCCGGGTGACAGCGCCGAGAGAGTGCGCCGTGCCGCCGTGGAGATATTTAAAGCGGTAGACGGCTATGGGCTTGCACGGGTCGATTTCTTTGTCACGAAGGACGGCGACGTCGTATTTAATGAAATAAACACAATGCCCGGATTTACGGCGATCAGCATGTACCCGATGTTGTTTGAGGCGGCCGGAATCAGCAAGACAGAGCTGGTTGGGAAGCTGATCGAGCATGGAATGAAGCGGTATTAATCGGCGTGCGAGTTAAGGCATTGAGTTAAGCGCCGTGTGTAAGCATACGGTACAGGTGCAGAATACATGGGTGATACAAGTATAGGAATCAGATGGAGGAATCAGATGGACAGAAATGCGCCGATTGGTGTCTTCGATTCAGGGGTTGGCGGTCTTACCGTAATGCGGGAGATTATGCGTCAGATGCCTGACGAGAGAATTGTATACTTTGGAGATACGGCCAGGGTGCCTTATGGGAATAAATCAAAGGAGACAGTGATTCGTTATTCGCAGCAGATCATCCGTTTCCTGCAGACAAAAGAGGTGAAGGCGATTGTAATCGCCTGCAATACGGCATCAGCCTGCGCCCTTGAGGCGGTGGAGAAGAGCCTGGATATTCCGATTATCGGCGTGATTTCGGCCGGTTCCAGGGCGGCCGTGGAGGCCACCAGGAATGGAAAGATTGGAATCATCGGGACCGAGGCCACGATCCGCAGCGGAGTATATTCGGAGGAGATGAAACAACTTAGAGGGGATATCGAAGTGACAGGTAAACCTTGCCCGCTTTTCGTCCCGCTGGTGGAAGAGGGACTGCTTCACGATTCGGTGACGGATGAGATTGCATCCCGTTACCTTGCGTGCCTGAAAGGGAAATATATTGATACGCTTGTAATGGGATGTACCCATTATCCGCTTCTGCGCTCCACATTTAAGCGCCTGATGGGCGATGATGTAACGCTGGTGAATCCGGCTTATGAGACGGCAGTGGAGCTGAAGGGGCTGCTTAAGGAGAAGGGGATGACCCGCGGCGCAAAGTCAGAAGGCGTGGAAGATACCAGAGAGCAGTACCAGTTCTTTGTAAGCGATTTGGCTGAGAAGTTTACTAATTTTGCAACGTCGATTCTTCCACGAGAAGTCAGGGAGACAAAGAAGATTAATATTGAGGAGTACTGATATGACGAAAGATGTACTTGTGAGTATCAGCGGAGCGCATATGGTTGACGGGGACAGCGATGATGTATCCGTAATAACGGCCGGGAGTTATTTCTGTAAAAACGGTAAACATTACGTAATCTACGATGAACTGATTGACGGCGTGGAAGGTGCAATCCGTAACACGATTAAGATCAGGGAGGATATCGTAGAGATAATCAAGAGCGGAAGCGCCCGTTCCCATATGATATTCGAGAAAGAGAAAACAAATGTCTGCTGTTACGCCATGCCCTTCGGGCAGATTATGGTTGGGGTGAATACAGATAATATTTTATTGGAAGAAAAACCGGATCAGCTCCGCGTGGAAATTGATTATTCTCTGGACGTGAACTATGAGATGGTTTCCCAGTGCCACATTGTGATAGATGTGCGGTCCAAGGCGTTGGCGGATTTCCGGCTAGGGGAATAGCCGGGGCTTGTAGGGAAAGAAGCGGTAAATACTGGGATTTAAGAAAAAATAAGAAAATATTAGGAATAACTTACTGTTAGAATGGGAGGGGGAATATTGACCTCCCATAAAATTGGTGTTATAATTTACGAAACTCAGAAGATTGTATAATATCGTATCGAAAGATGTCGCTTAATATATCTGTTAAGCGACATACGTTTGAACAGCATTTGAAATTGAAATGCAGGATGCAGTTTCAGCATGGATGTTCAGCATGAATGCGGTTATATTAATGAAGATACATCTTTTTGAGAATACAGGATTATAGGCAGATGACGTGAAGCATTGGCACACAGATTCCGGGCTATATGGTAATAGGGGATAACAACGGCAGCTGCACGCGCAATTTGTATTTTGCATTGCGTGCAGATGGCGAAGCTTACCCTATTTTACCTGAAATGAAACAACAGCTCTGGACGCTTCCGCTTGTGCGGGAAGGAAAAACGACAGATATGTGGTATGTAATACAAGTCCAGGGGGGACAGGAGGAGAAGACGGCGGAGCTGATCAAAAAGCAGTTGACGCTCTGTGATGACAGCTTGAGGGAATGCTTTATACCGAAGAAAGAACGGATGAAAAAATTTAAGGGGCGCTGGCAACAGGTGGAAGAACTTTTATTTCCAGGGTATGTATTTGCCGATTCAGGGAATGCGGAGGAACTGTACAGGCGGCTGAAGCAGGTTGGCAGATTGACGAAAGTTCTGCAGGACGGGAACTTTCTTTTTTTGTCTCTTTCAGAGGATGAAGAGCAGAGAATTAAAGCAATTGGGGACTGCCGACATGTGACCAGGGTATCCAAAGTCCAGGTTGTGGGGGGAGAGTACAGCGGCAGGGCTGATGGAATTGACAGAGGAAAGAATGTAGTTGTCCGGGAAGGGCCTCTGAGGGGGCTGGAAGGATATGTGACAAAAGTGAACCTGCATAAGCGTGAGGTTACGGTTCAAATGCCATTTGCGGGGAGAATGGTGGATGTGAAGCTTGGGATTGAACTGGTGGATATGAAGCCCGCACGAGAAGAAATAACGAATCAAATATATTAAAATAAATGGATACGAAAGGCTGACCGGCATGCAATATGCAGGGGGCCTTTTTTCTATGAATGAAATAATAAAAATAGATTCATAAAACGAATGCGATGGTATTAAGGAAGAGAGGGTGAAGGATGGAAAAGCAAAAAAGAATATTTTTGTCCAGTCCGACAATGAATGGGCATGAAATGGAGTATATCCAGGAGGCCTTTGATACAAACTGGGTGGCGCCCCTTGGAAAAAATGTTGATGAATTTGAAAATGAACTTGCTGCATATGTTGGTTCAAAGCATGCAGCAGCATTAAGCGCCGGGACGGCGGCACTGCATCTTGCAGTCAAGCTGGCAGGAATAGGGCCAGGGGATGTGGTACTTTCATCTTCTCTTACATTTGCCGCAACCTGTAACCCTGTTACCTATGAAGGAGGAAAGCTGGTTTTTATCGACGCGGAAAAGGATACGTGGAATATGTCGCCCGAAGCGCTGGAAGAAGGCTTCCGGAAATATCCTGAAACAAAAGCCGTATTGCTTGCCCATCTTTACGGTACACCTGCTAAGATGGATGAGATTATGGGTATCTGTGAGAAACATGGCGTGCCGTTGATTGAAGATGCAGCGGAAGCACTCGGCAGTACATATAAAGGAAGAGGATGCGGTACTTTCGGAAAGTACGGCATTTTTTCATTTAACGGAAATAAGATAATCACGACCTCCGGCGGCGGAATGCTGGTGTCGGATAGTGAAACGGACATAATAAAGGCCAGATTCTGGGCAACACAGGCCAGAGAAGCAGCAAGGCATTATGAACATAAAGAGATAGGATACAATTACCGGATGAGTAATATCGTCGCCGGAATTGGCCGCGGGCAGCTGCTGACCTTAGATAAATATAAGGAGAAAAAGCGGCATATTTACCAAAGATATCAGGAGGCTTTTGCGGATATACCAGAAATTCGGATGAATCCATTGAATCCCGACGGTGAGGCTAATAACTGGCTGTCATGTATTACCCTGGAGCCCGAATGTATACAGAGAGGAAGCTCTCCGCTTGAAATTATGGAGGCGCTGGAAAAGGAAAATATTGAGAGCAGGCCGATTTGGAAACCGATGGATTTACAGCCGGTTTATCAGGAAAATGATTTTATACAGGTGGAGAGTTTCAATGGGAAGTCAATTGGCCGGGATATTTTTGACAGAGGGGTATGTTTGCCCAGTGATGTGAAAAATACGGATGAGGATATGGAACGGGTGATCAAAATTATCAGGGAGTTGTTTTAAATGCGTATAAACTTGTATCGCAGATATATAAAGCGGTGTTTGGATATCATACTGTCTTTTTTGGGAATTATCGTGCTGTCTCCAGTGATGCTGGTGACTGCATTTTTTGTGCATATAAAGCTAGGTGATCCCGTGATTTTCAAGCAGAAAAGGCCCGGTAAAAACGAAAAGATCTTTGAAATGTATAAATTCCGCAGCATGACGGATGAACGGGATGCGAAAGGAAAACTGCTTCCGGATGAAGTGAGACTGACCGGATTTGGAAAAAAACTGCGGGCGACCAGTTTGGATGAATTGCCGGAACTGTTTAACATACTGAAAGGTGATATGAGCGTAGTGGGACCAAGGCCGCTATTGGTGGAATATTTGCCGCGATATAGCGCGGAGCAGAGACACAGGCATGATGTAAGACCTGGATTGACAGGATTGGCACAAATTAATGGACGAAATGCAATTGGTTGGGAAGAGAAGTTTAAGTTGGATTTGCTTTATGTGAAGAAGATTTCTTTTAGTTTAGATATCAAAATATTATTTAATACGGTAAAGATTGTTTTAAACAGAAAAGGAGTTAATTCAAAGAATAGTTCAACGATGGAGGAATTTACGGGCTCTTAAGGAATGAAAATGAATATGATAAAAAAAATTGTAATTATCGGTGCGGGTGGATTTGGAAGAGAAGTAAAATGGCTAATTGAGCGCATTAATAAAGAGTATGAAAAGAAAACAGGAAAACCAGAATGGAAAATTGAAGGTTTTATTGATGATGGAGATATGGAAAGTACTATCGCAGGTATTCCTGTTTTAGGAAATACTGAGATTTTGAAAAAATGGGATAAGCCATTGTCCGTAGTTTGTGCAATTGGAAATTCAGAGACGCGAAAAATGATCATACAAAAAATCATGTCAAACCATAATATCGATTTTCCTAATTTAGTTGATCCTTCAGCTATCATATCAGAACATGTGAAAATGGGAAAAGGGAATATAATTTGTGCCGGTAACATAATGACTGTGGATATAGAAATAACAGATTTTGCCATTTTAAATTTAGATTGCACAGTTGGTCACGATGTAAAAATCGAGTCCTATGTTACGATTTACCCCAGTGTTAATATTTCCGGATGTATAAAAATCGGAGCGTGTTCCGAGATAGGAACAGGAAGCCATATTATTCAAAGCAAAGAAATAGGTCCACATACAATTATTGGCGCTGGTGCAGTGGTAGTTAAAGATGTTCCCGGATATTCGGTGTCTGTCGGCAATCCGGCAAAAGTGATAAAAAGCAGGGTACTTATATGAATGTGCTATTTCTTACCATCATTGATTTTGAAACAATTGAAGAGAAAAATATATATACGGATTTGTTAAGGGTATTTCGAAAAAATGGTCACAGGCTTTATGTGATTTCCCCGGAAGAACGGAGAAAAAAAGGAAAAACAAGAGTACAGTCTAATGATGGAGTCACTATTTTAAAACTAAAAACGGGAAATCTTCAAAAAACTAATTTTATAGAAAAGGGAATTTCTACATGTTTGCTGGAACCGCAGTTTATCAGAGGAATTAAAAAAAATTTTTCTGATATAAAATTTGACCTGGTTCTTTATTCTACACCTCCTATTACTTTTGTTAAGGCGATCCGGTATGTGAAGAACAGAGATGATTCATATGCCTATCTTCTGTTAAAGGATATATTTCCTCAAAATGCAGTAGATTTACAAATATTAAACACCAATGGAATGAAAAAATGGATTTACAGATATTTCAGGAAGAAAGAGAAAAGTCTATATGCTTTTTCAAATAAAATTGGATGCATGTCTCAAGCAAATGTTGATTATATTTTGAAAAATAATCCATCAATTCATGACACTAAACTGGAAGTATGCCCCAACAGTATTGAGTTGGATAAAATAAATAAAAAAAATAATGAGGAAATTTACAGGATAAGAAAGCGATATGGGGTCCCAGATCATAAGGTGATATTTATTTACGGAGGTAATCTGGGAGCGCCACAGGGGGTACCCTTCCTAATGAAATGTTTAGAAGCTAATGAAGATGAAAGTAATTCTTTTTTATTAATTGTAGGAAGCGGTACGGAGTATCCTAAATTAAAACACTTTTTCCAGGCAAGAAAGCTCCAAAATGCCAAATTGTTGGAGAGCCTGCCAGTGGTTGAATATAAAGAATTGGCAGCAGCCAGTGATGTGGGACTGATATTCTTAGACAGCCGCTTTACGATTCCAAACTTTCCTTCCAGACTGCTTGCATACCTGGAACAGGGAATGCCTGTTTTGGCGGCAACGGACAGAAACACAGATATTGGAAAGATTATAGTAAATGGTGGATTTGGCGAGTGGTGTTCCAGCGATAGTGTAGAGCAATTTATTGAGTGTGAAAGAAAACTGCTCGATGAATCTATAAGAAAGCAGTATGGAACGGCTGCCAGAAAGTATCTTGAAGAAAATTATGATGTAGAGAATACCTATAAAATTATTATGAATGCGGCAGGGAGAAAAAATGTTTAGAGATAAGACATTACTTATAACAGGTGGAACAGGTTCGTTTGGCAATGCGGTATTGGATCGTTTTTTAGATACAGATATTGGCGAGATCAGGATATTTTCCAGAGATGAATTGAAACAGGATAATATGCGTCATTTTTATCAGCAAAAATATCCGGAAATCAGTGATAAGATAAGATTTTATATAGGAGACGTGCGAGACTTCCACAGTGTTCAGAATGCCATGCATGGGGTTGATTATATCTTTCATGCGGCGGCATTAAAACAAGTTCCTTCCTGTGAATTTTTCCCTGTAGAGGCGGTTAAAACCAATGTGCTGGGAACGGAAAATGTGTTATCGGCCGCAATTGAAGAAGGGGTAAAGAAAGTTATTTGCCTGTCAACAGACAAAGCGGCTTATCCGGTTAACGCCATGGGCACCAGCAAGGCCATGATGGAAAAGGTAATTGTGGCGAAGGCCAGGACAGTTTCTCAGGATAAGACAACTATTTGCTGCACGAGATATGGTAATGTTTTATGCTCAAGAGGTTCCGTAGTACCATTATTTATAAACCAGATAAAAGAAGGAAAACCGTTGACCGTAACGGAGCCCGAAATGACTCGATTTATAATGAGCCTTGAAGAAGCAGTGGAATTGGTAATATTTGCATTTGCCAATGCAGAGTCTGGAGATATTATGGTGCAAAAAGCGCCCGCCTGTACGATTGAAGTTTTAGCACAGGCCGTAAAAAGTCTTTTTCATTCTGAAAACGAAATAAAAATTATAGGTATTCGACACGGAGAAAAAATGTATGAGACTCTGCTGACGAATGAAGAATGTGCTCATGCTATTGACATGGGTCATTTTTATCGGGTTCCGGCGGATAAAAGAGATTTGAATTATGATAAATACTTTAAGACGGGAGATACAGACAGAAACATATTGACCGAGTTTAATTCTAACAATACAGAACTTCTGGATGTGGAGCAGGTGAAAGAAAAACTTTTAATGCTTTCCTATATTAGGGATGAAATTGCAGCGTGGGAGGAAATGAAATAGATGAAAGTACTGGTTACCGGAGCCAATGGATTTATAGGAAAGAATCTTTGCACTAGTTTAAATTATGATGACAGAATGGAGGTCCTTCGGTTTGATAAGGAAGATAAACGCGAAAAACTGGAGGAATATGTAAAAAACTGTGAATTTGTATTTCATCTGGCGGGAGTCAACCGCCCGAAAGAAGTAGAAGAATATCAGGAGGGCAATTTCGGTTTTACTTCCGAACTTTTATCACTGTTAAAAAAGAACCACAATAACTGCCCCGTCATGCTTTCCTCTTCTATTCAGGCGGAATTAGACAATCCGTATGGAAAGAGCAAGAAGGACGGAGAAGAACTGCTGAAAAGTTATGGTGAAGAGGTAAACGCAAAAATCCTTATTTACCGTTTCCCTAACGTGTTTGGAAAATGGTGCCGTCCGAATTATAACAGCGCGGTCGCGACGTTCTGCCACAATATTGCTCACGATCTGCCGGTTCAGGTGAATGGAAGAGATACAAAATTAAATCTTGTGTATATAGATGATGTGGTGGAAGAACTGGTAAATGCCTTAGGGGGGCAGGAAAATAGAGGGGAAGACGGTTTTTGTTATGTGAGAACCGTGCACACTGTTACATTGGGGGAAGTGGTGGATTTGCTGTATTCTTTCCGGGAGTCCAGAACATCGCTGCTTATCCCGGATATGACGGTAGGCAGATTTTGCAAGAAGTTATACAGCACTTATCTGAGCTATCTGCCGGAAGAGGAGTTTAAATATCCCCTGAAAATGAATGTGGATGACAGGGGCTCATTCACTGAAATCATCCGCACTCTGGGAAACGGCCAGTTTTCTGTAAATATATCAAAACCCGGCATTGAAAAAGGAAACCATTGGCACAACACAAAGAATGAGAAATTTGTGGTGGTCAGCGGAAGTGCTTTGATTCAGTTTCGTAAGCCGGATTCAGAAACTATTATCAGTTATCATGTGTCCGGAGAAAAGTTAGAAGTGGTGGATATTCCGGTGGGGTACACTCATAACATCATCAACGAAGGAGAGGGTGATTTGATCACTTTCATGTGGTGCAATGAGTGTTTTAATCCTGACAGGCCGGATACATACTTTTTGGGAGTGAATGAAGATATATAATAAATTTATACCATGGAGATGAAAATGAATAAGCAGACAGTTCCGATAAAAAGACCATATCAGAGATGTACTCGCTGTGTGATGGATACAACGGATTCCAAGATAACGTTTGACGAAAACGGTGTATGTGATCATTGCAGAAATTTTGATAAAAATATAAAACCCTATTGGAATCCGAATGAAAACAAAATGGATGAACTTCTTAAATTAGCAGACAAGATACGAAGAACAGGAACTGGTAAAGATTATGATTGTATTTTGGGGCTAAGCGGCGGAGCAGACAGCTCCTATCTGGCTTATATTGCTAAGGAGGTAATGCATCTGCGGCCATTGATATTTGTGGTTGATACAGGATGGAATTTAAATGTTGCCGTGGAAAATATAGAAAAGATTGTAAAGGGCCTGGATTTAGATATGTACACGGAGGTTATAAATTGGAAAGAAATGAGCGACTTACAATTAGCTTTCTTTAAAGCTCAGATTTCATCCCAGGATTTTCCACAGGATCATGCAATATTCGCGGGACTGTATAATTATGCAGTTAAGCACAAAATTAAATATGTATTGACAGGCAGTAACAGTGCTACAGAGTTTATTCGTCCGCCCGTTGAATGGCTGTATATGAATGATTTGACAATGGCTAAGGATATCCACACTAAATTTGGTAAAATCCCATTAAAAACATTCCCAACCTGTGGAATGATGAAATATCGGTTGCTTTACAAATATGTGTACGGAATGGAACGGATTTACCCTCTTGATTATGTGGTTTATAACAAACCGGAGGTAGAACGGCTGTTACACGAAAAATATGGTTGGACCAGATACGAGAATAAACATTATGAAAATGTGTTTACAAGGTTTTTTGAAGGATATTATCTTCCGAGTAAGTTTGGATTTGATACAAGAAAGAATGTTTTTTCCAATCAAATTCTTGCTGAAACAATGTCCAGAGAAGAAGCCCTTAAGCAATTATCAAAGCCGCCTTATGATCCGGATTTAATGGAACAGGATAAAGAGTATGTGGCAAAAAAACTGGGTATTTCAATGGAGGAATTTGATCATATTATTGCCGGAGAAAATAAAACGCCATTAGATTATAAAAACACATATTGGTTGATAAAACTTGCGGTTAAAGCATGCAAATTGCTGGGTATTGAAAGCAGAAATATAAGGTAGGTAAAAGATGGTAGCAATAATTGATTATGGTTTGGGAAATCTGGGCTCCATTGCCAACATGCTAAAAGCAATAGGAGAGAAATCAGTTATTACTGATTGCAAAGAAAAGATTGGAAATGCGGACAGGATAATTCTTCCTGGAGTAGGTTCTTTCGATGCAGGGATGAAGAATTTGAATGATAGAAGTTTGATAGAATTTCTCAAGGCTCAGGCGAAAGAGGAGAAACCGATACTTGGAATTTGTCTGGGAATGCAGCTTTTGGGAAGAAGAAGTGAAGAGGGGGAAGAAAAAGGATTAGACTTGATTCCTTTTGATAATATCCGTTTTCATGTACCGGAAGAAAGCGGTTTAAAAGTGCCGCATATGGGGTGGGATGTTGTCGAGTTTCAGCAAAACGTTCCGCTTCTTGAGGGAATTGAAGGAATGCAGCGGTATTATTTTGTACATTCTTACCATGCACTTTGTGATGACAGAAAGAATGTGATGATGACTTGTGAGTACGGATATAAGTTTGCTGCTGCTGTTAGTGAGAAAAATGTATACGGTGTTCAGTTTCATCCCGAAAAAAGTCATGACTTTGGCTTAAGAATTTTTGAGAATTTTGTGAGGAGGTGCTGAAATGTTTACGAGACCAAGAATCATTCCAGTTCTTCTAATTGATGACAGGGATCTGATTAAAACCGTGAATTTTAAAAAGCCAACATATTTAGGTGATCCGGTTAATGCAGTAAAAATATTTAATAGAAAAGGAATTGATGAGCTTTCCATTCTTGATATTTCAGCTACAAGATTAAAAAAAGAGCCGGATTTTGAAATATTGGAAGATATTGCAAGCGAGGCATTCATGCCACTTAGTTACGGAGGAGGAATTAAAACAGTAGAACAGATTAGACGCCTTCTTGCTATAGGCTACGAAAAAGTAGTAATTAACACAGAATTTGTAAATAATCCTGAACTAATAAAGAAAGCGGTTGAATTGGTAGGCGGTCAAAGCATAGTTATTTCTATTGATGCGAAAAATATAGATGGGACTTATCGGTGCGCTATAGGAGATGGAGAGACACTAACGGAATACGGCCCTATCGAATTGGCTAGAAAGGCAGAGCAGCTTGGGGCAGGAGAGATTTTCTTAAATTCTATCGATAGAGATGGTACGATGCAAGGGTATGACATAGAGCTGATTAGAAATGTTTCTGCGTCGGTCAATATTCCGGTTACAGCCTGTGGAGGAGCCGGTGGGATTTTGGACTTAAAAAAAGTACTGCGAGAAGGAAATGCCCATGCCGCTGCAGGCGGAAGCATGTTTGTCTATTATGGAAAACTAAAGGCAGTTCTTATAACCGCTCCGACGGAGCATGAATTAATCGAAGCTGAAATCTATCAAGTCGATTAATACGAGGAATGTTGTCTGGGAGGAATAATGCAGTGCAGAGATATATAAGACTTATAAAGAAATTCTTGATGAGATTAATTTTACTGCCTTTAAGGCTCGTGCCTATAAAAAGCAATCGAGTCTTAATAATAAATGATTTAGGGTATAACTATGCGGGAAATCCTAAGGCAGTTGCGGAGTATCTTGATAAAAAGGGACATTCTCGTTATGAAATTGTATATTCAGTCAATGAGCCGGAGCGATACGTTAATCTTAAAAAACGTGGATTTATCATGGTTAAATTCAACTCGTCTCATTATTTTTATTATGCGATGACGTCCAAAGTTATTATAACGAATAGTGGCGGAACCTCCTATATTCCGTTAAGGAAATGTCAGTGTTTAATCAATACAGGACACGGTGGCGGAGCGTACAAAAAGATGGGCGTTGATATGTTTGATAACTCCTTTGCTTTTCGAACGGATTTGAAAATGGCGTCGAGACAAATTGATTTTTATTTATCTACGTGCAAACGGTATTCAGAAGTAGTCTCTAAGTCAGTGCTGATTCCAAAGAATAAATTTTGGGAAATTGGCATGCCGCGAAATGATATCTTACTGAATAGGAATGATGAAATTCGTCAGTCGGTAAGAAAAGAGCTGAAACTGCTTGAAAATGAAAAATTAGTTTTATTTGCTCCAACGTATAGGAAGATAGATGATAATTACTATAAAGAATCTGTTGGCATATCATATGGAATCGATAGTGAGCGTGTTTGCCGGGCCCTGCGGGAACGCTTTGGAGGAGAATGGCGATTTGCAATTCGCTTTCATCCCTGCGTGATAAACAGGAATGAATTAAAGACAGATGATATGCAGGATTTGTCTGATTTTGAGGATATGCAGGAATTGTTATGCGCGGCAGACGTAATGATCAATGACTTTTCATCGTCAATGTGGGATTTTATGCTGACGGGCCGTCCTTGCTTTCTTTTTGCATTGGATTTAAAGCATTATGAAGAAACAACGAAGGTATATACGCCTGTTTCAGAATGGCCCTTTCCAAAAGCGGTCAATAATGATGAATTGGAGAAAAATATATTGGAATTCGATGAAGCAAACTACCATAAGGAATGTAAAAAACATTATCATGCGTTAGGTGGCTGCGAGACAGGACAAGCAACTGCATTGGTTTGTGAAAAGATATATAAAGAGTGTTATGAGAGCTAAGAAAGAAAATAGTACAATGAATATTGCATATTGCAGCTTGCTGCTGCCAGAAGAAAAAAAGTTATCAGAGAGAACTAAGGAACGATTATCTGGAATATCACTTCACAAGTTATCCACGGCAGTAATCTCTGGAATAGAGCATAATACAGACAAACCTGTTAGTATATTTAATATTATCAATACGCTGAATTACCCCAAATTTCCTCAGATTATATTTAAAACAGAGAACTGGAGCCATGTAAATGGGGGTAAGGACTGGCATATCGGTTACGTTAACTTAATCGGAATAAAGTACCTAACTCAGGCTTGGAATCAATATAGAAAATTAGATGCATGGATTAAAGAACATTCTGGAGAGAGATGTTTGATATGTGTGCATCACATTTATTATCCGTCTATGCTGGCAGCCACAATGATAAAAAAAAGATATGGTGAAAGAGTAATCACTTGTTTGATGACAGGGGATATGAACGGAAAATATGGTTTGGTTTCTCAGTTTAAGCCAAACTTAAAACAAAGAATGCTTCATTTTGTGGAAAATGGTATAGATACTATGGCACAGAAGTTTGACTGTTTTATATTTGCGACTAAAGATATGGCTAAGGGCTTTCATGTAGAAAAAAAGCCATTTGTCGTTATGGAGTGTACATATACGGCGCCAATCTATATTTCAGAAAGAGAATCTCTAAATCTAACTGGGGCAGAGGAACGGATTATTTTTTATGCCGGAGCACTGCGGGAAGAATATGGAATTATTCATTTACTTCGGGCATTTTCCTTAATTAAAGATAATCGCTATCGATTATGGCTGGCCGGAGGGGGCGCGGCAGAGCCGCGAATAAGGGAATTTGCAGACAGGGATCGAAGAATTGAATTCCTGGGTTTTATTACCCCTCAAGAAGTTGACAGACGTCAAAAGGTTGCGACGGTATTAATTAGTCCCAGAACAGCTCAATATGAGTTTGTAAAATATAGCTTTCCGAGTAAAACAATGGAATGTCTGGCGTCCGGAAAACCTTATATTGCGCATAGACTTCCCTGTGATCCTCCGGAATATGGAGACTATATTCAATACGCGGATAATGAAACGGATGAAGGATTGTGTAAAAAGATAATAGAGATATGTGAATTACCGCAGAGAAAAAGAGATGAGCTGGGGAAAAGGGCACAGAGATTTATTCAAAGCGAAAAGAATCCAAATGTTATGTGTAAATGCATTGTGGAAATGTGGCAGCGGATGGTGGAGATGTGATTTTTTCTACGAGAAATAGATGTTGTTACATAGAACTGCATGAAACATAATAGGTTTTGCGGAGATTAAAATTTAAGAGAGTGATGTGGTAAAAGTGACAATTAGTAAACATGTATTTTTAAGAAAATTACCTTTGCTAACGTTGTTTGTTTTAATTATAAATAAAATTCTATTATCTAGATACATGGATTTTGTTTTTAAAAAAACTTATTTTGTAAGCGTATTATTAACTGCGATGTTATATATGATATTCCTTTTTTTTATTTTTTGGAATTTCATGGATGATTTTAAACGTGGATCTAACCGTTTGTATATTGGTACATATGTAATTTTTATATCTTATTATTTTATGATCAGCTTTTACAGATTATTTATGGGACTAGAAGCAAAAGAAAGTATGTACTATACAATTATTCTTTTAGGGGCTTTTTCTATGTTTCGAATAATAATAAATAGGAATGGTTTTATCAAAGGTAATTTCATTGTAAATGAAATAGGTACATTTGCATTTGCCACAGTTATTTATTGGATTGCCTATCGCCTTTTTTTTGTTAGATATATTCCATATTCTCCTTTAAATGAAAATATTATAGCTGCTATTTTAATTATTACTATTCCGGTGCTTTTTAGAAAATTGACAGATACACCCAAAAATAAAAAAAATGTATTAATTTGTTTGAGCATAATTATAGGCGGAATTACATGTGTAATTACTCTTGGTTCTAGAGCGGCATTTTATCTTTTAGTGATAGAACTTATTTTCCTATTGATATGTAATCTTAAAAAACGTATGTTTGTAGCTGGCTGGCTGATTTCTATCACATGTTCATTTTTAATTATAAGTTTTCTATTTGTATTAGATGCTGGCGATGTGCGATATTCTGTATATCGTGAAATGAGCATAGTTAGTAAAATACTTATAAGCACTAATGAAAACGAAAGCACCGAACAATTCATTGGGAATATAGAAGAGCCGGCGTCCGTTGAACGGGCTGCAGCAGCTCAAATTGAACGAAGTGACACTGGAAGAAAAGGGTTAATGCAGAGAAGTCTTGAGCAAATCAAAGAAAATCCCTTATTTGGAACGGGTAAATTGTTTTACATAGATATTATAGAAGGGGTAGGTGTTTTTAATCAATCAGCACATAATGGTATTTTAGAAACGTTAAACGGTTATGGAATTATAGGCTTATTCATAATACTGCAATTATTATATTCTATGGTATTTAAAAGATTATTTCACTATAAAACATTTTTTAGATATCCAGATTTAGCAATTATTATAGCTGTGTTTCTCGTTTATGGAATGGTACAGCCTCTTGTATATGATGAAGTCCTTTTGCCTTTGGTTTTAATTATTGTGGCTATGTATTTAGATAAAAGCGTAGCTATATAATATTTATTTAGGCGAAATAATTAATATTCTTGCTTATAGGATGTTACAGCATAATAGCATAGTGTAAAAGGCTGATAAAGAATTATAATAAGTGGATTGAGGATAAAAAAATGGGTAAGAGATACAATCGAAATAGTTTCAGTCTTTTAAATGCCATATCTGCAATGTGTCTAACCATAACAAATGGTTTACTTACAATTGTAGTAACCAGATTTATTTTGGCAAGATTCGGATCGGATTTTAACGGACTCAATTCGACCGCTAACCAGATAGTAAATGTTCTGCTTATCCTTGAAGGTGGGTTTACACTTGCTTCTAATGTTGCGCTTTTTTACCCATTGACACATGGTGATTATAAGCAGGTAAATGGTATTTTGTCTGCCACGAAAAAAAAATTTAAAAAGATTGCAGTTATTTTCATATCTATAGGAACTTTAATATCCATAGTTTATGCATTTTTTGTAAATAGTGCATTACCGGTTGAATTGATAGCAACAATTATTTCTATGGCTATTATTCCAGCAGCTTTTAACCTATATCATGCAGCTACCTATCGGGTTTTATTACAGGCGCAGCAAAAAGAATACATCATAAATGCGTTTTCTATGATTACTATCAGCGCCGGGCATCTGCTTAATATTGTACTAATCCAAAATGGCTGTATCATGTGGATGATTCGGTTTATAACGATGACATTTGCTATAGTCAACAGTGTTCTGCTTGGATGGTATGTTAAAAGAAATTGCAGATTTATTAATTTAAAGGTACAGCCCGAGGAAAGTCTTATTCGGGGAACAAATGACGTAATGGCACAAAAAATAACCGGTGTTATTTATGAATCGGCTCCTATTATATTTTTGTCTATTTCACCTGCTGGAGGGACAAAACTGGCAAGTGTTTACGCTGTATACAATAGTGTTTTTATTATGCTGAAAAGTTTGTTACACGGAGTGATAGATGCGCCGAGGCATGGATTTGGTCAAATTTTATCTGAGCGCGATCGGGAAGAGGTTTGGCCAGTTTTTAACGAATATGAATATCTCTCTTTTCTTGCGGTCTATGTTTTGCTTGTTACGGGAGGAAGTCTGATTCTGCCATTTGTAAAATTATATACCGCAGGAATTATGGATGCCGAATATTATGATTCATTGATTGCATTCTTGATGATAGCAATTTCTTCTTTTGAAATGATTCATATACCCAGTGGCCATTTGATTAATATGGCAGGGGAATTTAAAATCAGTAGAAACTTTCAAGTTGTTTCCTGTGCGGTTCTTATCGCTGGGATGATACTTGGAGGTTATTTTTTTGGTGTTTATGGAATGCTTTCTGCAATTTTACTGGTGGCAGGCCTTTTAGCGGTATTGGAAATGGGATATGTCCATTGCATCTTTTTTAAAAATAAGATAGGTCAGTTATTTAAAATGTTGGGACCGCTGTTTTTTTCAGGACTAATATTGATTTGTTTGGAATTGAGAGTTAGTAGAGGAATCGAAAGTTACATTTCTTTTATTGAATGGGGAGTCATTTTTACAATTATTAATTTTTTCGCAGGAATCATGATAGGATTTTTTTTAAGCCACAAGCAAGTAGTGGGATTAATAAAACGATTAAAAAATATTGTCAGAAAGTGAGAATTTAAAAATGAATATAGCGGTTATTATAGCTGGTGGTTCGGGTCATAGAATGGGGCAGGACATTCCAAAACAGTTCATTAATGTATATGATAAACCCATCCTTATCTATACTTTAGAGAGCTTTCAAAAACATCCACAGATCGATGCGATAGAAGTTGTATGTATTGAAGGTTGGCATGATATTGTATGGGCTTATGCGAGACAGTTTAATATATCAAAATTAAAGTGGATTGTGGCAGGGGGGGATTCCGGACAGGAATCAATCAGGAACGGGGTGTATAATTTGGAAGATAATTGCCAGCCGGACGACATTATCATTATTCATGACGGGATTCGACCGCTTGTTGACGAGACAGTTTTGTCAGATGTAATAGTGAAATGTCAGAAATACGGCAATGCAGTGACTTCCCTTCCATACAATGAGCAGATTTTTGTTGTAGATGATGAAACGTCAACGGTTAAATATATACCGCGGGAAACACTCCGCAGAGTATCTACGCCGCAGGCGTATAAATTTGAGAAACTGAATTGGGCATATCATGAGGCGTTCGAAAAAGGAATAGGGATATATGGTTCATCCTATACCAATACGATGATGGTGGAATTAGGCGAGCGTCTTTATTTTGCTGCAGGTTCAGACAAAAATATTAAACTAACTACAAAAGATGATTTGGAGATTTTTAAAGCGTATTTAAAATTGGAGAAGGATGAGTGGCTAAAATGATAGAGTTTATTGATGATATTCAGTATGTTTGTGATTTACATCTTCCATGGAATGAGTTAAAAGATAAAACAGTGCTGGTTTCAGGAGCAACTGGTATGATAGGCAGTTTTCTTATCTATGTTCTGTTGAATAAAAAGCTAAATATAAAGGTTATTGCTGTGGGACGGGATGAAAAAAGGGCAAAAGAGCGTTTTCAGGATTGTTGGGAATCTAACTCGTTCATTTTTTTAACACATGATATTAATGAACCATTAAATATTAGAGAAAATATCGATTTCATAATTCATGCTGCGAGTAATACACATCCCGTTTTATATGCAGCAGAGCCAGTCGGAACAATTTTAACAAATTTAATAGGCACTAAAAATATGCTAGATCTGGCAACTGCAAATAAAGCAATACGTGTTTTATTTGTCTCCAGTGTTGAGATATATGGTGAGAATCGTGGAGATACCGAATACTTTAAAGAAGATTATTGTGGCTATATTGATTGCAATACGCTACGTGCAGGATATCCGGAGGGAAAGAGGGCAGGGGAAGCTCTCTGTCAAGCATACAGGAAACAATATGAGATAGATATTGTAATTGGCCGTCTGTCTAGAACTTATGGACCAACGATGCTTAAATCGGATACAAAGGCTATATCGCAGTTTATAAAGAAGGGGGCAGACAGAGAAGATATCGTATTAAAAAGTGAGGGAAAACAGTTATATTCGTATAGTTATGTTGCAGACGCAGTAGGAGCGTTAATGACCATTTTATTAAAAGGAAAAGATGGGGAAGTATATAATATTGCAGATCAGGCATCTGATATTACTTTAAAAGAGTTGGCAGTATATATAGCAGATATTGCAGGGAAAAATGTTATCTATGATTTGCCGGATCAATTAGAACTGGAAGGTTACTCTAAAGCAACTAAAGCTATTATGGATGCCTCAAAATTAAATGCATTGGGCTGGAAAGCACATTGGGATATAGAAACAGGGCTTTTAAAGACATTAGAATATTTATCAAAGAGGTAGGAAATACTTTCATATTAGTTGATAGAATAAAAACGTAGTAGCAATCATACAGGAGAAAGAAAATGACTGAAACAAAATCAATAAACTGTTTTAATTTTATCCGTCTTTTAGCGACCCTACAAGTTTTCTTCGGGCATGCTTTGCTGCACCTTGATATCGCTGTATCCCCAATTGTACCATTAGTGTTAAGGTCTTTTCAAGGCGTACCAGTCTTTTTTATTATGAGTGGATTTTTGATATGGAATTCATTAGAACGGACACCGCGATTTAATATATATGTTAAGAAAAGAGTATTGAGATTATACCCAGAACTGTGGCTGGGAGTATTGTTAAGCGCATTGAGTATAATTGTTTTATATGGTAGTAAAATAGAATGGAAATCTTTTATTGCCTTTTTATTAACGCAAAGTACTGTTTTACAATTTTGGACTCCTGACTCTTTGCGAGGATTCGGATGCGGGACTCCAAACGGGGCATTGTGGACAATCGGTGTGATGGTACAATCTTATTTGGCGATTTGGATTATTTATAAGAAATTACATAAAAGTAACTTTTTCCATTGGCTGATATTATTAATTCCGTGTACTCTCATAAATATTGTAACCCCATTTTTAGAAGCATTACTTCCCACTATTATTTATAAATTATTTTTACAAACATTTATTGTGTATTTTTGGATGTTTCTGATAGGCGCTATGATTTGCGAATATTTTGAGAAAGTAAGTGATTTCCTAAAAAAATATTGGTATATATCATTTATACTTTCTGCTATATTTACGTTTACAGGGTTTGATCGGGGAGTATACGGAACAATAAAGGCATATTTTTTGGCATTTGCTGTAGTTGGATTTGCATACAAATTTAAAAACATTAGAGTACAGCCAGATATCTCGTATGGCTTGTATGTATACCATATGGTGGTTATTAATATAATGATGGAACTGGGGTATATGGGAAAGTGGCTGGATATTTTCTTAGCACTGGCAGTCTCAGGTTTATTAGCAATGGTGTCTTACCTTTCAATAGGAAATCTAAGTAAAAAACAGAAAAGCAAATTGTATAAATGATAAAGATTTCATTAGTTTAAATCATTAAATAGATAGGAGAAAGCGATGGAACCAAATATAATAACCAATTATGCCAATATAGGGTTTAAGGATAATGGAAAATTGAAAATTCTTATCATAGTGGGAACGAGACCGGAAATTATTCGTCTTAGTTCTGTTATTCAAAAATGCAGAACATACTTTGATTGTATTCTTGCCCATACGGGGCAAAATTATGATTACAATTTAAATGGCATATTTTTTCATGATTTAAAACTGGACAAACCGGATGTTTATATGGATGCGGTAGGAGATGATTTGGGAGAGACAATAGGAAATATAATCAATTGTTCTTATAAGTTAATGGCTCATATAAAGCCGGATGCGCTATTGATATTGGGCGATACGAATAGTTGTTTGTCAGCTATTCCTGCCAAGAGATTGCATATCCCGATTTTCCATATGGAAGCAGGTAACCGGTGTAAGGATGAATGTCTCCCAGAGGAGACAAATCGAAGAATTGTTGATATCATATCAGATGTCAACTTAGCATATTCGGAGCATGCCAGAAAATATCTTCATGAGTGCGGGCTGCCAAAAGAGCGCGTGTATGTGACAGGAAGCCCTATGGCGGAAGTATTGCACCGGAATTTAGATGAAATTGAACATTCGGATATTCTGAAAAAATTGGCTTTAAAGCCAGGGAAATATATTTTGCTTTCCGCTCACAGGGAAGAGAATATTGATACTGAAGAGAATTTTTTATCTTTATTTACAGCAATAAACAAATTGGCAGAAAAGTATAATATGCCTATTTTATATTCTTGTCATCCAAGGAGCCGGAAAAGACTGGCAGAAACAAAATTCAAATTAGATAACAGAGTAATTCAGCATGAGCCTTTAGGGTTTCATGCCTATAACCATCTTCAGATTAATGCGTTTGCAGTTATCTCTGATTCAGGAACACTTCCGGAGGAAAGCAGTTTCTTTATAAGCCAAGGACATCCCTTTCCGGCCGTATGTATCCGAACTTCTACGGAACGTCCGGAAGCTCTTGATAAGGGATGTTTTATCCTTGCAGGGATTGACGAAAAATCTTTACTCCAAGCAGTAGATACGGCGGTTCAAATGAATCAGAATCAGGATTATGGTATACCGGTTCTGGATTATGTGGAAGAAAATGTGAGTACGAAAGTTGTAAAGATTATTCAAAGCTATACGGAAGTTGTGAACCGGATGGTGTGGAGAAAGAAGTAATCACATAGAAACAATTGCTAATCTATGTTTTTGATATTCCGCCTTAACAAGGTTGATTTTCTATCGGCAATGCGTGCTGGCATAAGAAATGAACTGCGCGCCTTGCTGATACCATAAAGCATAATTGAAAAACGGAAATAGACCTTCTATCTTCAATGATTCAGGTATGGAACACTATTCTATTGTCTGCCGATATTTACATTTCTCCCAAAGGCTTGCATTATTTGCCGCAATCAGGTAGCTGTCAGCAGCAGTATGCAGGAACAAAATAGAATTATAATTATCTAAGAATCATTTTTAAACTCAAAGTTATTCTATACGGCGTTTCGCCGGAAAATCCAACAATTCACTTAACAATGGCAATTCAATATGTTAAACTCAAAGGAGACGTATATTTATGGGAAAAGTAAAGAAGCAATGTAAGCGCCAAGTGTTAGGGTATCCCAACACTTGGCGCTTACATTGGATCCCCCCTTACAGCACCCTCTCCAACCCCTCAACCCGATATTCCACACCATTTTCCTTCGCCTCTGCCGCAGTCAGCAGCAGCGCATACTTTTCCTTCGTCAGCGAATAAGCAATAGCTGCTATTACGGCAACAGCGAGGATAACGGCCGGTATGATGCCAAATGCCAGCTTAAGGTTAGCTATTGTATCCGCGGCCTGTTCGGCAGCTTCGGCGTTGAAGCCGATTGCACTGAGCACAATGCCGGTAATCCACATTCCGATTGCGCTTCCGGCCTTCATGAAAAAGCCGATCATCGAAGTATAGAGGCCGTCCGGAGAATTGCCGGATTTGAACTTCTCAATCAATGCCGTATCATAAGACATGGAATAAATCAATGTCCAGTAAGTGGCATTTCCGATACCGTAAAACAAAATGTAAAGGTAAGCGGTAAAGTCACCGGCCGGAAGTACTGCCATGATCAGATAACAGGCAGTATAGCATATCATTCCGCCGATCATCATCTGCTTTTTGCCGAATTTGTTTGCAAACACACCGGCTAAAACGGTTGTAAGCAGCAGGAAAAGCGTTGTGATGAGTAACATGAAAGAGGTTTTGTTCTCACTGTAGCGGAAGACGTAAGTGTAAAGAAAAATCATCAGGCTGGAGCCGACGCCGACTGCAAAGTTAACACAGAAAGTAATAATCAGCAGTTTGTTAAATGGCTTAACCTTGAGGGCTTGAAGATAGCTGCTGAAAACAGACGATAATGACAATTTTTCCGGTACATACCCCTCTGCAAGATTTGGGTTTTCAGGCTCAAAGTTCCGTACTGAAAAGCAGCAGAAATTATACACGAAAACGATTATCACTGCAAACAGTACTCCGGTCGCCGTCCATCCGAGACTTTCGCTGCCAAATATTTTTGCAAAAAATTGTACAATCATGAGTGAGCCGCTGATTGCGATAAGCATGCCGATATTCATCAGGAAATTGGCGCAGGTGCGCAGCGTAGTTCTTTCCTCAAAGTCATCCGTCAGTTCGGAACCCAATGCTATATGGGGAATTACAGCCGAAGTCAGGAACGTCCAGTAGGCAATATTGATTAGGATATAATACACTACCTTTGCACCGGCAGGCAGGTCGATATTGATGAACATAAGCGCCAGGGAGATTCCGAGGAATATAGAGCCGTATTTGATAAACGGTGTTCTGCGCCCCCTTTTGCTGCGGCACCGGTCGGACATAGAACCGATAATAGGGTCAGTGACGGCATCCCAGAATACTGCAATAAGGGAAACAGTCCCTGCGACGGCCGGATTAACCCCGGCAATATTAATCATAAAAAAGATAAAATAGCTGTAAAAGAAGTTATATCCGATCCCTTCTCCGATGGCCCCCATGCCGTAAGATAATGATTTTTTTAACCCAAGTTTTTCTGTTTTCTGATTACTCATATTTGGCCCTCCTTGCGTACTTCGTATGGTATACTTTTGTTGGCTCAACCTCTGGTACAAAAATATCAATCAACGTATAAAATCAAGTCCAATCAATGCATAAGTTTTAAGTGCCGTGATAAATTCATCAAGCTCTACATATTCATCCGGCCGGTGAGCCTGCAGTATGCTGCCCGGACCGTAGATGATACCGGGAATTCCCTGCTGTGCAATCATTTCCACTTCTGCATAGGCGCGGAACAGGGTATCATCGGGCTTACTTCCAGTGACCATTTCGTGGCAGTGAACGGCAGTCTGGGCAACAGGATGAGCTTTATCGACTTTCCAGTAATTGAAATACTGGTTACAGGTCAGCTCATTTCTCGTCCCATATTTGGAACATACCTGTTTGAATATCTCGTGGATTTCGTCAATTGCCTGCTGCATATCCTCACCGGGAAATACCTGACGGTCGAAATTCATTTCACAGTAGTCGGGGACGAGAGTGATATCGATTCCGCCCTTTATGGAGCCCACATTCAGGCTGGGGTTGACCGGAAATCCGAGAAGCGCACCTTTTCCCTTCAGCCTGTCATTCAGTTTGTTCAGTTCAGTTGCAAATTCGGCCATGGGAATAATTGCATTGATACCATTTTCAGCCATTCCGCAATGGGCGGCTTTTCCATAGGTTCTGGCTGTAAATTCGGCGGCTCCCTGCAGGCTGGTTGCGATGCAGAGAGAGGTAGGCTCACTGACATAAGCTCTGGTGCAGTGCTTTAGTTTTCCTGTGTCAATCAGTGCCCGGGTGCCTTTAAAAAACACTTCTTCATCGATTACGGCCGTGAACAGTATACTTTTATGTGGTGTGATACCGCATTTTACTAATGCTTCAATCGCGAAAATCATCGCAGCAAGGCCGGATTTCATATCGCAGGCGCCTCTGCCGTAAAGCCTGCCATTTTCTATTAATCCCCCCAGCGGCGGCTTGGTCCACGTATTAGGATCACCAGTTTTTACTGTATCCATGTGGCCGTTAAATAATAGCTGCTCCTCGCTTTCCCCGGCCAGAAGTCCGATTACATTGAAACGTCCCGGCTCCACTTCCTGAACTTCGGTCATTAGTCCGATTTCATCAAGCTTTTTTCTGATAATCAAGGCTGTCTGCATCTCATTTCCCGGCGGGTTTTGGCTGTCGCTCTGTACCAGCCTTTGTAAAAATGCGATGGCTCCTTCCGTGTCAACCAGTTCCAACAAATGATTTTCCAGGTCTGTAAATTGGCGCATTATTAACTCCTTTCTTTTTGATATTAATGCAATACTAATGCTGATACTAATGCTGATACTAATGCTGATCTTAATATTGATATTAATGCTGAAAGTACCTTTCAGGCTATTCCGGTTCCATTCCTATAAAAGCTCGTTCCGCAGCTCAGCGGCTCTGGCATGCCCGATGAGTCCTTCCCCTCTTGCCATCCGCGATACGAGAGGTGCAGTCTGCTTCATTGCAGGGCGGCCGTAATGCTGGTAGGTGCATACTTTCAGGAAGGTGCCGGTCCATACGCCGCCTGTATAGCGCGACGCCCGAATAGTAGGAAGTGTATGGTTTGTTCCGGAAGCATAATCTCCGAACACCTCCCCCGTTTCCTGTCCGATAAAGAGGGAGCCATAATTACAGAGCTGTTCCGTTACCTCATCGGCATTATCAAGAATAACTTCAAGATGTTCCGGCGCATATTCATTGGCAAGAGAGACGGCCTCCTTCAGATTTTCAGCAAATATGACTTCACCGTAGGACTCCCAGGACGAACAGGCAATATCTGCCGTTTCCAGAGTGCCCAGTTCGGCCCGGACGGCCTCGATTACATCGAGTCCAAGCTGTCTGTCTGTTGTCACCAGAATTCCTTTGGCGAGTTTATCATGTTCCGATTGAGCCAGAAGATCGGCTGCGATGATAGCCGGATTGGCCGTCTTATCTGCAAGAACCAGGACTTCGCTGGGACCGGCTATAAAATCAATTCCAATTTGGCCGTAACATTGACGTTTGGCCTCTGCCACATATTGGTTGCCCGGGCCGACAATCATATCAACCGGAGCCACCTGACGGGTTCCATAGGAAAATGCAGCAATACTGTGCGCACCGCCCATGACGTAGATCTCGTCTGCACCGGCAATATCCATAGCTGCCAGGGTCAGCGGGTTGATACAGTCCTTTCCTTTTGCAGCCGGTGCGCAGGCAGCCACACGTTTAACACCGGCAGTTTTTGCCGGTATAATTAACATCAGGGCCGATGAAAAAAGAGGGTAACCGCCGCCCGGAACATAGCAGCAGCAGGAATTTACCGGAATGATTTTGTGTCCCAGAGAAGCCCCCGGTATCGTTGAAAATCCGTTCAGCGGTAACAGGCAGTTTTTTTGAGCCTGGGCAAAGGCTTCAATGTGCTTTGCCGCCTGCCGCATATCATCCAGGCATTCCTGCGGCACAGAGGCATAGGCAGACGCTATCTCCTCAGCGCTCACACGGAAATTCCTGCGGCCGTTGCCGTCAAATTTTATGTTGTAATGAAGGATGGCATCATCGCCGTTGTCACGGACATTTCGTATAATCTCAGTTACATTTTCTACTAAGTCTCTGTTTTCCTTAATTGTACGCAAAACTGATTTTTTTAAAAATTCCATATCGGTATATCCTCCTTAAAAATAAATCTCAGTAATAGCCTGTTAATCAAAACCGGCATTCTGTTCTAATTTCCTAGAGCATGTCAGAAAGCAATTTTCAAACACGCTCTAACGATGATTCCTTTGCTGAATCCGCCGTGCAGTTGAGCAGACCTGCCATAATAAAATCGGTCTGTTGTATTCTGTCAATTTCATGTTGAACTGTTATTAGTATAAATAAAAGACTGGAGTTCATGTCAATATTTAAAATTCAGCCTTTTTTGTAAAAACCTTGACTTAGGTCTAAATCCATGTTATTTTGAAAAACAAGAGAGAGGGATAGTATTCAGCCAGAGAGAGTTATCTGAGTATGAGCCGGGAGTTTCGGGTATTTCATTTCTATATCTGCAAGGAGGTACGCATGAAGATAGGACAGGCAGCGAAAAAATTCGCAGTTCCCGTAACAAGCATCTATTATTATATTAAGCACGGCCTGCTGGTCCCTCCGGTCAGCCGTGGACAGTATGTTTTTGACGAGAAAACCCTGAGTGATCTCGAATGGCTGCTGACATTGAAACAGATGGAATTTCCATTGGAAGTGATCCACAGAGTCCTGTCCCTCAGAAGAATATCAGGTTTAATGCCGCAGGAAGACAGGGATGAATTACGGAAAATGTTCGCGAAGCAGGATAGGGCGCTGGAAGAGAAAATTGAAACTCTGACACATGCGCAGCAGTTGCTGCGCTCTTCGCTGAGCTTGCTTGACGCCGGAGATTGTGAAATAGTGGATACCGGCGTACCGCTTAAAATGCTGCGGCTGCTGGCCTGCCCTGTATGCGGAGGAGAGTTGAGGGCGCAAAATGCCTCGATGGACAGCCGATATATTTTTGAGGCGGAGATGAACTGCCGCTGCGGATATTCTGCGCGGATACAGAACGGAATTTTACTGACGCAAAACCGCAATACCAGTTTTTACGATAAACCTGACACAATCAGGGAGCTGTACCGGGATCTTCCGTCGGCTACGCTCAGCCTGTTCGAGCGGTCTTATCACTGGCTGGGCGAATGCCTGACAAAGGCGGGAACATCTGGTAAAGTAATGTGGGAAAGCTATGTGAATGCCTGGTTTTTCCTTCATAATCATACGGAGCTTTTATTGGACGGTACGGAGCTGATTGTCACGGATAAGTTTCCAGAGACGCTGCTGGCTTATAAAGAAGTCATTGACAGGTGCGGAAGAGGACTTGATATTCTGTATATTGCCGATGCAGGGACTGCCCCTCCCATTAAAAAGAAGTGTGTGGATATAACCGTTGATTTTTTTGCGACGAATGAACATAATTTTTACCATGATGATTTCTGGCCGGACTATATGAGCGCCTATCTGAAAGACGGCGGACTTGCTGCGGGGGTATACTTTTATTTTGATGGAGGGGAGCGTTCCATGAAAAATTTATTGAGAAGTTATCCTGAAGCCAGCCGGAATAATTTCAGCAGCCGTTTTTTCCGGAAAGAGCTCCGTTCAAACTATAAGCTTCTCTCACAGTTTGACTGCGGCTTTTCAACGGATTCCGGCGCGAATCTGGGGCTGGGGTTTCATGAAAAGGGAGATAAACTGCATCTGCTGGCGTATGAAGCGGTGAAGGAAAAGCGAAACTTGAGCATATCGTGAACTATCGGAAAAAGTACGCCATAGTGATAAAGCTTACAGCTGCCTAATATACCGTAGTTAATGAAAAATACAGTAACAGATACAAAAAAACTGCCGTTAACAGTTCATCTGTCCCGGCAGTTTTTTTCCTATACCTAAATTCAATTATCACTCTAATTACTTTTTCCCACTCTTATCTTTCTTAAACCGTGCAAAGAATCCCTTCTTCTTAGGAAGCGGCGGTATGCCACCGCGGACGCTCTTAACATCCGTTATGTAGAGCCCGCTGATTACAACCTTGGCTTCTGTCTTAACCGGGAGCTGTAAAAACGCCTTGTCATCTGCAATAAGAGTTAAAACCTTCGGGCCGACCTTTGCCTTCACGATAGGAAGCTTGGCCCTTCTCATATACCATGGAGTCTGATCAATAACCATCTTAGGGAGACCCGACTCTTTGACTTTCAGTTTCTTCTTATCAATAACGAGAATTGAAACCGTCTGTTTTGCAGCTTCCATCATGGACTGCTGCTCAGCCTGACGCTTCTCCATCTTCCTTCCGAAATAATAAAGTACTGCCAGTGCAATGAGTGCAATAACCAGGATGATGAGCACTACGTTCAGAAATGTCTGCATATAAATACCTCCGTAAATGATAGCGGCGGATATGGCGTTAACTATAAAAATGACAGGAAAACAGCCCCTTTCCCTTGCAATTTACCACTGTCCATCAGCACCACAAAAAAATAACCGCACTTGTCGCTATTATAGCATCAGATAGATAAAAAGGCAAGGAAAAGCGTAAAAACCGGGGGCCGGAAAAGAACAGAATGTAACAGTTCATGCTGTCTGAACTGTTACAACGGAATGTCATGTTCACACGGAATAAAGAGGGCATCCCGCAGGCCGTAAATTCCATCGGGCGCCCTCTCCATCCTTGTCTTGTACGTATGAAGTCAGCAGTATGAGTATGTATCTTAAAGGTTGATAGCTCCTGTTTCTTCTTCGATGAGCTGAATCAGGGTACCATCCTTGACAAGCGTGTAAATATATTCAATATCGGGATAAAAGAAACGGTCCTGGTCGGCAAAAGCTACTTTTTCCCGGATGAAATCATGGAGCTTTGCCGTCGCTTTTCCCTGCCTCAATGGCTTTAACATATCGATTGCCTGAAGGGAGACCATGATGTCGATTGCAATAATATACTGCAGCTTTCTCACTGCTTCCCCGGCGCGCCGCTGCTGCGGTAATGTGACACAGGCAGCCAAAAAACTTGGGCTGCAGCGCCAGAGCCTCCAGTACAGGATAAGGAAATATGGGATTTATATTTAAAACAGGTTATCGTTATCGGCGGTGATTGGTATTTGGTGAGAGTTGAGATTGAAAATAAATTATCAAAAATAATAGAAAATGAAAAATATTTTACATTTCTATTGACTTTCACAATGGAGATTTCTATAATGAAGCTATGGAGGTTTTACATGGATAATAACGTACTTAGCATCATCAATGAAAATTATTCGGCATTGACAAAGACGCAGAAAAAACTGGCGGATTTTATCAAAGATAATGTGCATATGATCCCATTTCTATCGATTGCGGAGCTTGGGGAAAAGACGCAGGTGAGTCTGGCCAGTATCACCCGCTTTACGAGGGAGCTGGGGTTTAACGGTTACTCACAATTCCAGAAAAGCGCAGCGGATTTGATTCGCAAGGACGTGGTACCGATGCGTGAATTAAAGCATTCGATTACAGAGGAGGGGGAGGAAGATATATTAAGCCGGATGATACGTCTGAATATTAACTCACTGGAGACACTGAACAGTGAAGACCTGAAAAGAAATTTTCAGCAATCCGTTGATTTGATAACGGGCTGCCGTAAACTCTATATAACTGCCGCCCGCTCGTCTTTCAGTGTTGCATATTATCTGTATTTCATGCTGAAGGAATTTATGGAGCATGTTGAACTGCTGACAGAAGGAACCGGAGATATTTCGAATAAACTGCAGTACATTGAGAAAGAAGACTGTCTCATTGCAATCAGCTATGAACGATATACCAGGGCTACATATAATATTGTCTCCTATTTAAATAAAAAAGGATGCCCGGTCATAGCGGTTACGGACAGCCATTCTTCACCAATTGCATTGAAGGCCACAACGGTTCTTCTGGCAAAGCATGCGGTGGATACGTATTCTTTTGTCAACTCAATGACGGTGGCAAACGCCCTGATTACTGCGGCAGGAAGGAGGGATAAAGACAATACATTGAAGAAGCTGGAGCGCCAGGATGAGATTGCGCTTGAATACGGCTTATATTTGTAATGAATCAGATATAACATTTTTCAGAATAGATTCTAAACAAAAAGGAAGGAACTTTTAAAGCGCTGCATGTTGGCCCATTCAGACATTCTTTAAGGAGCTCCCCCCTTCCTTTAGTATACGCTAAAATCCTGCAGATTGCAAGAAGCCGGGCGGTACTGTCTTAGAATTTCTTAGTGATAATCGTTACTGTTCACACCCCGCCAGGAAGCGGAGCGCGAACAGTAACTGGTAATAATCCCTGAAAAAGTTATAAATAAAACTGAATATGAACCAGCTTTACCACGGTAATACTGTGGAAAAAGAGTTACTATTCACGGCCCATTCCGCGAGGTGTTTTCGTACGTATTTTGCACGAAAATCCCGAGTTTCACGGCGCGAAACTGCGTTTTTTGCAGTTTCTGTGCATCGCGGAGCGTGTTACGGTTCACGGAACTGCGTTTTTCAGCAGGGCCGTGAATAGTAACGAAAAAGAGGCGGGGTAGTGAAAGGAGATGTTGTAATGATTTTGGGTTTACCGCCCATCTTGGGCTTTTTGCCTCTTGTTCTCTACATTATCTTAATGATGAAGGGAAAAGACATGAACCTGTCCGTCCTGATTTGCGTGATTTTAGGCGCTGTCATGACGGGAGAGAGTGTAAGCGGTTTTGGTACCGTTCTACAGAATTCTCTCAGTTCTTTCTTGTCGCTGATCGGCTTTATCATCGTTCTTGGTTCCGGTCTGGGAGAAGTCCTGACCAGGACGAAAGTCGCTCATAACATTGTGCATCTGGTAATAGGAAAAGCAAAGCTTAAATCAAAGAAACAGGCAATTTTTATTGCCATGTGCACATCGACCCTGCTGGTCTCCATGCTTGGAACACTGTCGGGTTCAAATGCAATTATTGCGCCGATTCTGATTCCGATTATGGCGAGTCTTGGGATTACGCCCAGCACACTGGGGGTAATCCTGCATGGCGCGGGGGCGGCCGGGCTTCAGATTGGTCCGTTTGTGCCTCCTGTAGCAACCGTCATGGGACTGACCGGGCTGAATTACAGCCAGTATATGAAAACGGCAGGACTGCCGTTAGGTCTTATCATATGGGTATGTACATTTTTTGTTGCCTGCCGGACACAGAAGCTTACGGAAGGAAAGGTGTCTTACAGCGGGGACGAAGCAGTTTCGGAAGATTTCCAGGTGACGCCGGAGATCAAACGGGCTACCTGGGCATTCGGAATCACGATGCTTGTCATGCTGGTTTACGGAGTAGCGGTTAAGGCCGGGGCATCTTATGCAATTGTGGTAATGCTGACGGCTTCCCTGGTCACGGCGTTTGCATCGGGGATGGGAATTGCAGAGGGGCTGACAACCCTCGTGCAGGGAGCTTCTAAAATGTTTTGGATGTTCTTTATGTTTATCCTGTTCGACCCGTTTCTCAACTATGTGGCGGCATCGGGAGCCTTTGATGCGATCGCCGGATATATGCAGCCTCTCATCGATGCGGGTGGCGTGGTGGCATTCCTGATGCTCAGCACCGCAATCGGCGTATTTGGAATATCGGGAGCCGGCGTTGCGCAGGCAAAAATGATCCACGATCTGTTTTTACCCCTGGTAGTACTTCTGTCTGTTAAAATGGATATCTGGGCTTTGGTGATTCTTGTGGGATGCCAGATCACATTCTTTGTCACGCCGACTGTGGATATGGTCGGCAATATGGGGCTGGCCAGGTCAAAGGATATCAAGGCAATGTTGAAAAACGGCTGGGTTATCACTATTGTTACTTTTGTCTATGTGCTGATTCGGGCTGTAATGTACGCGGGGTAAATCCCGTCAAAAGACACACGGAGAACTCTTTGGGGAGCGGAGCGGACTCCGTAATAAACCGGACGGCCATATGCAGAGAAGAATAGATAACAGTTCAGACGTCTGAATCGTTACAAGAATAGAAAGGAAAAGGTAAAATATATGGGAATTCATTTAGCATTGCTTCAAACAGACATTAAATTTTGTGATTTCGAATATAACGCCGCGCATGTCAAAGAAATGATCGCTGATGCGATGGAGAAAGTGCCGAGGCCCGATGTAATCGTGCTGCCGGAAGACTGGTCCTCCGGTTTTTCAGATGAGATGTTCCACCATATGGAAGAGCATATTGAACAGATAGACGGGCCGTCGGTTACCGTTTTGAGAGAATGTGCCAAACAGTATTCGGTGTGGATCGTCGCCGGTTCCGTGGGTATCCGATCAGAAGACGGGATGAGAAATACTACGTTTCTCATTAACCGGGAAGGGGAGATAGTCGGTGATTACAGCAAAATGCATCTGTACAGTGATATGGATGAGGATGTGCCATATCTTCACGGAACAAAAACGGAGGTTTACGATACGGAGCTGGGCCGTGTCGGTTTCATGATTTGCTATGATATCCGTTTCTGCGAATTATCACGCATTTACGCGCTAAGGGGAGCGGAGCTGCTCATCGTCACTTCGAATTTTCCAAATCCCCGCGTAAGTCACTGGAGGACGCTGCTGATTGCCAGGGCGATCGAAAACCAGATGTTTGTTGCAGCCTGCAACCGTGTCGGGGAAAGTCCCATGGGAACTTACTGCGGCCATTCCATCATCATCGATCCATGGGGGAATGTTATCGCTGAGGGAAACGATGAGGAAGGAATCATAACAGGTTCCATTGAGCTCTCGGAAGTAAAGGAGATAAGGAATATGATTCATATGTTCCGGGACCGCAGACCGGAAAGCTACGGTGAGCTTGCCGCCGGAAAGAGGTGATACGGGGGTGGATACGGATAAGCTTAAGTTGAATGTTTTAAATCTCTGTTCAAGGATAGAGGGGAAAAAGGCGATCGTAATCGAGGATTTAAAGACAGGCGAGGCAGTAGAAATCAACCGTGATGAGGTGTTTCCCGCCGCAAGCCTGATCAAGGTTCCGGTTTTGTCAGCGCTTTTTCGAATGGCAAAAGAAAATCAGATTGCCCTGGATGAGAGAATAGAGCTGGAAAAAGACAGCCGCATAGGCGGATTTGGAATCCTCAAAGATTTGGGAGACGGGCTTAATCCTGCTGTGCGCGATTTGGCGGTTCTGATGATCACGCTCAGCGACAACATAGCCGCCAACCTATTAATCGATAGAATCGGGATGTCTCAGATCAATTCTGAACTTCAGGCCATGGGAATGAAGCATACGGTCCTGCAGCGGAAAATGATGGATTCACAGGCAAAGGAGAGAGGGCTTGACAATTATACAAGCGCCGGAGACATGCAGAAGCTTATGAAGGCAATCTTAGAAAGCAGCTTCAGGGGAGATATTCTCGATATCCTTTTCCGGCAGCAGTGCAATAATAAGCTGCCCGCCCTGATGGAGGGAGGCGTGCGATTCGCGCATAAGACGGGGGATTTGCCGGGGGTCGAACACGATGCCGGAATTATATGCACCGATGACAGGGAGATAATAGCAATTGTACTTACCGATGAGCTTGCCGATAACCGGGAAGGAATCTGGCTGAACCAGGAGATTGGAAAATTAATAAACAGTGAATTAATCAGAGAAATGCAGTAAAGGTTTAGAGCCTGTTTGAAAATTCATTCCCATCATCTGCACGCCCCACTTCGCGGCATATTTGGCCCGAATTCGCTTACCGTAGCCCACTACGCCGCGCTCATTCGGGCCAAATCGCCCACAAAGTGTGACGCACAGCTGACAGAAAGCAATTTTCAAACACGCTCTAGAAAAGCAATAAATCCAGAAAACAATTTAAGGAGTAAATAATGAACAGAGGAATTATAAAAAATGTGGAGGTAAAGGTACTGGAACTGCCTTTAAAAAAACAGTGGAAAATATCTCTGTATGAGCAGACAACAAGAGCCCATGCCGTCGTCAGGATTACAACGGAGGATGGAATTGTTGGGTTTGGCGAGGCTGCTCCGTCTCCGGCATTTATGGGAGAAACGGGATATACGATGGAGGTCGCCGTTAACCGGTATCTGAAAGACGCCGTGATTGGAATGGACGTATTTTCCACGGATTTAATACACGAAAAAATGAACTCTGCCATTTACGGCAACTATGCGGCAAAGTCGGCGATAGACATGGCATTATACGACATCATGGGAAAGATAACGGAACTTCCCGCATACCGGCTCTTGGGAGGACTGTACAGGGAAAAAGCCGCCCTGAGCTGGGTAGTCGGGATGCAGGATTTGGATGCCTCGATTGAGGAGGCGAGGGAAAAACTGAAGGAGGGCTACCGTGTATTAAAGGTGAAGGTTGGAAAATCACCGGAAGTGGATTATCGTCTGGTAAAGCGCATCCGCGATGAGCTGGGAGACGGTTTCCCGCTGCGCCTGGATGCGAATCAGGGATATAATTACAGTACAGCGCTCGGTATCTTCCGAAGACTGGAAGAATTCGGCCTGGAAAGCATAGAGCAGCCGGTCAAACGGTGGGATATCCAGGGCATGAGAATGCTGCGTGAACGCCTGAAAACCCCGATTATGGCAGATGAGTCGGTCTCTGATTTCCATTCGGCAGGCGTGGTAATCCGTGAACAGGCCTGCGACAGCGTAAATATCAAAGTAGGCAAGGTGGGAGGACTGACGATGGCAAAGAAGATTGCGGCGTGTCTGGAAGCAGAAGGTCTTTTGGCGACGGCCGGAAGTAATCTGGAGGTGGGAATCGGCTCCGCCGCCAGTATACATTTTGTGGCAAGTACGGTAAACGCAGATATTCCCAATGATATGCTGCTGGGAGGGCCGCTGCATCAGCATGATATTATTATAGAAGATTTTAAGGTAAAGGACGGTTATGTGGAAGTCCCCCAGAAGCCAGGCCTGGGAATTGAAGTAGATGAGAGCATCTTTAAGTAATCCGAAGATCAGGGAAACCTTGCGGGAACTATTGCCGAAGGTCAGAAAACTGCGGCGTGAGATTCATGCAAATCCGGAACAGGGCTACGGGGAGACGGCTACTACCTCCCGGATTAAACAGTTTCTGGAAGAATATGGGGTTCCATTCTGTAATTTTGGGCATATGACTGGCGGATATGCATGGATCGATTGCGGAAAGGAACATACGGCCGGATTCCGTGCGGATATCGATGCCCTGCCGATTGAAGAAAAAAATGAGATAGACTTTAAATCTGTCAATACGGGCGTCATGCATGCATGCGGCCATGACATGCACGCGTCTGTGGCGGCGGGGCTTGCCGTGATTTTATGGAAGTTCAGGCAGCTGCTCAGGGTAAATATTCTGATTGTCTTCCAGCCGGCGGAGGAATGCAACCCGACGGGGGGAGCAAAAGCCGTTATCGGCCAGGGGCTGTTTGAGCAGTTTGGCGTGGAGGAATTTTATGGATTACATATGTGGCCGGAGCTTAAAGTCGGAGAAATCGCAGTAAAGCCGGGACCGATCATGGCGTCGTCGGATAAGCTGCTGATCCGGGTGACAGGCAAGAAAGCCCATGCGGCAGAACCACAGAAAGGGGTGGATGCCATATCCATTGCGGCGGAGATTATTAATGCGGTGGAACATAAAATAAGGAGGGAAATCAGCCCTTTTGAGACCGTACTGATATCGATCGGCTCCATCCGGACCTCAGGCCGGTACAACATCATATGTGATCAGGTTCTGATAGAAGGAACGATAAGGAGCATGAATCCTGATATCCGTCAATTTGTCCATAAAAGAATAAAGGAACTGGCCGGAAATATCGCGGCCGCATACAGGGGAACAACCGGCGTTACTATCGAAGACGGTTATGCGGTGGTAGATAACAACCGAAGAATTACGGAAAAATTTATAAATGCGGCCGGCCGGATTCTGGGCGCTGAGTCGGTCCATACGGATATATCCCCGAGTCTGATTGGGGAGGACTTCTCATTTTACAGCCAAAAACTGCCGTCGATGTATTTTTTCATGGGCTGTGAAAGTGAATATCCCCTGCATAACGAAAAATTCCTCCCAAAGGAAAGTACATTGGACGAAGCCATTACATTGATGGCGGGCTATTTCACAGAATTTGTGTAAGACTAGAGTGTGTCTTAAAATTCATTCGGAGCGGAATTAAATCCGGTGATATTCATCCGGCTTTAATTCCGCTCAGTTTCCTATAGACATCAAATCTATCAAATCATGTATCAAATTTCCAACAAATATACTCAAACAGCTTCATCAGATTCCATTGGGACGGAGGAGAAGATATAGTCTGCGGATGCCTTTGGAATCCATCGCTGTTTAGCGAGGTTATTAAAAAACGGCATAAATATAGGAAAACAGGGCAAAAATTTCCTTGACACACAAATTTATTCATGATAAGATGAAAAATGCACTATTGTGGTAACATAGGCCCATAAGGCCGAAGTATGCCCAAAATTAAACCATAGAAAGAAAACAGGGGTGAAACGTCGAATGGAGAAAAGCAGGATGCGTCCGGTGAAAGCCGGTAAAGGTGTAAGAATGACCTTCTCAAGACAAAAAGAAGTTCTGGAAATGCCGAACTTGATTGAGATTCAGAAAAACTCTTATCAGTGGTTCCTCGATGAGGGACTTCGTGAAGTGTTTGCTGACATCTCCCCGATTGCAGATTTTGCAGGGCACTTGAGTTTGGACTTTGTAGATTTTACACTGTGTAAAGATGACATCAAATATACGATCGAAGAGTGTAAGGAACGTGATGCTACTTATGCCGCTCCTTTAAAAGTAAAGGTTAGACTTTGCAATAAGGATAAAGACGAGATTAATGAACATGAGATTTTCATGGGCGATCTGCCGCTTATGACTGACACCGGTTCCTTTGTAATTAATGGCGCTGAGCGTGTAATCGTCAGCCAGTTAGTACGTTCCCCTGGTATCTATTACGGAATAGCACATGACAAGATTGGTACGGAGTTGTACAGCTGTACGGTTATCCCGAACCGCGGAGCCTGGCTGGAGTACGAGACGGATTCCAACGACATCTTCTATGTCCGCGTGGACAGAACAAGAAAAGTTCCCGTAACCGTACTGATCCGTGCATTAGGTTATGGCACCAATGCAGAGATTATCGAACTTTTCGGTGAAGAGCTGAAGCTGGAGAAGAGCTTTGAGAAAGATCCTTCCAGCAATTACCAGGATGGCCTTCTGGAATTATATAAGAAGATTCGTCCGGGTGAGCCTCTTTCCGTTGACAGTGCAGAGAGCTTATTGAACAGCATGTTCTTCGACCCCAGAAGATATGATCTTGCAAAGGTAGGCCGTTATAAATTTAATAAGAAACTTCATTTTAAAAACCGTATCGCGGGACATACGCTGGCTGAGGATGTCGTTGACATGTCAACCGGTGAAATTCTTGCGGAAAAAGGTACGGAGGTTGATAAACAGCTTGCAACCGATATCCAGAACGCAGCCATCCCATACGTATGGATTCAGGGTGAGAGAAAGAACCATAAGGTTCTGTCCAACATGATGGTAGACCTTGCTTCCTATGTGGATTTCGATCCGGAGGAAGTCGGTGTTACAGAGTTAGTATACTACCCGGTGCTTGAAGGTATTCTGGCAGAAGCTGGATCAGATGAAGAATTAAAGGAAGTCATCAAGAGAGATATCCATGATCTGATTCCAAAACATATTACGAAGGAAGATATTATCGCTTCCATCAACTACAATATGCATCTTGAGGGCGGAATCGGAACACAGGATGATATCGACCATCTGGGCAACAGACGTATCCGCGCCGTCGGAGAGCTTTTACAGAACCAGTACCGTATCGGTCTGTCCAGGATGGAGCGTGTGGTTCGTGAGAGAATGACTACTCAGGATATGGAAGGTGTATCTGCCCAGTCCTTAATCAATATCAAGCCTGTGACGGCAGCCGTAAAGGAGTTCTTCGGAAGCTCCCAGCTGTCCCAGTTTATGGATCAGAATAACCCTCTGGCAGAGCTGACGCATAAGAGACGTCTTTCCGCTCTTGGACCTGGCGGTCTTTCCAGAGACCGTGCCGGATTCGAGGTACGAGATGTTCACTATACACATTACGGCCGTATGTGCCCGATCGAGACTCCCGAGGGTCCGAACATCGGTCTTATCAACTCCCTTGCAACCTATGCAAGAGTAAACCAGTACGGCTTTGTGGAAGCGCCATACCGCGTGGTAGATAAATCCGACCCGCACAACCCGGTCGTTACAGAAGAGGTTGTATATCTGACGGCTGATGAAGAGGATAACTTCGTTGTAGCACAGGCGAATGAGCCGTTGGACGATGAAGGCCACTTCATTCACAATAATGTTTCCGGACGTTTCCGCGAAGAGACATCTGAGTTCCAGAAGAAGAGAATCGATCTGATGGACGTTTCTCCTAAGATGGTGTTCTCTGTAGCTACGTCCATGATTCCTTTCCTGGAGAACGACGATGCCAACCGTGCGCTGATGGGTTCCAACATGCAGCGTCAGGCCGTTCCGCTTCTGAAGACAGAGGCAGCAGTCGTTGGTACGGGTATCGAAGGAAAAGCGGCGGTTGACTCCGGTGTCTGCATGGTTGCAAAGAATGCAGGCGTAGTTGAGCGCTCCGCATCCAACGAGATCATTATCAAAAGAGATTCCGATGGAAACAGAGATGTTTACCATCTTACCAAATTTAAGAGAAGCAACCAGAGCAACTGCTATAACCAGAAACCGATTGTCTACAAAGGCGATCACGTGGAGGCCCGCGAAGTTATCGCAGACGGTCCGTCCACGGATAACGGTGAGATCGCCCTGGGTAAGAACCCGTTAATCGGATTCATGACCTGGGAAGGTTATAACTACGAGGATGCCGTTCTTCTGAGCGAGAGACTGGTGCAGGAAGATGTATATACTTCCGTTCATATTGAAGAATATGAAGCAGAAGCGCGCGATACGAAGCTGGGACCGGAAGAGATTACAAGAGATGTTCCGGGTGTCGGTGAAGATGCGCTGAAGGATCTGGATGAGAGAGGTATTATCCGAATCGGAGCCGAGGTACGTGCCGGAGATATTCTGGTGGGCAAGGTTACTCCTAAGGGAGAGACAGAGCTGACCGCAGAGGAGAGACTGCTGCGCGCCATCTTCGGTGAGAAGGCGAGAGAGGTACGTGATACTTCCTTAAAGGTTCCGCACGGAGCTTACGGTATCATCGTGGATGCAAAAGTATTCACAAGAGAGAACGGCGACGAGCTTTCACCGGGCGTGAATGAGACGGTCCGCATTTACATCGCACAGAAACGTAAGATTTCCGTAGGTGACAAGATGGCCGGCCGTCACGGTAACAAGGGTGTTGTTTCCCGCGTGCTTCCGGTAGAGGATATGCCGTTTTTACCAAACGGACGTCCGTTAGATATTGTACTCAACCCTCTGGGCGTGCCTTCCCGTATGAATATCGGACAGGTTCTGGAAATCCATTTAAGCCTTGCTGCAAGAGCGCTTGGATTCAATGTTTCCACACCGATTTTCGACGGAGCAAACGAGATTGATATTCAGGATACCCTGGAACTGGCAAACGATTATGTCAACACCTCCTGGGAAGAATTTGAAGAAAAATATAAAGATAAAGCAGATCCGAAGCTGATGGAATATCTGGGAAGCCATCTGGAGCACAGAGCGCTCTGGAAAGGCGTACCGCTTGGACGCGACGGTAAAGTCCGCCTGCGCGACGGCCGTACCGGAGAATATTTTGACAGCCCTGTAACCATCGGACACATGCACTACCTGAAGCTCCATCATCTGGTAGATGATAAGATCCATGCGCGTTCCACAGGACCATACTCCCTTGTTACACAGCAGCCTCTGGGTGGTAAAGCTCAGTTCGGCGGCCAGCGTTTCGGCGAGATGGAGGTTTGGGCACTCGAGGCGTACGGCGCATCTTATACACTTCAGGAAATCCTGACAGTGAAATCCGATGATGTTGTAGGACGTGTGAAGACTTACGAGGCCATTATCAAGGGAGAGAATATCCCTGAGCCGGGTATTCCGGAGTCCTTTAAGGTACTTCTTAAAGAGCTTCAGTCTCTTGGTCTTGATGTCAGAGTCCTGAAGGAGGACGGTTCCGAGGTGGAACTGGCTGAAACAATCGACTATGGCGACACAGATATCCGCTCGATCCTTGAAAGCGACAGCAAACATTACTCCCAGAACGAGTCCTTTGGAAGCTTAGGCTACCAGGAACAGGAATTCAAGGACGGAGAATTAGCAACTGTAGAAGAGACAGATGACAGCGACGACTTTGCAGATATTCAGGATGATTTAGAGGAAATTCAGGACGACGATTATTCTGACGATGAAGATTAATGATAGAAGGGAGTACTGTTCATGCCAGAGACAAACGAAACTTATCAGCCATTGACATTTGACGCAATCAAGATTGGTTTGGCCTCCCCTGAGAAGATCCTTGAGTGGTCCCACGGCGAGGTGAAAAAGCCGGAGACCATCAACTACAGAACCTTAAAGCCGGAGAAAGACGGTCTGTTCTGTGAGAAGATCTTCGGGCCGAGCAAGGATTGGGAGTGCCATTGTGGTAAATATAAAAAAATCAGATATAAAGGTGTAATCTGTGACCGATGCGGCGTAGAAGTAACGAAAGCTAGTGTCCGCAGGGAGCGCGTGGGCCATATTGCCCTCGCGGCGCCTGTTTCCCATATCTGGTACTTCAAGGGAATCCCCAGCCGTATGGGACTGATTCTCGATATATCTCCGAGAACACTGGAAAAGGTTCTGTACTTTGCTTCTTATATCGTACTGGATCCGGGCAAAACAAGCCTTCAGTACAAACAGGTATTATCCGAGAAGGAGTACCGCGATGAGCTGGAGAAATACGGCTACGGCAACTTCCGTGTAGGAATGGGAGCCGAGGCCATTCAGGAACTTTTACAGGCCATTAATCTGGAAAAGGATTCTGAGGATTTGAGAAAACAGCTCAAAGATGCCACAGGCCAGAAGCGCGCCCGTATCATCAAGAGGCTGGAAGTGGTCGAGGCCTTCAGAAATTCCGGCAACAAACCGGAGTGGATGATTATGACCGTAGTTCCGGTAATTCCTCCGGATATCCGTCCTATGGTACAGCTGGACGGCGGCCGTTTTGCAACATCTGACTTAAACGACTTATATAGAAGAATTATCAACCGTAACAACCGTCTTGCCCGTCTTCTGGAACTGGGCGCTCCCGACATCATTGTCAGGAACGAGAAACGTATGCTCCAGGAGGCTGTCGACGCACTCATCGACAACGGCAGACGAGGCAGGCCTGTGACAGGACCTGGAAACAGAGCTTTAAAATCCCTCTCCGATATGTTAAAGGGTAAACAGGGCCGTTTCCGCCAGAACCTTCTGGGTAAACGAGTTGACTATTCGGGACGTTCCGTTATCGTAGTTGGACCGGAACTGAAGATTTACCAGTGCGGCCTTCCGAAGGAGATGGCGATTGAGCTGTTCAAGCCTTTTGTTATGAAAGAGCTTGTCTCCAACGGAACCGCACACAATATCAAGAACGCGAAGAAGATGGTAGAGCGTCTCCAGCCGGAAGTTTGGGATGTGCTGGAGGATGTTATTAAAGAGCATCCGGTTATGTTAAACCGCGCGCCTACTCTGCACAGACTTGGTATCCAGGCCTTTGAGCCGATTCTGGTAGAAGGTAAGGCAATCAAGCTTCATCCCCTTGTTTGTACTGCGTTCAACGCCGACTTTGACGGTGACCAGATGGCTGTTCATCTGCCGCTGTCCGTAGAGGCCCAGGCAGAGTGCCGTTTCCTTTTACTGTCTCCGAACAACCTGTTAAAACCGTCCGACGGCGGTCCTGTAGCCGTTCCTTCACAGGATATGGTACTCGGTATCTACTATCTGACACAGGAGAGACCGGGAGCAAAGGGCGAAGGCATGGCCTTCAAGAGTGTTAACGAGGCAATTCTCGCTTATGAGAACGGCGAAGTTACCCTTCACTCAAAAGTAAAGGTGAGAGTGCAGAAGAGAATGCCTGACGGTACGGTTAAGACCGGCATCATCGAGTCCACCGTAGGCCGCTTCATTTTCAATGAGATTATTCCGCAGGATCTCGGTTTTGTGGACAGAAGCATTGAAGAGAATGAATTAAAGCTGGAAGTAGACTTCCACGTAGGCAAGAAGCAGTTAAAACAGATCCTTGAGAAAGTTATCAATATTCACGGCGCAACACAGACTGCCGTGACACTTGACGATATTAAGGCAATTGGTTACAAATACTCCACAAGGGCGGCCATGACCGTATCAATTTCCGATATGACCGTGCCTGAGAGCAAAAAGCAGCTGATTGAAGATGCACAGTCTACCGTTGACCAGATTGCCAAGAACTTCCGCCGTGGTCTCATCACAGAGGAGGAGCGTTACAAAGAGGTTATCGAGACATGGAAGGCTACCGATGATCAGCTGACTCATGACCTGTTAACCGGACTTGACAAGTATAATAACATCTATATGATGGCTGACTCCGGAGCCCGTGGTTCCGATAAACAGATTAAACAGCTGGCAGGTATGCGTGGACTTATGGCAGATACAACAGGCCATACCATCGAACTTCCTATCAAGTCCAACTTCCGTGAAGGCCTTGACGTACTGGAGTACTTCATCTCTGCCCACGGAGCGCGTAAAGGTCTGTCTGATACGGCGCTTCGTACGGCCGACTCAGGTTACCTGACAAGACGTCTTGTTGACGTTTCCCAGGATCTGATCGTACGTGAAGAGGACTGCTGTGAAGGAAGAGAAATCCCATTCATGGAGATTAAAGGCTTCATGGACGGCCAGGAGACAATTGAGGCCCTGGAAGAGCGAATCACAGGCCGTTTTATCGCCGAGACGATCACAGATCCTGATACAGGGGAAGTCATTGTCAAGGCAAACCATATGTGTACGCCGAAGCGTGCGGCTGCCGTTATGGCAGTGCTTAGGAAACAGGGCAGGGACAGCGTGAAAATCCGTACCGTCTTAACCTGTAAATCCCATATCGGTGTGTGTGCGAAGTGCTACGGCGCCAACATGGCGACCGGCCAGCCGGTTCAGGTTGGCGAGGCGGTTGGTATTATCGCTGCCCAGTCCATCGGTGAGCCTGGTACACAGCTTACAATGCGTACGTTCCATACGGGCGGCGTTGCCGGCGGCGATATCACACAGGGTCTTCCCCGTGTCGAGGAGCTTTTCGAGGCGCGTAAGCCGAAGGGACTCGCAATTATTGCAGAGTTCGGCGGAATTGCGACGATCAAGGATACAAAGAAGAAACGTGAGATTATTATCACGGACAATGAGACTGGTAATTCCAAGACTTACCTGATTCCTTACGGTTCCAGAATCAAGATTCAGGACGGTTCCTTACTTGAGGCCGGTGACGAGCTGACCGAAGGTAGCGTGAATCCGCATGACATTCTGAAGATTAAGGGGGTCCGCGCCGTTCAGGACTACATGATTCAGGAGGTTCAGCGAGTTTACCGCCTTCAGGGTGTAGAAATCAACGATAAGCATATCGAGATGATTGTGCGCCAGATGCTGAAGAAGATTAAGATAGAGGAGAGCGGAGATTCCGATGTGCTTCCGGGAACCTCCATGGACGTTCTGGATTACAACGATATGAACGAGGCTCTGCTTGCAGAAGGCAAAGAACCGGCAATCGGCCGTCAGGTTATGCTCGGTATCACAAAAGCTTCTCTGGCTACAGATTCCTTCTTATCGGCCGCTTCCTTCCAGGAGACGACAAAAGTTCTTACAGAGGCCGCTATCAACGGTAAAGTGGATCATCTGATTGGACTGAAGGAGAACGTTATTATCGGTAAACTGATTCCGGCCGGTACTGGTATGAAGAGATACCGTTCCATCAAGCTGAATACCGATATGGAAGAAGAGGATGAGATTATGCTGGCTGACGACGATGATATCGATCTGGATATTCTTGACGAGGCAGACAGAATTGTCCTGAATGAAGATGAATTAAGCGAAGAGTAAAATAAGAGGCAGGCTCGGATGGAAAATCTGGGCCTGTTTTAGTGTGGAGATTTAGTTAAGCAGGTGAGGACGCCGCCGGTACGGTCAGCGGACGGGGGGTGGGATTGTTTTATGAGTCTTTCGTCCCGGGGGAAGATTGTTGTGAGTTGGGACTGCGGGCGAAGATAAAGTCTGCGGAGCACGCTCCCGCTCTGTGAAATGCATCGCGCTGCTAAGCTCGACAGGACCTCGCTAATCAGCGATGGATTTCAACGGCATCCGCAGACTTTATCTTC
>Ga0129317_1000330_pt1 | contig 53471 bp, 52 predicted proteins | sample Cm1ome_FD_94430 | JGI IMG/M metagenome (GOLD analysis project Ga0129317, IMG submission 94430) | Eastern black-and-white colobus group fecal microbial communities from Wisconsin, USA - Cm1105 metagenome | ecosystem: Host-associated > Mammals > Digestive system > Large intestine > Fecal | place... | reverse complement strand
GGATAGTTTAACGGCTTCTTCTTTAAAAGATTTGTCGTATTGCATTTTTCTCACCTTCCTATATTTTAATAATATCATAGATTTGGTGAGTTTTACGACTCTACTTAAATGCTACCACTCCAACTCGATATCCGTTCGCATCTACCCAATACCACGTTTTATTGTAATAGATCCACTTACTCTTCGCATATTGGCCATCTTCTTTCCACATCCAATGACCATTAACAAATACCCATTCGGTGTTACTTAACCCAAAATACTTTACTATTCCCGTCGCATCTGCTATACCAATCTTTTGCAGCTTTGCATCTGAATTCAAATAATTATTCACATCATTTAAATTCGATATAAAAGCATGTTCTATAATAATCGCCGGAAGGCCATACTTGCCCCCTTCATCCATACATGCAAAATTATCATCGGTTTCCTTTGCGCCCCTATCTTTCAAACCAAGCTTTATCAATTCATCCTGCACTTTTTGTGCCAAATTCTTTCCTGGTTCCGTTGTGTCAGGCGTCTGACTACTGTCAGGATACCATACCTCAGCCCCCGAAGCTGCACTAGAAACCGAAGAATTTAAATGGATACTTACATAAACATCCGCCTCTTGCTCCACAGAAGCTTTCACTCGCTCTCTTATATCTCCTGTCGCAGTTGTTCCCGGATATGGACATTCTGCAGAATCCCTGCACATATACACTTTTACGCCTACATATTTTTCCAGTTCTTCCTTACAATACTGAGCAATTTTTAATGTAGCCTCTTCTTCGTGAATACCATTTTCAAATCCCCCTGCATGCAAAGCATCATGCCCTGCATCTAAAGCTACTACAACTTGTCCATCGCTGCTTCTTGTATCATCCGAATCTAAAGAATAAGCAGAAACTCCCATCTGTGCATCAACTGCTTCCAGTGTTTCCAAAACAATTTCTTCTGCTTTAGAATTTTCTACATCATCTTCTGTTATAACTGCGGTCCCTTTGTCCACATACTCAGATTCTTCTGTTTTTTCCAGCTCATATCCCGGATATTTCTCATTTATTCCAAAACATGCTGAAATTCCCATTTCCGAAAGATTATAGGTATATTCCTGTGCTTCTTGCGTAATACGAATATCCGTAAGTGCGTACACCCCTGATTCCGAATCAGTAAATTCTTTCTGATATAAATAAAGACCCTCTCCTTTATTCTCTAATTCAAAACTGCTTATTTCTTGATTATTATATTGATAAAGCAGTTCCATTTTTTCAATTTGCTCTGTTCCATCTCCCCAGGAAATCACTAAATTTTGGACTTCCGGTGCTTCAAGATATGGACTTTCTACATAGAGATATGACAGTGCTCCCGTTTCCGTCTTCTGATTATCTTCTACCTCGGAAATATTTTCTAATGTATCTTGTTCAGACATTTCAATATTTCGAGTCACTGTATCTTCACTATACTCTTGTGCAGACACCGCACCAGGATATAAACTCGTGATGATTAATCCACCCGCCAAAACACCTGCAGCCAGTCTCAATATTCTCCTTTTCATATTCGTACTCCTCCATTTTTTCATACAATTTTCAAGCTCTTCTCTAAAATTTTTATCAGATTATTTGTATTTTGCATAATTATACTTTTTTTCAGTATATCATAAGGATATTTTATTGAAAACCTTTTTCCAATTATTTCCTGTTATTCGTCACACAATAGAAACACATTAAGTCTATATTGCTTAATAAAAAACTCAGCCTTTTCCCCTGATTGAATCATTCAGGATTTTCAAGTATAATGAACCCAGAATACCCAAAATCCAGGAGGTACAGAAGATATGAAACTTACTTTTTTTCTTAATAGTATTCTTTTAGGAATCGGACTTGCCATGGACGCTTTTTCGGTCTCCCTTGCCAATGGACTTAATGAACCTCGCATGCGCAAGCGCCGCATGTGTAAAATTGCCGGAATCTTTGGTTTTTTTCAGGCGCTGATGCCAATACTTGGCTGGATTTGTGTCCACACCATTGTTCAGTATTTTCAATCCTTTGAAAAATTGATTCCGTGGATTGCACTTGGACTTCTCGGCTACATCGGAGTCAAAATGCTCTGGGAAGGAATACGAGGCCACGAAGAAGATTTTAATGCCAAACCGGGTGTGTCTTTTCAGGAACTAATCGTCCAGGGAATCGCTACATCCATTGATGCACTTTCGGTAGGATTTACAATTGCAGAATATAACTTTATGTCAGCCCTTTTATCCGCAACGATCATCGCCCTTGTCACTTTTATCATTTGTATGGGCGGACTTTATATTGGAAAAAAAGCCGGAACAAAACTGGCAGGAAAAGCCGGTATTTTGGGTGGAATCATTTTGATTTGTATTGGAATTGAAATTTTTATTAATAGCTGGCTGTAAATATTCATTTTCCATAAGTAACAAACACTTGACTAACTTATTTAATCCGAATATTATGAAAATAGAAGCCTTAGCGTTTATGTTCAAAAACATTAACGCTAAAATTATGGATAAATCAAGAGGTAAAAAAATGGATTACGCAAAAGAATCATTAAAAATGCATTATGACTTAAGAGGAAAACTTGAAGTTGTCAGCCGTGCAGCTGTAGATTCTAAAGAAGCTCTCAGTCTGGCCTACACTCCAGGTGTTGCACAGCCTTGTTTAGAAATTCAGAAAGATGTTAATAAGAGTTATGAACTTACAAGACGTTGGAATACCGTAGCTGTTGTGACAGACGGAACCGCTGTTCTCGGACTTGGAGATATCGGCCCGGAAGCAGGAATGCCTGTTATGGAAGGAAAATGTGTGCTCTTCAAAGAATTCGGTGGTGTCGATGCAATTCCACTTTGTGTACGCAGCAAGGATGTAGATGAAATCGTCAACACAGTTCGCTTATTAGCAGGAAGTTTCGGCGGAGTTAACCTGGAAGATATTTCTGCACCAAGATGTTTTGAAATTGAAAAGAAGTTAAAAGCATGCTGTGACATTCCTATTTTCCATGATGACCAGCACGGAACTGCTGTTATCACACTTGCAGGTGTAATCAACGCATTAAAATTTGTCGGAAAGAACCTTGAAGATGTAAAGATTGTTACATCCGGAGCCGGTGCTGCCGGTATCGCCATCATCAAACTTCTTATGTCTATGGGACTTAAGAATGTTATCATGACGGACAGACAGGGCGCAATCTATGAAGGCAGAGAGAACCTGAATCCAATCAAAGAAGAAATGGCAAAGATCACGAACTTCAATCACGAAAAAGGATCTCTTGCAGAAGTGATCAAAGACGCTGACGTATTCATCGGTGTTTCAGGTCCCGGAACTTTAACAGCAGACATGGTGCGCAGCATGGCAAAAAACCCTGTTATCTTTGCATGTGCCAACCCTACACCGGAAATCTTCCCGGACGAAGCGAAAGCAGCCGGCGCTGCCGTTGTATCTACCGGACGGTCTGATTTTCCTAACCAGGTAAATAACGTACTTTGTTTCCCTGGAATCTTCCGTGGAGCATTAGATGTTCAGGCAAGTGATATCAATGACGAAATGAAGATCGCTGCTGCAAAAGCAATCGCCGGTCTTGTAAGCGATGATGAATTAAATGCAGAATACATTCTTCCTGCAGCATTTGATTCACGCGTAAAAGACGCTGTTGCAAAAGCAACTGCAGAAGCTGCCATTCGTACAGGTGTAGCCAGAAAAGTACAGTTATAAGACAGTTATAAAATAGAAAAAAAGTGCCTATTGCGATTTTACGCAATAAGCACTTTTTTCATCTCATTTAACACACTGCCAGTGAATAATAGGCTCTCCACCTTTCTGCTACCCGTTCTTCCCCATATTCATTTCCACCGAGAGCAGAACGTTCACAGCAATATTTATAAAATTTCTTCTCCTGCGATAACTTCTGTATATATAAGATAAACTCCTCTACAGAATCCGCATATTGAACATAATCAAACAAAATATTATCATAAAGTTCCAGACCTCTCACCAGAATCGGCATCTCACATTGCATAGCTTCCAGCACTGTCATCGGAAACAATTCTTCATATGACGGAAGAATCATCATGTCACATGCATTATATAAGAAATTCATCTCTTCCCGTTCCACTAATCCCAAGAAAGTAACATTACGCGGAGGCTTTTCCACTGCATCTCTGATTTGATCATAATCTTTTGAAATTCGTCCAAAAGAAAAATCTCCGGCCCAGACAAAATGAATCTCCGGCATCTTTTTTGCAATCTCTATAAAATCCAATACTCCCTTTCTTTTCTGAAGCTGTCCCACACAAAGCACTGTGAATTTGTCCTGTGGCAGATGAAAATGTTTTCGCAGCTCTTTCTTTTCATTTGTCGCCGGATTGATTGGGAAAAATTTTTTTGAAGATACAACATTTGGAATATAGGTAATCTTTTCCCTCTCAAAATGATATTTTTCTTCCAGAACATCTATAAAATAAGGATTAACTGTAACCAGAAGATCCATATTCCGATAAAAAAATAATACATATTTGTAAAAAAGCTGCTGCAAAGGCCACGGAAGTCGAATACTGTTCTTTAATGTTTCCGGAAGAAAATGCACATATCCGACATTCTTGATTCCGCGTCGTCTCCCTCTCCATGCCTGAATCAGAAATTCCGGATTGATCGTGTGGAAATGGTTCAGATCACATTTCTTCTCTCTCCCTCTGGCCACGTGGAACTCATCTCCCAGATAATGCTCCACAAGTGATTTCTGTTCTTCATATGCACTTAACACCCCATGCCCTTTGGCCATATCGGCCTTGGAATACATTCGTATTGTATACATCTTTCTTCCTCCTTTCGTTCTTCCACCATCTTCATATAAATTTGAAGTACTCGCACTCCAAAGGTTTCTCGTGAAAATTCTTCCGCTGTTTCAGATGCATGTAGCGAAAGCATTTCTCTCTCTTTGAAACATGAAATGAGACGTTCCATAAATTCCTCTTCATTTTCAAAAAAGTACCCATTCCACCCCGAGTATAAAACGTTTTGCAGACATTCATCTTTGAAACATAACAATGGAAGTTCACAAGTCATTGCTTCTATATAAGTAAGACCCTGTGTCTCACTTTGAGAAGCTGAGACAAAAATATCTCCTAAACGATAATATTTATAAACTTCCTCTGGTGACACAATTCCTGCGAAATGCACAACCTCTTCTAATCCCAGCTCTTTTACAAGAAATTCCAGACGTTCCCGGTCAGGGCCATCTCCAACGATCAGAAAATGTATCTCCAACGCTCTGATCTGTGGCCTGGCCATCTGGCGAATCAGAAATTCCACATTCTTCTCCTTGGCAAGTCTCCCCAGTGTTACAAGCACCGGAACGCCTTCCGGAATTCGTAATTTTGCTTTTAATTCTTCCCGCTCCTCTTTCTCGACAGTTCTTCTTAGCCGTTCCAGAGAGATTCCGGTTGGAACGATAGCAATTTCAGAATCCACTTCATAACCTTTCAGAATGTCTGCCGTCTTCTTTGTCGGAGCAATCACCATATCTGCCTGATTACAGATAAATTTAGAAAGTGTTTTGACAATTTTCTTTCCTATATTTTTACTCGGACAAAAGTAATGTGTGTAATATTCATACAATGTGTGATAAGTATGGACAATTGGAATATGCAGTCTTTTCGACAGCTTCTTCGCAAATACAAATGTAAAAAATTCACATTGCGAATGAATGATATCCGGCTCCCACTCTATAATTTCTTCTAATAAATCATCCCAGAAAGACAAAGTTGCACGCGCATCCGGGTAAATTTTGATACTGCTTGATCTTATGTAATACACGTTCTTTTCGTAATAAGAAAACGGTGTCTGTGCCAGTGTCAGAATTCTCACATCATTTCCACTTTCTCTTAAAGATCGATAAAGATTATCCACAGACACTGCAACACCATTCACGATCGTATTATAAACATCTGTTGTAATTAATATTTTCATTAAAATCTCCCCTCTCTCATTACTTTATAAGCAGCTTTGACAACTGCATAAGTAATGATGTAAATCCCATACTGTAAGCCAAAATCGATACCGGTTTACAAAGTGTAATAATCATCACAAACTTTTTAAATGACATTTCCGTAAGTCCGGCAAGCATACACAGAAAATCATCCGGTGCCACCGGCAGAAAAATAGCAATGGCAAATAATTTGTCAAATTTTTTTCCCTTCTCAATCCATCCTACATATTTGTCATATGTTTTCTGAGAAGAAATCTGTAAAAGCAGTGGTTTTCCATATTTTCTTATTAATAGAAAGTTGATGCAGGATCCAATGCAGATACTCGTGTAATTATAAATAAATCCCCAGACAGGCCCAAAACACAGCACCCCTGCCACACAGGTAATCCCTCCCGGAATAATAGGAAATACTACTTGCATGACCTGAATCACAATAAAAATACATGGTGCCCAGACTCCAAATTGTGTCAGATACTGCCTAAATATTTCCGGAGAGACAAAAACCTGTTTATCAAAACAAAGTACCACAAATCCGATCACTACAAACATTCCGAAAATTGTACCTATATTTAATATTCTTTTCATAATTCACCTCTTCGATAAGCATAGTATAGGGAAAAAAACGGAAAATAATCTGGACAAAATATTGAAATATTCAAAAAGAAATTTAAAAGAATTCTTAAAGAAAAGAAAGAATTGACTTCTTTTACCCTCGATTATATAATGAAATTTGATCAAATATATTAAAGTAAAGGTACAAATTAATTATGAATTTTATAAAATCTCTGATTTCTCTGGTTTACAATTTTTTATGGGGAGATTCCATTACCATACCACTTCCCGGAGGAAGTTCACTCGGTCTCTCACTTCTTGTTATCATTCTGATTCCTTCGGGCATTTATTTCACTTTTAAAACGAAGTTCGTTCTTCTTCGCTATTTTCCAGAAATGATACGCTTATCTAAAGAAAAGAAAAACAATTCTGATAAGAACTCGTTAAGTGGTCTTCAGGCTTTAATTATATCAACAGCGACACGCGTAGGTATGGGAAATCTTGTTGGTGTTGTAGCTGCAATTTCTGCCGGAGGTGCCGGCGCTGTATTCTGGATGTGGTTAACAGCTATTTTGAATTCCTCCACTGCTTTTATTGAAGCTACACTTGCACAGATTTATAAAGAAAAAGATCCACTCTACGGTGGATTCAGAGGTGGTCCTGCATATTATATACACGCACTCTTTACGAAGAACAAGGAGAAAAAAAAGCATTCCATTATTGCAGTTTTGTTTGCCATTTCCGGCCTTATCTGCTGGGGTGGAATCAGCCAGGTCATTGGAAATTCTGTTTCCTCTTCCTTTGAATCAGCATTTCACATTCCACCACTTTATACTACGATGGCATTAGTATCAATATCCGCCATCATCGTACTTCGGAAAAATGCAACCGTAAAAGTTCTTGATGTTGTTGTCCCGGTAATGGCAAGTATTTATTTTCTCCTTACCTTGTTTATCATTATTACAAACATCGGACTTCTTCCAAATATATTTACCCGCATTTTTTCGGAAGCTTTTGGCATTCGTCAGATTGTGGCAGGTGGGTTTGGAGCCGTCCTCATGAATGGTGTAAAACGAGGACTTTTTTCAAATGAAGCCGGTTCTGGTTCCGCACCATGTGCGGCTGCCACCGCAGATGTAACCCATCCTGCAAAAGCCGGTTTGCTGCAGGCATTTGGAGTTTTTATTGACACAATCGTAATCTGCACATGTACTGCAATGATTATTTTGTTGCTGCCAGAAAATGCAGCAACCGGATTAATGGGAATGCCACTTCTCCAGGCTGCAATGCAGCACCATCTTGGAAACTTTGGAATTTACTTTATTGCAATGATTCTATTTCTTTTCAGCTTCTCCACTTTTCTTGGAATTCTGTTCTATGCACGTTCCAATGTAGCTTTTCTTTTCGGAGACAGCTGGATGCCACAGACCATCTACAAAATATTTGCACTTGTCATGCTCTTTATCGGTGGTCTTGCTTCCTATACTTTCGTGTGGGATTTAGGAGATATCGGAATCGGTCTGATGACAATCTTCAATATGATTGCTCTTTTCCCATTATCAAAGCAGGCCCTTGAGGCACTGAAAGACTACAAAAGAATTACTCATTAATTTAATTCAAAAATAAGGACTGATATATTATGGCAACAATTGATTATGAAAAAGCTTATAAACTAGGACGTAAAGATTATCAGGCAAAGAGCTTTCAGCAAAAGAATCCAACTTTGCCTGTTTTAGACGATATCTTACCGCCAAAAGGCTCTTATTCCGAAATGCCTCTTGGTCTTGTGAACATTCCTCTTGACCAGATTGTTGGAACAAAGACAAATGCAAGAAGCCATGCATTCGCATCTAATTTTATGCCTATTTTAGATGCTGATTCTGAATTTTCCCACAAATGGATCACCCTCAGCGACAGTCACTTAGAAGAAGGAATTCGTGAACCAATCAAAGCTTATGAATATATGAACAATTTCTATGTAGAAGAAGGCAATAAACGTGTAAGCGTTTTAAAATATTTTGGTGTGGATTCTATTCCCGGATATGTCACAAGGATCATTCCAAAGCGCACTGAGGAACCTGAAAATAAGATATATTACGAATTTTTAGATTTTTACAATCTTACAAAAATAAATTATATTTATTTTTCCAAAGAAGGCAGTTTCAAACAACTGATTGAATTAGTGGGAAAAAAACCGGGAGAAATTTGGACAGAAGATGACTGTATGGATTTTCGTTCTATTTATTATCGTTTCTCATCACAATATAAAACAAAGAAGCATCAGCTTCCAATCACCCCGGGCGATGCTTTTCTGGCATTTCTGAAACTGCATGATTACAAAGAGATCTGCAATATGTCGATCAAAGAATTGAACACATTGATCGACAAGACATGGGAAGATTTTCTTCTTCTTAATAAAGAACAGAATATTGATCTGAAAATAGACCCTTCTTCCGAGAAGAAAAATATTTTCAGCCGTCTCCTCTCACCGGGAATTCAAAATCTAAAAGTCGGTTTCATTAATGAAAAGACTCCTTCCACATCTTCCTGGACCTATGCGCATGAATTGGGAAGACTCTATCTGGAACAGATTTTTCCTGATCATGTCCACACAATCAAATATGACAGTATCACCATAGATACTGTCAGTGAGACCATTGAACTTGCAATCAATGAGGGATGTAATATTATTTTTACGACAACGCCCGCCTTTGTACAGGCAAGTGTGAAAGCTGCCATTAATCATCCTGAAGTAAGAATTCTGAACTGTTCGGTTCATACTTCTCACCGATACATCCGGACATATTATGCACGAATGCATGAGGCTAAATTCCTGATGGGTGCCATCGCCGGAGCCATGGCGGAAAATGACAAATTAATCTACATCGCCGATTATCCGATTCATGGAACCATTGCTAATATTAATGCATTTGCACTTGGTGCAAAAATGATCAATCCAAGGGCAAAAGTTTATCTGGAATGGCTTTGCACAAAAGACAGTAATATCCATTCAGATATAGAAAAAATTCAGCCTTCCTGCATTTCCGGAAAAGACATGGTAATCCCTGATGTGGGTTCCCGCTATTTCGGTATTTATCATATGATAGACGGAGAACCAGTGAATCTGGCAATGCCATTGTTGGATTGGGGAAAATTTTATGAACAACTAATCCGTACCATTATGGACGGTACGTGGAAATACGATGACAATCCGGCCGAGATAAAAGCGATCAATTACTGGTGGGGAATGTCTGCCGGAGTTGTCGATGTTATCTGCTCAAGAAATCTTCCAATTGGAACACAGCGTTTAGTTCAGCTGCTGAAGAAAACAATCTGTCGTGGCGAATTCAATCCTTTTACCGGAATTTTATATTCTCAGAACGGTGTCATTCAAAGCGACCCTTATCGCAATCTTCCTCCGGAAGAAATTGTAACTATGGAATGGCTTGCTGAAAATGTGATCGGTCACATCCCATCCGCAGATGAACTATTGGAAAATGCACTGCCTCTTTTCTCCCAACAGGGATTTGATAAGAAAGGATAACAAATGAAAATACTCGCAATTTCAGATGAAGAATCTCCTTATCTCTGGGATTATTTTGAGAAAAGTAAATTAGAAGGAATCGACCTCATCATCTCCTGTGGTGATCTGGATCCTAGATACCTTTCTTTTCTTACTACTTTTACAAGTGCCCCTGTGTTGTATGTCCATGGAAATCATGATGGAATATATAAAGAGGTTCCCCCGGAAGGATGCATCTGTATCGATAATAAAATATATGTCCATGAAGGAATCCGTATTTTAGGATTAGGTGGTTCCATGCGCTATCACGATGGATTTCACCAGTACACAGAATTTGAAATGTGGTTGAGGTACTTAAAAATGAAAGCATCCATTTTTCTACATGGTGGATTTGATATTCTGGTAACCCATGCCCCGGCCCGTCATCTAAATGATGGTGAAGATCTTCCACATCAAGGATTCGAAGTATTCAATATCCTACTTAAGAAATATCATCCAAAGTATTTTCTTCATGGCCATGTGCATATGAAATACGGAAGAAAGCATAAAAGATTAGATCAGATTGGTGACACTACCGTAATTAATGCTTTTGAACGATACGTATTTGAATATGATAAACGCTAACTATTTGAAAAACCTTTATCCGGCTTTTACGAATCCTGTTACTTTGGTGATTTTGTCACAGAAACAAACCATCCAAATCAGATATGATACAAATGTCGAGTAACAAGAAAAAATAAAAAATATAAAATATATTTGGAGGTACACTATGGGATTCTTAACAGGAAAAACAGCGCTCATTACAGGCGCAGGATATGCAGCATTATCAAATGGCAGATGTGGTTCTATAGGATATGGAATTGCAACTGCATATGCGAAAGAAGGTGCAAACCTGGTTATTACAGGTCGTAACGTACAGAAGCTTCAGACTGCAAAAGAGGAATTAGAAAAACTTTATGGAATTAAAGTTCTCGCACTTCAGGCAGATATGAGTGCAGAGGCAGATAATAAGGCTACTGCAGAAATGGTAGTAAAGAAAGCAATCGATGAATTTGGACATATTGACGTTCTCATCAACAATGCACAGGCATCTGCATCAGGTGTAACACTTGCTGATCACACAACAGAACAATTTAACCTTGCAATCTACTCTGGTCTCTATGCAGCTTTCTATTATATGCAGGCATGCTATCCATATCTGAAAGAAACAAAAGGCTCTGTTGTCAACTTTGCATCAGGTGCAGGCCTTTTTGGAAATTATGGACAGTGTTCTTATGCAGCAGCAAAAGAAGGGATTCGTGGCCTTTCTCGTGTTGCAGCAAATGAATGGGCAAAAGATGGTATCAATGTAAATGTTGTATGCCCACTTGCATGGACTGCACAGCTTGAGAATTTTGAAAAAGCTTATCCAGACGCATTTAAAGCAAATGTTCATACACCACCGGCAGGACACTTTGGCGATCCAGAAGATGAAATTGGTCGTGTATGCGTACAACTCGCTAATCCAGATTTCAAATATATGACAGGTGAAACACTCACATTAGAAGGTGGATTAGGTCTTAGACCATAGATAGATAAATAAATGAAATGAAGGGGTATTCCGTTTGCATTCCCTTGCAAACGGAATACCCCTTATCTTAATTTTTTTAATTTGTCAAAATCTGTAATTTCTACTGCTCCTCTTCTAAGATTCACTAATCCTTCCGTTTGAAAATGTTTCAACATTCTCGTTACTACCTCTCTGGCAGTTCCAAGATGATTTGCAATTTTTTCATGTGTCATTTTCAAAATAAAAGTGTCTTCTATTATACTTTCTTCTATCAAAAATCCGGCCAATCGCTTGTCAAAACTTTTCCACATAATCTGTTCCACCATCCACATGATTTCTGACAGATTCATTGCCATTAAATCATTCATATAATTAGAGAACACAAGAGAATCTTGTTGAACAGACCTGTAAATCCATGGTGGAATAACCCATGCTTCCGTATCACTTTCCGCCTCAATAATAATATCAAACTGAATATTAGTCATCACACAAGAAGCACAAAGTAAGCAAATATCCCGATCAAATAAGCGATATAGCGTTACCTCTCTTCCTTCTTCCGAAAGCATATATGCACGAAGCAGCCCTTTACAGACCAATACAAGTCCAGTACATTCTTTTCCTCCATCGCATAAAATAGTCCCTTTCTTAATTGTCTGTTTTACTGCGGATTTTCGCAGTTTTTCTTGTTGTTCAGGTTCTATTTTGTTCCAAATCGGAAAAAAGCTTTCTAATTGCATTCTATTTTGCCTTTCTTTTACATCATCGGAAATATCAGTGGTAATTCATTTATTAATTTTTCTTTTTCTTCTGGAAGAGTTCCTACAAGTTTGACAAGATTGGTTGTATGTGTCGTATCAAATATGGTCGGTTTCTTTGGGTCGAGGTGCTCAAGCAATGTCTTAATTTCCAGTATCTTTTCATTACTGTTTGCCTGAACAAATTCTTTCTCCTGCACCATCTTCGCAAGTTCAGTCATCTCAAAAACAGTCAGATTCATTGTTACGATTTTGTATGAATCAAACTGATTCAGCATCTCTGCCGTTTTGATTGCATTTTCCACGCTGTTTCCCTGACCGGCAATTCCATACATGACAATCGCATTAAACAAAATATTTGCTTCATTCAGCTTTTTTCCTTGTTCAATCGCTATCTCTACCGTGTGACCTTTTCCCATCAGTTTTAAAGCATAATCCCATCCGGATTCAAAACCAATATATAACAGGCGAAGCCCTGCATCATGCAGATTTTTCAGCTCTTCCACTGAATATTTTGCAATACTTCGTACAGAAGCATAAGCAGCAACACACGCACAATATGGGGCGTATTTCTCAACCTTTTTCAAAATCAACATCATTTTCTTATATCCGACAGCCAATGGATCTGCACCGGTGATAAAGATTTTCTCTGTATATTCCTGAAGATTTTTCAACTCATATTCAATGTCCATAATGTCCAGTTCTTCATATGGCTGTTCTTTATACATTGAGCAGAACTTACATTTATTATGTGGACATCCTGATGCAACAGGAATCAAAGGTGTATGAATTTCACTTTGTGGATAATAAATTGTTTTTGATTTATACACAATAATCTACCTCCTTTTAATACCGATCCTTTTAAAAGTTAATATAGCCCTGTAACCAGATATCTGCCTTGAATCGTCTTCCGATTTCCGGCTCTCCGATCACACTGTCTATCGGTACACTTACATCAAATTCTAATCCATTTACATCCAATGTAAGTATATAAATACATTCTCTCGTAATTGTATTTTCTACAATACTCATATTCATGATTTCACCAAGTATGGCATACTTATCACACTCAGCCCCATATGGCATGAAATAAGTATCAATAATTGTATAAACATCTTCAGTTTGAAGTCTGACTGACACTTCTGTATATGTATCAATATCGTCTAAAGTAAGGCTTTCTATGGCATTTGTATCACCTTCTCTGGCTGCATCCAGAAGTCTGGTACGATGTTCCAGTTCTTCTTTCCAGTTTTCTTCTTGTTCTTTGCTTTTTACAACTGGCAATAATACTGTTCCATAGTTTGCAAGACCTGAAAGGGTTACAGAAGTACAATTATTTGACAGAAGTCCCCTGTCACTTTCTATCATATATCTGATTCCATTCTGAAGATGGAAAATAAGACTGGCTCCTATTCTCACATCTTCACAAATTCCAATATATGCTTCCACATCACTTTTACGTTCTACAATTACATCTGCACAAGTAGTCACTCCACTGCCAACTAAATACGGCACATAATATTCTCTGGAATATCTGTCTTCTTCATCGATCTGTCCAAAGGAACTGACTCCAATTCTTTCTCCACATTCTTTTCGAAGTTCACAAAAATCCAGTCCTTCTTCCAGAGAAATTCTTTCGTACTCTGTAAAATCATCTTCTGCACTCTGAAGTATCTTATTCCATTCTCTGTCAGAGTTTATCTTATGAAATCCGATGGATTTTAAAAATTTATGCACAATTTACCCTCGTTAAAATTATCTGATTTCTGTTTTACCACCCATATATGGACGAAGAGCTTCTGGAATTCGAACTGATCCATCAGCCTGAAGATTATTTTCAAGGAATGCGATAAGCATTCTCGGTGGTGCACATACTGTATTGTTGAGCGTATGTGCAAAATATTTTGTTCCATCTTCACCTTTTACACGGATATTAAGTCGTCTTGCCTGAGCGTCTCCTAAATTAGAGCAGCTACCGACTTCAAAATATTTTTTCTGTCTTGGTGACCATGCTTCTACGTCACATGATTTTACCTTAAGGTCTGCAAGATCTCCTGAACAACATTCCAGTGTGCGAACCGGGATATCTAATGAACGGAATAATTCTACAGTATAACTCCACATTTTATCATACCATTCTTTACTTTCTTCCGGTTTGCAGACAACGATCATTTCCTGCTTTTCAAACTGATGAATTCTATATACTCCACGCTCTTCAATACCATGTGCGCCTTTTTCTTTACGGAAACATGGTGAATAAGATGTAAGTGTCTGTGGAAGTTTTGCTTCATCTGTCATAGTATCGATAAATTTACCAATCATAGAATGTTCACTTGTTCCAATAAGGTATAAATCTTCTCCTTCAATTTTATACATCATGGAATCCATTTCGGCAAAACTCATTACACCGGTAACTACATTGCTTCTGATCATGAAAGGTGGAATACAGTAAGTAAATCCTTTATTAATCATAAAGTCTCTTGCATAAGAAATAACTGCTGAATGAAGTCTTGCAATATCTCCCATTAAATAGTAAAAACCGTTTCCTGCTACTCTTCCTGCAGCATCAAGGTCGATACCATTAAATTTTTCCATAATTTCTGTATGATATGGGATTTCATAATCTGGGACAACTGGTTCACCAAATTTTTCAATTTCAACATTCTGACTGTCATCTTTACCGATTGGAACTGATGGATCAATGATATTTGGAATAATCATCATAATTTTTTTAATTTTTTCTTCTACTTCTTTTTCTTCTACTGATAATGATTCCACTCTGTCAGCATTAGCCTGAACCTGTTTCTTTAATTCTTCTGCTTCCTCTCTTTTTCCCTGTGCCATACATGCACCGATCTGTTTTGAAATTTTATTTTTTTCTGCACGGAGTACTTCTACTTCTCCTTTGATTTCACGATTTTTAACATCAAGCGCAATAACTTCATCTACTAATGGAAGTTTTTCATCCTGAAATTTCTTTTTAATATTTTCTTTTACTGCCTCAGGATTTGTTCTTAAAAATTTAATGTCTAACATATTTTTCTTCTCCTTTTGATAGATAAATTGTAATCTCTGCAAATTTCTATTTAATTAAGTATAGACTGTATATCTGAGTCGTATACTTCTTCATAAATTGCCTTTTCAAGTGACTGTGCTTCTTCTTCTGCCAATTCTATATAACTTTCTCCACGGACAATTTCCTTCACATATGTGTAACATCCTTCACGACTATGCATTGCATTCAAAATAAATCCACTGTTATTTCCATCTAATAATGTAATTGCAAAACTAAGATTACCACCCATTTCATTAAATGCGTCATATTTTACAATACCTACTTTCTGATAATCTTTTTTTACATTAAGGAATAACTCTTGAATATCTGAAGTGTTTTTCTTTACTGCCTTTTCTACTTCATCCAATTCATCAAACTTTTCTAAAATGCTTCTTTCAAGATTTTTTCCATCTTTTCCACGCATAAAAGAAGAATAGCTGCTTTTCAATCTTTTATATTTCATATTTACACTCACAACGAATATAAATAAAATAATAATCAAAATAATTAGAATTATAAATATATATGCGGGATCTATTCCAAGGGCCGCTAAAATCTTACTTTCCATCTTATTCGCCTCCACGTACCGACATTAGCAGTTCGAATATACGTTCGAGTTCTGTGTCAGAATAGTATTCTATTTCGATTTTACCCTTGCCATTTGATTTGTGGTTTACATGAACTTTTGTACCGATCACATTTTTCATTCGCTCTTCAAGATCTTCATATATAAATGCATTCTTTATTTCTTTCTTCGGCACTTCCTTTTTCGGATTCTTGATATCTTTCACAAGTTTTTCTGTTTCACGCACACTCAGTTTTTCATCAAAGATTTTTGTTGCAATCATATACTGCTGTTCTTCATCGTCTATTGCAAGAAGTGCTCTTGCATGTCCGGTAGAAATCATATCGTCAATAATCATCTGCTGAACTCTTTCTCCTAATTTCAATAAACGCATAGAGTTTGTCACAGCAGTTCTACTCTTTGATACTCTTTCAGCAACCTCGTCCTGCTTTAATTGGAATTCATTAATAAGCTTTTTGAATGCCATAGCTTCTTCAATTGGATTTAAATTTTCTCGTTGAATATTTTCAATAAGGGAAATTTCCAGGATTTCCTGCTCTGTATATTCTTTTACAATTACAGGAACTTCTTTCACACCGGCAAGTTTTGCTGCCCTCCATCTTCTTTCTCCTGCAATTATTTCATAATAATCTTTTCTTTTCTGTACAATCAATGGCTGTAAAACACCAAATTGTTTAATAGAATCAGCCAATTCTAATAAAGCATCTTCTTCAAAATGTTTTCTTGGCTGATCACGGTTTGGTTCTACATCATTGATTTTCATCATAATTTGACCATTTTCAGCAGTTTTTTCTTCCTTTACTGCCGGTTTCATCACTTTTTTATCCGCTTTTGTTTCAGGAATTAAACTATCTAATCCTTTACCAAGCCCACCACGCTTCACTGCCATTTTCTCCTCCTGTCATTTATCATCTATTCTTTCAGATTTATTCCGTTTCACGATGGATCACTTCATCTGCCAACATCATATAACTTTCTGAGCCTGTTGATCTTGGATCATAATGATTAATTGGGAGTCCATGACTTGGTGCTTCTGCCAGTCTGATATTTCTTGGAATGATCGTCTTATATATCTTCTCATCCAGATTATCTTTCACATTTTCAACGACCTGTAATGAAAGGTTTGTTCTCGCATCATACATGGTAAATACAACACCTTCCATTTCCAGAGTTTCATTCAATCGAGTCTGAACAAGTTCAATTGTTTTCATCAATTGGCTAAGACCTTCCAACGCATAATATTCACATTGAATCGGTACTAAAACAGTATCTGCTGTAGTCAACGCATTGATTGTCAGCATACTAAGTGATGGTGGACAATCAATAATAACAAAATCATAGTTATCTCTTATTTTGCTGATCTTATCTCTCAATATGAATTGCTTATTATCTGCATCTAATAATTCAATTTCTGCTCCCGATAGATCTATATTTGTCGGTAAAACATCTAAATTTTCAAATACTTCTCTGCAAATTACCTGTTCTACGTCAACTTCATCTATTAACAAATCATAGACAGTATACTCCACTTCATCCTTTTCAACACTTAATCCACTGGTCATATTTCCCTGTGGATCCATGTCGATAGCAAGCACTTTCTGTCCTTTTGTAGCAAGACAAGATGACAAATTGATAGCCGTTGTAGTTTTACCAACGCCACCTTTCTGATTTGCAACCGCAATTATTCTTCCCATTAAAGTAACCCCTTTCTTAATGGCGGTTTTTCTAAAATTCGTCACAAAGATATTGTATCATTAAATTAGTTTTATTTCCACCCGATTTCTATAATAAATTCGTTAAATCGTAACTATTTTCCACAAATGTTTCACGTGAAACATTTGTAGTACGGTGCAATCATTAGTTAATGTTCTATAATATAATCACCGGAAGTGTCAAAAGGCACGGTCCGGGATTGTATGCGGTCGCCACGGTTTTAAGCAAGCTTAAGACTTTGAATCGTCGCCTATACAAAAAGCACATCCTTTTTTCAGAATGTGCTTTAGAAATGTTTCACGTGAAACATTTAATTATTATTTAATTGGTTCTTTTCCTGGCATTCCTGCCTTTCGCGGGAATTTCTTTCCTGTACTTTTCATTTTAACAATTTTAACAAAGGAACGATTAATATTACTACCCGGTAATGTAAATTTAACAACTTTCGTTTGTTTTGCCCCCAATACTTTGATTGCTGTACTTGCCTCTTTTACTTCTTCATCAATCTCACCCGATTTATATGGGACAAACAATCCACCTATTTTTACATAAGGTATACATAATTCTGACAATGTTGACAGATTTGCAACTGCTCTTGACACTACGAGATCATATTGTTCTCTGTGCTCTTCTTTTCGTGCAAAATCCTCCGCTCTTCCATGAATCGTTTGAATATCTTCTAATTCTAATTCTTCAATTACAGTATTCAGATATTTAATTCTCTTATTCAAGGAATCCAGCAACGTGATTTTCAGATGTGGAAAAGCTATCTTTAACGGAATTCCCGGAAAACCAGCTCCTGTTCCAATGTCAATCACTGTATTCACTTTGCTGATATCAACAGCCTTTACGATTGAAAGGCTATCAATAAAATGTTTTTCATTTACTTCCTCATATTCCGTAATTCCAGTAAGATTCATTACTTTATTCCACTCAACAAGTAATTCATAATATCTATCAAACTGTTCATACTGTTCTTTTGTAAGGACAATTCCTAATGAATTTAACTTTTCATCAAATAATTTGCTCATCATTCACTCCTAATTAAGAATTACCGTTCATTAAAATCCAAGATACACTAGCAATACAGATATATCTGCCGGAGATACTCCGGATATTCTGGAGGCCTGTCCCATAGAAAGTGGACGGTATTGTTTCAATTTCTGTACAGCTTCTATTCGAAGGCTTGGTACTTTATCATAATCAATATTCTCAGGAATCTTTCGGTTCTCAAGCTTCTTAAACTGTTCCACTTGTTTCAATTGGCGTTTAATATAACCGTCATATTTTATATTAATATCAATTTGCTCCATAATCTCTTCACTAAGAATATCTGGTCTTGCATGATCAATCGGTTTCAAAATTTCGTAAGTAATTTCCGGACGCTTAATTAAATCAGCAAGTGTAGAACCCGATGTAAGTAATGTACTGTTATAAGATGCAAGTAACTCCTGAACTTCTTTCGATGTTCCTACATTTGTATGCTCCAGACGTTCAATCTCTTCTTCGATAATTCTTTCCTTTTCCAAAAGTTTCTCATATCTTTCATCAGATATTAAACCAACGTTATGTCCAATTTCGGAAAGTCTCTGATCTGCATTATCCTGACGGAGTAAAAGTCTATATTCTGCTCTTGATGTCATCATACGATAAGGTTCCAAACTTTCCTTTGTAACAAGATCATCAATAAGAACTCCTATATATGCCTGGGATCTATCTAAAATAATCTGATCTTTTCCAAGTATCTTCATTGCAGCATTTATTCCGGCAACAATTCCCTGACCAGCAGCTTCTTCATATCCGGAACTTCCATTGAACTGCCCGGCACTGTAAAGTCCATGAATATTTTTGAACTCTAATGTTGGATGAAGTTGTCTGGCATCAATGCAATCATACTCAATTGCGTAAGCATTTCTGACAATTCTGGCATTTTCAAGTCCAGGCACACTTCGGTACATTTCATACTGAACATCTTCCGGAAGCGAACTTGACATTCCGCCTACATACATTTCATTTGTATGAATACCTTCTGGTTCAATAAAAACCTGATGTCTGTCTTTGTCTGCAAATTTTACAACTTTGTCTTCAATCGATGGACAATACCTTGGCCCCGTTCCTTCAATCATTCCTGAAAATAACGGAGATCTGTCCAGATTTTTTCTGATAATATCATGCGTCTTTTCATTTGTATAAGTCAACCAGCAGGAAACCTGGTCAATCTGCACATCTTCCCTATTTGTAGTAAAAGAAAATGGAACAATCTTTTCATCACCAAACTGTTCTTCCATTTTACTAAAATCTATACTTCTTTTATCAATACGTGCCGGTGTCCCTGTCTTGAAACGATACATTTTAATTCCAAGATCTTTCAAACATTCTGTTAAATGATTTGCTGCCTGTAAACCATTTGGACCGGTAGCATTGCTCACATCTCCATAAATGCATCTTGCCTTTAGGTATGTGCCAGTGCACAGTATTACAGCTTTACAGTGATAAATTGCCCCAGAATATGTCTGCACACCTGTTATTTTTTCATTTTCCACAATAATATTTACCACTTCGGCCTGTTTGATCTCCAAATTATCCTGTGATTCCAAAACCTGCCGCATAGTATTACTATAATTACTTTTATCTGCCTGTGCACGCAGAGAATGAACAGCCGGACCTTTTGATTTATTTAACATTTTTGACTGAATAAACGTTCGGTCAATCACCTTTCCCATTTCTCCGCCTAATGCATCAATCTCACGAACAATGTGTCCTTTCGAACTTCCGCCAATATTTGGATTACATGGCATTAACGCAATACTTTCTACACTGACAGTAAATACAATTGTCTTTAAACCTAATCTTGCTGTAGCAAGTGCCGCTTCACATCCTGCATGCCCGGCACCAATTACTACAACATCATATTCATCTTTATTTACCCATACAGAATTTGCTGAATATTTCATTTACCAAATCTTCTCCTATTGTTTCACCGGTAATGCTTCCCAATGACTCATATGCATCCATCAAGTCAATCGTAAAAAAGTCCTCCGGCATATGATTTTCTATACTTTCTTTTACCTTTTTTAAACTAACGCAAGCATCGATAAGCGCTGCTTTATGCCTTGCATTTGTGATATAAACTTCATCATTAAATGAAATTTCTCCATGGTAGAACATTTCTTTCAATGTATCTTCCAATTCTTTTATTCCTGTCTGATGTTTCGCAGAAATCTCAATTGTTGGCTTATTTATCCACACTTTCAACTCTTTTTTGTTGATAACTGTGGATAAGTCTGTTTTATTTAACAAAATTATAGCTTTTTTGTTCTTAATCATGTTGATAATATCAAAATCACTCTCATCAAGCGGAACTGAAGCGTCTACCACATAGATAATTAAATCTGCTTCTTCCGCATAAGATCTTGCTTTGTCCACACCAATTTTTTCAACAATATCTTCTGTTTCACGGATTCCGGCAGTATCCATAATATTAAGAGAAATCCCTTGCAATTGGATATTCTCTTCCAAAACATCTCTTGTCGTACCGGCAATATCAGTTACAATTGCCCTGTCTTCCCCAGTTAAAGCATTTAATAAGGAAGATTTCCCCGCATTTGGCTTTCCGACAATAACTGTCCGGATCCCTTCCTTCATAATTCGACCATCATCCGCTGTATCAACAAGTCTTTGCACTTTTTGAATCAATTTATCCACAACTTTTTCCAGTTCATTCCCATATCCATCTACATCATAATGCTCCGGATCATCCAGGGCTGTCTCGATAAATGCAGTGTGATGAAGAATTTCACTGCGGATCTCATCAATTTTCTCATGGACGCTTCCTTTTAATTGATGCAAAGAACTCTTTAATGCGTATTCATTTTTAGAATTAATCACATCAATAACCGCTTCCGCCTGTGACAAATCCATTCTTCCATTCAAAAAAGCTCTCTTTGTGTATTCACCAGGCTCTGCCGGTCTTGCACCATATTTCAATACCGTTTCCAATATTTTTCTGGTAACAAATACTCCACCGTGGCAATCAATTTCAACAGTATCTTCACCGGTATAACTATGCGGCCCCTTCATCAAGAGAACAAGAACTTCATCTATTGTCTCTTCTCCATCTAGAATATACCCATAATGGATCGTATGACTTTTTTGTTTTGATAAAACTTTTTCTTTCTTTCCTTTATAAATTTTATCAATAATATCAAATGCTTCCTCCCCACTGATTCTGACAATTCCAATTCCTGAATTTGTCATGGCAGTAGAAATAGCCGCAATTGTATCTGTTTTAAATCCCATAACATCACCTGTTTTTCAGTTATAATTTAATTTATAAATTCACTGCTTCTTAACTCACATGCAAACATGACGAGTCTTCCTGCATATATATTAGCTGTGAATAGTAACATTTTTATAATACATTTTATAATAAAAGCGCAAAAAAAGGAAGTAGTTTTAAACCACTTCCTTTAAACTCCTTTTTTGATTCTATCGTCTGTTTGGAGTAATTACTACACGTCTGTATGGTTCTTCACCTTCACTGTGTGTAGATACTCTTTCGTCTCCCTGAAGAGCTGAATGAATAATTCTTCTCTCATATGGATTCATTGGTTCGAGCGAAACAGCTTTTCTTGAACGTTTTACTTTATAAGCAATATTCTTTGCAAGATTTTCCAAAGTCTGTTTTCTTCTTCTTCTGTAATCTTCTGTATCAAGTTTCACTCTTACATATCCATCCTGAGATTTATTTGCAACACGGTTTGTTAAATACTGAAGAGAATCAAGAGTCTGTCCACGTTTTCCAATGAGGATACCCATGTTATCACCCTTCATCTCAATGCTGAGTACTCCATCTTCGTCAATCTTAGATTCAACCTCAACATCCTTCATTCCCATAGCATTTAATACATCCATCAGGAATGCTTCACAAATCTTCATTGTTTCTTCTTTAACAACTGTGATTTCAATTTCTTTCTTAGGATCTGAGACTGTTTCCACAGCTTTTTCTACCTTGATTTCTTCTTTAACTTCCTTTTTAAATTCTTTCTTTTCTGTTTTTTTATCAAACTTCTTTTCAACATGCTTATCTACATGTTTATCCACATGCTTTTCCGTATGTTTCTTTTCGGTATGCTTCTTATCAGTATGTTTTCTTTCCTGATAAATTTTTTCTTCTGGCTTTTCAACAACAGGTTCTTCTACTTTTTTCAATCTTGCACGAATAACTGCCTGTTTACTTCCAATACCAAAAAAGCCGGCACTTCCTTTTTCAATTACATCATATTCCATCTGATCACTAGATACACCAAGCTGAATACTTGCTTCCGTAATTGCATCATTAACTGTTTTTGCTGATACTGTGATTTCCTTCATCATTGCTACCACCTCTATTTGTTCCCATCATTGAATCTTCTTACAAGATCGGCTTTCGATGCCAGAGTACCTTCTGCTGCATTTGCATTCTGCTTTCTGATTTTTTCGATCTTTTCTTCTAAAGCTTCCTGTTCCGCTTTTGATTTAGGATTATCGATTTTTTTCGTTTTTACACGAGCCATACCGTTAAGTTCCTCAGCACTTGCAGCTTTTTTCTTTGCACGCTTTGCTTCCGCTTTTTCAAGATTTTCTTTTACTAACTCATCCATATCCATTTTTGACAACTGTTTATTAACAAAATATGTCTGGATGGTACGAACAACTGCACTTGCGATCCAGTAAATACCAAGACCTGTCGGTAAAGAGAAACACATAAATACAGAAAGTAATGGAAATGTATAATTCATGGTCTTCATAGTTGCTGCCATCTGTGCATCAGCCTGTGTACCATTTGTTCCATTCTGTGGCATCATCTTTACACTGATAAACTGTGTAACACCTGACAAAATTGGAATTAAAAGAGCCACAATAACAATAGCCCATGCCCCTTCTGCCCATCCAGACTTGATCAGTGAAGCTGGTGAATCTGTAATGTTAAGTCCAAGGAAATAAGTAACATGCTGCACTTTATCCATCGTTGAATTAATCAACCCTTCTAAGGATGGAAGTGCTTCTCTTAATGCATCCCATGTAGATGTTTCAAATTTATATAATGCATCAATAATAATATTCGAATTAGAAAAATCAAACTTTTCCGGAGACATCAATACCGGTTTGGCAGCACTGATTGTTTCCATTGCAGCCTGTCCACCAGATGTTGATAAAATACCGTCTACAAGTGGAGTATAAATTCCCTTTACCTGACTAATGTAAGCAGGAATTCCACGAATTACATACCATACAGCATACAAAATAGGAAGCTGAATAAACATACTCAAACATCCGCCAGATGGAGATACTCCATATTTTTCATATATAAGCTGAGTTTCTTTGTTCATTTTCTCCATAGATTCAGCATCACGTTTATTCTGATATTTTTTCTGAATCTTCTGAATTTCTGGTCCCATTGCAGCAGACATTTTTGAGAATTTCTGCTGTTTTACTGTGAGTGGATATAACAGAGAATAAACTACAACTGTTAAAATGATGATACATATACCAACATTTTCAATTCCAAATACTCCACTCATTACCCGGTAAATAATATCCATGATCTTACCAAGTAACCAGGCAGCCTGTCCAATAATAGGCGTGCTGACCTGTGTCATTAAAATACCTGTCATTTTACTTTTCCTCCATAATGTTATAGGCCTTAAACGGTCCTACCCCGAAATTTGGGTATCTCTCTTATGGCACCGGATCATATCCTCCTTTTGAAAAAGGATTACAGCGAAGTATTCTCCACAAAGCCAAAAAACCTCCTTTGAGCGCACCATATTTTTCAATAGCTTCCAGTGCATACTCCGAGCAGGTTGGTATATAAATACAATGTGTATAAATTTTCAATTGTGACAAATACTTTCTATAAAAACGAATAAGAAATAACATTATTTGTTTCATGTCGATGCCCTTTTGCATATCCATCTTTTTGATATGCTGAACTGATTCTGTCAATCAATCCGAAATCTTGTCTACCTCATAAATATTATGAAGTTTTCCCAAATGAATAAGTGCGCTTTCTATTTCACGATAAGTTCTGTCTTTTGCAGTTGTCCTCGCAATAATCACCACATCATATCCACATTGGAACTTTTCTTCGTGTAACCTGTAACTTTCTCTTATAAGCCTGGTCAAATGATGTCTTACAATACTATTACCTACTTTCTTACTGACCGAGATCCCTATTCTATTCTTCCCAAGTTCATTCGGAAGAAGATACATTACAAGATACCTGTTTCCAAAAGATTTTCCTTTTTTATAAACTACTTGAAAATCTTTATTCTTTTTGAGTGATTCGGAAAATTTCATACTCTGATTCTCCTAATTTTTTGTAGAAGAAAAGGCCACTGATTCGTGACCTATGCTGATAATACTTTTCTTCCTTTTGCTCTTCTTGCAGCAAGTACTTTTCTTCCACCTGCTGTGCTCATTCTTGCTCTGAAACCATGTACTTTAGCTCTAGAACGTTTTTTTGGCTGGAATGTCATTTTCATTGATATCCACCTCCTATCAATTATTTCCTATTTAAATGTAAGTATTGTTTATTTTTCTAGACATCTTCAAATATTATATTAAAAAAATGCTTAAACGTCAAGCAAAACAATGCTTTTTTCCACTATACTTTATCCACATTTTGTTGATAACTTGGTGGAAAAACGTTGATAAGACGTTAATTACTTTTTTTATAACTCATTTTTTCCCATATTTAAGCCATTTTTTACTGTGGATAAGTTATCCTAATTGATTTTGCATTGATTCTAAGGCATTTTTAATGTAAAATATATGTGTATGACTATGTTTATTTATAGATAGAATGGAGTTTAAATCAGGATGTTTACCGTAAAAGAAAAATGGGAAGAAATAATTCAAAAATTAAAAGTGGAGTACTTTTTATCAAATATTTCATTTGATACATGGATTCGTCCATTGGAAGTATATGATATTGTAGGAGATACTCTATACCTTTCCGTTAACCTCAAAGCAAGTATTGAACATATTCAAAATAAATATTTACTTCCTTTGAAAGTATGCATCGCTGAAGTAACAGGTGTCGAATATGATATCAAGTTCATACCAAAAGATGTTACGAATTCAGAAATAGAATCTTTACATATTAAAAATAATATTCCTCTTAAAGAAGATTCTAAACCAAAAGCCCGTAAAATGAACAATATTTCAGAGCAGGCCAATCTGAATCCAAAATATACATTTGATACATTTGTAGTAGGAGGCAATAACAATTTCGCACACGCTGCCTCTCTTGCCGTAGCTGAACAGCCGGGTGAAGTTTACAATCCTCTCTTCTTATATGGAGGAGTAGGACTTGGTAAGACTCACCTTATGCACTCTGTTGCTCATTATATTTTGGACAAGGATCCATCGAAAAAAGTACTTTATGTAACAAGTGAAACATTTACAAATGAATTGATCGACGCCATCCGTATCGGTAAAACCGGCAATGAACTCGCAATGACTTCTTTCCGGGACAAATATAGAAATAACGATGTACTTCTAATCGATGACGTTCAATTTATTATAGGAAAAGAAAGTACACAGGAAGAATTTTTCCACACTTTTAACCATTTACATAATGCAGGAAAACAAATCATTATCTCCAGTGATAAACCACCAAAAGACATGGAAACTTTAGAAGCCCGTCTTAAGACTCGTTTTGAATGGGGACTTATTGCTGATATCTCTGCACCGGATTATGAGACAAGAATGGCTATTTTATATAAGAAAATCGAAACTGACCAGTTAGAGCGATATAACATTCCTAATGAAGTAATTCAATACATTGCCACGAATATTAAAACAAATATCCGTGAACTGGAAGGTTCCCTGAATAAACTGATTGCTCTTTACCGTATTAATAATAATCAGAAAGAAATGGATATTAAACTGGCTGCTGAAGCATTAAAAGATATGATTTCTCCAAGTCAGAACCGTGAAGTTACTCCGGAACTCATTATTGATGTAGTTTCTGAACACTTCAACATTCCTATTTCTGACCTAAAGAGCAGCAAACGTAACGCAGATATTGCAAATGCCAGACAAATTGCCATGTATTTATGCCGTAAGATGACAGACACCCCTTTAAAAACAATTGGTTTATTATTAGGTGGACGAGATCACTCTACTGTTAATCATGGTGTGGATAAAGTTTCAAATGATGTGGAAAACAACGAAACTTTGAGGAATACTCTGGATATCATTAAAAAGAAAATTAATCCTATTTAATGATTTTTCCAATGGCTTCCACAGCATTTTCAAAGATTATTAACTTAATTATCAAAATCAGAAAGCCTTGATTTTCAAGGGGTTAAGGTACTTATCCTCATTTCCACACCCCCTAATGCGAATAAGGCGGAAAACTTTTATAAATATATTTATTTATCGCACGTTGAAAGGAGTTTTACACAACATGAAAATCAGATGTCAAAAAAACGATCTTGTAAAAGGTGTAAGTATTGTTTCAAAAGCTGTACCAACAAAAACAACAATGCCTATCCTTGAATGTATACTGATCGATGCAACAACAGATACAATCAAACTTACAGCCAATGATATGGAACTTGGTATTGAAACAGTCATCGATGGTTTCGTAGAACAAAAAGGTATGATTGCAATCGATGCCAAAATATTTTCAGACATTGTAAGAAAACTTCCTGATAACGAAATCGTTATTGAAACAGACAACAATTATCAGACATTAATAACCTGTGAAAAAGCAAAATTTAATATTGTTGGAAGATCAGGAGAAGACTTCTCCTATCTCCCATACATCGAAAAAGATGTCCCGATCATTCTTTCTCAGTTTACTTTGAAAGAAATCATTCGTCAGACTATTTTTTCTATTGCAGATAATGACAGCAATAAACTGATGACAGGAGAATTATTTGAAATTGATGAAAATATTTTGAAAGTAGTTTCTCTGGATGGACATCGAATTTCTATTCGAAAGGTTTATCTAAATAATAATTACGAGATGAAGAAAGTAGTTGTTCCGGGAAAAACTCTGGTTGAAATCAGTAAGATCCTTTCCGGTGATGTAGAAAGTGAAGTTAATATTTTCTTCACAAATAATCATGTGGTATTTGAATTTGACAGAACAGTTGTAGTATCAAGACTGATCGAAGGAGAATATTTCAGAGTAAATCAGATGCTCTCTAACGATTATGAAACAAAAGTAAAAATTAACAAGAAAGAATTACTAAACTGTATTGATCGTGCAACACTTCTTGTAAAAGAAGGAGATAAGAAACCAATCATCATCAATATTCAGGATGGTTCTATGGAACTTAAGATTAAATCACAGCTCGGAACGATGGATGAAGAGATTTTGATTGAAAAAGAAGGAAAAGATCTGCTGATCGGATTTAATCCGAAATTCCTGATCGATGCCCTTCGTGTCATTGATGATGAAGAAGTAACTCTTTATTTCATGAATGCAAAGGCACCTTGCTTTATTAAGGACGAAAGAGAAAGTTATATTTATCTGATTCTTCCAGTTAATTTTAACAGTGCAGTGTAGGCTGCAGAAAGGAAACTTATGTATACAATCAAATTAAGAGATGAATTTATCAAACTTGGACAGGCTCTTAAAGCAGCCGGAGTTGTTGAAAATGGAGCTCAGGCCAAAGATGTGATTATCGAAGGTCTTGTAAAAGTAAATGGAGAAGTTGACACAAGACGTGGGAAAAAGCTCTACGATGGTGACATCGTAACATTTGACGGAGAAGAAATTAAAATAGAAAAATAGATGGTGTGGCTATGATTATCAAATCTTTAAAATTAAAAGATTACAGAAATTATGATTTATTGAATATTGAATTTGATAAAGCTACAAACATTTTTTATGGCGATAATGCACAGGGGAAAACAAATATTCTTGAAGCAGTTTATTTGTCTGGAACAACAAAATCTCATCGTGGGACAAAGGACAGGGATTTGATCAGATTTGACCATGATGAATCACATATTGAGACAGTGATTGAGAAAAACGGAGTTCCTTTCCAGATAGATATGCATTTGAAAAAGAACAGTCCGAAGGGGATAGCAATCAATAAAATGCCAATAAAGAAGGCGGCAGAACTTTTCGGACTTATGAATTTTGTGTTTTTTTCGCCGGAGGATCTTAATATTATCAAAAATGGTCCTTCCGAAAGAAGAAGATTTATGGATTTTGAGCTGTCACAGCTTGATAAAGTATATTTGAAAGATTTATCAAGTTATAATCGAATCGTAAATCAGAGAAATAAACTTTTGAAAGATGCAGCTTTTCAAAATAGTCTGTTTGATACATTAGATGTATGGGATATGCAGCTGATAATGTATGGAGAAAGGATTATTGCGAGAAGGAAAAAATTCATTCAGGAAATTAATGAGATTATTAAAGATATTCATTTTAAGCTGACAGGGGGAAAAGAAATCCTTAGACTTTCCTATGAATCCGGATGCGGATCGTTGTCTCTTAAGGAGGCCGTTATTAGAAACAGGGAAAGAGATATTCGCACAAAGAATACATCTGTAGGACCTCACAGAGATGATATATGCTTTTATGTTGGCGGAATTGATATCCGAAGATTCGGATCACAGGGGCAGCAGAGAACTGCGGCATTGTCTTTGAAAATGTCAGAAATAGAATTGGTGAAAATAATTATCAGAGACACTCCTGTGCTGTTACTTGATGATGTTTTGTCTGAACTGGATAAAAACAGGCAAAACTATTTATTAGACAATATACATGATATACAGACACTCATTACATGTACAGGAGTGGATGAGTTTGTAAATCATCGTTTTTCAATAAATAAAATTTTTCATGTTCAGGCAGGACATGTGATGAGCGAGAATTAGGAGGAGAGAAATGGGTACAGAATACGGTGCAGATCAAATCCAGATTTTGGAAGGATTGGAAGCTGTTAGAAAAAGACCAGGTATGTACATTGGAAGTACCTCATCAAGAGGTCTTCATCATCTTGTCTATGAAATTGTAGATAACTCAGTAGATGAAGCACTTGCCGGGTATTGTGATCATATTCAGGTTTTTATTAATCCTGACAATTCAATTACAGTTATAGATAATGGACGTGGGATTCCGGTTGGAATCAATCACAAATCAGGACTTCCGGCAGTAGAAGTTGTATTTACCGTTCTTCATGCAGGAGGAAAATTCGGAGGTGGAGGATACAAGGTATCCGGAGGACTTCACGGAGTAGGTGCTTCCGTTGTAAATGCACTTTCTAATTGGCTTGAAGTAGAGATTTTCAAAGACGAAAAAGTATATAAACAGCGTTATGAAAAAGGGAAAGTAATATATCCGCTGAAAGTAACAGGAGAATGTGATCCTGGAATTTCAGGAACAAAGGTTACATTTCTTCCGGATGAAACCATTTTTGAAGAGACAGTTTTTGATTACGATATTTTGAAACAGCGTTTTCGTGAAATGGCATTTCTGACCAAAGGTCTTAAGATCAGTCTGAAAGATTTGAGAGAAGAAGACGGAAAAGAAGATATTTTTCACTACGAAGGTGGAATTAAAGAATTTGTGCAGTATCTGAATAAGAGTAAGACTCCTCTTTACGAGAATATTATCTATTGTGAAGGAATGAAAGATAACGTGATCGTAGAAGTGGCTATGCAGCATAATGATTCATTTACGGATAACACGTATGGATTTGTAAATAATATTACAACCCCTGAAGGTGGAACCCATATTGTAGGTTTCCGAAATGCAATCACAAAGACATTTAATGATTATGCGAGAAAGAATAAACTTTTGAAAGACAGCGAACCGAATTTATCGGGGGAAGATATCAGAGAAGGTCTCACAGCAATTGTCAGCGTAAAGATTGAAGATCCTCAGTTTGAAGGTCAGACGAAGCAGAAACTTGGAAACAGCGAGGCAAGAGGCGCTGTGGACAGTATTGTAAGTAATTATTTGCAGATTTATCTTGAACAGAATCCATCAGTAGGAAAGACAATTGTTGAGAAATCTGTATTAGCCCAGAGAGCCAGAGAAGCAGCCAGAAAAGCAAGAGATTTAACTCGTAGAAAATCGGCGCTGGAAGGCCTTTCACTTCCAGGTAAACTGGCGGATTGTTCAGATAAGGATCCATCCAAATGCGAGATTTACATCGTCGAAGGAGATTCTGCCGGCGGTTCCGCAAAAACAGCCAGGGATCGTATGACGCAGGCAATTCTTCCGCTTCGAGGCAAGATCCTTAATGTTGAAAAAGCACGGCTTGATAAAATCTACGGAAATGCGGAAATCAAGGCAATGATCACAGCATTCGGAACAGGAATTCATGAAGATTTTGATATTTCAAAATTGAGATATCATAAAATTATTATCATGACGGATGCCGATGTAGATGGAGCTCATATCAGTACCTTATTATTAACATTTTTATATCGTTTTATGCCTGAACTTATCAAACAGGGATATGTATATCTGGCACAGCCGCCGCTTTATAAGTTGGAGAAAAATAAAAAAGTCTGGTATGCGTACGATGATGATGAGTTGGATGCTATCCTGAAAGAAGTAGGGCGTGACAGTAACAATAAGATTCAGCGTTATAAAGGTCTTGGAGAAATGGATGCTGACCAGCTCTGGGAGACAACTATGGATCCGGAACATCGTGTATTACTTCGTGTGACTATGGATGAGGAGACTTCTTCAGAACTTGATCTTACATTTACAACTCTTATGGGAGATAAAGTAGAACCAAGACGAGAGTTTATCGAAGTAAATGCCAAATATGTGAAAAACCTTGATGTATAAGAAAAAAATGGAGAAAAAAGATGGAAGATAATATTTTTGATAAAGTCCATGAGGTGGATCTGAAAAAGACCATGGAAACATCTTATATTGATTATGCCATGAGCGTTATTGCATCACGTGCACTTCCGGATGTCCGCGATGGTCTGAAACCGGTACAGAGGAGAATTCTGTACTCTATGATCGAACTGAATAATGGACCTGACAAACCACATCGTAAATGTGCTCGTATTGTCGGTGATACAATGGGTAAATATCATCCACATGGTGATAGTTCTATTTATGGTGCTCTGGTAAATATGGCACAGGAATGGTCTACACGTTATATTCTTGTGGATGGACATGGTAATTTTGGTTCTGTGGATGGTGACGGTGCGGCCGCAATGCGATATACAGAGGCACGTCTTAGTAAAATTTCCATGGAAATGACCGCAGACATTAACAAAGATACGGTAGATTTTGTTCCAAACTTTGATGAGACAGAGAAAGAACCAGCGGTACTTCCTTCAAGATTTCCGAATCTTCTTGTAAATGGTACTTCCGGTATTGCAGTGGGAATGGCAACCAATATACCACCTCACAACTTGAGAGAGGTTATTGGAGCTGTTGTCAGGATCATTGATAATCAGATTGCTGACAAGGAAGAGACAACGATTGAGGAGATTATGGAAATTATCAAAGGACCAGATTTCCCGACAGGTGCTTCTATTCTCGGAACGAGAGGAATCGAGGAAGCATACAGAACAGGACGCGGTAAGATTCGTGTGCGTGCAGTGTCTAATATTGAACCTATGGCAAATGGCAAGAACCGTATCGTTGTTACAGAACTTCCATACATGGTAAATAAGGCACGATTGATTGAAAAGATTGCGGAACTTGTCAGAGATAAGAAAATAGATGGCATCACAGATTTAAGCGATCAGTCCAGCCGTGAAGGTATGCGTGTATGTATTGAACTTCGCAGGGATGTTAATCCGAATATTGTTTTAAATCAGCTTTATAAGCATACACAGCTTCAGGATACTTTCGGTGTTATTATGCTTGCACTTGTAAATAATGAGCCAAGAGTCATGAATCTTCTTGAAATGTTGAATCATTATCTGAAGCATCAGGAAGAAGTTGTTACAAGACGTACAAAATATGAACTTAATAAAGCAGAAGAACGTGCTCATATTTTGGAAGGGTTACTTATTGCACTTGATAATATTGATGAAGTCATCAAGATCATTCGTGGTTCTGAGACCGTTCAGATTGCAAAGTCAGAATTGATGAACAGATTTAACCTCAGTGATGCACAGTCCCAGGCAATCGTAGACATGCGTCTGCGTGCACTGACAGGTCTGGAAAGAAGTAAACTGGAAGCAGAATATGCAGAACTGATGAAGAAAATTGCAGAATTAAAGGAAATTCTTGCAGACAGAAAAGTACTTCTTAAAGTTATCAAAGAAGAAATTCAGGTCATTGCTGTCAAATATGGTGATGACAGAAGAACTTCTATTGGATTCGATGAATTTGATCTGAATGATGAAGATCTGATTCCAAGAGAAGACGTAGTGATTACCATGACAAAACTTGGATATATCAAGCGGATGAGCCATGATACATTTAAAAGTCAGAATCGCGGCGGTAAGGGAATCAAGGGCATGCAGACTCTGGAAGAAGATTATGTAGAAGAGCTGTTCATGACGAATACGCATTATTACATTATGTTCTTCACAAATACAGGTCGTGTATATCGTCTGAAAGGATATCAGATTCCGGAAGCAAGCAGAACATCACGAGGAGTTGCGATTATTAATCTTCTTCAATTGCAGCCGGATGAAAAGATCACAGCAGCCATTCCAATAAAGGAATTTGTAGATGGCGATTATCTTATCATGGCTACAAAGAAGGGTCTTGTAAAGAAGACACCGATTGGTGAATACGCAAATGTAAGAAAGACTGGTCTTGCTGCAATCACACTTCGAGAAGATGATGAACTTATTGAAGTTAAAATTACAAATAATGAATTTGATGTATTCATGATAACCAAACAGGGTATGTGTATCCGATTTAATGAAAAGGATGTGCGTGCAACAGGAAGAACATCCATGGGTGTTCGCGGCATGAATCTGGAAGATAATGATGAAGTTGTAGCAATGCAGCTTGATATTCAGGGAAATGAAATGCTCATCGTTTCAGAAAAAGGTATGGGTAAACGTACAGAATTGATTGAATTTAATGTACAGAACCGTGGCGGTAAAGGCGTGAAATGCTATAAGATTACGGAAAAAACCGGAAATGTAGTCGGCGCGAAAGCCATCACAGAAGATGATGAAGTCATGATCGTCAATACAGATGGAATTATTATCCGTATGGAATGTAAAGATATTTCTATCTATGGAAGAATTACATCCGGAGTGAAGCTGATTAATCTGAAAGAAAATGAAGAAGTTGCAAGTATTGCAAAAGTCAGAAAAACATCAGAAGAACAGTGGGGCAAAGAAACAACAGAAGAATCATAAATAATATAATGATAAAAGGGCATACAATCAATTGTAATGCTCTTTTTTAATGAAAAAATGTATGGAAACTAACAGGTTCTTAAAAGAACCTGTTGCGTGCTTGTGAAATTTTTTCTATATCATATAGTAGAGTCTAATTAAAAATATGTTTATTTAAGGAGAGATCATCATGTCAATGATAAAGAAAAAATTTATTATGTTATTTATTTCCTGTTTTGTTTTTACTTCATTATTTACTATGCCCCTGTCAGCTAGTGAATATACTCCTCCCGTTTCTACGGAAGCAAAATATAACTTGGCTGAAGGTGGAACTCAAAAGTTTGTGATTACAGATGATAGCGGGGAGTATATTGATGTAATTATAACAGAACTTCCTGGAATCGGTAGAATTGACAATGGTTCATATAAGGTGGAATTTTCAAAACCATTAACATGGAAAGCTGGTTTCTATGTAACAATTAGTTCTAATAAAATAACTTCTGCATATTCCCCATATCATACTACTTATATTGGAAGTATTCATTATCCTTCTTTAGTTAGAGATAGTTCTGTACAGGCATCATATCATTTTACGTATAAACAGGGAATTACTTCTATAAATACTGGAATACGTGCAATAATTTCGGGAACAACATTAAATGTTTCTTCTATATAATTAAAAGAGCAACCTTTTCTACGGTTGCTCTTCCATATTTGAAAAAATATCCATCTAAAACTATTATAGCATTAAATAAATTTATAATCAGACAAACAATCAAGATCATCCAGACCCAGGAGGCTAATTTTTCTTTTTTGATAATACAAAATATAATAATCCCCAAGTTAAGAATGAATCCGATCAGTGGAACCAGACATGATAATAGAGCTGTTGCTATGATAGCAAAGGATTTGTATATATCTTGAGGATTCTTTTCTAAAACAATTTTTTCAGAAGTTTCGTTCGAAATAGTTTTACCTTTTAATAAAAAGTCTGTGGAAACATCATACAAATCACTCAAAACAGCTAAATTATCCAAATCAGGATATGACATTCCTCTTTCCCATTTTGAAACAGATTGCCTGGAAATATTTAATGAGTCAGCTACATTTTGCTGAGATAAACCAGCATTTTCTCTTGCCTTTTTTAATCTTTCAGATAATTCCATTTAACCACCTCTCCCCAACAATTCAAATCTTTAGTAAGTATACTAGGAATTCCTATTTTTGTCAAAAAGAAGCTAATAGTTGCGGGTTTGATATATAATAAGTCCTTTGTAAAAAGGTTGTTTTTCCTTATATTTGTAGTAGAATATGCAATTAAAAATGTAAGAGAGAATAGTAAGAGGTGATTCCAATGTTTTAAATTTTTAAGTTTGAATGAAAAGCATATAATGAGTGGTAGAAATATGGTTTACTGTAAAAAAATATAAAAGAAAACATTTTAAAGGAGGTATAATTATGAAAAAATGTAGAAAATTATTAGGTATTTTTGCTCTTTAATTTTATCAATTTCAATGAGTATTTCTGTTTTTGCTTCTGATGATAATACTTTAGCAGAAGAAATTGAAGTTGATTATACAGAGCAGTTTAATCAATTTATAGAGAATGCATTAAAAAGTATAGATTCTTTTTATGTATATACTGAGAAAAAAATAGATGTCACAGAACAGTTTTTACAAATATATCGCAATGAAGGAATCGAAAAGGCACATGAATTTGTTAGGGAAAATGAATGTACATTGAATTATCAGATAGTAGAGGAAATTAATCCTAATTCCAGAGCAACTATTAAATCGAGAAATGTATATGATACTTTTTATACACTTGAAACTTGTACAGATGGAACATATAGAAAAGAGTGGATGATGAAACTTTCTGGAATTTATAGTTATACTGCTGATACAGGTGCAATTACAAGTGCACGTAATCCAACTTTATCTATTGATGTAGCTAATTTTGGAGCTGCATGGGTTGCCTATATGAATAATGTAAGTACTAGTTATAATATAATTGGAACTAATTCTATTAAATTTACAGGAAAATATCATATGTATGGTAAATGCTCACCGCCTGGTATTGATGGTGCTTCTTTTACAAAAGATTTTAAATCTCATACTGTATCATTTACTTCAACAGAATAGAATTATTTTTTAATTTGATATGGTTTTATCACATTGTTTATGCTATTTTATATGGAGGTAAATGTTATGATAAAGAAAATTATTACAATAATACTATCTACTGTGCTATTTTTATCTACTTTTTCAATTGATGCTAATGCTGAAAGTCATAATGTTGAAGACGAGTTAGGCATAGTTACAGCATTAAATGCAGTGGAAAGTGTAAAAGAAAAAGTGGGATTAGATGATGTGTACTTTACAAAGATATCTTATTCAGATTCCATTATGGCATATGATTATACTTCTGAAGGGATTGTGTTAAATTCTGAATTTATTCCATTGTTATATAATAATACATTAATTGGATGGGTAATAAAAGTAGTAGTAGATGATGATACAATTTATCAATTTTCTAATGCATTTGTAGATGAAGTTAATTCAATTATCACTAATGATATGGAATTTGCTATTATCTATGACTATAATTCTAGTTATTTATATAATGGAACAGATATTTATTTACTTGGAAATATTTCATTACAGGTAGAAGGACGTACAATTATAGAGAGTTCAACTAATCTTACTGAAAAAGAAATTATTTTAAGTGCTATTAAAAATACATATAAATTAAATTATATAGCATCAGAAAAAAATGGTAGAGCGACAAGTTATTATGAATGTAGTGTTGGGTTTGTAAGCCAAAATCCTCCATCGAAAATTTGTTGGACTGCAAGTACAGCAAGTATAGTAAATTATATAAAGGGAACAAGTTATACAGCTGTAGCAGTTGCTAAAGCATATTGGGGTTCAAATAACTACAATCTTGCAATTGCACCATCACTTCAGGATGATGTATTGAATAACTACAATCTTTATTATGAATATAGGGCACAAGTACCGTCATCCAATATAATAGTAAATAATATTCAGCGTAATTATCCGATTCAAGCTTATTTTATATGTTCATCTGGAGGACATGCTACTGTACTTTACGGAATAAACGTTATAGGAAGTTATTATTATCTTATGGATCCTGAATATGGATTTTGTAGTACTACATATTCAGCTTCAGGAGGACATAGATATGTAAGTGGGTATTCGGGAGTTACTTTGACTTTGAGTGGTGCATCATGTAGATACTGGATTGCTTAAAAAATAAAATTATGAAAAGAGAGAAAATTATAGAAAAGCCTTTTTTTGTATTGGCTCTGATTTGTTGCGTAATATTGATAAATATGTTTCGTGATTCTCCTTTAGAGAAAGTAGATTTTACAGATTGTACGATCGGAGTATACGCTGGTAATGGACAAATATTGGAGTATCTTACAGATGAACAAGTGAATGAATTCATTACAGTGCTTGAAAAGGCAGAAATCGGAGGAAGTGTTGGTAAGGCATATGAAAATATGCTCGGTGGAACATGGAAAAAATATAAAGTATTTTTGAAAAATGGAGAGGAATTGGATATAGCACCTTATGATGTAATGTTAATTATTGGTCAGTGTGGATATAAATGTGATATGGATACATTGAATCAATTAGAGGCACAGTGGGAAGAAATACTAAGCAACCAAAAATGATCTGGGTTTTATTAAAAAGGCAGGAAGATTTTATATGAGAAAAAGAATAATTAAATATATAACTGACATAGATTATCGCCGTAAAATGACACCAGTGATTACCTTTCTATTAATCTTGCTAATACCTTGTACGGGATGGAATCTACTTTTATTATATTGGATTGTTAATGAATATATTTCATATAAACAAGCAAAAGTTCTTTGGATAAAATGTATCAATCTTATAATAGGTTTATTATTGTTGTTAATGTTTATTCATAATGTTATAATAAGAATAGTTCCAAAATAATTATATAGGTAAACGTACTAAGATATGCCATTTGTTACCCGAGGCAGGGACTGATTTACAGTCTCTTCCTCGGGTTTGTTCTATTTATGCAAAGGAAGAAGGCAAGTGAAAATAATATCTAAAAAAGAATACAAAAAACAGTCTGAAAAATGAAAATATTTTCACTATTCAAAGAAAGTTGTAAAAAAGTAAAAATATTTTCATTCTTTTATGTTTCGAAAAAATGTAAGATGAACGAAAAGGAAACATAACAAGAATGAGGAGGAAAAAATAATGGATGTTATGAAACTTGCAAACAGTTTACCTATGTGGATCGCTTGTGGAATTCCGGTAGTATTCGTAATGATACAGGCACTTCTTTTTATGAAAGAAGCTTATAATTCAGGAGAGAAAGTAGGACTTACAAAAGAGCAGATGAAAAAGGCTATGAAGAGTAGTGCTGTTACTTCGATTGGTCCGTCAATTGTCGTATTAAGTGGTATGTTATCACTTCTTGTTACTGTTGGAGGTCCAATGGGCTGGATGAGACTTTCTATGATTGGTTCGGTAATGTTTGAATCAATTGCAGCCGGACTTGGAACAGATCCAATGACAGCAGAAGCGCTTACTATGGCAATCTGGACTATGGTTCTTTGTTCTATCGGCTGGGTTCTTTTCGGAACATTTTCTGCAAACAAGATGGATAAAATAGAACATAAATTGTCAAAAGGAAATGCGGGAACGCTTACTACGATTGCATCTGCAGCAATCATTGGTGTATTTTCGGCAATGGTGGCAAGCCATCTTTCAAAACCAATTTATTTAATGATGCAGAAAGCGGAAGCAGCAGTAATTGGTGGAGCAAATAAAAATGCGATTTCATGTATACTTGGAGCAATCATTATGTATGTACTTTCAACAGTTGCAGAGAAAAAGAGTATTGGATGGCTGAAAGAATGGTCACTTACGATTACAATTTTAGGCGCTATGATTATCACAGCTTTAATATAATGTAGGAGGAATGGACATGAACAATAATTTTTACAAAGACGAATATATGCCAAAAATAAATAAAATTGGTAAAGTTACGGGATATTTAGGAGTTTTACTTGCATTTTTACCTGCAATTATGCTTGCTGTTGTATATGGTTTTCTTCCAAAACCGGCAGCTCTTCTTACAGCATTTATCAGTGGTGCAAGTGCGTTTGGGGTACTTTGGTTCGTAGAGCCGATTTCATATTTCCCGGTAGTAGGATCAGCAGGAACTTATATGGCATTTCTTTCAGGAAATATTTCTAACATGCGTATTCCATGTGCAAGTATGGCACAGGTAGCAGCAGAAGTAGAACCTGGAACGGAAAAAGGTTCTGTGATTGCAACAATTGGTATGGCTGTTTCTATTATTATCAATACATCAGTATTGACAATTGGCGCAATTCTTGGAACTTCTGTTCTTGAAATGCTTCCTAAATCAGTTATTTCTGCATTGAACTATCTGCTTCCGGCGCTTTTCGGAGCTTTATTAGTTCAGTTTGGTATTAAAATGAAAAAGCATAGTGTAGTCATGGTAATTTTTGCAATCCTTCTATATACAGCAATCGGTATGGGTGTATTTAACTGGCTTCCGGGTGCTTCAAACTGGCTCGGAACATTAGGCTGCGTATTTGTCAGTATCGCGGTTGGACTTGCAACATTAAAAAATACAGCAAAAAAAGCTTAGTAAAATGGAATACTGGGAGGTATTGATATGACAAAGAAAGAAATCCATGAGATCGTAAAAAGTCTTAATTCTTTGTGTCAGAAAAGTTGTCGTACATTATGGAACCATCCAGAAACAGGCGGCGAAGAAAAAGAAAGTGCAGATTATTTTCGTAAACTTTTATCTGAAGAAGGATTTGTTATTGTAAATGAAGAAAAACTGGAACATGCATTTTATGCGGAGTTCGGTACCGGAAATCCGGTTATTGCAATTCTTGGAGAATATGATGCGCTTCCGGGATTATCACAGAAAGTATCAGACAAGAAAGAAGAAGCAGAACAAGGTGCGGCAGGACATGGATGTGGTCATAATTTATTAGGCTCTGCATCTGCTGTTGCGGCAATTGCAGTAAAACGTTTTCTTGAAAATGAAGGAATCGAAGGAACTGTCCGCTTTTATGGTTGTCCAGAAGAAGAATTGCTTTCCGGCAAAGTAAAAATGGCATATTATCATATGTTCGATGATTGTGATATGGCAATCAGCTGGCATCCGATGAGTGCGAATATGGTATATGATAATGGATATCTGGCAAGCGCATCTGCTCATTTTGAATTCAAAGGAAGAAGCTCTCATGCTGCATTTGCACCGGAACTTGGAAGAAGTGCTCTGGATGCTGTAGAACTTATGAACGTAGGTGTAAATTATTTGAGAGAGCATGTAACTTCGAAAGCAAGAATTCATTATACAACAGACAGCGGCGGATTTGCGCCAAATATTGTACCTCCACGGGCAGGTTCCTGGTATTATGTGCGCGCACCATACATTTCTGATGTAAAAGAGATTTTAGAACGTGTCAGAAAGGTAGCCGAAGGCGCATGCCTTATGACAGAGACAACCATGGAGATGAGGATTGATTATGGTTGTTGTGAACTTTTGGAAAATCATGCATATGCAGATTTGGCATATCAGAACTTGAATGAAGCAGAACTTCCTGTTTTTGATAAAGAAGAGATGGATTTTGCTGCAAGGCTGGAAAGTACGATTGCACCTGAGAATGTGGAACGGGCAAGAAAACTTTATGATACAGAAAATCTTCCGATTTCATTGAAAATAGGAGCAAGAGATCTTTATAAAGAAAATCCTTTGACAGCTTCTTCTGACAGTGGAGACGTAAGTCATATGATGCCGATGTGTGTATTTTCTACTACATGCTGGCCGGCAGCTGCAGCTCCGCATACATGGCAGGCAACAGCGTCAACCGGAAGCAGTATCGGTGAAAAAGGAGCGCTTAGTGCGGCACAGGTGATTGCCGGTATTGCATACGATCTCTATACAAAACCAGAAGTGCGCGAAACAATCATGAAAGAATTTCTGGAAAAGAAGGATAACTATACACCTATGTATCAAGAGTAGAAGTCAAATGAAAGGAGCACTTATTATGGAAAATCAGTTGTTAAGAGAAGCAAATGAATTACAGCAGCAATTAAGTGAGTGGAGAAGAGCGTTACACCAGATTCCGGAGATTGGTCTGAAGCTTCCGAAAACAGTAGCATTTGTTACAAAAGAACTTGAAAAAATGGGGATTGCCTATACAGTGCATGAAGATTGTTCTTGTGTTGTTGCCCTGATTGGACATAGTGGAAAATGTATGATGCTCCGAAGTGATATGGATGCGCTTCCGATTCAGGAAGAATCAGGAGAATCTTTTGCTTCACAGAATGGATGTATGCATGCCTGCGGACATGATATGCATGCAGCAATACTTCTCGGAGCAGCAAAACTTTTGAAGGCTCATGAAAATGAGTTAAAAGGTACAGTAAAATTAGTATTCCAGTCTGCTGAGGAAACTTTTATGGGAGCGAAAGCTGCAGTAGATGCAGGAGTTCTTGAAAATCCTAAAGTAGACGCGGCATTTGCGATGCATGTGGCTCCGAACAGTGAGAACAAAAAGATTATTTATGGTGAGTATCCGATGACATCTGTATACGGATTCCGTATTATTTTAACCGGAAAAGGAACACATGGATCTACACCGGAATTTGGAGTAGACCCAATCAATACAGGAGTACATGTATATCTGGCGCTTCAGGAACTGATTGCAAGAGAAGTTTCAGCAATGGAAGAGGCTGTATTGACAATCGGAAACTTTAAAACAGAAAGTGCGTTTAATGTAATCCCACAGCGTGCAGTTCTTGAAGGTTCTCTTAGAACTTTTAAAGCAGAAATCCGGGAGTACATGATCCGTCGAATTCATGAAGTTACAAAAAGTATAGCAGAAGCATATCGTTCTGATTTTGAGATAGAAGTATTGAATGATGTGCCGGCTGTAAAATGTGATGTTGCATTAAATGATGAAATCATTGGCTATGTAAAAGAGCTTGATCCGGAAATGAAAGCATATCCAACATTCCATGTGATGGGTTCTGAAGATTTTTCCTATTTCAGCGATCAGGTTCCGGCAAGTTATTTCTTTATCGGAGCAGGTGTAGATAACGAAAATGAATGGGTAGGACATCATAACCCACATGCAAAATTCAATGAGACATGTCTGCCGACAGCTTCCGCTATTTATGCAAAAACAGCTATGGATTGGCTTGCAAAACACGCATAAGAAAAGATAGTTTATTGACAAAAAAAGCAATTCAATGATAAACTTTCACAAACAAGTAACGTTAGAGAGGAAAAAGCAGTATGGGGATTGCTATCAAAACTTTGCTGGAACAAGAATTTTTTAAAGACTTTTATGTAATAGCCGGAGAAAAGGGATTACATAGGGAGGTTCAGGGCATTGCAATTCTGGATGCTCCTGATGCCTACCGTTGGACAAAAGGAAAAGAGCTTGTTATTACTTCTGGATATACGATTTTAAAGGAACCGGATTCTATCAAAAAATCATTTGATGAAGGATTGACACAGTTAAGTTCAGGAATGATGATCAAACGAGGAAGGCATTTACCAAAGATTCCACAGGATATCATTGAACTTTTTGACGAACACGAGATTCCTCTGATCAGTATGCCGTTTGAAATTGGATATATGGAAGTCATGCAGCAGATTACTACGATTGTCATGAACAGAACGATCCGTCGCTTCCAGATTCAAAAAAATGGAGCATTCAATTTAGGTTCTGTAACTTACAAGGTTCAGAAAATCAAGAAAATTCTTCAAGCGGTCGAGGCTGAAATGGATTTTCCTGCATTTTTGTATGATGTAGGAGAAAAAGAAGGATATTATAGTTCAGCAAATTTCAAGAGAATTTCTGAAATGTATGGTCTTAAAGAGAGTGATTACTGGGATCCGAAAATGGAACATAACCGATATACACTTTGCGATTATATCCATATGACCCGTATCCGGTTGTGTAACAAAAAAGGAGAAAACGGACCTCGTGTGAGTTGGGTAGTTGTGCCCATCAGTGTAGGCGGAGTGGTACAGGCCTATTTCGTTGTAATGGAATCGAAAGAGTTTTTGGACTATTATGATGAATTTTCAGTTAGAATAGCATACCTTCTTTTACAGGCTGTTTACGAACAGATTGTTATTGCAGAAAGCATTGGAAATATAGGTTTTGAGAACCTTGTACTTTTTGCTATGCATTCAGCAAGTGAGGATGAAGAACGTCTTCTTTATCAGGCGAGCCAACAGGGAATATCTATGCATACGCGATATGAATGCATACTTTTTCAGCAAATGAACGAAGATGTGAGCGCCAGAAATAATCGTGAAAATTATATTACAGTTCTTAAAAACAGTAAACTTTCTAAGAATGCAAAACTTGCATTTCTGAGTGAAAATACAGGTGTGATTCTTGCAGAGATTCAGGAATCGGAAGAAAACAAAAAAGAAGATATCGAGAAGTTGCTTTTGAATTTTGAACAAAAGATTATCGAAAAATGTCCGGATATGAGGCTGGAATTTGCTTTTTCAGGAGAAGAAAAAAAACTGTCTGAGTTAAAACTTTCTGTAGAAAAATGCGAGAAAATAATGAAGATGGGAAGAAAGCTTTATCCAGAAAAAACAATCTGGGATTATGAACTGATCGGACCATTTACATGGCTGCAAATTCCGGAAGACGAATTGGAGCAGATGTTGTTAAAATACCGGAATCTTATGAATGACGAGAAAAACATAGAACTTCTCAGAACTTTAAAAATTTATCTGGAAAATAATATGAATTTCAGTATCACAGCAGAAAAAATGTATGTGCATATTAATACGATTCGAAAAAGGATAGATAAACTGAATACCATGCTTCAGATCGATTGGGATTCATATATGTCAAGACTGAAAACGGAGATTATGTTACAGTTTTTGGGATTATAGATTTGTCGAAAACTTGATATAAAAAATCCAATTATCCGCATAAATACAGCATTTAATGACTATTCATCAACTAAAAAATCAACTATTTTACCACGAATTTACCATTATTGAATGAGCTTTGATATGACCTTATAAATCCAATAAAAGCAGTTAGTCAAATTAAGATTGATTAACTGCTTTATTTCATCATTGTCCTATTCTTCGATTGGTAAATATTTATCTAAATATTTTTCGACAGCTTCCATGTATTTCTTATAAATTTTGCTATCATTTTGAAGCCCATGCCCCGAATGAGAGCATTCAAAGTATTGATAGTCTATATTGTTTTCTTTATATGCTTTCAGTAATCGTTGTGAACCTTTAAATGGCTGTACTTTGTCATATTTTCCATATGCAACCACACTTGGAACTGTATGTTTATCTATCCACATAACAGCAGATATCGGTTTTACTTTTTCAAGATATGAGCCATCTTCCATCATTTCTAGCGTTAGTTTTTCTCCACCCATAACTCCAAATAATATAGATGCTCCCTCTTTAGCTTCTTTTGTATCTTTATCAAACCCGTATATATCCCAATCCTCTGCGTAAAAGCTAGAAGGTCCTACTGCACCGAATAATAGTTTTACAGGAACGGGAGATGTATCGACATCTCTGTAGGCATAAATCATAGCTAGTGCGTGTCCGGCTGAACCGCCACCAATCGCCATTTCATTGATATGATAACCTTTTTTTTCTGCTTCTTCTATGACTTTTGGAATTGCTTCTTTGATTTCTAATGACTGAGTGTAAACATTTGCATTGGGATTTTCTTCATTAAACAAAGTATAGTTTATGCCAACAGCCACATATCCTTTGGAGCAAAGCCATGACAGCATTTGTTTGTCGCCTGCTTTATCACCCGAAGTAAATCCACCAGCATGGAGATATACAGCCAATCCATAGTTGCGTCTTGTATTGTCCTTAGGCAAGTACATATCAAATTTATTAGCCTGCTTATCTCCATAAGATAAATCTGTGTACAGTGTTCCGATTTCATCGGTAAATTCTACTTCATATTCTTTAGACCATGACGGTTTTAATAAAACCTTTGAACTTGCCCCCAATATAAAGCAACCTAAAAACATAAGAATACATAAAAATACAAACATTATTCTTCCACCTTTCTTTTTAGCTCGCTTCATAAAAAATTACCTCCGAATAGCGTACCGCCCATAAGCAGATTGAAAAATGCTCTCACAGCTAATCTGCCTAATAAGAACGCTATGATAGCTATAATAATCAAGATGATTATTTGTGATTTTGTCAAATGCATTTCTGTTGCCTCCTAAAATATATCTTGACGAAATTTTCCTAGTTTTGATAGAATTTAGATGAAACATCTGTATCACGTTTAGGAATGATACAAGTGTATCATATGTTTGTTTTATCTTTCAACATATTTGTAAAAATGAAACAAAGTAAAGGAGAATGTATCATCATGGACAATAGCGAAAAAAATAAATATGTAACAAGAGAAATCACAAATGCCATGCTGGAATTATTAAAAGAAAAAGATATAAACGAAATCTCTATTAGTGAAATTACATCGAAAGCACGGGTTGGAAGAGTTTCTTTTTATCGAAATTACAAGAATAAAGAAGAAATTTTAGAAAGATATGTTTTCTCTATCGTTAAAAAATGGAAGAATGAAAACGAAACAGAAAATACATTACCTAATGATTTATTAAAGAAACTTTTTGAACATATTCTTGAATATAAACAGTTTTATACAATTCTGTATCAAAAAAAATTATTCCACATATTTAGAGATGTCCTCAAAGATACCATTACATCAAAAAAAGAACCTCTTTCCAACATAGAAGCATATGCAACTGCTTTTATTTCTTATGGAATATATGGCTGGATAGAAGAATGGTTGGCTCGTGGTATGAAAGAATCCGCAGAGGAAATCTATACATTACTACAGACACAATCTGGAATATCTAAATAGATTTTCTAGTTACTATCCTTATGTAGCATAAACTCATAGTGCAGAACTCGTGTCGCATTTGTCTGATTTTCTATAAATCAGTTTTTATTCCTTTCTTCCTCTTGATTACCTAGCACAGAAAAGAAAAAGCCCTGTCAAGAGCCTGTTACTTTTTCAGAAGTGGTGCTTGCACTCTTGATCGGGCTTTTTGTTTGCTGTATCTTCCACGCAAGAGGAATAATCAAAGTCCTCTGTTCCATTTCTCTTTTAAATATTCTTCAAAGTCCATTTCATCAAAATCCTGTTCGGGCGAAGTGTCTGGGATATTGTTTCTTCTATCTATATCCGCAAGCTGACGCAATATCCTGTCATCATAAGGATTGTGATATTTATATTCTTTTGGCTGTTCTTGGTATCGGTCTAACCCTCGCATTTCTTTATGTACCCTCATAACACGTTCCAGCTTCTGACGCTGTATCAACTGCTTGATTTCCATGAGTTCTTCCAGTCCCACAGCTTCATTGATAATGTAATTGCTGATATACTGCATGAGTTTTGTTTCCATGTAAAACTTGCACTCCTGCTCTGATTTGAAATATTCATTTTCGGGCAGATAATCTAAGGAAACATTGAAGTCCTGTTCCCGTTTGATAACGTCCATAATATATGGCTCGGTATGGTCGATATATTCCCATTCCCCCGACAGCAACTCATTGGGCGTTGCTCCTAAAACGTCCATTATCTTTTCCAGCGTGTCAAAGGTAGGATAATTCACACCACGCTCAATCTTGGAAAGGCTCTGCATATTGATACCGATAGCGTCCGCAAGCTCCTGCTGTTTCATTCCTCTGTGTTTTCTTATAGTCTGTATGTTCTCACCTAAGAAACTGATTTTCTTTATATAACCTTCCATAACTTAGTATAACCGCTCCTTTCATTGCTTTTTCGCTATTTATAAGCCTATCATACTTAATACCAAATTTCAAATACAGCGGAAAATGCGTTAATATACAAAAAAGGAATATTAGATACTACAAAAAAGAATAAAGCATATCATGGATATGGTATAAAAAGCGTAAAAAGAATCATTGATAAATATAATGGTATGATGGAATATTATATGAAAGATGATGTCTTTACAATAAGATTGTCTTTTTTTACATAGCGAATATCCTTGTGCCTTGGCGCAAATTTAGAAGAAGCAACCTAAAATAAGGCTGCTTCTTTTTATGGTTATAAAAATCTATCTGAGAAACAGTTTCAATAATTTTCTGTTAAATTCTTTGTAAGGCTGGTATCTCATTGGCAGATCAATCCAGGTCTTTTTATTCACGATGCTTTTATAATGCGAAAATGTATCAAATCCGGCTTTTCCATGATAAGCGCCCATTCCGCTTTCTCCAAATCCGCCAAAGCCCATCTGGTTTGTTGCCAGGTGAATTACTACATCGTTGATACAACCACCGCCAAACTGACATTCAGTGGTAACTTTTTTCGCAATTTTTTTGTCAGAAGTAAAGAGATACAGAGCAAGCGGATGTTCCATATGATTGATGTTAGAAATTGCATTTTCTAGAGAATCATAAGTGATGATCGGAAGCACTGGTCCAAAGATTTCTTCCTGCATGACAGCGTCATCGAAAGTAACATGATCCATAATCGTTGGTTCAATTTTTAATACAGCTTCGTCTGTTTTCCCGCCATGAATAATTTTATCTGGATCAATCAGCCCACAGATTCTGTCAAAATGTTTCTGATTGATGATTTTTCCGTAATCTTCGTTTGTGAGAGGTGTAGCACCATATTGGAAAAGGATCTGCTTTTTCAGTTCTTCTATTAATTCCTCTTTGATTGCAGCGTCACAATAAATATAATCAGGTGCAACACAAGTCTGTCCGCAATTCAGATATTTTCCAAAAACAATTCTCTTGGCCGCCAGTTTGATATTTGCAGTTTTCTCTACAATGCAGGGGCTTTTTCCGCCAAGTTCCAGCGTAACAGGTGTCAAATGTGCGGAAGCCTTTTCCATGACATGCATGCCAACATTTTTACTTCCGGTAAAGAAAATATAATCAAATTTTTGTTGTAATAAATAATTATTTTCTTCCCTTCCGCCAAGAATGACAGAAACATATTCTTCTGGAAAACATTCTTTGATAATTTCTTTGATCACATTGCCTGTGGCAGGTGAGTAGGCGCTTGGTTTCAGGATCACTGTATTTCCGGCGGCCAGCGCGTCAATCAAAGGGTCCATGGTCAGAAGAAAAGGATAATTCCAGGGACTGATAACTAACACAACTCCATAAGGAGAAGGTTTCTGAAAACTCTTTGCGTGAAATTGTGACAAAGGAGTGCGGACAGATTTATCCTTCGCGAAAGATTTTGCGTGTCCTATCATATAAGATAATTCATCAAGAACTAATCCCACTTCACACATATAACTTTCAAAAGAACTTTTTCCAAGATCAGATTCCAATGCTTTACAAATTTTGTCTTCATATTTTAAAATTGTAATCTTCAACTTTTGCAGAGCATGGACTCTGTAATTCATATTTAGAGAAATATTGGAATAAAAGAAATTACGATGTTTATCTACAATGATTTTCATTTCCTGTTCGTTCATAGAATTTCCTTTCTACTATTAAAAAAGATATTGGTATCATATAAGTAAGTGTACAAGAAAAAAAGTAACAGGGCAAGAAGATTGCATTAGAAATAAGAATAGAGTAAAATAAGATGAGTATAAAAACCATAAGATATAAAAGGAGGAATTTCTTATGCGTATTATAAATGTGGAAGAAATAACAAAAAACATCAAAGAAATGTGTATAGAAGCAAACCATTTTTTGTCTAAAGATATGGATATTGCATTGAAAAATGCTGCTCATACAGAAAAATCGCCTTTAGGAAAACAGATTCTGAATCAGCTTCAGGAAAATCTTCAGATTGCAGGAAATGATATGATCCCAATCTGTCAGGATACGGGAATGGCAGTGGTTTTCCTTGAAATAGGACAGGACGTCCATTTTGAAGGCGGATTATTGGAAGATGCGGTAAATGAAGGAATCAGACAGGGATACACAGAAGGTTTTTTAAGAAAATCTGTGGTAAATGATCCTATCATTCGTGAAAATACGAAAGACAATACGCCTGGAATTATTCATTATAAAATAGTAGAAGGTGACCAGGTAAAGATAAAAGTTGCTCCGAAAGGATTTGGCAGTGAAAATATGAGCCGCATCTTTATGCTGAAACCTGCCGATGGAATTGAAGGAGTGAAAGAAGCAGTGCTTACAGCAGTAAGAGATGCTGGTCCAAATGCCTGCCCACCGATGGTAGTAGGTGTTGGAATCGGCGGAACATTTGAAAAATGTGCAATTCTGGCAAAAGAAGCTTTGACCCGTGAAGTAGGAAGTCACTCAGAAATTCCATATGTGGCAGAACTTGAAACGGAACTTCTGGAAAAAATTAACAAATCAGGCATCGGACCAGGAGGTTTGGGTGGAACGACAACAGCGCTTGCTGTAAATGTAAATACATATCCAACTCATATTGCGGGACTTCCGGTTGGTGTAAACATTTGTTGCCATGTGAACAGACATGTGATCAGAACAATTTAAGGCCGAAACAAAATCAATGAAAAATGCAGAAAGAAGGAGAACTATGGAAAAACATATTACAGCACCTATTACAAAAGAAACAGCGAAAACATTGAAATCAGGTGATTATGTTTATATTACCGGAGTGATTTATACAGCAAGAGACGCTGCACATAAGCGCATGAGTGAGGCACTTGCAGAGGGGAAAGAACTTCCATTAGATATAAAAAATCAAGTAATTTATTATATGGGGCCATCTCCGGCAAGAGAGGGAAGACCAATCGGATCGGCAGGGCCAACGACAGCCAGCCGTATGGATAAATATGCACCGATACTGTTAGATTTAGGGCTGGGAGCTATGATTGGAAAAGGAAAGAGAACACAGGCAGTTAAAGATGCAATCGTTAGGAATGATGCAGTTTATCTTGCTGCGGTAGGCGGAGCTGGAGCATTATTATCCAAATGTATCAAAAAAGCAGATGTGATAGCTTATGATGACTTAGGAACAGAAGCAATTCGAAGGCTGGAAGTGGAAAATCTGCCTGTAATCGTTGTTATAGATTGTGAGGGAAACAATTTATATGAAACAGCGATTCGAGAATATGCAGAGGTATAGGTATGAAACGAATCATTTTGATGATGCTGAGAAACATTTTATTTCTTCCGGTATATTGGATAAAATTGTGTTATTATGCATCTCACGTTAATAAATATACAGATGAATACATAAATAAATTTTTAAAAAATATTGTAATGCATGCAAATAAAGGTGGAAATGTAGAAATCGTTTCTTCAGGAAAAGAGTATATTCCAGAAGAAAACGGATTTATCTTATATCCAAATCACCAGGGGATGTATGATATGCTGGCAATTTTGTATGCTTGTGATAAACCAGTATCCGTAGTAGCAAAAATTGAAGTATCCAAAGTACAGGGACTGAAACAAGTGATAGCATGCCTGAAAGGACATTATATGGACAGAAATGATGTCCGTCAGTCTATGAAAGTGATCATGGATGTTACAAAGGAAGTAAAAGAAGGAAGAAATTATGTTATTTTTGCAGAAGGAACCAGATCTAAAAAGGAAAATCAACTTTTGGATTTTAAAGGTGGTTCGTTTAAAGCAGCAACAAAGGCAAAATGTCCAATCATTCCGGTTGCAATGATTGATTCCTTTAAGCCATTTGACACTGGAAATGTAGATCAGGTAAAAGTTCAGGTTCATTTTCTTGAACCAATATTATACGAAGAATATAAAGATATGAATACGAATGAAATTGCAAAAGAAGTAAAACAGCGTATTGAAAAAGCAATAGAAATGCATGAGGAAAGATAATTTAATGATGTTGAGACGGTCATTTTTTCTTTTTTATGCTCAAAATAAGATTGTTAAAATATGTGCAAAGTGCACAAACGTAGAGATGATCCATAATATAGGTAGAAATCCCTTTGAAATGGGAAATTGATGAAAGAAATAAGGTATTAATTGACAAAAAAGATAGAGTTGTTCCTATTTTCTTGAAGTTTTTTGAAAAATCAGTTATTATAGAAAAGTAATAAATATCTATGAAACTTAATAGAAAGAGGAGGGATTTGTTTTATGGATTTTAATCAGCTCGTATTAACAGTTAACGGTTTCCTTGCCGACAAACTTCTTGTCTTCGCACTTGTAGGTGTAGGTCTTTGGTTTTCAATTAACCTTGGATTTATTCAGGTACGTGGATTTGGTGAAGCATGGAAAAAAACATTCGGTGGAATGTTTAAGAAATCAGACAAGGCCGGAGCAGACGGTATGTCTTCATTTCAGGCTCTTGCAACAGCTATCGCAGCTCAGGTAGGTACAGGTAACCTTGCCGGTGCAGCAACAGCTATCGCAGTAGGTGGACCTGGTGCTATTTTCTGGATGTGGGTAAGTGCCTTCTTAGGTATGTCTACAATCTACGCCGAAGCACTTATGGCTCAGAAATACAAACAGGTTGGTGATGATGGAACAGTAACAGGTGGACCTGCTTACTACATTAGAGCAGCTTTCCCTAATGGATTTGGTAAAGTACTTGCAGTAATCTTCTCAGTATTGATTACACTTGCTCTTGGATTTATGGGTAACGCAGTACAGGCTAACTCAATCGGTGATGCGTTCAAGACAGCATTCGGAATCAATCCAATGATCGTTGGTGTAATTGTTGCAGTTATCGCATTATTCGTATTTATGGGTGGTATTGGACGTATTGCATCTCTTACAGAGAAAATCGTTCCAATCATGGCAGCATTTTATATTATTGGTGCTTTAATCGTAATTATTGCAAATGGTAAATTTATTATCCCTGCAGTTCAGAGTATCTTCGTAGGAGCATTTGCACCACAGGCAGTATTCGGTGGAGCATTTGGTTACGTTATCTCTAAAGCATTATCAAAAGGTGTTGCTCGTGGACTTTTCTCTAACGAAGCTGGTATGGGTTCTACACCTCACGCACATGCAGTTGCAAAGGTTGATCATCCTGCAGAACAGGGTTATGTAGCTATGATGGGTGTATTTATTGATACATTCGTTATCCTTACATTAACAGCACTTGTTATCTTAACAAGCCACTTGGCAGCAGGCGGCGCAACAGGCGGCGGACTTCTTGCAGTATACGATGGAGCTGGAAATATTATTTCTGGTTTCACAGGAACAGCACTTACACAGGCTGGTTTCTCACTGGTATTCGGTAAATTTGGTGAAATCTTTATCGCTATCTGTATGTTCTTCTTTGCATTCTCAACAATTATTGGATGGTACTTCTTCGGTGAAGCTAACATCAAATACTTGTTTGGTTCAAAAGCAGTTAAAGTTTACGCTGTAATCGTTGCATTATGTATCATTGGTGGATCTGCACAGAAAGTTGACTTAATCTGGAATATGTCAGACTGCTTTAACAGTGCAATGGTAATCCCTAACGTTATCGCTCTTGTAGCGTTAACAAAGGTTGTTAAAGATGTACATAAAGATTATGTAGAAAATTTCAAACCAAATCACAAAGAAAAATAATTAGTTAGATAGTATTATTACAAATTACAAATTGAATATGGAAAAATAAACAGGACGGCTTAGAGCATTTGCAATAAGCCGTCCTGTTTTGTTTACGCGAAGGCACAAGGCGAGCGGAAATGCTTGCACTTCCATTCGCCGCCGCACGCGAACGAGTAAAGCTCGCAAAGTGTGTTTTATCTCGTCAACAGGAGTATTGGGTGTCTTTATGGAATGATGGTATTGATGCATTGAATTTTACATTTTATGAAGATTATGTATAATGAACCCATTTATAGAACAAGTAAGGAAAGCGATTGAAGCTTATGGAGTAAAAGGGGGGTATGGATGACAAAATTAGAACTTGGTTAAATAGAAAATAGCAAAGTCTTATCAACTAAATATTGGAAATATAGATAAGATAAAAACTAGATGTTGAGATAGGAAAAAAATGTTAAGAAATCGTATAAAAATCGTTGACATAATAGCTCATAATATGTATAATAATTAATGCGCTACAAAAAACGCGAAAATTTAAGAAAGAATGAAAGTTCTGTCTTTGGAGAAATACTCAAGAGGCCGAAGAGGCGCCCCTGCTAAGGGTGTAGGTCGGGTGACCGGCGCGAGGGTTCAAATCCCTCTTTCTCCGTTACTTGTTTGAAAAAAGTTATTGACAAACAAGAAAAAATGTGTTAAAGTAATAAAGCTGTCGATGAGGCAGAAAAAACACAAAAATAAAATTTAAAAAAGTTGTTGACAAAGTGATGAGATTGTGATAATATAAATGAGCTGTCACGGAAACAGCAACACAGAGGACCTTGATAATTGAACAATAGACAACAACCCTGAAAATTCTTTAAGAGATTTTTCAAGAACAAGCGAAGAACTGCATG
>Ga0129317_1000329_pt1 | contig 53692 bp, 52 predicted proteins | sample Cm1ome_FD_94430 | JGI IMG/M metagenome (GOLD analysis project Ga0129317, IMG submission 94430) | Eastern black-and-white colobus group fecal microbial communities from Wisconsin, USA - Cm1105 metagenome | ecosystem: Host-associated > Mammals > Digestive system > Large intestine > Fecal | place... | reverse complement strand
CAAAAGTTTGTAGATTCCGTTGTCGATCTTATCAATTCTCGTCCCAGAAAATGCCTCGGCTGGCGCTCACCTGCCGAAGTGTTCCATAATTTAGGTGTTGCACTTGCTTGACTTTCTGCCGGGGCGGTCTGCGCCCAGGGGCTGGCGATAGAGATACCAGCCGATGTGGCGGCGGCTCCCCTCCCCCTTCCGGGACAGATCCAACGCCTTGCCCGCGGCCTGACTCTCCTCCATTCTGTACCGCCTGGCCAGCCGGCACACCTGCTGGCGGTAGCGGCGGCGGGTGTCCTCATCCATGTGGGGATAGTCCCCCGAGGGGTCCTGGCGCAGCACCCGCTCCACCCGGCTGGCCCCCTCCAGCACCGGCCCCCAATTGGACGCGGTCAGCCCACGCAGGGCTGAAAACATGGTTTCCAGCTCCCCGGGGTCCCGCTTCCCCGCCTTCCACTCCTCCAGACCGTCACACAGCCGGGCCAGCCGGCACACCAGCGCCCCGGCCAGGGCGGGCATGAGCAGGGAGAGCTCCCGTTCCGTCAGGGGCCGCACGCTTTGGAATGCCTCCAAATACCGGGACAGACGCCCGCTGTCCAGGTCGGGCACCGCCCACAGCCCCTTCCGGGCGCACTCCATCAGCAGGGCCTCTCCGCCCTCCGTTCCCCGAAGGGCCTTCCCCCGGCCAAAGGCCAGCAGGGCCTCCTGCCCCGCCCGGACGGCCAGATACCGGTTATCCAGCAGCCACTCCACGGCCGGGGGCAGCGCCGTCTCCCCCTCGCTCCACTGGGACAGCGCCCGGCAGGCCGACTCCACGGTGCTCAGCCCCCTCCGGATCTCCCGGCCCAGGCGCCGGACCGGAACAGTTCCCTCCGGCCTCAGCTCCCGGGCCTCGTTGGCCGCATATTTCATCAGATGGGCGTCATCCATCGGAACGTTTGGGGTGTTGGACATGGTGACCTCCTGTGGCGTTGTTTTCCTTCGGGAGGCATATGGGCCGCCCGTTTCCCTCCAGTTTTCCCCCGGATATGGCGGAATATACCAAAGGACGGCGGATCAGGCGTGAAGGAATTTGGCTTGACAACAAAAGGGAAGTATGCTACAATTCCGTTTGTAAAGTTAATAGCCTTTACATTTTTGCTTTAGGGGGTGGGAACAAGTGAAAAATCAGGCTTACCGCATGGCGATGCTGTTTGATTTTTACGGCGACGTGCTCACCGAGCGGCAAAAGGAGTTCTACGACCTCTATTACAACGAGGATCTCTCCCTGGGGGAGATCGCGGAAAATTACAGCATCACCCGCCAGGGCGTCCGGGACGTGATTGTCCGGGCGGAGGCCATCCTCACCGATTTGGAGGATAAAACCGGCCTGATCAAGCGCTTCCACACCATGAAGCAGCAGCTGGAGCAGGTCCGCCAGGACGCCCGGCGCATGGTGGAGCTGTCCTCCCTCCGTGAGGATGAGGAGCTGGAAATTCTGTCCCGCCGGGTGCTGGACACCGCAGATGCTCTGCTGAAGGAGTAATTCCATGGCATTTGAAGGACTTTCCGAAAAGCTGTCCGCGGCATTCAAGAAGCTGCGGGGCAAGGGACGGCTGTCTGAGGCCGACGTGAAGGAGGCCATGCGGGAAATCCGCCTGGCACTGCTTGAGGCCGACGTCAGTTATAAAGTGGTCAAGCAGTTCGTGGCCCAGGTCACGGAGAAGGCGGTGGGGGCTGATGTGCTGGAAGCCCTCTCCCCCGCCCAGCAGATCATCAAAATCGTCAATCAGGAGCTCACCGAACTGATGGGCGGCGCCAGCGCCAAGCTGACCATCGCCTCCAAGCCGCCCACGGTTGTTATGATGGTGGGCCTCCAGGGCGCCGGCAAAACCACCAACGGCGCAAAGCTGGCCGGCCTGATGAAAAACAAAAACGGCAAGCGACCCCTGCTGGCCGCCTGCGATGTCTACCGCCCCGCCGCCATCAGGCAGTTGGAGGTGGTGGGTGAGCAGCTGGGGGTTCCCGTCTTTCAGATGGGCCAGGTCAACCCCGTGGACATCGCCAGGGCGGCCGTGGAGCACGCCGTCAAGCACGGCAACGACATGGTGTTTCTGGACACCGCCGGCCGCCTCCATGTGGATGAGGAGCTGATGGACGAGCTGCGCAACATCAAGGCCGCCGTCACGCCCACTGAGATTCTCCTGGTGGTGGACGCCATGATCGGCCAGGACGCGGTAAATGCCGCCAAGGCCTTTGACGATGCCCTGGACATTGACGGCGTGGTCCTCACCAAGCTGGACGGCGACGCCCGGGGCGGAGCGGCCCTGTCCATCAAGGCGGTCACCGGCAAGCCCATCAAATTCGCGGGCACGGGGGAAAAGCTGGATCAGATCGAGGTGTTCCACCCCGACCGCATGGCCAGCCGCATCCTGGGCATGGGCGATATGCTCTCCCTCATTGAGAAGGCGGAGCAGTCCTTCGACCAGAAGAAGGCCATGGAGCTGCAGGAGAAGCTGCGGAAAAACAAATTCACCCTTACCGATTTTTACGAACAGATGACCCAGCTGAAAAACATGGGCTCTCTCACCGAAATTGCCGGGATGATCCCCGGGGTCAAGGCCTCCGATTTGGAGGGGGCCACCATGGATGAGAAGCTGCTCCAGCGGATGGAGGCCATCATCCTGTCCATGACTCCCTTCGAGCGGGAAAACCCCAATGTGCTCAACTCCAGCCGGAAAAAGCGCATCGCCGCCGGCTCCGGCACCCAGGTGGTGGATATCAACCGCCTGCTGAAGCAGTTTGATATGCTTCAGGCCATGACCCGCCAGTTCTCCGGCGGAAAAATGCCCCGGAATCTGCGGAAGATGATGGGGAAAAAGGGCGGCAAGGGCATGATGCCCGGCATGGGGGGCGGTTTTCCCGGAATGCCCTTCTGATCCCCCGTTTCTCGTTGGCAAAGCGTCGTGCACGCTTTCCATATAAATTGATTCATACATTTGGAGGTGAATATAAATGGTCAAAATCAGACTGCGTCGTATGGGCGCCAAGAAGGCTCCCTTCTACCGCATCGTGGTGGCTGACTCCCGTTATCCCCGCGACGGCCGTTTCATCGAGGAGATCGGCACTTACAACCCCGTCGTCAATCCCGCCGACCTGAAGGTGGACGTGGACCGCGCCCAGGCTTGGATCAAGACCGGCGCTCAGCCCACCGAAACCGTCCGTGACCTGCTGAAAAAAGCCGGCGCGCTGTAAGGCTGGAGGTTTTACACGCAATGAAAGAGCTTCTGACCTACGTAGCCCAAAATCTTGTGGAGCACCCGGAGCAGGTCTCCGTCAACGAGGTGGAGGGCGACGGCGAAACCGTACTGGAGCTTCGGGTGGCCCCCGAGGACATGGGTAAGGTGATCGGCCGTCAGGGCCGCATTGCCAAAGAGATCCGTGTCCTTGTCCGCTCCGTGGCTCAGCGGTCGGGCAAACGCGTCTCTGTGGAGATCGTAGACTGAAACAAAGGCGCAGGAGATTCCTGCGCCTTTGTTTTTACCGGAGGGCCGGACGAGGCTGTTTCAAATTTACCATCTGAAAATTATGACAATCACGGAGGGCAAAACCATGCCGGAACAATATCTGGAAGTGGGTAAAATTACCAACACCCACGGGATCATGGGTGAGGTCCGGGTCCAGCCCTGGGCCGACTCCCCCGACTTTTTATGCCGCTTTGACACCCTCTATGTGGACGAGGCCCACTGGCCCATCAAGGTGGAGCGGGCCCGGGTCCACAAGAACATGGTCATCCTTAAATTGGAGGGGGTCACCGACGTCCCCAGCGCCCTGGCCATGCGCAACGCGGTGCTGTATATCGACCGGGCGGACGCGGACCTTCCCGAGGGCAGCTTTTTCCTGGCCGACATCATGGGCCTGGAGGTGCGGGACGCCCAGTCCGGATCGGTCCTGGGCAAGGTGGCCGATATTCTGGACCTCCCCGCCGGAAATGTGTACGTGGTCCGGGGCGGGGCCCGGGAAATTATGATTCCCGCCGTCCCCCAGTTTATCGCTGAAACCAACGTGGCGGAGGGGTACCTGCGGGTCAATATGATGGAGGGGCTGTGACCCCGCCTCTCTCCCATGCCGTTAGGAGGTTATTATGAAGCAAGAATGGAAGGGCTGGCTCTCCCTCGGCCTGACCCTGTTCGGCCTCTACCTGGCCGTTCACTACTGGTCCCCCCTCTCTCACCTGCTCCTGCTGGCGCTGAGCGCCGCCTTCCCTCTGTTTCTGGGCTGCGTCATCGCCTATGCGGTCAATATTTTGATGAGCATCTATGAGCGCTTCTGCTTTGCCGGCCGGCACGGGGCGGCCGCCAAAATCCGCCGCCCCGTCTGCCTGCTGCTGGCCTATGCCAGCTTGATTACCCTGGTCTTCCTGATCGTGCGGATGATCCTGCCTGAGCTGATGCAGTGCGTCGGCCTGCTGATTCAGGAGACCGTCCCCCTGCTGGAGGAGCTGGGGCGCATCCTGGACAGAAATCTGGACTTTTCCCAGCTTCTGACCTCCTACGGAGTGGCGCTGGCCGACGGCTCGGTCAACTGGCAGGAGGCCCTGTCCGCCGCGGCGAAATGGCTGAGCCATGGGCTGGGCGGCGTCATGGGCTCTATGATCTCCCTGTTCTCCTCCCTCTTCTCCGCCGCCTTTACCCTGATTATCAGCGTCATCTTCTCCATCTACCTGCTGCTGGGGAAGGAGCGCCTCCGCCGGCAGTGCGCCCTGGTGCTGAGCACCTATCTGCCCTCCCGCTGGTATGCCCGTCTGGTATACTTTCTGGAAACCCTCAACGGATGCTTTCACCGCTTTATTGTGGGCCAGTGCACCGAGGCCGTCATCCTCGGCCTGCTGTGCATCGGCGGAATGCTGCTGTTCCAGTTCCCCTACGCCACCATGATCGGCACTCTCATCGGCTTTACCGCATTGATTCCCGTGGCGGGCGCCTATATCGGGGCCGGAGTGGGCGCCTTTATGATCTTTACCGTCTCCCCGGTAAAGGCCCTGCTCTTTCTGGTTTTCATCATGGTCCTCCAGCAGCTGGAGGGCAACCTGATCTATCCCAAGGTTGTGGGCTCCTCCATCGGCCTGCCCGGGATTTGGGTGCTGGCCGCCGTGACGGTGGGCGGTGGAATTCTGGGCATTTTCGGAATGCTGCTGGCCGTCCCTCTGGCCGCCGCCTGCTATCAGATGGTGCGGGACGATGTGGCCCGGCGCAGCGCCCCGGCCCAGCCCCAGGCGGAAGAACCGCCCGATCTCCACGAGCTGTAAGCAGATTTTAAAACATCCCCGGGGGGCGTCCACAGACGCCCCCCGGGGATGTTTCCATCCAACCTGCCGGACTAGCCAAGAAAGAACAGCATGATACTCCGCACCCACCCCGGAGTACCGGTCTGGATCAGGGCCTGGGCCACCATCTCCCTCGGGGTATCCAGCCCCATAACAAGGGGGCCCCCAGCCTCCTCTCCGATGGCCAGCAATCCCCCCGAGGCCGCTCCGCCCATGGCCACACTTGCTCCGGCCGCGGCTCCGCCAAGGGCGTACACCCCTACGGCGCTGCCCCCCACGGCAAAATAGCCCAGGGCACATCCCCCCAGCGCCAGCAGACCCGCGGAAATTCCCCCTGCCGCCGCCAGTCCCAGGGCCAGCGCCCCGGCGGAAACCAGTCCCAGGGAGAAGCAGCCTATGGACAGGAGGCCCACCGACACATTTCCGATGGCGATGATTCCTTTCGCCACGCACAGGCCCCGCTGGGACAGCTTGATATGGACCAGGGGCAGCCCGAAAACTGTACGCCTGCTTTTATACTCATAGCTCCAGCCGGTATAGTGGTAGTGGTTCTCCACCACCACCGTCCTGTCCTCACCGGACCTCCTCTCCTCCTCTTTTCCGATGATGAGCCAGTCCAGGGTGACGCCGAAATGGCGGGACAGGGCCACCAGATTGTCCATATCCGGCCGGGAGGCCCCCGCCTCCCACTTCTGTACCGCCTGACGGGTCACCCCCAACAGACCGGCCAGCTCCTCCTGGGACAGGCCGGCGTTTTTTCTCAGCTCATAAAGACGCTGTGGAAAACTCATGCTCTCTTCGCTCCTTTGATTTCCGCTAAACCGGGTCATGCCTCCGGTCCGCGGCTTCAGGGTAGCAAATACCGCCCCCATGCGCAACCAAAAGGACTGTTCAATATGACAACCAGCAGTTGCCTCAGTCCTTTTTCCCAAAAATTCGGCCGGTTATCCCTTTATCAAAACCCGGAGGCTGCTCCACTGGGAGAGAATCAGTCCTCCCAGCGTCAGCACCGCGCCCATCAGGGAGGCCGGGGTAAGCTCCTCGCCAAGCACCAGCGCGGAGCAGATCAGGGTAATCACCGGGGCAAGATAGATGTACACGCTGGTTTTCACCGCCCCCAGGACATTCACCGCAAAGCCCCAGGTGACGAAGCACAGCGCACAGGCCCCCAGTCCCAGATACAGGAACATCCCCGTACAGACCGGGTCCTGAAACCGCTCCAGTCCCCAGTGGAAGTCCATCATCATCGCGGCGGGAATCATAAACACCAGACCGTACAGAAAGGTGCGGCGGGTGGTCTGAAGGACGGAATACCCAAAGGAGCCGATGCGCTTTACCAGCAGCGAGTACACGCCCCACACCGCCGCCGCGCCCAGGGCCAGCAGGTCCCCCCGCCAGTTCAGAGAGACCTGGTCCAGGCCGCTGAAGCTGATGAGGCAGATTCCCGACATGGCGGTGACAAAGCCCAGGAAAAATTTCAAATCGGGCCGCCCCTCCTCCCCGCCCGCCCACCAGACAATCAGGGCAGTAAAGAGAGGGGCCGCCGTCACAATCACCCCTACATTGGCCGCGGTGGTATAGGTCAGGGCGATATTTTCCATCAAATAGTACAGACAGGCCCCCGTCAGTCCGGCGGCGGCAAAGGTCAGCTCCTGACGCCAGTCCCTCACCCGCAGCAGGCGCGGACAGGCCAGGAACAGAACCAGCACCCCCAGCGCAAATCGAAAAATCAAAATCTCCACCGGGGTAAAGGTCCGCAGCAAAATTTTTGTGGCAATGAAGGTGGTCCCCCAGTTCAAAACAGTGAACAGCGCCGCCAAATGGCCCAGTGTTTGTCTCTCCATCGTATCTTCCTCTTTGTTATTCGTGTTTTTCAGCCGGCGGAACCGGTCTTCCCCTCACCAAAGGGGCAGAAAGGCGGGACCCATGGTCCCGCCCCGGCATCAGCAAATTCCCTTCGTCTCCTCCCGGTCCTTCCCTCCATGCTCCACAGTCCGGCAGATATACTCCTTGACCTCCTGGGGGGACATGTCCAGCGCCGCGGCCAGCTCCCCGTGGAGCATCTCCTCTGCCCGCTTCATACTGCGCTCGTCCACCTGGCCCAACCGCCGTCCCTTGCCGGCGGCGCTGCGCCCCTTGGCATAAATAGCCCGGATCAGGCGGACCAGCCCTTCACAGTCGTAGTTCTTTAAATAGGTCTGATAATGCTCGTTCAGCAGGCGGGGATTGCTGTTTTCATATACTTCCTCCGGGATCTCCGGGATGCGGGCAATGAGATCGTCGGCCTCCTCCTTTGTAATGACCGGCCGGGTATATACATCTGTGTCCACGGGAATAAAAATCCGTCCCTCCCGGTACAGCGGAGACAAGGTATAGTAGTCCATCCCTCTCTCCACTCCCCGCATCTCCAGCGGACCCACATTCTCTACCCGGCAGACACCCTCCGCGCCATAGACAATCCGTTCTCCAATCCCATACATTCTATCCATACCTCCCGGTTTTCACCTGTCTCAAAATCCTCTTTCCACGTCACTTCCACACAATGGGCGCCGCGCAAAGGCGGACACATTGCAGCAGCGGCTGAATTTCATCCAAATCCGCCCATTGGGCCTTTCATGGAATTTCCCTTCAGGCGCTGCGTGAATACTATTATAGCACATTTTCAGCAAAAAGGTAAGGATCATTTTTCCCCCGTCCCCGGCAGACTTCCCCATTGATAGACCCTGTCTCAATTGAAACAATGGCGGCCGTGCCGCAAAGGAGTTATTCCACTTGACTCAAGGCCCTCTCTTTGGCCGTTCCCCTGTTGAACTCCGCCACGTATTCCCCCCCTTTGGAGTGCTTTAAATAGACAAAGTTAAATTCATGGAGGGAGGGCGGCTCATGGATGGCAAAAAACGAAAAGCCCGCATCCCCTTCCGCCACAGCCCGGTATGCAAAGGTGACCCCCGCACCCCCCAGAATCAGGCGTTTAATCAGGGTAAAGCTGCTGATGCTCACCACCCGGGCGAAGGCCTCCAGGGTATAGCCCCGGTCGGCCAGCTCCGCCTCAAAAATATTGCGGGTTCCGGACCCCGGCTCGCGCACCAGCAGCGTCTGGGCAAACAGCTCCTCCAGGGTGACAACTCTCCCGGCAAAGGGGTGGCCGGCGGAACAGATCCCCCCAAACTCCTCCCGGCGGAACAGCTGGCAGTCATACCGCTTCCGGTCAAAAAAGCCCTCAACCAGGGCAAAATCCAGTTGGTTTTCATTGAGCAGTTCCAGCAGGCATCTGGTATTATCCACCGTCAGGGAAAGCCCATGCCCCGGATCCGCCAGATATTCCTCCACCAAAGGAGCGATCACATAGTCCCCGATGGTCTTTGTGGCCCCCACACGCAGGCTGGTCTTCTCCACGCCCCCCAGCGCGGCGGTCAGTTCCTCATACTGGCACCGCATGGAGACGGCGTACTCCTCCAGCAGGGAACAGGCAGCCGTCCTGGCCAGCCTCCTCCCGTCGTACTGAAACAGCTTTACCCCAAAGCTCTGCTCCAACGACTGAATCTGCCGGGTCACCGCGGGCTGGGTCAGGTGGAGCAGCTCCGCCGTCCGGCGGTAGTTCATGGTTTGGCACAGCGTCAAAAAGGTGTGCAGCCGGTGATCCATCATCCGTCCTCCAATGATTTTTATTTATCGTATCATGCACATCAATAATTATACTTTATCATACTCTGATGCTATAATCAAGAAAAACGAAGAAGGAGACGATTTTGTGGAACAAGTTCCCACCTCATTTGAGGCGGCCAGCCAGACGGACCTGCCGGCGGGTGTTTTACCCGGCCTGCTGATCTCTCTGCTGATCGCCGCCGTTGCACGCTGGATAGAAGGGCTGCTCCCCATCCCCCTGATCGGCGCATCAGTGATCGCCCTGTTTATCGGGATGATGATTAACTATTACTACAAGCCCAACCGATATACCGCCTCGGGCATCAAGTTTACCTCTAAAAAGGTACTCAAACTGGCCATTATCCTGCTGGGCGCCAGTCTGAACATCACCACCATCCTCAATGTGGGACGGTTGTCCCTGACTGTGATGATCTTCACGCTGCTGACCTGCTTCGGCGGAGGCTATTTCATCGGCCGGGCTTTGGGCTTAAATTGGAAGATGTCCAACCTGATCTCCGCCGGCACCGGCATCTGCGGCGGCTCCGCCATCGCCGCCATCGCCCCTGTCATTGACGCGGAGGACTCGGATATCGCCTATGCCATGTCTGCCACCTTTCTGTTTGACATGGCCATGATTGTCCTGTTCCCCATTCTGGGGCACGCCATGGGCCTGTCCGACATGTCTTACGGCCTGTGGGCCGGCACCGCGGTTAACGACACCTCCAGCGTTGTGGCCGCCGGCTACGCCTTCAGTGAGGGGGCGGGCGACTTTGCCACCATGGTCAAGCTTACCCGTACCCTGGCCATCATTCCCACCGTGGTCATTTTCGCCATGGTCAACTTCAATCTCAAACGCAAAGCGGCCAACGGACAGGAGGATGAATCCCTGCGGCTGAATGTCAGATCCGTCATCCCCTGGTTCATTCTGGGCTTTCTCGCCCTGGCCCTGCTGAACAGCGCCGGATTGGTTCCGGCCGCGGTCTCCGCTTCCTTTAAGCATCTGAGCAAATTCCTCATGGTGGCTGCTCTGGCCGCCATTGGCCTGAATACCAATTTCTCCGACATGAAAAAATCCGGAGCCTCCCCCATGGTCCACGGATTTATTATTTCCCTGCTGGTGGTGCTCGTCGCCCTGGCGGTGGAGTATGCCATGGGAATTGTATAAACAGGGCTCTTTCCCCCCCAGCGTCAAGCCGGTAAAGCAATATGCTTTACCGGCTTTTTTTATTTTCCTTACATTTGCCCTATGAAAGAAGAACGTTCTCCCTGCTCTTATTTTTCCTCAATCTCCCCGCCCTCCGTCCAAAACACGCCCTCCCCCCAGGATCCCGCCGCTCTTCTTCATAACACAGGGCAGAAGACCATTTTTCTTTCTCCCCCATGGCTTTTGAAGTCTTATCATTCTTCCGGCCTCCCCCAGGCGCACCCCCGCGTGTTTTCCGGGACCTATAGTTCCCAGCATTTACCTGCCCTTTATCGCTGATTGATCTGCTAAGATAAAACCAGCAATTTAACTAGATTTTTCTCCCCCGCGCCATGGATAAACTGCACAAAAAAACAAAGAGGGCAAATTGTTGCCCTCCCGAAAATGCTGTATTATCCGGAAAAACGCCCGTCAAAGAGGGCAAACCTTTGCCTAATCCGAGGAAAATTTACGGCAAATTCCATGCTATACTTACCCCATCAAAAGGACCTCATCAAATCACCCATTTAACATGGCGTCCCGCCTTCCATGCCGACCAGAGCCAACAGGATAATACCCGTCTGAATCTTCCGGATTTGACAGAAAGAGGTTCCCCGATTATGGCTACGCTAAAAGATATTGCCCAAGAAACCGGGCTGTCTATCTCCACTGTATCCCGCATCATCAATGACCCCACCTCCACCCGGGCCAGTGAGGAGAGCAAGCAGAAAATTTGGAACTGTGTCCGTGCGCTGGGCTATGTCCCGAACCGCTCGGCCAGACAGCTCAAACTGGGCAATCCCGAGGAGGCGCCTGCCCTCTCCGCGAGCAGGACCCTGGCCTGTCTGACCACCCGCCCCTTTGCCTCCACGGATCCCTTTTTTATTGAAATTTCCCAGGCCATCTCCAGCACCGTTCTCCAGCGGGGCTATACCTTGAAACAGCTCATTTCAGTCTATAACATGGACTACCCCTCCATTTTGAAATCCCTCATCGACGACCACATCGCCGGCATTATCGTGCTGGGGAAGGCCCGGCGGGATTTACTGGACTACCTCCATCAGCATTTCCACATCACAATTTACTGCAGCCTGAATCCCAAGAGCTCCTTCCATTGCAGCCAGGTGGCCTGTGACGGTTTCTCCGCCTCCAAGGCCGCGGTGCAGTATCTCATCGACCGGGGCCACAAAAAAATCGGCTATGTGGGAGAGATTGTGGACGAGGTGCGCTATAAGGGATATCACAGCGCACTGAAGGACAACGGTTTGGAATTCAGCTGGAAGTATATCGTGGAAAGCGAGCTGAGCATGGACTCCGCCTATGAAAAAGTGCGCCAGAAGCTGAACACCGGCGATCTCCCCACCGCGCTGTTTTGTGCCAACGACGCCACTGCAATCGGCACAATGAAATCCTTAAAAGAGATGAATCTATCCATTCCTGACGATATTTCCATCATCGGCATCGACGACATTGAGACAAGCCGGTACGTCACACCCATGCTGTCCACCGTGTACGTGCCCAAGACCGACCTGGGCCGGGTATCGGCCCAAATGCTGATCGATCAAATTGAAGGCCATTACGACACTCCCATGAAAATCGAGCTGCCATATAAGATTATTGAACGGCAAACAGTAAAAAAATTACAGCAGTAAGTCATCAAGTATAAAAAGACAGGGAGGAAAAAACATGAAGCTTTTACTTACCAGTCCAGCCTTTGGGAATCCCCATATGGAGCCGCTGATCCAGTTTGCCAGGCAGGCCGCCGACCAGGTGGTGCTGAACCCATACGGCCGGACAATGACCATTGAGGAATTAAAGGAGCTGTGGGCGGACGCCGATGCCATCGTTGCCGGACTGGAGCCCTACACGCCTGAGGTTCTGGCCCAGGCGCCCGGCACGCTGAAGGCGATCTGCCGCTTCGGCGTCGGATATGATTCGGTGGATCTGGCCGCCGCCAAGGCCCGGGGCATCTCCGTTACCAACACCCCGGGCACCAATTCCGATGCGGTGGCGGATCTGGCCATCGGAATGATGATTGCCATCGCCCGCCACATTCCCCAGGGCGACAAGAGCGTGCGCGACGGCACCTGGAACCGCTACACTGGCTTGAGCCTGGAGGGCAAAAAGCTGGGCATCCTGGGACTGGGGGCCATCGGAAAAGGTGTTGCCAAGCGGGCCGCCGGCTTCTCCATGGAGATTTACGCCTATGACCCCTATTTTGATTCGGAATTTGCCGCCCGGCACGGCGTCACCCCCGCCACACTGGACGAGATCTTTACCCAGTGCGACTACATCACCCTCCATCTTCCGGTACTGCCCGAAACCATCGAAATCGTCAACAAAAAGACGCTGGAACAGATGAAGCCCACCGCCTACCTGATTAACGCCGCCCGGGGCCCCCTGGTCAATGAGTCCGACCTTTATGAGGCGCTGAAAAACAGGCGGATCATGGGCGCCGCCCTGGACGTATATTCTGAAGAGCCGCTGAAGGACAGCCCCCTCTTCCAGCTTGACAACATTGTGGTGCTGCCCCACATCGGGGGCAACACCCGGGAGGCCGCCGCAGCCATGGGCCGGCTGGCAATTGAAAACGCACTGTCTATTCTTAAAACGGGCGACTGCAAACACATTGTAAACCGCTGATCTTAGCAACCGGGAAACCGTTGTGAGATAAAAAAGAGTATAGGAGGAACACCATGAAAAAACTACTTTCCCTTGCCATCACCGCATGCATGGTTCTGGCGATGGCCGCATGCTCCAGCCAGCCAAATTCTTCCGCAAGCACCCCTTCTTCCGGCAGTTCCAGCGTCTCTTCCGGCAGCGCCGCCCCCACAGTCAATTACCCCACCAAGACCATTAAGCTGATCTGTCCCTGGTCCGCCGGCGGCGGCTCCGACCAGATCTGCCGCGCCGTTGCCACCGTGGCAGAGAAATACCTGGGACAGCCCATCGTCGTGGAGAACCGCGACGGCTCCGGCGGCGTCATCGGCATCACCGAAGCCTCCCGTGCCGCCAATGACGGCTACACCATGGTGCTGGCCACCACCGGCGTTTTCCTGACCCAGCCCATTCTCACCGACGTCACCTACAAGCTGGACAGCTTTGAGGGCGTGGCCAAAATATCCACCGACGAGATCTGCATCGTCGTCTCCGCCGACTGCCCCGCCAACAACATCGCCGAGCTGGCCGAGCTGTATCAGGGCAAGCAGCTCAACGCCACCGGAAACGCCGCCGGCTCCCTGATGGAGCTGCTGTCCTACGACGTCTATGACCAGGCGGGCATTGATGTAAACATGGTCCAGTTCTCCGGCGGCGCTTCCGAGTGCATCTCCGCCCTGCTGGGCGGGCACATTGAGGCCATCGCGGTTCACCCCTATGAGGTGAAGAGCAACGTGGAGGGCGGCACCCTGAAGATTCTGGGCGTCACCGGCTCCTCCCCCCTGGACTGGTCCCCCAACACCCAGACCTTTGCCGACCAGAACATCGACACCCTGTTCAACGTGCAGAAGGCCTTCTTTGTCCCCGCCGGCACCGATCAGGCCGTCCTTGATACGCTGACCGCGGCTTTTGAGAAAATCTATGCCGATCCCGATTTTATCAAGCTGGCCGAAAACATGAGCCTGAATCTGACCCCCCTCTACGGCAGCGACGTCACCGCCGCCTATCAGGAGCAGATAGACGCCTGTTATGACAAGGCCGTCTCTCTGATCGGCTGAGTTACATAGTTTTAGACAACGGGCGCGTCCCCGCCGCACGACGTGGAGGGACGCGCCCCTCTGTTTCAACACAAAGGAGAAGACTATGAAAAAGACAGTACGGGATATGGCGCTCAACGTCATCTTCATTCTTATCGGCATTGTCCTTGCACTTCTGGTCCCCTCCCAGGTAAAGGGCCTGAACCAGGCCGCCCAAATGGGTCCGGACTTTTTCCCCTACATCGCCGCGGGCCTGATGGTCACCGTCAACGCCATCGCCCTGGCCACCAACTACGCCCGCTATGCAAAGGAAAAACGGGCCGGCCGGGAAGAAACGGTTGCCCAATCCAATCCAAAGGACCAGCTCCGGGTTATTTTCATCCTTGCAATCATCGCCGGCTATGTCTTTCTGATGCCTGTCTTAGGCTATGTGGTATCCACCCTGCTGGTGGTCAACGGTCTGCTGTTTATGCTGAACGTCCGCAAATGGTATCAGTATCTGCTGGTCTCCGGATTTGCCATGGTGATTTACTACGTGTTCAAATACATTCTCTATGTAATGCTGCCGTAAAGGAGGGAACCACACATGGATAACGTAATCAACGGATTTCTGCAGCTGCTGTCTGTAGACAACTTTATCGCAATGAACATCGGCCTGTGCGCAGGCATTATTATGGGCGCGCTGCCCGGACTGACCGCCACCATGGGCGTGGCCGTGCTGCTTCCCCTGACCTACGGCATGGACCCCACCGCCGGAATCCTGCTGCTGCTGGGTGTGTACTGCGGCGGCACCTACGGCGGCTCCATCACCGCTATCCTGATCCGCACCCCGGGCACCCCCGCCTCCGCCGCCACCGTGCTGGACGGCCATCCCCTGGCCCAGCGGGGAGAGGGCGGCCGCGCACTGGACATGGCCATCAAGGCCTCCACCATCGGCGGGCTGATCAGCGCCTTTATGCTGCTGTTTCTGGCCCCCCAGGTGGCCAATTTCGCCCTGAAGTTCGGGCCCGCTGAAAAATTTACCCTGGCTCTGTTCGGGCTGACCATTATCGCCGCCATCTGCAGCAAGGATCTGCTGAAAGGCCTCTCCATGGCCGCCCTTGGAATTTTTATCTCCTGCATCGGAATCGACTCCATTATGGGAGTGCCCCGGTTTACCTTCGGCAACATGTACATGGAGGGCGGCATTGAACTGATCCCGGCCCTGATCGGTCTGTTCGCCTTTTCTGAAATTATGAACAAGGTCCGGGACATCCATATCCCCATTGGTGAAATCAGCGAGGTGAAGGGCAGCAAAATCACCAACAAGGAACTGAAATCCTGTATGCCCGCCATTGTGAAGTCCAGCATGATCGGCACGCTGATCGGCGCGATTCCCGGCACCGGAGCCGCCATCGCCTCCTTCCTCAGCTACCAGGAGGCAAAACGGGCCTCCAAGCATCCCGAGGAGTACGGACACGGGTCCATTGAGGGCATCAGCGCCTCTGAAGCGGGCAACAACGGCGTAACCGGCGCCACACTGATCCCGCTGCTCACGCTGGGTGTCCCCGGGGACTCCATCACAGCGGTCCTTCTGGGGGCACTCACCATGCAGGGGCTGGTCCCCGGCCCCATGCTGTTCAGCACCCACGGCACCACGATGTACGCCATCATCATCGGCCTGCTGTTTGTCAACGTCTTTATGTTCCTGCAGGCCAAGCTCTTCATCAGGCCCTTTTCCCAGGTGACGAAAATTCCTGTCAACGTCCTTATCCCCATTCTCCTGGTGGTCAGCGTCACCGGCGTCTACGCCACCAACAACGCCATCTTCGACGTGTGGATTGCCATTGCCATGGGCATCATCGGCTATGTGCTGATCCAGGCGGACTACCCCGTCACCCCCCTGCTCCTGTCTCTGATTCTGGGCCCCATGGCGGAAAAAAACCTGCGGCAGGCCATCCAGCTCTCCGGCACCTATATGACCTTCTTTACCAAGCCCATCTGCATCGTATTCATCCTGCTGTCCGTGGCCTCGATTGTATTTTCCCTCATGCGCAGCAAAACGGCCAAGGATCTGGTGGAGTAAGGAGATGACTACAATGAACAATATGCTGCAGTCCCTTCTGGACGCCGGCTTCGTCGCCATTTCCCGGGGCATGCCCGAGGCCCAGGCCGCCGATGTGGCCCAGGCCCTTCATGCGGGCGGCATCCGCTTTTTTGAGGTGACCTATGACCAGCGGCGGGAGGACGCCCAGGCCCTTCTCTCCCGCTGTCTCAGGTCCATTTACGACCGGGTGGGGGATCGCATGGTGCTGGGCGCCGGCACCGTAATGACCCCGGATCAAGTCAAAGCGGCCCACGACGCCGGCGCCTCCTACATTGTCTCCCCTAACTCCGACCCCGCCGTCATCGAGGCCACAAAAAAGCTGGGGATGCTCTCCATCCCCGGGGCCCTCACCCCCACGGAAATCGCATTCGCCTATGCCGCCGGAGGTGATATGGTGAAGCTCTTCCCCGCCGCCAGCCTGGGCTTTGATTACATCAAGGCCCTGCGGGGTCCGCTCAACTACATTCCGCTCATGGCGACGGGGGGCGTCAGTCCGGAAAATATTCCGGCGTTCTTTGCCGCGGGCATTCAGGCCGTCGGCACCTGCCCCTCTGTTATGCCCCCCGAGGACATCGCCGGGGAGCGCTATGACCACATCTCGTATCTCGCCCGCCTCCATATGGAGCAGGTGAAAAAAGCCCGGTCCTGATCCATTCCGGTCCGCTGACCACAAAGGAGCGACGACAGCCAAGCCTATGAATCGCAAACTGATTCCCCTTTTGCTGCTGCCGGTGATCTGGGGCAGCTACTATGTGGCCTCCCATGAGGCACTGCGCTTTCTCTCCACCTTCCCCGTGGGAATTGTCATCCGTTTTCTCACCATGATTCTGCTGACGGCAATCATGTGGCGCAAGAAGGAGCTGGGCTCCCTCTTCCGTGTCAAGGGCGTGCTGAAGCGCCTGATCTGCATCGGTGTTCTGGGGTTCTTGCTGGACGCCACAGCCTTCATCGGCCTGAGCATGGCGTCCGCCGGGCTGGGAACCGTGCTGCTCAAGTGTGACATTCTGTTTGTCAATCTGATCTCCGTCTTTGTCTACCGGCAGAAATTCACCCCTTTCGACTGGACGGCCACCTTTGTGATGCTCTTCGGCGTTGTGCTGGTACTGGGCATCGATCCGGCGGATTTTGACCTTGCCAACGCGGGCAACCTCTTTTTCGTCCTCAGCGCCCTGTTTGTCTCCATTAACGCATTTGTCATCAAAAGCGTTCAGCTGGACCCGGTCAACCCGGTCAGCGACGACGTGGTGGCCTACTACAACAATTTTGTCACAATGCTGCTGTTCACCCTTACCTCTTGTCTGACCGGTGAGGCGGCCCAGCTGGCTCTGATCCCCAAAAACAGCTATCTGGTGGGCGCCCTGCTTCTGTCCGGCCTTGGGCAGACGCTGATCTATGTGGTCTATTACTACAATCTGCGCCGTTTCCCCGTGTGGCAGGTCAAAATTTTTCTCCTCTTAATGCCCATTGTGTCCGCGCTGATCTCCTTCGCGCTGTTCGGAGACACCATGTCCGGAATTCAGTATCTGGGGATGGCCGTCGTTCTGCTGGGCGCCGTGAGCATCCTGGTGGAACAGCACCGGCAGGAAGGAAAACAGCCCGCCCATCCATGAAATCTTTTGGAAGAAGGAATTTTTATGAGTCAATTTGAATTCTGCATGCCGTCCAAGATCGTGTTCCGCCACGGAGCTGCCAAGGACATCAAGAATTATGTCCAGGGCGACCGGATTCTGATCATCTCCGATCCCTTTCTGTATCATAACGGGACGGCAAAAGGGGTAGGCGACCATTTGACCGGCTGTCAGGTGGCCTATTTTTCCGACATTGAGCCCAATCCCTCCTGCGAAAGCGTGGACGCCGCCGCCAAGGCCGCCCGGGAGCTGGGGGCCCAGACCGTCATTGGCATGGGCGGAGGCAGTTCCATGGACGTGGCCAAAATTGTCTCCTGCCTGGTGACCAACGAGGGCAGCATTTACGACTACTACAGCGGCGGCACCAGAACCCTCTCCCCCCGGCAGACGAAGCTGATCTGCATCCCCACCACTGCGGGAACGGGCAGCGAGGTCACAAATGTGGGGGTCTTCACCAACCGAAAGACCCACGTGAAGATGCCCATGGTCAACCATCAGTTCTGGCCCGACGTGTCCATGCTGGACCCCGAGCTCACCTACACCCTCCCCGCTCCTGTCACCGCCTCCACCGGAATGGACGCCTTCTGCCACGCCATCGAGGCCTATTGGAACCGGGAGAGCCAGCCCATCTGCGACTGCCTGGCGGTGGAGGCCATGAAGCTTGTGCTGGCCAATATCAAAACCGCCTATGACCACCCGGACCACCAGGAGGCCCGCGGCAACATGCACTTCGCCAGCCTGCTGGCGGGCATTGCCTTCAGCCAGACCAGGACAACGGGCATCCACGCGGTCAGCTTCCCTCTGACCACCGAGTACGGTGCAAGCCACGGCCTTGCCTGCGCCATCACCCTGCCCGCCTTCATCCGCGTCAGCAAAGAGGGCGCGCAGGAGAAGGTGACCGCCCTGGCTAAGACCCTGGGCTTCCGCTCCATCGACGATCTTGCCGACGGCATTGAGGCCCTGATGACCAGCATGAAGATGCCCGTCCGTCTCAGTGAGCTGGGGGTCCGGGAGGATGCCATTGACCACATCGCCCAGGTCGGCCTCACCGCCGCCATCATCCAGCTCACCCCCGCCGCCATGAACCAGCAGACGGTGAGCGCCCTGCTGCGCTCTATCCTTTAACAGGGAGTCCAAGCTATGGAACATACATTTCAGGAATTGCAGCGGACCGCCACGGACATCCGCAAGCTTACCCTCCAGTGCATTGGAGAGCTGGGCGTGGGGCACATCGGCGGCAGCCTCTCTCTGTGTGAGCTGCTTGCCGTTTTGTACTTCCGGGCCATGCGGGTGGACCCGCAAAACCCCGCCTGGGAGGACCGGGACCGCTTTGTCCTCTCCAAGGGCCACGGGGGCCCCGCCCTGTACGCCGCCCTTGCCCTCAAGGGCTTTATCCCACTATCCCAGCTGTCCACCCTGAACCGGCCCAACACCAATCTCCCCAGCCACTGTGACCGGCTGCGCACCCCCGGCATCGATATGTCCACCGGCTCTCTGGGCCAGGGCTTCTCCTGCGCCGTGGGAATGGCGGCCGCCGGCAAGCTGGACCGCCGGGATCTGTACATCTACACCGTGGTGGGAGATGGGGAATCCCAGGAGGGGCAGATCTGGGAGGCGGCCATGCTGGCCGGCTCCCGCAGGCTGGACAACCTCATCGCCTTTACCGACTACAACAAAATGCAGCTGGACGGCTGTATCGAAGACGTAAACGGCCTGTATCCCCTGGATCAGAAATGGCGCGCCTTCAACTGGCATGTCCAGACGGTGGATGGCCACGATGTGAAGGCCATTTGGAACGCCATTGACAACGCCCAAAAACTGAAGGGCCGCCCCTCCATGATTATTCTGGACACGATAAAGGGCAAGGGGGGCTACTTCTGCGAAAATCTGGTCGCCTCCCACAACATGGCCGTCACGGAAGAGATGTGGCACAGGGCCGTGGATCTGCTGAACGAGGAGGAGAAGGCGCTATGATGAAGGAGACCAGATGGCTGCGTGAAACTTATGTGGACCTTCTGCTGGAGTATGCCCGGCAGAACCCCGACATCATTCTGGTTGAGGCCGACCTGGCCAAAGCGGCGGGCACCAACCGCTTTCAGCAGGAATTTCCCGACCGGATCATCAATGTGGGCATCGCGGAGGCCAGCATGATCAGCACCGCGGCGGGCATGGCCGCCATGGGCAAGCTCCCCTTTACCCACACCTTTACCGCCTTTTCCAGCCGCCGGGTGTGCGATCAGGTCACGCTGTCCGTCGCCTATGCCGGACTGAAGGTAGTCATCATGGGCAGCGACCCGGGCATTACCGCCGAGCTGAACGGCGGCACCCACATGAGCATGGAAGATATGGCCATTATGCGGAACATCCCCGGAATGACGGTCTACGAGCCGGTTGACAGCGCCCAGCTGCGTCTGGCCTTCCCCCAGATTCTGTCCCACGACGGGCCGGTCTATATCCGTCTGCTGCGCCGGGCCGCCACCCAGATCTATGACGCCCACAGCCCCTTCCAGCTGGGCCGGGGCGTGCTCCTCCGCCCCGGCCGGGACGTATCCATTTTTGCCACGGGCATCATGGTGGCCGAGGCTCTGGAGGCGGCGGACCTGCTGGAAGCAGAGGGGATCAGCGCCGAGGTGATTAATATCCATACCCTCAAGCCCCTGGACCGGCAAATGGTGGCGGACAGCGCCCGCAGGACCGGCGCCGTGGTGACGGCTGAAAATCACTCCGTCCTCAACGCCCTGGGCAGCGCCGTGGCGGAGGTCCTGGCGGAGGACTGCCCGGTTCCCCTGACCCGAATCGGAATTCAGGACCATTTTGGTGAAGTGGGGCTCACCCCTTTCCTCCAGGAGAAATACGGGCTGACTGCCGGGGACATTGTCCGCGCCGCCCACAACAGCATGGAAAAGAGGAAGATGCAGAAATGAAATTGGCAATTGGTTCCGACAAGTCCGGCTTTGCGCTGAAAGAAGCGTTAAAAGCCCATCTCACCGCGCGGGGCATCCAGTTCGACGACCTGGGCACCCTGGACCCGGACCACCCCAAGCCCTATTTTGAGGTGGCCTCCGCCGTGGCCCCTCTGGTACAGCAAGGGGTTTATCAAAGGGCGATTCTCATCTGCGGCACCGGCATGGGGATGGCCATTGTCTCCAACAAGTATCAGGGCGTCTATGCCGCCGTCTGTGAAAGCACATACGCGGCGGAAAAGTGCCGGGCCGTCAACGACGCAAATATTCTGACCATGGGCGGATGGATGATCGGGGCAGAGCTGGGATGCGAGATGGCGGACCGCTTTTTGGACACCGGCTTTACCCAGGGACTGGAGGAGTGGCGCCAGTCATTCCTGACCAACGCACGGTCCAGGGTCCAGGAGATTGAACAGGGCATTTATCAAAAGTGAGGGAAAAAAACATGGAGAAACTGCACGAAACAACCGTTAAATTTCAAAACACAGATATTTGGATGGACTCCTGCGGCGAAGAGGAGCTGAACTACGGACTGGAGCGGGGCATCTCGGGCGCCACCAGCAATCCCACCATTATCTGCGGCGTAATCGCCAAGGAGCTGGCCCTGTGGGAGCCCCGTATACGGGAGCTGGCTTTGGAGCATCCCACCGCATCCGAAGACGACTTGGCGTGGATGCTGATGTATGAGATCAGCGCCCTGCGCGCGCAAAAGCTTCTGCCCGTTTTCCGGGCCAGCAAGGGGAAAAAGGGCCGCCTTTCCACCCAGACCAACGCCAAATATTATCGGGACCCGGACCGTCTGCTGGAACAGGCCCTGGAGATCCACGCACTGGCCGAAAACATGCAGGTTAAGATGCCGGCCTCTCAGGCGGGCATCCAGGCCATGGAGGAGGCCACCTATCGGGGCGTCAGCATCAACGCCACGGTGAGCTTCACCGTGGCCCAGGCAGTTGCGGTGGCCGAGGCGGTGGAGCGGGGACTGGACCGGCGGCGGGCCGAGGGGCTGCCCGTTGACCATATGTCCCCCGTCTGCACACTGATGATGGGGCGCACCGACGATTGGCTGCGGGGCTGGTCGGACAAGCAGAATCTGATTCTGGACCCCGAGTGCCTGGACTGGGCCGGAGTGGCCGTTATGAAGGAAGCTTACCGCATCTATCAAAACAGGGGCTACACCACCAGGCTGCTTATGGCCGCCTGCCGGAACCACCGCCACTGGTCCCAACTTTTGGGGGGCGACCTGTGCATGACCATCAATTATGGGTGGCAGAAAAAGCTGAATGGATGTACAATACCCGTGGAGGCCCATATCAACGATCCCGTTCCCCAGCATTATATGGACCAGCTCAATACCCTGTCGGAGTTCCGCCGGTCCTTTGACGAAAAAGGCATGTCTCCCGAGGAATTCACCTCTTACGGCGGCTTCCGCAGCACCCTCAGCGGCTTTTTGTCCAGCTATGACGAGCTGATCCACATCGTCCGCGGCATCATCGTCTGACATTCATTTAGAAAAGGAGCTATTATTATGTCCATGAAGTACAACAAATTGAGAAAAATTCTTGCAGAAAACGGTTCCTCCGTGGCCACCCGCATGTGGAGCACCAACCCCTTTTTCACGGAGCTGCTGGGACAAAACGGCAGCTTTGATTACATGGAGTTTGTGGCCGAGTACTCCCCCTACACACTCCAGGACCTGCAGAACATCTGCCGCGCCGCTGAGCTGAATGAAATGGGCACCATGATTAAGGTGGACTTCCAAAACCGGGGCTTTGTGGCCCAGAAAGCCGTCGGCTCCGGCTTCCAGGCCGTTATGTTCGCCGACCACCGCACCCCCGATGAGGTCCGCGAAACCGTCCATATGATGAAATCCGAAACGCCGGCAGCCGGAGGCTCCTTTGGATACCCCAACAACCGCTTTATCGGCGGCCAGTCCCATATCTCTCAGATGGATCATGCCAAACGGGTGGACGACGTTGTGCTCTGCTTTATGATTGAAAAGCAGGAGGCCATGGACCACATTGAAGAGATCTGCTCCATCCCCGGGGTGGACATGGTCCAGTTCGGCCCCTCCGACTACTGCATGAGCCGGGGGCTGAATCGGGACCAGTATGTGGACGAATTTAAAGCGGCCGAGCGCCGGATGATTGAAGTCGCCTTAAAGCACGGCGTCCAGCCCCGGTGTGAGATTCCCAACGCGGAAGCCGCCCAGTACTATATCGATCTGGGCGTGCGCCACTTCTGCGTGGGCGATCAGGTCAACGCCCTGCGCACCTTCTGGAACACCCAGGGCCCCAAGATCCGGGAAATCGCGGACAAGCTGTAATTCCCCTCCCCCTCCGGGCCCCGTCATCCCGCCGTGGAGGACCCCCCTTTTTTCCATATGTCCGACCTGCTTTCAAGTCAAAACCCCCGGCTAAGCCGGGGGCTTGAGTAAGCCCTAGAAGGGCATGATACGGACGAAGCCCCTTAAGGGGCCCGGAAAGGTTTGCCGGCAGCATTTCTTTCTCGGGCTACCCCTTAAGGGGTTTATCTTACGCCTTCTCGCCACATAGGAGCATCTGTCCTACAATGGCTTCAGTATTGGCAAATTGCTAAACCCCCGGCCGACAGGCCGGGACGCTCCGGGCCTAATTGCTGTTTACCCGTTCATATACAAACGGGTAAACAGTAATTATATTTTGTTATTCTTTACAAATTTTTATTGTCTTTTCCTCATTTTTGTGGTATATTCTATATATCCTAAAGCATAAATTCTCACTTGCTTGATTAAGCAATTCTTTCACTAATTAGGGGATATGCATTTCTCAAAGGGCAAGCAAACAATGAAAGTAGATCAACTTAAGATGAAGCGATAAAATGGAAAGGGGTTATTAATTATGAAACGAGTTATTTCTTTCCTCCTGTCATCTGTTATCCTCACTTCTCTTTGCGTACCACCATTGGGATAATAATTATGAAAAACAACAAAAAGATTACTATAGCAATTCTCTCTCTTACAATTTTTTTCTCTGTCATCATTGCATCTGTTTTCTCTCTATTCAAATCCTCTGTTTATGACGAAGACAGCACACCCGTTTTTCCTCCTCTAATTCTCATTGATGATTCTTATTACATGCAGTCCGGGCATGGTTTTGATCAGCTTCCAGAAGGAAGCTCATATTTAGGAGAAATTCGAAGTTCCGTTCCCAGTACTGTGCTTCCTACAGAATCTTTTCAAGCTAATGATAACATAATAGGTGCCCCAATATATAAAAAAGGGGAAACTTTATTGGTGTTTATTAAAGATAGCTGGTGGGAATATTTGGTGTTATCTGAAAATGATTAGGAGGTAAATTATGAGAAATATAAAAAAGCTTTTCTCTGCAGTCTTGATCAGCGCTCTCTTTTTAAATATTCTTCCCCTTGCTTCTGCCGGATCATATATATCTGATATTGCCACACCTTCAAACCTTATTCTCTACTCTAAACCTTGTCCCATAGAAGTCAGAAACTTTGCCATAAATAACTTTCCTGTATTTTTATCGGAAAGTATTATGAACGGCACATTATCCATTGAATCAGAGTCCAATTCTTCTTCCATTTCTCTCGGATCTCCATTTACAATTACTTCAAACTCGGTTGAAACAGACGTATTCTATTTTCCTATTTTCTCCGGTGCTTCAATTCTCGGAACATTTAGGGTTTACTTGGATGGTAATAAATATGTAGGAATTATGTCGCAATTTCTTTCCGATGAGCTAACTGCTCTTATCGGCGAAACCTCTATTTCTTCTCCTGCACATCTTTACTTTGACCGTGATAATCTCATGATGAAAAAGGAGGGAAACCACCAACTTCTAATCAATAGTCCGATTGGTGATTCCCCCACAAATATAGATGTTCAATCGGATGGCTTAGTTGTCACTTCGTTAAATGAAGATTTGCAGGTTATCTCCAGCAACTCGTTACCTTCTTTTAATGAACCAGTTTCTGATAATACTTCACTCTCTACACCTACCTCACCAAAATATTTATCATTAAATATAATCGAAACCCAGGGTTCTAATAGTTGGTGCTATGCCTATTGTGCCTCTACAATTATACGTTTTGTAAAGAATTATAGTGACGCCCCTGTTGCAGAAGGTTTTATGGCATTGGCTCTTGGTCGAAATCCTTCTCCGTCTGACTCCTTGAATGCCACTCAAGTCATTAACACAGCTGTTGGATATTATGACTTATATCCAAGTTACACAGCAACACCAGATATCAGCCAATCCGTTTCCGATTTATATAATGATGTTCCTGTTTTTTTACGTTGCTCTGATAGCGCTGGTGGGCATCATGCTATAGTCCTTAGGGGTTATAACCCTACTTCTGTAACATACTCTATCTGGAATCCTTGGCATTCCTATTATGAAACGATGTCTGAAAATCTAACATACATCACCGGCAATCGCACCTTTATCTGGGTTGGTACAATAAACGGTTGGTGGGATCCACTTGGATAGCGTTCCGAAGCAGGCGGGTAATATTTTACCCGCCTGCTTTTTCCTTCTTTCACCTTTTTTGATAGTAAGCGTCAAATAGTGTGGCGGATTGAAAGCCCCTCCAAGAGATGAAACAATATCCATATATTTCTTTCATCCCTTTATCTTCTTATATTCCGAAAGCTCTCCCACATGGACCTCCCGATGCTCCTCCATCATAGCCGACATCACTTCGCTTACACTCCGGCGCTGCACATAGGCAATTTTTTGAATATCCTCATACAAACTTGGCAGCACCGAAAGGCTGATCTGCTTCTTCAGCGCCCGATCCAGAATCTTCTCACGGCTCGCCCTGGACAGCATCTCTATTTCCATTGGTGCCAAGTCGATGATCGAGGTCACAACATGCAGCCGATCATTAAGCTGCAGGATACACTCCCCTATGGGACTACCGTCCTGTTTCAGCACATCTACTATGGTGCGCTGCACCTCCAGCGGCTCCAGACCCACGCTGATCGTCAAACCGGCCTGACGGATAAAAAGGGAAGGACAGACAGAAGGACGGGGATAGGCAAGCGCCTACCCCCGTCGCAAATGAAAGGTCCTTCCAAAACGCCCTGAGGCGTCGCTGCCAGGAAAGCCTTTTAGGATTTTTGAAGAACCTTCGGCTTAGCCGGTGGGGATCTATTTTTCCGGAGCGGCTACACAGACGGAAGACGGGATGTGCGCCTCCAGATCTTCAGCTTCTCCGCCTCCCGGATCAGCTCCTCCCGGAAATCCGGGTGGGCGATGGAGATGATGCGCTGGGCACGCTCCCACACGCTGGCTCCCTTCAGGTTGACAATTCCGAACTCAGTGACCAGATACTGGACATTGCACCGGGTATCCGTCACCACAGACCCCTCCCTCAACGTGGGGCGGATACGGCTGTGCAGCTTTCCCTCCTTGTCCCGCATGGTGGAGGAGCAGCAGATAAAGCTCTTTCCCCCCCTGGACAGATAGGCCCCCAGCACAAAATCCTGCTGCCCGCCCGAGCCGCTGATGTGGCGGACACCGGAGCTCTCCGCGTTGACCTGGCCGAACAGGTCCACATCCACGGCGTTGTTGATGGAGATGAAATTGTCCAGCTGGGCAATGGTGCGGGCGTCGTTTGTGTACTCCACCGAGGTGGCCAGACAGTCCGGATTGTCGTCCAGATAGTCGTAGAGCTTTTGGGTGCCGGCCCCAAAGGCATAGACCTGCAGTCCCCTGTCCAGGGCCTTTTTGCTGCCGTTGATCTTGCCCGCCCGGGCAATGTCCACAAAGGCGTCCACATACATCTCGGTGTGGACCCCCAGATCCTTCAGGTCCGAGTTGGCAATGAGGGAACCCACCGCGTTGGGCATCCCTCCTATGCCCAGCTGCAGGCAGGCCCCGTTGGGGATCTGGGCCACGATCAGGTCGGCCACCGCCTGATCCACCGGGGAGATGGGGGCCCCCTTCATCTCCCGGACAGGGGCATTCTCCCCCTCCACCACGGCGTCCACCTGGCTGATGTGAATCCGGGCGTCCTCCCTCCCCCTGCAGCGGGGGAATCTGGGGTTCACCTCCACGATGACCCGCTCCGCCCGGTCGCACAGGGCCTTCAGATGAGACGCGTTCAGCCCATAGCTGAAATACCCCTCCTCATCCATGGGGGCCACCTGAATCATGGCGGCGTGGATGGGCTCCACATTCTCCCGGTAGTACCGGGGCAGCTCGGAGTAACGCAGAGGGATGTAGTAGGCGATCCCCTCGTCAATGAGCTTTCTCTCCAGTCCTCCCATGTGCCAGGAGTTCCAAACAAAGTGCTCCGGGGTATTGGGAACGGAGAGGATAGCCGGGCGGTCCATCAGCACGGCCCCCCGCACCTTCACATCCCACAGGTCCTCATACCGGGCGGCCAGGGCCCGGTCCAGGGCCGACGGCGCACAGGTGCACCAGCCGTAGTCCACCCAGTCTCCGCTTTTTACCGTGCTCACCGCCTCCTGGGCGGTGACCCGTTTTTCTTCATAGGCTTGTCTGATATTCATACCATTCTCCTGTAACCGGAATCTAATTTTTCCTGTCAGGCCGTGAGCAGCTCCACCAGCTCTCCGGCGGTCAGGCCGACCAAATACCGCCCCACCTCCAGCCCGGACAGGGCCTGGGCCAAATCTTCGGAATCCAGCCGGCGGCCGATCAGCACCCTGGCCAGCAGGGCGGGGTCGTCCACGCTGAAGAAGTCTCCATAGAACCGCAGACAGCTGATCCGCCCCTCCCGAATCTCCATCTGCACCTGCACCGTGCCGCATCTCTCAAACCGCCCCTCCTTTTGGATGGAGCAGGGAGGCGAGACGCCGTAGTTCCACTCCCAGGTCTCATACCGCCGGCGGCTCAGCTCGCCCGCCCGGTCCAGTTCCGCCTGGGTAAAGGTGTGCCGGGGGATTTCGCCGCCGCCGAAGACCTCTTCCAGCAGACACGCCCGAAAGTCCTCCAGCGTGACCTCCGGGGGCAGGTAGTCCCGCAGATTGGTCACCCGGCTGCGCACGCTTTTGATGCCCTTGGACTTCAGCTTGCTGTCGGGCGCCCGCAGCGCCCCGGCCACCATGGCCAGATCGGAGTCAAAGAGGATGGTGCCGTGGTGCATCACCCGGCCCTGGCGGCAGTACTGGGCATTTCCGGAAAATTTTTTCCCGTCCACTGTAATGTCGTTGCGTCCGTTGATCTCCGCCTCCACCCCCAGCCTTCCCAGGGCCCGGACAACCGGCTGGCAGAACATCCGCAGATTCAGCTCCTCCGCCCGCTCCTGGGGGGCCACAAAGGTAAAATTCAGATTGCCGCCGTCGTGGTAGACCGCCCCGCCGCCGGAGAGCCGCCGGACTACTTTAATCCCATGCTCCTGTATAAAGGCGGGATTGATCTCCGCCAGGGTATTCTGGTACCTGCCGATGATAACCGCTTTCCGGTTCTGCCACAGCATGAAGTAGGCGTTGCTCCGGTCCGTCTCGTCAAAGACATACTGTTCCAGCGCCAGGTTGAGGGCGGGGTCCTCCCAATGGGACGAGAGATAGATCATTCGCAATGATACCCCGCCCTCCCCTCGTCGGCACTGTGGCGCATTTGGATGTCCGTCAGCATGGGGACAATCAGGGCGGCCATTTTTTTATGCCCCTCCGGGCCGGGATGAAGGCCGTCCATATACCAGTCCCCCGGAACCCCGGGCAGGGACTCAAACAGGCCGTAAAAATCCGCCACCGGAACGTGGAACACAGCCCCCAGGCGGCGGATCCACGCCGCGTAGCCCCGGCACACCTGTGCGGCGGCGGAAAAATCCGTCAGCTCCGCCCACTCCGGGTTGATCTTCTTGGCGTCAAAGGGGAGGGGCGTTCCCAAAATCGGCTGAATTCCGGCGGCGGCAGACTGCTGCAGCATGGCAAAGAGACTGGCCCTGGCCGTCAGATCCGTTCCGGTGGCCACAATGTCATTCCCGCCGCCCATCAGAATGGCCACATCGGGGTTCTGCTGCAGCACATCCCGCTCAAACCGGGCCAGCATTCCTCCCGCGGTGTCTCCGCAGATGCCCCGGTTCACCAGGGTATGCCCCGTCTCCCGGGCGGCCAAAGCACTCCAGCACTCCCGGCGCAGGACGCCCATTCCATAGGTTGTACTATCTCCAAGACAGACGATTTTCAAATTCCGCACCTCCGTTTTATACCGGGCTCCGGTGAAAGCCCTTTGCCTGGACCCGCGGCCCCCGACAAAATTCCCCTTGCGGGGAGCACCGCAATTCACCCGGCGCACCCGTCATTTCCAGGAAAATGGCCGCCATCAGGCGGCCATTTTCCGTAATCATCCGTTCTGTTCCGCGGAAAACAGATTGCTCCGCCGGTTTGAAGGCCGGCCTGGGCGGCATGGCCCCCCAAAGCATCTGTTTGACAGCGGACCCCTCCCCGGATCAGCTGTGCAGCGCCTTGCCCAGGGCAATCAGGCATGCCTCCCGGATGGCCTCCGAGACGCTGGGGTGGGGATAAATGGTGGCCTCCACGTCCTCCAGCCCGCACTCCTGGGCGATGAGAGACGCTCCGGTGGTAATCAGCTCGGAGGCGGAGGGCCCGGCGATATGGACCCCCAGCACCCGGTGATACTCCTGCTCCGACACCACCTTGACAAAGCCGCCGCTCTCCCCCTCGGCCAGGGCCTTGCCGTTGGCCGCCAGGGGGAAGACGCCCACAACGGGCTTGTAGCCGGCCTGCTTGGCCTCCTCCTCGGTCATGCCGGTCCATCCGATCTCGGGGACGGCAAAGACCGCCTTGGGGATGGCGTCAAAGGCCATCTCCTTCACCGTGCCGGCCATGTTCTCCACGGCCACAATGCCCTCCTCATAGGCGGCGTGGGCCAGGAAGCTTCTGCCCGTCACGTCGCCGGCGGCATAGATGTGGGGCACGCTGGTGCGCATCCGGTCGTCCACCTGGATCCAGCCCCGCTGGTTCACCTTGACGCCCGCCTTTTGCAGCTCCAGCCCCTCGGTATTGGGGGCCCGCCCGGTGGCCACCAGAACGTACTCTGCCTCCACCGACTGGGCGGCGCCGTCCTTTTCAAAGGTCACGGACTTTCTCCCCTGGCCGGCGTCGGAGATCTTCTTGACCCCGGCGGACAGCTCCACCCGGACCCCGCCGGCCTCCAGCTCTTTTTTCAGCAGGTCGGCGCAGGCCTGGTCGGCCCCCCGGATCAGCTGGGGCAGCATCTCCAAAATGGTCACCTTGGTGCCGAAGGAGGAGAAAATATTGCCCAGCTCCACTCCGATGACGCCGCCGCCCACGATCACCAGACTCTCAGGCAGCTGCTCCAGGGCCAGAGCCCCGGTGCTGTCAATGACCCGGTCCCCATGGATGCCCTCCACCGGAGGCAGGTTGTTCCGGGAGCCGGTGGCCACCAGGATGTGCTTGGCGGAATACTTCTTTCCCTTCTGGTCGGCCAGGGTGTGGGGATCTGTGAAGGAGACCTGGGCGGAGATGACCTCCACCTTGTTTTTCTTCATCAGGTGCTTCACGCCCCCCACCAGCTGAGCCACCACCTTGTTCTTCCGGGCCATGACCGCGGGGAAGTCCACGCCGGGCTTGCCGGCCTGAAGGCCGAACTCTCCCGCCCTGGCAAATTCCCGGACCAGCCTGGCGCTTTGATACAGGGCCTTTGTGGGGATGCAGCCCACATTCAGGCAGGTGCCGCCCATGGACTGCTTTTCGCACACCGCGGTTTTCAGCCCCAGCTGGGCGGCGCGTATGGCGGCCACATAGCCCGCCGGGCCGCCGCCCACCACAATCAGATCATAGTTATACATCTTTTCCTTCCTCCCCGCCGTTGTCACTGGGCCAGCAGGCGCTCAGGGTGCTCGGCCAGCTCCTTGATATCCTGCATCAGGCCGCAGGCCTCCGCACCGTCATACACCTGGTGGTCAAAGGTCAGGAAAATGGTCATCATGGACCGGACGGCAATCTCCCCGTTTTCCATCACCGCAGGCTTTTTGATGATCCGGCCCAGGCCCAGAATGGTGGACTGGTTGCCGTTGATGATGGGGGTGCCGAAGTCGATGGGGAACATGCCCACGTTGGTGATAGTAAAGGTGCCCCCCTCCAGGTCGGAGGCAGCCAGCTTTCCATCCCGGGCCTTTCTGGAGATGCCCTTGATGGCCTGGCTCACCTCCACCAGGGACATATCCTGTACGTCCCGGATCACCGGCACCTGCAGTCCGTTGTCCACGGAGACGGCGATGCTCAGATTCAGGTTGGGGTACAGCAGAATATCGTCCCCCTCCAGGCCGGAGTTGGCATAGGGGTGCTTCTTCAGCACGGGCACCATCATCCGGGCAAAGAGATCGGTATACGTGATCTTGGTGCCAATCACCTCGGCCGCGGCCCGCAGCTTGTCGTGGAGCGCCACCAGCTCGGACACGTCGATCTCCACACTGGCGGTGACCTGGGCCTTGTCGCGCAGGCTCTCCACCATCCGCCGGGCAATGGTGCGGCGCATGGAGGTCATGGGCACCCGGGTGGGCTGGCGGCTGACAGAGGCGGCGGGGGCGGCGGGAGGATTCTTCAAAAATTCATGGACGTCCCGCTCCACAATCCGGCCGCCCGGGCCGGTTCCGGCCACCAGGGCCAGGTCCACGCCCAGCCCGTGGGCCACCCGTCTGGCGTTGGGGGACGCCTTGATCCGGCCGCCCTCCATCCGGGGCGCGGGACGGGCGGGAGCCGGGGCGGACCCGGCGGCGGGGGCGTCAGACTGGGCCGGGGCGGCCGGGGCCTCCTCCTTGGGGGCGGCGGCGGCGCACAGCGCCCTGTACTCCTCGTCGCTCTCGGCCAGCAGGGCAATGGTCTCGCTGATGGGGTACTCCTCCCCGGCCTCAGAGGTGATATGTAAAATTCCCTCGTGGGGGCTTACCACCTCGATGGTGGTCTTTTCGTTTTCAATATTGAGGATGACCTCTCCCTTTTCCACGCGGTCCCCCTCCTGCTTGATCCACTCCCCGATGGTTCCGTGGGTCATGGTCAGCCCAGCCTTGGGCATTACGACATTGACAGCCATTGGTCAGTTCCTCCCGTTCACATCATTGCCTGGACCGCTTCGACCACCTGATTGGTCTGCGGAATCGCGTATGCCTCAAGGGTGAGGTTGTAGGGGACGGGCACATCCAGGGCGGCAATCCGGGCGACAGGGGCGTCCAGATAGTCGAACACCTCGGCCTGGGCCCTGGAGGCAATCTCGGCGCCCACGCCGCAGGTCAGGTTCCCCTCCTCCAGCACCAGCAGCCGCTTGGTCTTCTTCACCGACGCATAGATGGTATCCATATCCAGCGGGGCCACGGTGCGGGGGTCGATCACTTCCGCCTCAATCCCCATATTGTGGAGCTGCTCGGCCGCCTCCAGGGCCCGGCCCACCATGAAGGACAGCGCCACGATGGTGACGTCGGAGCCCTCCCGGCAGATGTTCGCCTGGCCGAAGGGGACGGTGTAATCCTCCTCAGGCACCTCTCCCTTCTGCTGATAGAGCTGCTTGTGCTCCAGGAAGATCACCGGGTTGTTCTCCCGGATGGCGGTCTTCAGCAGGCCCTTGGCGTCGTATGGGTTGGAGGGCAGGGCGATTTTCAGGCCGGGGGCGTGCATCAGCAGGCTGGCAAAGCAGTTGGAGTGCTCGCCGCCGGCGCCGAAGGAGTGGCCCTCCGCACAGCGGATGACCAGAGGCACTTCAAACTGGCCGCCGTTGAGATAGCGCCACTTGGCCACATTGTGGAACACCTCATTAAAGGCGCACAGCAGGAAGTCGGTATACATGACCTCCACCACAGGCCGCTGTCCGGCCAGGGCCGCGCCCAGACCGCCGCCCACAATGGCGCTTTCCGAGACGGGGGTGTCCATCACCCGGTCGGCGCCGAACTCCTCGTACAGGCCCTTGGTGACGCAGAATACGCCGCCGTCCACCGCCACGTCCTCGCCAAAGACGATGATCTTGTCATCCTGGCGCATCTCCTCGTGCAAGGCGTCGTTTAACGCCTTAAGATAGGTAATCTTTTTCATCGTTATGCTCCTCCTATCAGGCGTACAGGCCGTCGTAAATTTCGTCCACCGTGGGCTCGGGGCTCTCTTCGGCAAAGCGCTCGGCCTCGTCCAGCTCCTGGTCGATTTCCGCCCGGATCCGGGCGATGGTCTCATCGTCCAGCACCCCTTCTTCCTTCAGGCGGCGCTCCATGCGCTCCACGCAGTCCTTTTCCGCCCAGGCGTCGGTGACCTCCTTGGACCGGTAGGCCACCTGGTCGCCCTCAAAGTGGCCCCGCATCCGGTAGGTCTTGCACTCGATGAGGGCGGGTCCGTTTCCGGCGCGGACATACTCCATCAGCTCGCTCACCTTCTCGTACACGTCCAGCACGTCGTTGCCGTCGGCAATGCGGGAGGGCATGCCGTAGGCCGCCGCACGGTCAGCGATGTTGGGCACGGGCAGCGTCTTTTCGATGGGGGTGGTAATGGCAAATTTGTTGTTGTCACACACAAAGATCATGGGCAGCTTCCAAACGGCCGCCAGGTTGGCCGCCTCATGGAAGGGGCCGCGGTTCTGGGCGCCGTCGCCGAAGAAGGCGTAGGAGACGCCCCCTTTGCCCTCCCGCTTCAGGGCCAGGGCCACGCCCGCGGCGATGGAGATGTCACAGCCCAGAGAGCCGGACAGCCCAATCAGGCCGTTTTCCCGGCTGGTGATGTGGTTGACGCCGCCGATCCCCTTGGAGGTGCCGGTCTTCTTGCCCATGCAGTCGGCAAAAATCTCCTTGGTGCTGACCCCTTTCAGGGAGGTGGAGCTGATGCTGCGGTGGGTCTGCTTCATCCAGTCCTGGGGATTCATGGTGGCACAGGCGCCGGTAAACACCGCCTCCTCCCCGAAGCCGCTGTGAATATGTCCGGGGAATTTGCCTGCCGCGTACATTTCGATCATCTTTTCCTCGATTTTGCGGCAGCGGACCAGGTCCGTGTACAGTTTCATTAAAAACTCTTTGGAGTATTTCATGGAAGGTTTCTCCTTATGAACGTTAGATTTTGATTCGACGGGCAGCGCGCGCGGCTCCCTGGAGCGCGGGGCCGCGGGCCCGTTCTCCGGAGCAGGCTACCCAATGACAAAAGAGCGTGTCCGGATAATATGTTCCGCGCTTTGCTCCATATGCTGCTTCAGCCGGTTCACCAGCTGGTCCACATCTCCCCGCTCCATGCAGTCGACAATCTCCAGATGCTGCCTGATGGTCTGCCTGGTGTCCTCCAGGGAGCTGATAAAGATGTTGCGCAGGCGGACAACCTGCAGATGGATGTCGTGGTCCATTTTGGCCAGAACCTTGTTTTCGCACCGTTCCACCAGCAGGGAGTGGAGCTGGTCATAGCCGCTGGATATCTCATTCTCGGTTATGCGCTCTCCATTTTCCAGGCGGTTCTCCATATCCTTCCACATTTCCTTCATCTGCCTGATCTCTGTGGCGGAGATATGGTACATGGCCGACCGGGCCGCGCTGCACTCCAGCAGCGCGCGCATTTCAAAAATATCGTAGATCTCCTTGCTGAGAATATGCCGCACAAAGATCCCCACGCCGTTTCTGACCTCAATCAGACCTTCGCTGTCCAGGATCCGGATGGCCTCTCTCACCGGAGTACGGCTCATCCCCAGCTCCTTTGCCAGCGCGTTTTCCGAGATATAGTCCCCCTGCTTCAGACGGTTGAGCATAATGGACTCCTTGATGGCCTCATAGGCCTGGGCGGTCAGATTCTTAGATGGTTTTACTGCCATAACGTCCCTCTCTTTCTCAGCGCTGTCTGCTTAATTTACACAAGCTGCATACAGCTTTTGCCTAAATTTTTCCCTCCGGCCGCGCCCTCAGCAGGTCCGTTTTACCGAACATCCGTCCGCCGCAATGGGCAGATAGCGGACCTTGCGGCCCTCCACAGGCTCTCCAAAAAAGGCAACATGATAGGGACGAAACACGCTCTCCACCTCCACGGGCTCCAGGGAGATATTCCCCCCCACCCGTCTGCGCAGGATTCGGCGTGCCAGGACATTTCCCCGTGAAATGAGCTTATCATCCGGATAGTCGGAGTACTGGACCTGCTCCTCCTCCACATCCAGCTCCACAATATCCGTCCCCACCCCGTCGTAATAGGAGACGCCGCAGGTGGAGCCGTTGGCGATGATGCGGATCAGGCTGTGGTGCTTCGGCTTATCTTTTTTCAGCCAGCTCGTCAACGGCGAAGGCTGGTTGGTCATTCGGTAGGTAATGATTTTATTTTCAATAAAAATCGTCCGCATATGAATGTCGGGATTTTTACCCACCGCCATGCGGCCCAGAGGGCCGGCCTGCTTCATGGATCTGGCCCTGGCCTCCTCGGCGTTCATCTGGATGGAAAAGCTCTGTATTTTCATTGGTATGCCCCCCACACATCTCAACATTTTTTCTCCGGGCGGAGGGACCGGCGGCTCTGCGTCCGGTCCCTTTGCCCACGGTGTGTCAACTGCCGGGAATCAGCGCTTTATTTCTTTCCGTTCTTCCGGGCAAAGCTGAACACCTGGTAGAGATACTTTAGAAACACGGCGGTGGTAACCGCGGCCACACTGTACGGCACCAGCTTGCCCACGATAAAATCATTGTTATTGATCATGGCGTAGGCAAAGAGCAGGGCCTCAGCCAGGTAAATAAGGCAGAGCAGACCGTCCAGGCCAAACCACTCAATTTTAAGGTCTTCTTTTTTGCTGCTCTCGATTTGTTTATTGTTACTCATGGTCAATCCTCCCATCAAGCCTGAATTCCGATTTTATCGGCGTTGATATCCTCGCCGATACGGTTGCCGATGATCCACGCCACAAAGGACGCGGGCACGCCCAGCAGCAGCGCGTCCACCGCGCCGATGCTCTCGTTGATTACCAGGGGATTCAGATAGAACCAGGCAAATACAAGCGCTCCCGCCAGCATGGACAGCAGGCCCGCCATGGGGGTCTTTTTGCCTTTATACATCAGCGCCATAATAATGGGCACGAAGGCGGTGGACATCCACATACTGGCCAGGAACAGCACCGCGTCATACACCAGGGTAAAGCGGAAGGCCAGGGCCACACCGATACAGCCCAGAATCACGGACCCAATCCGGCTCAAACGGACCAGAGTTTTGTCGTCGATCTCTTTTTTCGCAATGCCGCGGGCATAGATGTCCTTGGCCAGTGTGGTGCCGCCGATCAGGTAATAGCTGTCCAGGGTGGAGATGATGGCGCCGAACAGGCCGATGATGAACAGGGCACGGAAGCCCACAGGCAGGTGGTGGAGAATCATCTCTATGTAGGCCAGCTCGGGAGACGCCACATTCAGGTTGTTCGCCCGGACGATGATGCCGCCGAATACCAGAACCAGGTCGAAGGCCAGCCAGATGCAGAAGCAGGTCAGCATGGCCCGCCGGCTGGACTTGGCAGTCTGGCTGGCGGAAAACCGCTGATAGAAGGTGGGATCCGCGTAGACGTTGATGGACAGCATGATAAACATGATCATCTTGGGCACGCTCATCCCGGCGGTGGGGTGCATAAAGCCCGGGAACTCAGGCGCGGCATCCATCACGGCCCGCAGGCCCATCAGGCCGCCCGCGTCCTCAAACATGACAGGGAACACCAGGCATACGCCGGTAACCATGAAGAAGAAGAAAATCATATCGGTGACCGCTACACCCATCAGGCCGCCCAGGCAGGTCAGCAGAATGGTGATGGCCACCACCACAATGCCCAGGACCACCTTATCCACGCCCCAGGCCGCCTGGCCGATGATGCCGGTGGCGGTAATCTCACCGATCTGGGAACAGTAAATGAACAGGAATACGGACGCGATCAGTGCGGCCAGCCGGCCGTAGGTGCTTTCAATCATATCCGGGATGGTCACATCAGAGCGGATATGCACCCGGGGTCCTACCCAAAGAGCCAGGGGGAACCGCACCAGGTGACAGCCGATGGACCAAATAAACCAGGTGGAAAATCCCATGATGGACGCGTAGCCGATGCTGCCCACCACGCCGTTTCCGCCGTACCAGGACGCCATCAGCGTACCCACGATCAGGGACCAGGGAAGACTGCGGTTTGCCAGGTAATAACTTTCCATATCGGTGATGGACTTGGAGAAGTATGCGCCGATGGCGATAACGCCCAGCACGGCAATGACGATGACTATGTTATCTACTGCTGTTAACATGGAAGCCTCCTTACTATTTCACGCCTCGCGGCGAATTCACCCGTGGGGGTGTGAGGAATGGCTGCGGCCCGCGGCCGGTTATGGGTTTACCACGTTGATGGGCTCTCCCTTTTGGAAGGCCAGCTGATTGTCCAGCGCCAGGTGGATCATCCTCATCCGCGCCTCCCGGGTTGCCCAGGCAATATGGGGCGTCAGAATCAGATTGGGCGCCTTCAGCAGCGGACTGTCCTCGGGGATGGGCTCGCTGGTCACCACATCCAGGCCCGCTCCGGCCAGCTGCCCGCTCTCCAGGGCGCGGCACAGATCCTCCTCATTGATCAGGCCGCCCCGGGCGGCGTTAATCAAAACAGCGCCCCGCTTCATCTGTCCCAGTGTTTTTTCGTTGATGATGCACCGGGTCTCCTCGGTGAGGGGACAGTGAAGGGTAACCACGTCCGACTCAGACAGCACCTGTGAAAGGCCGGCCATCTCAAAGGGGGCCCCCTCCGGCGCCTTTGTCATGTACTCGTCAAAGGCCAAAACCTTCATGCCGAAGGCCGCGCCGATCTTTGCCACCGTCCGGCCGATCCGTCCGGCCCCCACGACGCCCAGGGTCTTCCCCGCCAGCTCGGTCAAGGGGCGCAGCCAGAAGGAGAAGTTTCCGTTCTCCTTCCACATTCCCCGGCGGACCGCCTCATCGTGAACAGCCACCCGGCTGCACAGCTCCAGCAGCAGCGCATAGACAAACTGCGCCACGGAGTCGGTGCCGTAGGTGGAGACATTTGAGACCAAAATTCCCCGCTTCTTTGCGGCGGCCACATCAATAAAGTCATAGCCCGTGGACAGCAGGTTGATAAATTTCAGATTGGGACACTGTGCCATCATGTCTTCAGTAATTCCCATTCCCACCACCACCAGCGCCTCGGCGTCCTTTGCGTGGGAGACAAACTCCTCCGGCGCGGTGCTTTCATAGAAAACAACCTCACCGCACTGTGAAAACTCATCCCAGCAGATGTCGCCGGTATCGATCACGCCGCGGTCGAGAACATGTATTCTCATCTGAACAATTCCCTCCTCAGTTCATGTGTTCCAAAGAGCCGGTTTCAAGACTCCTTCTTCTCATCCTCCCAACGATTCAGTGTTGCCCTTCACCGTTTTGTATACAGACTGTACTTTTGTGATTTCAATCTTATCATAATTCATTTTTATCCGTCAATTTCCAAAAAAGACAAACTTGAAATTGTTTTGTTAGTGAATATCCATAGAATTGTTTCTTATCCGTACAACCTGTATGTAAATAGAATCAGCTTAAATGGTTCTGTTTTATTTTTTATGGTATATAACTTGATTTCTTTCTTTTTTTATCCCTTTAATTATATATTTTTTCCTTTCAAAGTAAAATATTGCTTTTATTTGTATACAGGTTGTTTTTAAAAAAATCGTTTTTTACGTTCTGATCGGTTTTTCGGCCGTGGGTTTATCTATTATTTACATTGACACCGCCGCAAGCCCCATGATAATATTTATGCATGCAAAGCCCTGCACATTGCGCATGATGAAATTGCCCGCCCTTCATTATTCTTTCAACAGACAACAACTTTTGCAGCGAGTTTTAACCATAGAAATTAAGAAAGAAGGATGTTTTATGGACGCGAAGAACCAAAAGATTACGACCGTATTCCCCACCCTGGCCAAGCAGCCCATTAAGGGCGTCTCCGCCAAAGGGATCACCATTACCGATGAAAACGGCAAGGAGTACCTGGATTTCTCCTCCGGCGTCGCCGTTGTCGGCATCGGCCACGGCGTTCAGGAAGTGACTGACGCCGTTGTGGAGCAGATGAACAAGGCCTCCTTCCTGTACCGCGGCCTGTTCTCCAATGACGCCACCCTTGAGCTGTCCCAGCGCGTCATCGACATGGCTCCCGACAACATGGAGCGTATTTTCTTCACCTGCAGCGGCTCCGAGGCCACTGAGTCCGCCATCAAGATCGCCCGCCAGTACCAGATCGAGCGGGGCAAGCCCAGCAAGTGGAAGGTCATCTCCAAGTGGCAGGAGTACCACGGCAACACCATGATGGGCCTGTCCGTCAGCGGCCGCGGCAACTGGCGCACCCTGTACGATCCCTATCTGACCCGTACCCCCCACATCCCCCAGTGCAACTGCTACCACTGCCCCATGGGTCTGAGCTACCCCTCCTGCGGCATGCGCTGCGCCTACGAGCTGGAGCGGGTCATCAAGGCTGAGGATCCCTCCACCATCTCCGCCTTCTTCTTTGAGACCATCGGCGGCGCCACCGGCGGCTGCGTCATCCCCCCCAAGGAGTACTACCCCATCGTCCGTGAGATCTGCGACAAGTATGACATTCTGATGATCGACGACGAGGTGATTACCGGCTTTGGCCGTACCGGCAAGAACTTTGCCATTGACCACTACGGCGTCAAGCCCGACCTGATCGTCACTGCCAAGGGTATGAGCAGCGGCTATCTGCCTCTGGGCGGTGTCATCATCAGCAAAGAGATCATCGACACCATCCAGAACGGCTCCGGCAAAATCGTCCACAGCTTTACATACTCCGGCCACGCCGTCTCCTGCGCCGCCGGCAACGCGGTGCTGAAGTACCTCCATGAGCACGACCTGGTCAACCGGGCCGCCGTCGAGGGCGCCGTTTTGAAGGAGAAGCTGGAGAAGGAGCTGAGCGACCTGCCCATGGTGGGCAACATCCGCGGCATCGGCATGTTCTGCGGCGTCACCTTTGTCAAGGACAAGGAGACCCGGGAGTCCTACCCCATGGAGAAAAACGTGGGCCCGAAGATTGCCGAGTACTGCTGCTCCCACGGCGTCATGCTGCTGAACGCCCAGCCCGGCAGTGAGGATGTCCTCCGGGGCGACGCCCTGCTGGTGGAGCCCCCCCTCATCACCACCGAGGAGGAGATGGACCGGGCCATCGCGGTGCTCAAGGAAGCCATCCTCCATGTCTACGAAGAAGTAAAATAAATTTCAATCCCCATCCGGGGTTTCCTCTCTCCAAAATACACTGCAGTCACAGCGCCCGGCTTTTGTTGCTCCAAAAGCCGGGCGCTGCGGCGTTCCTCCCGCCCCTGTGGCAAACGCCAGGACGGAAGGTTTTCCCGCATAGTATTCCCATTTCTGCACAGACTAAGGACTACTCTAAGCTCCACAGGAGGTCCTTGTCTATGCATGCTCAACTCATCTGGAAACGAATTGTCCTGTCCGCCCTGGCTCTGCTTGTCCTCTCCGCCTCCCTCTTCGGCCTGTCCAGGACGGGCGGCGCGGTGGGGGCCGCCGGGTCCGCCAGCGTCCCCGCCTCAGCGGACAACTGGGGCCTGTCCTTTCCCAACGAGGGCCAACCCCCCGTGGGCAACGCCGCCCAGGAGGATCTGGCCCGGCACAACGCCTACTTTTTGGGCGACACCAGCCAAAAAGTGATCTATCTCACCTTTGACTGCGGATATGAAAACGGCTACACCGCCCAGATCCTGGACACCCTAAAAAAGCACCGGGCCCCCGCCGCGTTTTTCGTGGTGGGCAATATGATTGAGTCCGCTCCCGACCTGATCCGGCGGATGGCCGACGAAGGGCATATCGTGGGAAACCACACCTTCCACCACCCCGACATGTCCGCCATCTCCGACCAGACCGCCTTTCAGAAGGAGCTGGACCAGCTGTCCGATCTCTACCGGACCACCACCGGGCAGGAGCTCCCCAAGTTCTACCGCCCGCCCCAGGGCAAGTACAGCATGGAAAATCTGAAACAGGCCGACGCACTGGGCTACCGCACCGTGTTCTGGAGTCTGGCCTACGTGGACTGGTATGTGGACAACCAGCCCACCCGGGAGCAGGCCTACTCCAAGCTCCTCCCCCGTATCCACGACGGCGCCATTGTCCTGCTCCACTCCACCTCAAAGACCAACTCGGACATCCTGGACGACCTCCTCACCCGCTGGGAGGGCATGGGCTACACCTTCGCTTCCCTGGAGGATCTTCCTCCCGCCCGGACCTGATCCCCCTGTTAAAACAGGATAAGCAAAAAATATCCGTCAGCCGAAAAATTTTGATTGACTTTATGTCGCCGCTGATGTAGAATAAGACAATCGCTTTATTGAGCGAACTAAATTTAAAGAGGTTTTTTCATGTTCCAAGACAAAACTATCGTCTGCAAGGATTGCGGACAGGAGTTCACCTTCACCGCCAGTGAGCAGGAGTTCTTTGCTGAGAAGGGCTTCACCAACGAGCCCCAGCGCTGCAAGCCCTGCCGTGATGCCCGCAAGGGTGCCTCCCGCGGCGGCCGCAGTGAGCGTCAGATGTTTGACGCCGTGTGTGCCGAGTGCGGCCGTCCCTGCAAAGTTCCCTTCCAGCCCAGCGGTGACCGTCCTGTTTACTGCAGCGATTGTTTCCGTAAATAAATGGCATCCCCTGTACGCCCTCTTTGAGGGCGTACTTTTTTATTTCCCGTTGGCCGCAAAAAAGCCCCCGATGAAGCTCATCGGGGGCTTTTCTCATGGATTTTTGTTCGTTTTGGATGGAACGACAACTTATTTGGCGGCCTTCTTCTTGCCGAAGATGGTCATGCAGCCCTCCACGGCCAGCACGATGGCCAGCACGAACAGGACCGTGCCCAGGATGGCCTGGGCATAGGTGCCCCAGTCCACCTTGGCCAGGACCTCGGGATTGGTGCTGGTGATCTGGCCCACCTTGGTGGTGACGGTCTGGAACAGGGAGGTCAGGGTGACGACCAGCATGAAGGCCATGGGGACGTAGAACATCTTGTTGTTCCGGCCGATGTTGCCCAGCCATGCGCAGACGGTGAGCAGGGCCAGAGCGGCCAGCAGCTGGTTGGCGGCGCCGAACAGGGGCCAGATCTTGCCATAGCCGGTCATGCCCAGGCCAACGCCCAGCACCACGGTGATGACAGTGGCCACGAAGGGGTTGCACAGGGTGGCCTTGAAGCCGGTGACGTCCTTATAGGTCTGGCCGGGCTCCAGCCAGAACTCCTGGAACATGTACCGGGCCAGACGGGTGGCGGTGTCCAGAGAGGTCAGGCAGAAGGCGGACACGGTGAGCACCAGCAGGGAGGCCACGGTGGTCTGAGTGCCGGCCAGGCCGGGGATGGAGGCCACCATGCGGGAGATGCCGGTGGCGAACACCTGGGTGGGCACGCGGATGTCGCCGGCCACATACTCGGTCCAGATGAAGGACACGGCGGCCAGGGAGATCAGGGCCAGGGCGCACTCAATAAGCATACCGCCGTAGGCGATGGGCTTGGCGTCCCGCTCGTGGTCCAGCTGCTTGGCGGTGGTGCCGGAGCCCACCAGGGAGTGGAAGCCGGAGATGGCGCCGCAGGCGATGGTGACGAACAGGGCGGGGAACATGGTGCCCAGGCTGGTGATGGGGTCCTCCCAGGCGGTGAACATGGGCATATCCATGTGGGCGGCGTCCGCGCCGGTAAGGCCGGCGCCGATGACGCCGACAGCGGCAATGATCATCATGCCGTACAGCAGGAAGGAGGACAGGTAGTCACGGGGCTGGAGCAGGATCCACACGGGAGCCACAGAGGCGACGAGGATGTACACGGCGATGACCCACATCCAGGCCTGGTTGGACAGGTAGATGGGATGGAAGTGCAGGCCGATGTAAATGCAGGCCACGATGCCCACCACGCCCACGATGGTGGCCACGGACAGGGACGCGCCCTTCCGATAGACGAAGAAGCCGAACAGGATGGCCATGACGATGAACAAAATGGAGATCATGGCCACGGAGGCGTTGGTCTCGGAGGCCACCAGGTCGATCGCGCCGGCGGCGTCATACTTGGCCTCGAAGGTGCCGGCCACGATGGAGGCGAAGGCGGCCACCACCAGCACCAGGGTCAGGTAGGAAAAGACCAGGAAGAGCTTCTTGGCCCGGCTGCCGATGTTCAGGGCCACCACCTCGCCCAGGGACTGGCCCTTGTGGCGGATGGAGGCGAACAGAGCGCCGTAGTCATGGACGGCGCCGAAGAAGATGCCGCCGATCAGGACCCACAGCACCACGGGCAGCCAGCCGAACACGGCGGCCTGGATGGGACCGTTGATGGGGCCGGCACCGGCGATGGAAGAAAAGTGGTGTCCCATCAGGACAGGGGCCTTGGCGGGGACGTAGTCCATGCCGTCCTCCAGCTCATGGGCTGGAGTGACCTTGGAATTGTCAACGCCCCACTGCTTGGCAAGCCATCCGCCGTAGAAAATGTAGCCTACGATCAGAATGATGATGCCAACGATTACAACAAGCATTGCATTCATTGAGTTTTCTCCTCTCCTTTATGTTTGGAAATGATGTGCGCCGCCATCCGCTTCAGATCCTTTTCCAAAACTTTTCCGCTTCGGTTGGCGGTGACTTCAACCGCGGATAAATCCACGGCGGCTATTCGAAACTCCATCCATCCATGGAGCGATAGCTTATATTCCCGGCGCCTCTTCAGCTTTTTCAGCTGAGCCAGGGCCCGGGGGTCGGCGCCGTCGCACAGCACCACTGCCGTCAGGTGGGTGTGCATATGCTGGGCATGGGGCTTTACCCGGGGCTCCCCATCCTCCAGCACCCGGCGGAAGATCTCGTCCACATTCTCCCCGGTCAGACGGTCCAGCGACCACAGGTAGAGATATTCGTGGCTCTCCGCCGCCCACAGCTCCGCCTTTTTCACCAGGACATACCGGCTGTCCCGCAGGTGGTAGGCACACACAGCCTTCAGCGCCGTGCCGTCCTCCACCGGTTCCACATCATAATAGGCGGCGTAAGCACGTTTGAAATACTCCACCGCAGCCTGGCACAGCTGAGACAAGGGCACACCTCTCCTTCTTTCCAGCCCCCGAAACCGTACAAAATGGAGCGAAGCCTGTCCAAGGACCGACCGCTCCACTCCAAACCATGTCAAGGGGCTGAAAACCTTTCAAATCCCGACAATAAAATATGAACAAACTATTAAGGCCGTCTAATAATATATCAGATTGCCGCCCATTTTGCAAGGAAAAAATTATATCTATACATGAAAATGAGCGGTTCTATTCAAATTATTTTTGTATATTTTGACGCTTTATGTCTTTTATGCTGGCGCCGATCCCCCTCTTTATCCCCCGCCCCGCCCGGCCCTGTCCCTCTTTTCCCCCTTCCGCATTGACACTTTCTGGGAAGTCGGCTAAAATGAATTTATTATTGCTTTCCCAGGAGGCGTCATTATGCCCTTTTCCCAACAACGGTCCTCACCCGGCGGCCCTCCGGCTCCCTTCGGCCCCTGGACCCGTCTGGTTCTTCCCTCCTTGTTTTTTACCGGGGTCATCTACTATGAAGAGCTGTTTTTAAAGCTGTACTGCTTTCGGGGATTCTCTCCCACCAGCGCCCTGTTCACCCTGCTGTTCACCCTGCCCATCGCTCTGCTCCTGGGGCTGCTGTGCGGCGGCGTCTCTCCCGGGCGGGGCCGTGTTCTGCTGGTCCTGTGCACCGGTCTGATCTCCCTGTGGCTGGGCTCCCAGGCCGTCTACTACCACCTTTTTAAAACCTTTCTCACCATCTTTTCCCTCACCAAAATGACAATGGTGGCAGGTGCGTTTGGGGATATGGCGGCCCTTGAAATACTCATCAACTGGTTCCCCATTCTGATGATGGCCCTCCCCGTGCTGCTGGCCGTCCTGCTGAGGAGGCGCATCATTCCGGACGGACCGAAGGCCGCGGGCCTTCGGCTCCGGTGGGCGGCCGCTGCGGCCGCCGCCCAGCTGATAACCATGGGCATTGTCATGCTGTGCGGGGGAGGGGTTCTCTCCCTGCGCTACGTCTATCTTCAGACCGCCACCCCTGAGCTGGAGGCCCAGTATTTTGGGATGCTGACCCAGACCCAGCTGGAAATCCGCCGGGTGCTCTTCGGCATCTCCCCCGACGATCCCAGTCTCAGAACCCGGCCCAAGCAGGTGCGCCAGCCCCAGGCCCGCCCGGGCTCCCACGGCCAGACGGAGGCTCCCGCCGCCCCCTCTCCGGAGACCCATCACATGCTGAACATTGATTTTGACGCCCTCATCGCCCGGGAGGAGGATGAGACGCTGCTGGCCGCCCACCACTGGTTCTCCCAGCGCGAGCCCACTGCCAAAAATGAGTGGACCGGCCGTTTTGCCGGCAAGAATCTGGTCTGGATCGTGGCCGAGGGATTTTCCACCGCGGCCATGGATCCGGTGCGCACCCCCACCCTGTGGAGGCTGTCCCATGAGGGCTTCTCCTTTCCCCACTTCTACACCCCTCTCTGGGGGGTGTCCACCTCCGACGGGGAGTACGTCACCACCACCGGCCTGATCCCGAAGTCCGGCGTCTGGAGCTATTCCCGCTCCGCTGAAAACGATATGCCCTTTGCCCTGGGCAACCAGTTCAGGCAATCCGGTTACAAAACCATGGCCTTCCACGATTACCTCTACGACTACTATGACCGAAACCTCTCCCACCCCAATATGGGCTATGAATATATCGCCCTGGGGCAGGGGATGGAGCTGGAATCCGGGGACGCCTTTCCCCCCTCCGACCTGGAGATGATGGAACAGATTGTCCCCATGTTTGTAAACGAGGACCAGTTTATGGTCTACTGCCTCACGGTCAGCGGACATTTGAATTACACGCTGGAGGAAAATGCCATGTCCGCCCGCCACTGGAGCCAGGTGAAGGATCTGCCCTACAGCGACCCGGTCAAGTGCTACCTGGCCTCCCAGATTGAGCTGGAGCTGGCGGTAAACAACCTGGTCAAGCAGCTGGACAGCGCCGGCCGGCTGGAGGACACGGTCATCGTATTGTCCGCCGATCACTACCCCTACGGCCTGACGGATGAGGAGTACAGCGAGCTGCTGGGCCATCCCGTGGACCCGGTATTCGAAATTTACCAAAATTCCCTGATCCTTTGGAGCGCCGACCTGGACCAGCCCATACAGGTGGACAAGTACTGCTCCAGTCTGGACATCATGCCCACGCTGTCCAATCTCTTCGGACTGGAATATGACTCCCGCCTGATGATGGGGGTGGACATCCTCTCTGACCAGCCCGGTCTGGTGATCTTCTCTAATTACAGCTTTATCAACCGGGAGGGCCTTTACAACTCGGTCACCGACCAGTTTACCCGGTGGGACGGGGCTTCCCCTGATCTGAGCCTGGTGGCCAGCCGGGTGGCCGAGGTGCAGAACCGGGTGGCCTATTCCGCAGTTATTCTGGACTACGACTACTACCGTCTGGCTCTGAACGGTCCGCCCAGGGAGGAACCGGATCTCTTCTCCCTCCTCTCACCCCCCTGGAACAACGACAACCGACCTGAAAACCGGCACAGGCCATAGACCTGGTCCCCCAGAACGGAAAAGGGCCCGCCGGAACAGACCGGCGGGCCCTTTCATCAAAGAGGAGAGAATTCAGAGACTTTCATGTTATGCAGTATATATACACCGCCCGGGGGCGGATCATCTTTGGTCTGTCACCCCGGGGCGCTGCCGGCAGGGTGACAGTGAGGGACGCGCTTCGGCGTCGTGCTTTCAGTACGCCGGCCCGGGGAGGCGGACCGGACAGTACCAGGCGGTTTTAGGGAGGCCGCCAATGTTTGTGTGTTGTGTACTGAGTGAAGAAAGAAGTCTCGGATCCTTGATCCATATATAAGATACCATATCTCCCCTGGCAATTTTTCACGAAACCTGGAATTTTCTGTGAATAATATGTGAATCTTTCCAAAAGGCTGGCCGCTGCGCCGAGCTGGGCTTGGTGAAAAAACAGGCCCCTGGGCCCCAATGGGGCCCAGGGGCCTGCACCTGTTACTCCGGCTTGCTGCAATCCAGCAGAATTTTGGGATATTTCGAGGTCTTGAACACCTCAAAGCTCTCCACCGCCTGGCTCAGCGGCATGATTTTGCCGATGATCTTGTCTGTCTGCATCCGCTTGATCTGGCGGATGGCCCGGGGCATGATGGCGGTATTGGTAAACACGGTCTGGATGCGGCCCTCCTTCATGTACAGCTCATGGAGGTTCAGGGGCATCTCAAACTTGGGCGGGAACACGGCGAAATACACCGCGTTGCCGCACCGGGCCAAAATTTTCAGGGGGGTCTCCGCCGCCTTGGGGGATCCGGACATCTCAAACACGTAGTCAAAGCCCAGCCCCTCGGTGATCTCCATGGCCCGGGCCACCACGTCCTCGTTGAAGGGGTCGATGACATACTCGGCGCCCATATCCAGCGCCATCTGCCGCTTCTCCGCCACGGGCTCGATGACGGTGATCCGGGCGGCGCCGGACAGGATAATCTGGTTGAGCATGATGGAGCCGATTCCGCCCACCCCGGCCACACACACGGTGGCGCCGTGGCGAATGGGAGCCAGGTCCATGGCCCGCAGGCAGCAGTTTGTGGGCTCCACAATGGCGTAGTCCTTCAGCTCCACGTCTTCGGGCAGCTTGAAAATGGTATTGGCGTCGGTGACCACATACTCCGCAAAGGCGCCGGTGGGCTTGGCGTTGATGCAGTACTGGGTCATCCCCCGCTTGCACCACTCACAGCCGCCGCAGAAGGAGACGGGGAACATGGTCACCTTATCTCCCACCTTGTAGCCCTTTTGGGCCGCTTCCTCACCCAGCTCCACAATGACGCCGGAGGCCTCATGGCCCAGGGGGGCGGGAGGCTTGCTGCCCATGACGCCCATGGTGACCATATGTACGTCGGTGGCACAGATGGCCGCGTAGGCAATCTTCACCTTGACCTCGTTGGGCTTCACCTGGGGAATATCCACATCAATCAGGTCAATTTTATTCTCGTCCAGCCACCAGAGCTGTTTCATTTTAGCCATTTAAAGCGCTCCTTTTTAACTTATTTGTTTCAATGAGGGACCGGACGGCATTCTGCGTCCGGCCCCGGAGGCAATCCCCTCAGTTGGCCAATCCCCGCTCCCGCAGCTCGGCCACGATCTTGGCGTAGCTCGCCTTGTCCAGCTTATAGGCGAACATGGCCACGGCGCACACGATGGAGCACAGGCCCACGAACATGTGGGAGCCGAAGTTCATGGTAAACAGCACCCGGCTGCTCTGCTCGGCGCCGGGAACGTAGCCCATGGTGTCCAGGATGACGGAGGCGCCGGAGATCGCCACCGCCTGACCTACCTTTAACATGAAGTTGATAAAGGTGGAGACAAAGCCCGCGCAATAGACGCCATATTTATGATAAGTATACTCCGCGGTGTCAGGCATCATCCCGAAAGCATTGCCCAGCATCATGCCGGTGCCGAAGCCCAGCCCCACATTCAGAACGTAATAGGCCTGCTGGCCCACCGCAGTAGAGATGGGCAGGAAGAACGCGACAATGGAGCACACCGCGATCAGCGAGAAGGCAATGCCGCCCAGGGTGCCCTTATTCTTCACCTTTTTAACCAGATAGGTGACTGAGAAGGCGCCTACCATACCCACGATAGACTGGAGCGTCTGGGTGTTGGCATAGAGCAGATCGTTGCCCGCGTTATAGGTGCAGAAATACAGACGCATGGTCATACCGCCCTGGATAATGCCCCATCCGCCATAGGCGATGGCGATCTGGATGACGGGCCAGTTGCCCGCCAGCACCTTGAATTGGGAGATAAAGGACACCTTTTCCGACTTGGACATATCCACCTGGACCACCTCCTTGCAGGAGGCCACAGTGATGATGAAAAACGGTACGGCCAGGACGGAGAAGATGATGGCCGCCCGCTGATAGCCCGCGGGACCTCCGCCGGTGGCGTTTACAATGCGGAGGGTGGCAAAGCTAAGGACGGTCATGGCCAGGAAGGCGCCGGTCATTCGATACCCGGCCAGAGAGCTGCGGGTTTCGGTGTCCCGGGTCATGGTGGCGGGCATGGCGGAGTAGGTCACGTTGACCATGGTGTACAGCAGCACCAGAATGAAGTACATCCCCAGTCCCCAGAAAGTGCGGAACCCCTCGGACCAGTTGTGATTGGTGGTAAACGTCAGCACGTTGAACACCAGCATAGGCACAAAGGCGAACATCACCCAGGGCCGGTAGCGGCCCCACTTGGAGTTGGTATGATCCGCCAACGAGCCCACAATGGGGTCGTTAACCGCATCCCAAAACTTAGAAATAAAGATAATCACGCCCACCACTGTGGCGTTGATCAGGGCAATATCCGTCAGGAAAAACACCAGGTAGGCACTGACCAGCGACCAGCTCATGTTGCAGGCAAAGTCGCCGCAGGCGTAGCCAATTTTATGGGGAACGTCCAGCTTGGTATATTCATCCACCGCGGCTGCAGGCTTTGTACTCATAGGGAATCCCCTTTCCATCTCAAACTTTTTTGATCATTCTCTCCCTTTGCTCAGATAGGCTTTTCCTGTCTCCGCCGCCCGGAGGAGCGGGACAGGCCGGCGGCGGTTATCCTTTGGCCGTCTTCCGGATATAGTCCATGACGTCGTCCTGGTGATAGCCGTACTTTCTGCGCAGCTCCTCGCCGCTGCCGAAACCGGCGTACACCTGGGGAATGCCGAAGCGCTTGAAGGTCTTGGGCCTGATTCCCTGGTCCACAAAGAAGTCGCAGATGGAACTGGCAAGGCCGCCGCTCATCAGATGGTCCTCCCAGACCACCAGGTTGTCGGTTTCCTCCACGGCCTTCCGCACCGCCGCCTCATCAAAGGGCTTGATGGTGTACATGTCGATGACACGCACGTCGATGCCCTCTTTGGCCAGCTCCTCCGCCGCGTCCAGGGCCTCCCCCACCATCTCGCCGTGGGCCAGGATGGTAAAGTCCTTTCCCTCCCGGGCGGTGACGCTGCCCCCGATGGAGAACTGAATGGTGCCTGGCTCATAGAGCTGCCGGTCCTTCTTGCCCTGGGCCAGGCGGATGTACATGGGACCGGGATGGTCCATGGACAGGTTCAGAATATCCCGGATCATGTTGGGGTCACAGATGGACAAAACCGTCATATTCACCATGGACTTGACAATGGCGATATCCTCCATGGCGTTGTGGGTGGAGCCGCCGCCGGAGGTCAGGCCGCCGCCGGTGCCGATGATGCGCACAGGCAGATTCTGATAGCACACAGCGGTGCGGACCTGCTCACAGGCGCGCATGGACAGGAAGGGCAGCATGCCCATAATGACGGGAATATTGCCCGCCAGGGCCAGGCCGGCGGCCACGCCCACGCAGTTCTGCTCGGCAATGCCCACGTCGATATACCGATCCGGGAAGGCCTGGCGGAAGCCCTTCAGGTTCATACCCACATCGGGGGTGCAGACAAACAGCTTGTCATTGGTCTTGCCAATCTCAAGAAGGGTGTCTCCGATCACGCTGCGGGCGGAGATCCATTCACCAAAATTAAAAGAACCAGCCATGGTTATGCCTCCTTACCGTAATTTTTCGCCAGATCCTTCAGGGCCTGCTGGAAGTCCTCCTGATTCAGGCTGCCGGCGTGCCAGCCGATCACTTTCTCCATAAAGTCCACGCCCTTGCCCTTCACCGTATGGGCCACAATGGCGGTGGGCCGCATGGAGGAGGCGGGGGGCAGGCTGTCCAGGGCGTCCACAATGGCGTTCATATCGTGGCCGTCGATCTCGATCACATTCCAGCCGAAGGCCTTCCACTTGTCGGCGTAGGGCTCCATCACCGTGATTTCCTCGGTGTAGCTGCACATCATCTGCTGGTTCCGGTCGATGACGGCCACCAGATTGCCCAGCTCATAGGAGCGGGCGGACATGGCGGCCTCCCAGACGGACCCCTCGCAGGTCTCGCCGTCCCCCAGCATGCAGAATACCCGGTGATTCTCTTTCTTCACCTTGGCGGAGATGGCCATTCCAACGGCCATGGCCAGCCCCTGGCCCAAAGAGCCGGAGGAGCACTCCACTCCGGGGAGCTGCACCTTGCAGGGGTGCATGCCGTAGGCGCTGTCCAGCTTTCCATAAGTACGGACAATCTCATCATAATCAAAGAAGCCCCGCATGGCCATGGCGATGTACATGCACACCGCGCCGTGGCCCTTGCTTAAAATAAACCGGTCCCGCCTGGGGTTTGAAATGTCGGCGGGGTCCACGTTCATCCCGTGGTGGAACAGCCCGATCAGCAGATCGGTCATGGACAGGTCGCCGCCGATGTGGACCGCGCCCTCGTACACGCCGCACAGATTGATCAGCTTTTTGCGCATTTCGTAGGCCAGATCGTTCAGACGCTGGACCTCTTGCTTGTCTGCCATGAAAACAGTACCTCCTTTTTCATCTTGCCGTTTCCGGCGTTGGAAATGGGTCAGCTTTCACCCTTTCCTCTGGTTGTTTTTACCATAGCACCCTTTCGGCGCCAAATCAGTCCGATCCCAGACACAAAATCCATGTATTTGGTCCAAAACAGCCGCTGGCGCGCCCCGTTTTTTTGGGGATTCTGCCGGCAATATGTCCCGCCGATCAATCAATATCCGGGTTGCACCGTATCAGGATCTTCGGATATTTTCCCGTCAGCTGGGCGTCAAAGGCCTCCACCCCGTCGTCCAGCTCAAAGACCTTGCTGGTCAGGGGCTTCAGATTCAGCCGGGGCAGCAGCTGCACCGCCCGGGGATAGGCATAGGGGGCCACCATCACGCCGGTGACGGTGATCTCATTGAAGTAGCAGTAGCGGGAGATATTGAAGGGCAGCTCAAAATCGTTGGGATACTGGGCGCCGTAAATCAGGGTGCCGCACTTGGCGGTGATGGGGAGCAGGGGGCCCACCGCCCGGGGAGAGCCGGAGCAGTCCAGCACCACGTCGTAGCCCCGGCCGCCGGTGATCTCCATGGCTGTTTTCACCACATCCTGGCTCACCGGGTCAATCAGATATTCCGCCCCCAGCTGGGTGGCCAGCTCCCGGCGGTCGGCGATGGGCTCGATCATGGTCAGGGAGGTCGCGCCATAGAGCTTGAAGGTCTGGATGGCCAGCAGGCCGATGGGGCCGCCGCCGCAGACGCACACCCGCATCCCCACCTTCATGTTGGCCTTGTCCATCATCCGCACAATAATGGACAGGGGCTCCAGCAGGCAGCCCTCCTTCAAACTCACAGAGTCGGGCAGCTTGTAGACCTGGTCCTCATGCCAGATCAGCTCGGGGGCATAGCCGGGCCGGTTGTACTGCTGGGCATTTTCGCAGAACTGTTGCTGGCCGTTCTGACAGTAGTAGCAGCCGCCGCAGAACCGGAGGAAGTTGCCCGCCACACGGTCCCCCACCTTCAGTCCCTTGTGGTTGGCCTCCGGTCCCAGCTCCACCACGATGCCTGAAATCTCATGTCCCAGCGGAATCGGGTCCGTGGATCCCTGGGGCTGACCGAAGCAGCCGCCCACACAGTGGGGATCGGAGCCGCAGATGGCGCAATATGCAACTTTTATTCTTACGTCCTGCGGGCCCATCTCAGCAAAGGGAATGTCAACCAATGCCACCTTTCCTCTGGTTTCCGGATTCGGATCCTTCATGTCGCCCACGCGCACACCACAGAGTGTCTTCATCACTTTTCCTCCCTTTTTCGTCATAATTGCCAAATCGACTAATTCATTCTTGACTTTTGTCCATTATATCCACACGCCCGCCCCCCTGTCCTCCCCATTTCAGACATATTGCAGGACATCCTGTCTTTTTCAAGGCCACAAAAATTTAACCCGTTTTTTCTACAAATTCAACATCTCTTTCTCTCTGGAATCCTCACCTTTTTCATGCTATAATGATTCAAAAGCCATTATCACATGCAACATCTTGACAAAACCAGGGAGGAAACAGCCATGGGAGCCGGATACCAAAAGAAAGTGGCGGAGCTTCAGGAGCAGCTTAAACCCGGAGAGCAGGTGGAGGAGATTGCCCGCTTTACCTGCACCGCCAGCATGTGCGCCTTTTTCGCCGTGGCCATCGGGGCCCTGGCGGCGGGCCGTATGTTTGCCCATATCCTTCCGGTGGTCCTCCTCTCCAACCTGCTGTCCATGTGGATGATGGTGGACGCCGCCCGGGCCCTCTTCCGGGTCCAGAATTCCTGTGTGCTGGTCACCGACCGCCGCACCTTCGGCATATCCGACGGCAAGCACTTTGACCTGCCCCACCGAAGGCTGTCCAACCTGGTTGCCGGGCGGGTGCTGTTTCTGGACGGGGGTGACGCCCACTCCAGCGTGGTGCTGCGGAACCTCTCCAACCGGGACGACCTGTACCGCGCGATCTCCAGACACCGGAAATAAACCGCCCCGCCCTTGTCTGTACAAAAACGCGGATGGATACGGGATTCCGTTTCCATCCGCATTTTTGTATGGTATAATTGTTCTACTCCTCCGGCAGCAGAAGCACGGCCTTGATGGCCTCTCCCCGGCGGGAGGCGGCAAAGGCGGCGTTGATCTCCTCAAACCCGTAGTACCGGATCAGCCGGTCCACGGGAAAACGCCCCTCCCGGTAGTAGTCCAGCAGCTTTGGGATAAAATCCTTGGGGATGGAGTTGCCCTCGCTGACCCCCTTCACCGTCCTGGCGCCCAGGCCGGCCCCCAGCGTCAGCACCGAGCCGGCCCCGGCCATCACCAGAGTGCCCATATAATTCAGCGATTCCAGGGCGATCTCCATCATTCCGGTGACTCCGCTGGTATCCACGGCATAGTCCAGGCCGCAGCCCGTCAGATCCCGCAGGGCCTGGGCCAGGTCCGGGACCTCCCTGCGGTTAAGGGCGTGGGTGGCCCCCAGTTCCAGGGCCAGCTCTAAGCTGCGGGCATTGCCGCCCACCGCCACAATACGCCGGCAGCCCGCAATCCGGGCGGCCATAATGGCGCTCATGCCCACGGTGCCGCAGCCGAACACCCCGATGGAGGAGCCGAATTCCGGCTTCAGGCTGTTGAGCACAATGCCCGCTCCCGTCTGCACCCCGCAGCCAAAGGGAGCCGGGCAGGTTACAATCTGAAGTGCAACAGGCGAAAAATAAGAAGACAATACGCAGGCCAAAGTGTAAAATGGAGTCACCACAACAACATCAACACGGAGGCGAGAGTATTGTCCT
>Ga0129317_1000328_pt1 | contig 54003 bp, 46 predicted proteins | sample Cm1ome_FD_94430 | JGI IMG/M metagenome (GOLD analysis project Ga0129317, IMG submission 94430) | Eastern black-and-white colobus group fecal microbial communities from Wisconsin, USA - Cm1105 metagenome | ecosystem: Host-associated > Mammals > Digestive system > Large intestine > Fecal | place... | reverse complement strand
CTACGAAGCACTACACTGTGGTAATTGAACCCAAATCTGGCCGCTGATTAGGTGGCCGCTGAGTCTGGGCCGGGTGGCCGCTGGGACAGGGCACCAGCGGCCGCTGGCTTGGGCAGAATGCAGAATGCCTAAAAGTAAATCTTTCAATACGTAAAATTTTTGCAGATAAACTATTGATATCAAAAGAATTTTTCGCTATATTCAGAACTAAAGGGACCTCCATGGTCCTCTTGCGCGCAGCAGTCTTGGCGGCAAATGGACGAATCTCCAGGAGGAAAATGGCCGCGCCGGTCTGGCCCCGCCCCCGCACGGCAGCACCGCATATATCAGGCGCTGTTGACGCAGTCTTACACAGCGCGGGCAGTATTCCATTTCAGATGTTATCTTGGGCAAGCGGGGAAAGCCACCGGCAAATAAATTTGATGTTATAAAGACCCATACGTCACAGGGCCATAAGGATATATTTCCCAGAAGGGCCGTTTGCCGGGGACAGCCCAAGCCGTACAGCGCGGCACGCTCACTCCGCAGCTGCCGCGGCAGTTTCTGGAATTGAAGCCACAGCGGTGGGCTTGGTACACCTGATTGACAAATAGAAAATTGGAAAAGAGCGGGAGGACAACGAAATGCAGGAAGTTATGAAACAGAGTCTGCAGGAGGCTGGTATGGATGTGGACGGCGCCCTGGAGCGGTTGATGGGCAGCGAGACGCTGCTGGATCGGCTCTTGAACATGTTTCTGGACGATACAAATTACGGCAGGCTGCAAGCTGCGGTAGATCACCGCGACCTGGAGTCTGCCCTGGCCGCCTCTCACACCCTTAAGGGTATGTGCGGGAATCTTTCCATGACCCTCCTGTTTGATTTGTTGACCAGACAGGTGGCCCTCTTTCGGGCAGATGACTGGGCGGGGGGCGCCGGACTGATGCCGGAGATTGCTGCTGCCTATGACCGCTTGTCCAGTGTGATTAAACAAATTTGATCAGAAGCACCTAAGGGGAGAACGGCCTTTATGAACAGCAACAGAAAAACAATACGCTTTCTATGGGTCTCACTGACAATTCTGGTGATTATCTGTATCGTTGTTTTCGGTTCCGTCACGTTCTCTGTCATCGGTCAGGGCACGGACACCATGAATCAGGTTGCCACCACTTACATGGAGGGGATGAGTCAGCAGACCCAAAAGCACTTTGACACGCTGGTGAGCATGCGCATTGCCCAGGTAAGCGCCATTACCCAGGCAGTCCAGCCGGAAACGGTAACGGAACTGGACGAGACCGCAGTCAGACGGTTAACGGCAACGGGCGCACTGCGGCATTTTACCCATCTGTTTTTGTACGACACCGATGGAAATACCGCCATAATTTACGGCGACCCGGTAGAGGTGGAAAACAAGGAGGATTTTCTCAGCGCCATGAACAGCGGCCAGACGCTGGTGACCATCGGGAGGGAGGCAGACGGCTCCATTGTCCTGCTTTATGGACTGTCCGTGGGCTACCCCGACACGGCAGGTTACCCTATGCCGAATGGCGGACTGTGCACCGCCCTGGTGGTGGGGCTGCCCATCCACCATCTCAGCGAGGCATTGTCTCTTGGAGCGGATACACCTTTGATCTTTACCCACGTGGTCCGCGAGGACGGCACCTTTGTAATCAACAGCTCGGAGGTCCCGAACGAAGATATCTTTACGTGGCTGCGGAACAACGGCGAGAAATACGGCCACGCCGAAATCCATGCAGAGGTTGAGAAGATGCAGCGGGCCATCGCCGACCGGGAATCCTACAGTCTGACAACAACGGTCCAGGGTGCGATCCGTCACTTCTACTGCGCGCCCATGCTCAACACAGAGTGGACCATGGTTTGTGTCATGCCCCACGGTTTTCTGGACGAGTCCCTGAGCCAGATGACCCACCGGAGCATCACCCTGGCTCTGGTCAGCTGTTCCATTCTTGTGGCGGCCACAATGGTGATTTTCGTCACCTATATGCGCATCTCACGCCGACAAATGGACGAGTTGGATCGGGCCAGGGAAGCGGCTATGGAGGCCAACCGGGCCAAAAGTGAATTTCTCTCTAACATGAGTCACGACATCCGCACCCCGATGAATGCAATCATCGGCATGACAGCCATTGCTGCTTCCAGCCTGGGCGATGTCAACAAGGTACAAGAGTGCCTGCGAAAGATAACCGTGTCCAGCAAACACTTGTTAGGACTGATTAACGACGTGCTGGATATGTCCAAAATTGAAAGCGGCAGGATGACTCTGAACCGGGATCTGGTCTCCCTCCGAGAGACAGTGGACAGCCTGGTGGGTATTGTGCAGCCCCAGATCAAAGAAAAGCAGCAGTACTTTGACGTCTTCATCCGGAATATTCAAAGCGAGAATGTCTATGCTGACAGCGTGCGTCTCAATCAGGTTTTGATGAATCTGCTCTCCAATGCCCTGAAATTCACCCCGTCCGGAGGAAGCATCACAGTGACTGTCGAACAGGAGGACTCTCCCCTGGGTGAGGATTATGTCCGCACTCATTTCCGGGTCAAGGATACAGGTATTGGAATGTCCGACGACTTTCAAAAACATATTTTTAAATCTTTTGAGCGGGAGGACAACTCCCGGGTACAGAGAACCGAGGGGACCGGCCTTGGGATGTCCATTACCAAGTATATTGTGGATGCGGCGGGGGGCAGCATTACGCTGGTGAGCGCGCCCAACAAAGGCACCCAATTCCATGTGACCTTCGACATGGAGCGCGGCGAGGAGAACAGAGAAATGCTGCTGCCCAACTGGGAGATGCTGGTGGTGGACGATGATGAGCCTTTGTGCCGCAGCACCGCCGATTCTCTGTGTGAGATCGGCGTCCACGCGGAGTGGGCGCTGGACGGGCCTGCTGCGGTTGATATGGCGAAGAGACGCCACGACAGGCATCAGGACTATCATATCATCCTTTTGGACTGGAAGATGCCCGGTATGGACGGCATTGAGACAGCCCGTGAAATACGCCGCCGTGTCAGCGAGAACGTGCCTTTGCTGCTGATTTCCGCCTATGACTGGAGCGATATTGAGGACGAAGCCAGGGCCGCCGGGATCAGCGGATTTATTTCCAAGCCCCTCTTCAAGTCCACGTTATATCATGGCCTGAGCCGGTTTATAGACCCGGACAAGAAGAAGATTTCCCCCGCGCCAAAGCCCGATTTTACAGGTCGAAGGCTGCTGGTAGCCGAGGACAACGAGCTTAACTGGGAGATTGCCAATGAAGTCCTTGCCGCCGTGGGCTTTACCCTGGATTGGGCGGAAAATGGCCGGCTCTGTGTCGAGAAGTTCCAGGCCGTACAGCCAGGTTTTTACGACGCAATTTTGATGGACCTGCGTATGCCGGTTATGAATGGATTTGAAGCCACCGAGACGATCCGGACCATGGACCGCGGGGATGCCGGAACGATTCCCATTATTGCCATGACTGCGGACGCCTTCACAGAGGATATCAAAAAGTGTGTGAGGTGCGGCATGAACGATCACATTCCCAAGCCACTGAATGTACCGGAGCTGCTTCGGATACTTCAGAAATATATTCATTAGGGACAGTTTCCTATTTGGATGGAACATGGCTCCCCACAAAATGCATCCAGCTCCCTTGAATGACCACCAGACACAGCGGGCGTGAGCCTGGTGCGGGCCGGCAGACGGACAAAACAGGTCATAAGCCAGCGGCAAATCAAAGGGCGCGTCAGATTGAGGAACAGAAAGGCAGGGCCAGGGCATGAACGTGGCATGGAAATATTTGATTCAGGCGGTTTCAGAGGTATACCCCACCGTGTATCTCCTGAATCTTACGGAGAACACCTACCGCTTTTTGAGCGCAGACGCCTTTCCCGGAGAACTGGCAGAGGGAAGAGGAACAGCAGATGATCTGATGGCCCAGTACATGGAGCGGGTACATCCGGACTACGGCGCCCTCTTTCAGCGCACCTTCAGTGTGGAACACCTGAAGAAGGCCTTTGAACGCGGGAAGTCTGAGCTGCACCTGGATGCCCTCTACCGGTCGGACAGCGGTTCGTACCACTGGGTTCGGTTTCAGGCCCATATGTTTGAGAAAAGCCAGAACGCCGTTCAGGGGATTATCTATCTCAAGGATATTGACGAAAAAAAGCAGAGCGAGGACCAGTTCCGGCGGACGTCTGTGGAAGCCATGCAGTTGATGAAAGCTGTCAGCAACACCTATGACATGGTGATTTTTGTAAATCTGAGTCAGAATACCTATTACATGATTGAGTACGAAAAATTTCTCAACCATACTGCTGATGAGCTGGGGAACTTTGATGATCTGATTGCGGCGGGGGCTACCACTATCCCGGAGGCATACCGGTCTCAATTTGTGGGCGCCTTCTCCAGAGAGAGCCTCTTAAAGGCCTATGGAGCGGGGAAGCAGACCGTCTATTTGGAACACCAGCAGACCGGAGATGACGGAATCATTCACTGGGTGTCCACCCAAGTCATGTTCACGGAGAACCCCTATAACTCCGATATCCTGGAAATTACCCTGAGCCGCTGTATTGATGAAATCCGGGAGAAAGAGGAGCAGAACAAGCAGATCCTGCGGGACGCACTCCGTCTGGCGGAACAGGCAAATGATGCCAAAACAGATTTTCTTTCCCGAATGAGCCACGATATCCGCACCCCCATGAACGCGATTATCGGTATGGCCGCCATCGCCGCCGTCAATTTGGACGATAAAGGCAAAGTCCAGGACTGTCTGAACAAAATCAACTCTTCCTCCCGGTATCTGCTGAACCTGATCAACGACATTCTGGACCTGTCCCGTATTGAGAGCGGCCGTATGACCATCACCCAATCTGCGTTTGATTTTCAGGAGATGATTAAATCTCTGACAACGATCTCTCACGTACAGGCTCAGACAAAAAATCAAACACTGACGGTATCAGTCTCAGAGGGGATCGACCGAACATACATAGGAGATGAACTGCGTCTCAAGCAGATCTTGATGAATCTCCTTGGCAATGCCCACAAGTACACTCCGGAAGGAGGGCGCATCTCGCTGACGATCACGGCGAAGCATGTAATGGCGGATGTAACCATGATGGAGTTTTCTGTCGCAGACAACGGCACGGGCATCACACCGGAATTTCAGGCGAAATTATTTGACGCCTTTTCCCAGGATGTCAACGCCAGCGGGGAAACTGGGTCAGGACTGGGACTTGCCATCTCCCAAAATCTGGTTCATTTGATGAATGGCGACATCACAGTGGAAAGCGAATGGGGGCAGGGCAGCTGTTTTACAGTGGAAATTCCGCTGAAAAACGTAAAGGAACAGTTCCGCCGGAACGAGGAAGAACTGCCGGAGCACCTGAAGATCCTGGTGGTGGACGACGATGCCGGCATCCGGGAATACACCTCCATGCTGCTGGATAAGATGGGGTTCTCCGCTGACACCGCGGCCAGCGGTACAGCGGCCGTGGAACAGGTCCGGGAGGGGCTTGCTGGAGGCGCACCTTACGATGTGGCTATCGTGGACTGGAAGATGCCGGGGGTAGACGGCGTGGAGACGGTGCGGCAGATGCGGCGACTGGCGGGATCGGATATGATGGTGGTCATCATGTCCGCCTATGACTGGATTGAAATTGAAGAGGAGGCCAGAAAAGCGGGGATTGATCTGTTTCTCTCGAAGCCTATTTTCCCGGGCAATCTAAAGGCGATTCTATCCAGCGCAAAGGTCCGCGGGCGTCGGGAGAAAATTGAGGAGATGTTCAGCGGAGAACGGATTTTGCTGGCGGAGGACAACGAGCTGAACCAGGAGATTGCAGTGGAAATCCTGGGCATGAGAAACCTCCTGGTAGATGTGGCCGGGGACGGTCAGAAAGCGGTGGAGTTATTCACCGCCTCTCCTCCCGGGACGTATTCGGCCATTTTGATGGATATTCAAATGCCGGTGATGAACGGCTACGAGGCCGCCCGTACCATCCGCGCCAGTGCCCATCCGGATGCAGCCAGAATCCCCATCTACGCCATGACAGCCAACGTGTTTTCCGCAGACGTACGGGAGGCAGGTCTCAGCGGCATGGACGGGCATATTGCCAAACCGGTGGACTTTGATAAGCTGTTTCAAATTCTGAAGAAGACAAAATAAATTTCCTGATGCAACTCTGCAAGTCCCGCCCCGCATACCATATCATTCTCATAAAGAACTCCCAGGAGAAACCGCCTTTCAGGCCTTTCCCTGGGAGTCTTTTTTACACGCAGGCATATGCGGCCTCAGCAGCCTTTTTATAACCTGTCTTGACATTCCCTTTTTTACAGGCAGGAGGCTCAGCCCCTTGCCCCGCCCCTCCGCAGCACTTTATCGGCAGCGTGCCGGACCGTCCGGAAAAACAGGCTATGGCGGCAAAAGAAACATTGCCGTTTTGACGTGTTTTGTGATTCCCCGTAACGATAATAAAATTTATTTATATCTCATAACTAAACTGTATTTTACACCAAGTATTTCCCATGTTATCTTTATATTAGGTTCTTTCTTATAACTGATAAATATAGTTCGGATTACCCCAACCATCCCCGTGGCCCCCGGTCAGACTCTTAGCTCTTCAGATGACAAAGCGGGGAGCACCAGATCGGCTTCCCGTCAGCCATATGGTCCCTGCGGGAATCAATCCGCAAAATGCGATGAAGCATCCATGGGGCCAAAATCTGATACACCCAGTGTACAGCAAGGACAAGCATTTTGTTGCCGCCCAGCTGTAAGGCTTAGCCCTGCCAGTCCAGGGCATAAGCGATTGCTTCCCCTACGAGGTGAAAAGCACCCGCTGCAATTCATCTATGGTTTTTTGTATGGAGGTCATTGGCATGAAGATAACCATCATCGGCGCGGGGGCTATGGGTTGTACCATCGGCGGATATTTCAGCATGGGCGGCGCGGATGTCTGTGTTGTCAGCCCGTACCAGGAACACATTGACAAAATCAACGCCAATGGGCTGCAGATGGATGTTAACGGGGACATCAAGACGATTCATGTCCGGGCTTTCTTGTCGGCCAGTGAGATCAATGAAAAGATGGACCTTGTGGTTATCGCCACGAAAGGTCATCGCATTGATGAAGCAATCCGAGGTGCCCTTCACCTGTTTGACGCGCATACTGCCTGCATGGGGATTCAAAATGGTATAGGCAATGTAGAGCTCCTCTCAAAATATGTTTCTGAGAATCGCATCTACACATCCATCGTGCAGTTGGGCGCCAGCAGGCCCGCCCCCGGAATGGTTCAGGTGTTGAAGCGCAACGGCGCCATGATTTCCTGCGGACCTGTTTCTCAGGAGGAGCCTCCAGATGAGATACACGCCATTGTTAAAACACTGACCCGGGGCGGACTGGATGCTTTTGCCCTGACCAGGACGGAAATCAATAAAAAAATTTGGTACAAAATGACAGCCAACTGTACCGGAAACCCCTGCTGTGCCGTCACCCGCTTGTCTCTGGGCAGATTTACCAACTGCCCCGAGGGGATTGCCATTAAATCAGGGCTGCTGGAGGAGATCCTGGCGGTGGCCGCCTGTGAAGGGGTCACAGGTCTAAGGGAACTCGTAACCGCTACAAACTACTGGCCAGAAGACAACCCCATGTATCATCACGTCCCCTCCACGGCCCAGGATGTACGTGCCAAGCGGCAGACAGAAATCGATTTTCTGAACGGTGCTATCGTTCGGCTCGGCATGAAACATGGAATCTCAACGCCTTATAACAGCATGATTACCAACCTAGTGCGCATCATCGAAAACAACTATGACTATATGTTCTAACCACTACATACCACTCTCTCTGACGCCAACCGGCAAACCCTCGGATTTTTCACAAAGCTGCGATGGTTCACCCCTTCTCGCTGCGGCATAGGACACACCCGCACCGAAGCGAACATATAAACCAGGGCAAATTATCTGATCTCAGCTGCAAACGGCAGAGAAGGAGAACCCATGGGACACAGAACGGACTTCACAACAGGCAATATTACCACACAGTTAATCGCCTTTTCTATTCCCCTTGTATTCGGAGAGCTGCTGCAGAATCTGTATCATAGTGTGGATGCTTGGGTGGTGGGGAACATGGTGAGTGATACCGCCTTGGGCGCGGTCAGCGTCTGCGCCACCCTGGTCAACCTGGTTGTTGGTTTTTTTAATGGAATGTCTGTGGGGACCACGGTTATCATCGCTCGAATATTTGGAGAAAAAAATGATGAAAAACTGATCCGATCGGTTCAAATTACCTTTACCTTTTCCGCTATGCTTGGTGCGGCACTGTCGGTTGTGGGCCTTTGGGGCACAAAATTTTTAATCGGGCTGTCATCGGTCCCAGCGGATATTTATGACGAAGCGGTTACTTATCTCCGCATTTATATGGCAGGCCTCATATTTTCGGTCATCTACAATAATGGCGCAGGAATCCTGCGGGCCATCGGCGACACAAAGACCCCATTCATCATTCTGAGTATTTCCGGGGCAGTTAATGTCATATTGGATATTGCCTTTGTCGCCGTGTTCCATCTGGGTGTGGCCGGAGTGGGATATGCCACAGTAATCGCTCAATTTGTTTCTGTAGCCATCGTGTACAGGCTGATTAAACACAAATATCAGGCAAACTGCCTGGTATTTTGGAAATCACTGCGCGATAGATGGACAATCATCAGGGAAGTCGTTGAGATCGGGATCCCTTCCGGCATGCAGGGCGCGCTGATTGCCTTTTCAAATTTGTTCATCTGGCGATACGTCAACCAGTTCGGGGCGGCAGCAACTGCCGGAATTGGAATTGCACAGCGGCTAGATAAATTCGTGGGTCTGCCGTGCAAATCCCTCGGCATTACAGCAACTACCTTTGTCAGTCAAAACCTGGGAGCAAGAAAGGACACCCGCATCCGGGAAGGAATAAAACGGTGCTTCGCCCTCTCGCTGACAGTCACTTTGGCGCTTGAACTTGTGGTTTATTCGTTTGCAGAGGAGTGTGTCTCCTTATTTAATGACAACCCGGAAATCATTTCCATTGGTGTGGATATGATCCGGGTAATTATCCCACTGTATTTCTTAATGGCGGTGCGGGAAGTCCTGTTGGGAATCCTGCGGGGGCACGGTTATACACGTGTCGCACTGATTCTCACTCTGCTGGGTATGATTGGTGTGCGCCAGCTGTATCTCTGGGCGGCCATGGCCCAAAACGCCGACATTACTAATATTTACATGTGTTATCCGTTGGCTTGGGGCAGCGCAACTCTGCTGCTCCTGGTGTATTACCTGTTTGTAAAACGGAACTTTTGGGAGGAGAAAATCAAAAATCCCCCATATTGTAATTAAAAGACCTAGTTAAAACCCAATCGCTTTGCTAACACAGGACAACAAGCAACGGGTGTGTATATTTACCGACAAAGGGTTTTTATAAAAAGTCATGGAGAATTGCCATTTTAGCAATTCTCCATGACTTTTTTCACAAGAATATAGAGGACTTATCAAAACATCTTCTATGGGGACAGGGGCTTTGAAGGGGCGCCAGTTGGGATAATAAATACAGCAGGGCGCAAAATCGAACTTCTGCCAGCCGCCTCAAAACCGCTATGCCCCGCGGCAGTCCTTATTCCGTATACGCTTAATATGGAGTGGCACCGGGATAGAAGGATCGAATTGCCTTGATGAACTTTGTAATGGCGGGCGACAGGTGCGTTGCCCGCTTCCAAATCAACAGATGTGTAATTTCTACAGGATCTTGAATGGGAATTAAGATTACATTCTGCAGCTGTCTTGCCAGTGTCTCTGAGATAATTGCTCCGTTTTGTCCGTGCTGAAGCGCTGTTTCAATCATGTTGCTCTGTGCAGTGTAAAGAAATACCTTCGGGACAACCCCCAATTCTTGAAACCTGTTTTTGATCTGTCTGGTAAGGAAGGAATCCTCTTTCGTAAAGACCAGAGACTGCTGAGCCAAATCAGCAAAGCGGCAGCAGGTCATATTGGCCATGGGGTGCTCTTTATCCACAACAAACACGCTTGGTACCTTGAATAGCCGCAGTCCTTCCACGTAGGAGGGGATGTCCATCAAATCAATGGTGAGGGCTACATCAATGGTACTGCTCTTGATTTTCTGGACGGCCTCCTGGGCGTTGCACTCCACCACCTGAACCTGGACTTCCGGGGACCGCATCCGGTATTCATGCAGCAGCGCTCTGAACATCTGGGAAAAAGAGAAGGGAACCACACTCAAGCGCAGTTGGGAGGTTTTACTTTGAATCATCTGCATCTGGCGGTACATAGTATCCACATTCGCCAGCAGGTCCTCTGTCAGTGACAGAAACACCCGCCCTGCATCCGTCATTTTCAGAGTCCGGTTGTCCCGAATAAACAGGGGAACCCCAAACTCTGATTCCAAGTTGCTGATGGCGATAGAAACGGCAGGCTGGGAAATATGGAGCGATTCGCTGGCCTTTGAAATATTGTTATATTTACAGACAGCTTGGTAGTAGCGTAATTGGGCTAACGTCATAGCTTGCCTCCATTTAATCAACTCGGCCCTGTTTCATGCTGTACTCATTAAAAAATTTTATGAAGAAAATAGTACCATAAAATCAAGAATTCGTAAAGTTCTCAGGCAGTAGTGGTTATTTTTTACAGCCAGCCCGACTATAGTAAGCACCGCCCCGCGCCGTGCCAATTTGGGTGAAGTTTAGCCTCTATTTCCGTTTCTGTCCCCTTCCAAAATCTCATAGGCAAATTTTCATTCAACTGTTGAAAAAACCAGCAGCTTATTTCTGTGACAACAAATATAAAAAACTCGCACAGATTAAATAACCGGCGCGAGTCTTTGTACTGCTTTGATTAAGCTGTCAAATCCTGAATACTATGGGCCTTCGTACAGAAGGGGCCGTTTCCCGGTCCGCCCCGCAAAATCCGGTTGTCAGGCCACATGAAGCAGGCTGGAAGATCAAATCTGTTCTTTCCTCAGTGTACTTAAAAACTTTTTGGCTCCGCCTACAAAGAAGCTGACTCCGCTGGCAACAGGCATTACATAGCCATCGTCAATGTAGTCTTGAGGACCTTCGTCCGCCCGAACCATGGCCCCCAATGCTTTTCCATGCTTTCCGGCAGCTGCTTTCACCGTCTCCACCGCGGCCAGAACCGCCTCATTGGTTCGTTGACCTGTAAATCCCATGGCATGGGAGAGGTCCGTTGTGCCGATAAACAAGACGTCAATCTCGTCGATGGAGGCCAGCGCTTCTGCGTTGGCCACCCCTTCCGGGGACTCCACCTGACAAACCAGAATAGACTCCTCATTGGATTTTTTTACATATTCGGCCAACCCCTCCCGAAGACCATAGTAGGAAGAACGTGTGGTAGAGAGACCCCTGTTCCCAATGGGCGCATATTTTAATGCGTCTATGGCCTGCCGGGCCAGTTGGGGTGTGGAGCAGTCAGGCACAATGATTCCGGCGGCACCGCAGTCCATCACATGCTTGATTGCCGCTGGGCCGTTTTCATAGACGCGGACCAAACACGGGATGCCCACCGCATCTCCCGCGGTAATCATCGCCAGCAGCTCACGGTCGGTAAAAGGCCCATGCTCGTTGTCAATAAAGACGAAGTCGAATCCGAGGAGGCCCAGTTGTTCCACCTGTTCTGGTGCAAAGACATTGATTGTGCACCCGCATACAGGTATTCCATTGCGGATTTTTTCCCGGAAATTAGGATACAGCATATCGTTTTCTCCTTAAACAAACATTACTCAATTGACTCTGGAACATCCAAGTGTTTCCTCCGGTAATAGGCCAGCATACCGCCATGTTCCACAAATCCCAGCACCAGGTCAGAAAGAGGCGCGCCTTGGATTTCCACACCAGTGGTACAATTGCGGATATTACCTGTGACAAGATCAGCCTCAAGGATGTCGTTTGTGCAGACCACTTTTGTGATGCCGGGACACAGAATCGCAGGCAGACCACGGTTGATGGCATTGCGAAAGCTATATCGGGAGAAGGAATCCGCGATCAGCAATTTTACGCCCGCACCCTGAAGGGCGGCAATGGGATGCTCAATGCTTTTACCCCCACCGCCAAAGTCCTCCCCTCCAACGACAATGGTAAAACCTTTGTCCTTAAACCCGTTTTCTATGTTCAATACTTCAGGGCAGACTCCTTCCATGGCCCACTTTCCAAGCTCGTCCTCTTTCAGGCCCAGATTCCAACGATTTTGGGCAATAATCTGGTAAGCGGTAACATTGTCGCCGCAAAGATAAGCCTTTCCGCTGATGGCACGCTTCATTTCGCCGCGACCTCCTTCAAAAAATCTCTCGGGTCACAAATCTTACCGCTGACTGCAGCCGCCGCGGCTACATAGGCAGAAGCAAGAAAAACCTCTCCCCTGGCGCTGCCCATGCGGCCCTTAAAGTTGCGGTTTGTCGTGGCAACCGCGCGTTCTTCGTCCCCAATCAGACCGGCTCCCGCACCCGCGCAGGAGGCACAGGAAGGCGTCATAATGGCCGCCCCCGCCCGAATGAATTTTTCTATATAGCCTTTCTCAACGGCCTCCAACATAACCGTTTGACTGGCGGGAACCACCAGCAAACGCACCCCTTTGCATACCTTTCTGCCATCCAGAATTTCCAGCGCCTGCTCCAAATCTTCCATGCGGCCATTGGTACAGGAACCCAAAAAAACTTGATCCACCGGTAATCCCGCAACCTGGACAACCTCTTGCACATTATCCACATTGTGAGGGCAGGCGATCAGAGGCTCCACGGAAGAGGCGTCTAACGTAAAGACTTTCTCATAAACCGCATCTGGATCCGGCGAATCCAAGTGGCATTCCTCTGCGGTGCAGCCGACAAACTTCAACGTTTTTTCGTCAGCTTCAATCACAGAGCACTTGACCCCCATCTCCGCAGCCATGTTCGCAATGACCAGACGCCCCGAAACACTCATGTCCCGGATGCACTCCCCGCCAATTTCCACCGCTTTATAGATAAACTCATTTACAGGCGCCAGCTTGATCATGGCCAGGGATAAATCCTTAGCCGTTACGCCTGTCTTCAGCTTGCCCACCACGTTAATGCGGATACTTGGCGGCACCTGAAGCCATATTTTCCCACTTTCCATAATTACGGCGGCATCGGAAGAAGTAATTCCGCAAGACAGGGCGCCGAGGGCACCATACATGGTTGCATGGGAATCAGTTCCCAAAGCAACCTCACCGGGACGCGTGAACTGTTCCACCATCAGCTGATGGCCAATGCCATGTCTGCCAATCTCCGCAAACCGTTCAATCCCATACTTTGTACAGAATTGACGGCAAATTCTATGGTTGTTGGCGGACTGAACGTCCGCCGGAGGAACACGATGGTCAAGCCCAAAGAGGATCCGATCTGGATTCATCACAGTCTTGGAATTGAGCGATTCAAACTGTGAAAAAACGATAGGCCCCTGAAAATCGTTGATAAACAAGCGGTCTACAGACACATCTACGATCTCGCCTACTTTTACTTGTTTTCCAGCCGCTCTGGAACAGATTTTTTCGATGATCGTGCTGCCCATGTGATTCACGCCTTTCTGTATCGCAGGGTCAATGCTTTTTCAGCATGTCCTCGTAATTGGCCTTCTGGCTGGCCTCCACGGCCCCCATGCCCCGCCTCATTTCTTCAATGACGGCCTGTTCGTTGGCTTCGATGGCTTCTGCCGCCTCAATAACCTCTGCCAGCCGGTCCGGCGGAATGATGCAGATGCCGTTGCGGTCAGCGTAGACGATGTCGCCGGGTCGAACCTGAGCCTCACCAAAGCGAATGGGCTGGTTGACACTGAGCTGGATCATGCGGCCCCGTGCCGTCCGGCAGACCAGCCCCTTCGAATACACCGGAAATCCCATGGATTCGTACTCATCCACATCCCGGGCCGCGCCATCTACCAGAGCGCCCACGGCGCCTTTCAACTTTGCGCCCCAGGAAACAAGCCCGCCCCAGCCATTGTTTGCAATGTCTCCGCCGTTGCCCACCATGACCACATCACCAGGCTGAACAAATTCGGAGACTTTAAAGCCGCCATGGACATTCTGTGTGTGGCCGCTGGCAGGAATATTGCAGCAGGTGACCGCGCGGCCGAAAACAGGGCCGCAATCCCAAGTGGGCCGCAGCCCGCATACGGTATTATTCATCAGCCCGATGGAGTCCAGCGCATCGGAGACAGCAGTGGTAGGTATCTGGGTAATCCGTGCCCGCAGCTCCTCATAATTGATATTTTCCATGCTTCGTTCTCCTTTTCCTGCGTTAATTTGATTTCATGCTGCGTTTCATCAACAAGTTCATGGCAAAGGCGGCAACGATGAGCACAATGCCAATCAGGTCGGTAACCACGCCATAGACAAACAAGCAAATACAGCCTGCCCCCACCATCAGGCGCGAGAATATATTCATGGGTTTGATAAACCAACCGCAAAGGGCAAAGCCCAGAGCGATGGAGGCTATTGCGGCGGTGGCGCATGCCATGGCAATCTCACTGGCCGTTCCGATCATCAGCAGCTGGTCGCTGTAGATAAAGATGAACGGAATAATAAAGCCCGCAGCAGCCAGTTTGATGGACTCAAACCCCGTTTCCCAAAGCCCCGCACCAGAGATACCGGCGGCCGTGAAGGCGGACAACGCCACAGGAGGGGTAATGCTGGACAGCGCCCCAAAATACAAAATGAACATATGGACAGCAATCTGAGGAACACCAAAGGCGCTGATGGCGGGGGCAATAAGGACAGCCAGTACAATATAGGCCGCAGTGGTAGGCAGCCCCATCCCCAACAGCAGGCTGCACAGCATGGCCAATACCAGGGTGAGCATCAGGTTTCCGCCCGCAATGGATTGAATAATGGCGCTGATCTTAAGGCCCAGCCCGGTCAGGTTAATCATACTCATAATAACGCCGGCCAGCATGCAGGAGAGCGCCAGGGAACCACAGCCCTTACCCGCCTTCTTACAGATGGTGAGAAACTTTTCCAGGCTGATTGCCCTGCGGTTAAAGATGAAGGTAACCCCAAAGGATACCAGGATCGCCCAGAACACGGAGCGCTGCGCGGAATGGCCGCCGAAAATCAAGTAGACGATGGTGATCAATGGGATGGCGTGGTACCAGTCCTCCATCATAATTTTCTTGAACGGTTTAATGGTGGCGGGGTCAACCGGGGGAATGTTGTCCTTTCTGGCATATCCGTAAACACTGGCGGAGAGCGTAGCGTAATACAGCACCGCCGGAATCAGGGCGGCAATGGCCACCTCGGAATATTGGATACCCAGCGTCTCCGCCATCAAAAAGGCGGATGCTCCCATGATAGGCGGCATAATCTGTCCGCCTGAGGAGGCCACAGCCTCCACGGCACCGGCAGTTTTTGCCTGATAGCCCGTCTTTTTCATGAGCGGAATGGTAAATGTTCCGGTGGTCGCCACATTCGCCGCGCCGGAGCCGTTGACCATACCCATGAGCATGCTGGAATAGATGGCCGCCTGGGCAGGACCGCCGCGCACCCGGCCGGCCACGGAGTTGGCAATGTTGACAAAGAATTCTCCGCAGCCAGTCATCTCCATAAAATGGCCAAAGAAAATAAATAACAGCAGGAACCGCGCAGAGACATTCAGCGTAGAGCCGAACATTCCATCGCCCGCAGTGTACAGAGTGGTCAGAATCCGACGGATGGTAAACCTGGAGGTTTCAAACATGCCGGTGGCGTAGTGTCCCAGGTACGCGTATAGGATAAAGACGATGCAGATGGTGGGGAGAATTTTGCCCAGCACCTTATAGCCCAGGAACAGGCCTACCGCCACACAGAAAAAGGCCATGAAAATATCCAAATCGGTATATTTACCAGGGCGTTCGGTAAGGCGGATCTGCAGAAAAATTTGATAAAAGGAATAGCCGAGAACCGCACAGACCAGAAAGGCATCAAAAAAGATGCCGCCTTTAAATTGAGAGGGGCGCGCCAGGATAACGATGGAGCCAATCAATCCCCAGTGGACACCCATTTGAATATAACCGGGGAGGATCCCGAACCCCGCAGTATAGAGATGGAAGACAACCAAAGCAAGGCTAAAAATTAAAATCAGCCCCTCTCGGAGGTCACCTCTGGGCTTTAATGTATTTTCCATAGCTTATCTCCTTTTTTATGCAAACGTCACCATGCCGGGATCCGCACACAGTCAGCCGCCGGCAATGGCGCCCAATGCTTTTCTATTTTGTAGGAGCGCATATCCTTATCATTGAAAATTAGGGGCTGCACCAACACGCGTCCCGTTTTGTGGAAAAGGTGGGAGGGAGCGGCTCCCTCCCACCTTCTACTTGGTGCAGCAGAAAATACTTCGATCAGCCGAGAATGCCGATCTCCCCGTAGAACTTCTCAGCGCCGGGGTGCAGGGGAATGCTGACGTTGTCAAAGGTATTCACGTCAATTTTGGGCAGAGCTGCATGGCCCTCCTTGATCACATCCCAGTTGTCCCAAACCTGCTTACAGAATTCATAGACGTCTTCTTCCGGCAGATTCTTGTTGCACACAATGGTACTGGTGTCAGCCAGACAGAGCGCATCATAGTCCACACCGGTATAGGTGCCGGCGGGAATGGTGTACATGCGCAGGAAGGGGTAAACATTGTCAATCACCGACTGGAGCTTGTCCTCGTCGCCGCCGACAAACACATAGTCTCCCTGGGCCGCAAATAGGTTCATAACAGCAGAGGTGGGAGGCGCCGCCATCATAAAGATGGCGTCCAGGTCGCCGTCAGTGAGCATTTCGCACATCTCACTCTGGGACAGCTTCTCAGCAGAGGCCAGGTCCGATTCCTTAACTCCGTAGGCCTCCAAAATAGCCAGAGAGATGCTGTACACGCTGTTGCTGGTGGTGCCGATACATACCCGCTTGCCCTTCAAGTCGTCCCAAGAATCAATGCCGGCATCCTTGCGGGCAATCAGCTGACCGCAGGTGGTCTGCAGCGCCATAACGCCGATGATGTTTTCGGTCTTGTCCTCGGCAGGAATGTATCCCTGGCCGTTATAGTAGCCCCACATGGTACCGTCGGAGCCCACAGCAAAGCCGTTGTCACCGGCCTCACACAGGGCAACGCTCTCAGAAGCGCCTGTCGTGGCCTGGACACTGATATTAATGCGGTCAGAATACTTGTTGATTTCGCTGGCCATGGCAGCACTGATGATATACTGGGCGCCAGTGGCACCGGAGGAACCAATGGAATAGGTAGTCCTGTTGACGGGAGCGGGATTGGCGCCATCACCAGAAGATACGCTGGAGCTGACGCTGCCACTGGTTCCGTTGCCGCACGATACAAGGGACAGGGCCATCACAGATGCGAGCAACAGGGAAACAAGCTTTTTCATTTTTTGTCCTCCTCATTTTATATTTGTTCAGAGCAGCTTATCCTTTAAAATAATAGGGTAACGAACTGTATAGGACTCTGCGTATTTGATCCCTTTTCCTCTCGGCATCCGACCGGCCTGCCAGCCGCGGTGCGTGTTAATCCGGATATGAATGGCCGGGGTGTTGGGCTGCGCCTGAATCAAGGCCATAGCCTCCTGCTTGGTCTCCCACACATCGGTGATGTCCACATACACTTCGGGCACATATCCGCTGCGCTCCGTCTGGGAGGGCTCATAGCCGTAAATCTGCACAATGCCGGTGGTATCCTCACACTCGGAGGGGACCCCCTTGTGCCGGGCCATGCCAAAGGCGGTAAAGGTGATGTCGCTGGCCACACAGTGGTCGGTGTTGGTATCGTCGTGCCAGTCGTGCGTAATGATCAACGTGGGCTTGAACTGCCGCATCTTCTCATTTAAACGGCTGAGAATCTCGTCGGACATTACCAGGGGGTGGTCTGGATAATCCCACATTTCAAACTCGTCCACCCCCAAAAAATCGGCTACCGCCTGGGATTCTGCCTTTCTGGTGGCCTTAACAGTCTCTGCCGTCTGGCCCGGCTTCTTCCAAAGGGCACCAGATTCGCCCCGCTCGCCATGCGTCAGGCAAATAACGCTGACTGCGGCCCCCATTCTTTTATACTTTGCAATGGTACCGGAACAACGCCACACCCAGTCCGCTGCGTGGGCGGAAACAACCATCAGCCTGTCACTCATCGTATACCCCTTCCTTATGTTATATTAATCAAAAATGGCCAATCAAATTAACTTTCCACCAAAGTCTTGGGGTTGTTCACGATGGCCTGACGAACCTGGGTCTCGGAGAAGCCGCTTTCCTCAACGAGCTTGGTGCAGAAGTCCAGCAAGCCCTCATCGGGATACTTGTTCTTAGGCTGACCCAAGTCGGTGTTAATGACACAGCGGTCAATGCCGATCTCCTTGATCTGCCCCACCATTTTCTCGTAGGGAATTTTACCGGAGCTCCATCCATTTGTCGTATGCTCCATATAAGCGCCGTACTTAAGCATCTGCTTCTGATACTCCACACCGTAACCGGAACCGGCGGAGGAGACGTGCGTGCAGATAATGCGTTCGACCTTGCGCTCATAAGCGGCCTTGGTGAGCAGGAGGCAGTCCTCTGCGGACAGATGACCGGTGGCCAGTACCATATTGTACTTGGCGATAATGTCCAGCACCTCGTAAACCTCGGGGAGCAGCTTGCCGTCCTTGCTGACCTGGACGGGTTTGAGCTCAATGCCGTCCTCCTGCATCTCTACGATAATCTTGGACCAGAAGCCCCGTTTTTCGGGCGGCAGGGTAAAGGTTTTGTGGATGGAGTTCTCAGTATCCACGGTGGGGAACCCAACTATCTTGTTGCCCGCGCGGCCAGCCAATTCCACCGCGAAGGGGTTGATTCCGCCCACGGAGTTATTCAGCCAAATCATACCAAAGGCATGGCACTCAGGGAACATTTTGTTGATGTACTTCGCGCGGTCCGCGGTGCAGAAGTAGTGGGATTTGATGGCAAAGCCCGCCATACCTGTATCGATGATGCGCTTTGCCATTTCCATATCATCAAACTTGCGCGGAAGGACGTCCGGGGCACAATGCACGTGCAAATCATATGCGCCGGTAATGATGCTGTCTTTCATAATAGCTACCTCTCTTCTTCCTAGTTATCTCTTGCGAAAGAACAATGACTCTTATTGTGAAATAGGGGTACTGGATAAACAAATTTTATGGGTAAAAGCAATACAGCCAATGGGCCGCGCTGCCCGCCGATGATAACGGATCAGGGAATGTTCAAAACAAAACTTCTCCACAAGATTGGTCCACACAGCAGAGGATCAAACAACAGGGGCAAAAACCTCTTCCTTGGTAAACTTACGGGAAGTAAGCCCCTGTGCCACACAATAATCCATACAGACCTCCAAGGTGTGCCACACTTCATCCTGTCCGATGCGGATGGCGGGGGACAAATCACCAGCGGCCCTGGCAATCTCATAGCCTTGCTTGAGCATATCATAGACCTCTTGAACAGCCTCGGGATCCTTTTGAATCAAATCTTCCGTGACCGTAATCATGTGGTTGATCGGAATGGCATGATGCTTGCTTTTCCATGCGTCCACCACCTCAGAAACATTGGGAACCACAGATTGAAAGGAAGTCCCTTTGGCGTTGCGGGGACCAAGAATAATAGCCTTGCAATCCCCGGATTTAATCAAATCCATGGGTTTCAGTCCCTCGTCTGCCCGGACTACGTACGGCGGATTGGTGTAACCGGCCACATGGGGGGCCTCGGTGGTGACCCAGGTCACATCGCTGGGGGCAATTCCAAAATGCTCCTGCAACGCACCGCGACACCACAGGCCCGTGGTCTGGGTGTAAGCTTTCACAGCTACCCGTGCACCTTTCAAATCATCAGGAGTCACGACGCCCTGCTCAGGATCATACCAGATGCTTCCGTGATGGAAGGAGCCCAGGCAAACCACCGGCAGCAAACGCAGCGGCTTGTTAAAGTCCAACGCCTGAAAAAATGTTCCCACCGCCAACTCACATACGTCATATGGCTGGCTCTCAACTTGGTCGTCAAACGCGTCATGGGCAAATTTAAACTCGGTAAAATTCAAATGCACTTTACCGCTTGTGACGCGGCCGTCCTTCAACGGCAGTGTGTGGGGATAGTTCTCCGTTACCATTTTTAGTTCACGCATTTTTATCTGTCTCCTTAACTTCGCTTAATGCCAATGTGTTCTCTTTCTGCAAACCATGTCAGACCAGGTTTCCGTTTTTCACTTGCATAGACATCCAGAAAAATACATCTATTCACTAAGTTTTACAAATTGATTGTATCATCAGTAAAATTCTTTGTAAAATATAGATAATATATGATATATAAAATAAATTTATAGATTGGTGATATGTAACTCATACTCCATACCTCTGCCATTGTCAACGCGGAGATCGCCGTAGGCACAGTTCCAGAATTCCTGCAATCCGATACTTCTATCCGCAAGGTGATCTTTAATGTGTTTCAGAATACTGATAAAGTGATTTACCAGGACCTGCTTGAGTCCAGGAAAAGTTGATATGAGGGCGGCAGCAGGCAATGTGCGGCGGTCAGACAAGTATCTGGTTTCGTTACCTTTGATGGATAGGGACCCCCAATATCTGAACCAACCGCACTGTCCTTCCCTATGCTGGCGCCCCCTTCGAAGGAACAGATGGTCTGTTCAGATGGCAGAGCGGCTTCTGACACAGGAACAGTTTCCCGGCCTTGTTTGGCCGGCCCGCCGCTTTATAGGACATTCTTGACGGCACAAATCCATGAGACCGGCCGCAAAAGCGCCATCAGAGTAAATAAAAGCATCGGGACGGCACTGTGTGCCGTCCCGATCTTCCTGTCAGTCCGTGGGGTTGACATGGATCATAATATGTTTGATGTTGTCAAAGTCCCGCTCCACGCTGTCGTGTACCTGCTGGGCCACGTCGTGGCACTCCCGCAGCGGCCGGTCCCCAGCCACGCCAATCTCCAAATCCACATAGACCTTATTGCCGAACATCCGCGTGTGGAGCTCGTCAACCTGTGCCACCCCCGGATGCCCCTCGATCTGCTGCCGAAGTTCCTCTTCAAAGCCGGGGTCACAGGCCGTGTCCAGCATTTTGGAGACGGCATCCTTCATAATGTCGCAGGCCACCTTCAGGATAAACAGGCAGATGACCACGCTGGCCACGCTGTCCAGCACTGGAAAACCCAGCATGGCCCCCGTGATGCCAATCAGGGAGCCGATGGAAGAAAAGGCGTCGGAGCGGTGGTGCCATGCATCGGCCATAAAAGCGGCCGATTGGATGCGCTTTGCATAGTATCTGGTGTACCAGAACATGGACTCCTTTACCGCAATGGACACAACAGCCGCCGTCAGGGCGATGGTGCCGGGTACCGCCAGGGCATCATATTTACCAGAGAAAATATTCCGTACCCCCACTGCACCAATGCTCAGGCCGGTGGCCAGCAGAATCATCCCCAGCACCAAAGAGGCCACGCACTCGAACCTGTCATGGCCATAGGGGTGGCCGCTGTCCGCCTCTTTTTTGGACATCTTCACCCCCAGATATGCAATAAAGGTAGCGAACACATCGGATAAGGAATGGATGGCATCGGAGATCATGGCTCCGGAGCTGCCCAGGATGCCCGCAATCATCTTGAATGAGGACAGCACCACATTCCCCGCGATGCCCACCAGTGACAGCTGCCGGACAATTCGGTTTGTCTCGGCGGTGGTGGGTACCGTCCTGCCCTTACAGCGGATTTCTTTTTCCTTCAGCAACATAAACCCTCCTAAAAATGAAGATACAGCCCGCATGCCCACGGCGGCTCCACCAAAACATAGAAAAAGGCGCATCCGTGGAACTAAAACTGTCCCACAGATGCGTCCTGAATACGCTCTGCTGCCGTCTGCCGCGGCCCGGCCCCATGAACCCTGAGGTCATGGCCTGCTCAGTTTGTACCGTTGATTCCGCGCTCCAAGAGCACGGTGCAGTGCAAAGAGATATTTCTATTATATTGTCATCATATGCTCCGCCTCTGCCCTTGGCTCCAAAATGTTCACTCCACCTCTCCCAGCTTTTTGGGAAAGTACACTTCAAAATATCCTCCATGCTGCTTCCATACAGTTTATTCAGCATACTATGCACATCTCTGTCCCGTTCATACAGCATCCCACCTTTGTCAAAACAGGCAGAGAATGTGTCGTTTGGCGATCACTGCGTCGATTCGGCAGTGATCGCTTCTCAGCTCCCACTCCCAGGGGCGGCGCCGTAACCCGAGCCCCTGCGGACCCGCTCCGCAGCCTGATAGACACAGTTTCCCACCCCCTCCAAGCAGTCCAGCCCGGGCAGATAAAAAGTAAAGACAGGGCAGCACTGTTGGGTCTGTTGAAGCAGCACGCCGTTTTCCACATTCCTCCTGCTGCCATTGCTGCGCTGCTTGATTAGACAATATTGACAATTGTTCAACAGAGAGCAACACAGCCTTATGGTATAGCCATCCGCTCGGTTTATAGAGAAAACCTGGGCGAACGGCTATACGCCGCTGTAAAATCAAATTGCGGGTAATGAATTTCCTTCTGAATGCGACCTGCCTACACATTCCCCGGGGATTCCCTCGGGGCAATTTTATTCCCTCTCCGTTAGTAAATATTTCTTTTAATCACATCGTCTTTTCCTAACCGCACCGTTCTAGCGCCATTAGCTTTCCGAAAACACTTCCAACTGATTTATGTTATCTGTACACCCTTTTTCACAAAACCCGAACAAATTGCAAGAATAGTCAACCGGGCTGTGTAGTAGGGGGATTTTTTTAATGCTAACATATATTATATCTTATTTTCTCATCTATCCGGTCCGGCATTTTTCCAGGTCATTCCCGGAAACAGAATATTAAAAAGGAGTGAACACGATGATTCAGGTAATTATGAAGCCCACGCTGCATCGCTTTGCCACCTGTAAAGAATTTGCCGAAAAATTTCAAATCGGTGCACACGATTTGATCTTGACCAATCAGTACATTTACGAGCCCAACTTTGGCGAGCTGGATCTCACCGCACATACCATTTTTCAGGAAAAATACGGCATGGGTGAACCCACTGACACCATGGTAGACGAGATCATTAAGGCCACTTCTGAGACCCACTGCAACCGCATCATCGCCGTCGGTGGAGGCACGGTCATCGATATTGCCAAGGTACTGGCTGTGGCCGGCTCTGAAACGGTGGACGACCTCTACGCCCAGGCACCCAATCTGACCAAGCACCGAGAGCTGATCATCATTCCCACTACCTGCGGCACCGGCAGTGAGATGACCAATATTTCCATTATGAACCGCACCCGTCTGGGCACCAAAATGGGTCTGGTGGGGCCCTCCATGTACGCCGACAGTGCTGTTTTGATTCCCGAACTACTGTACGGCCTGCCCTTCAGCGTATTCGCCACTAGCTCGATTGACGCCCTCGTTCACGCAGTGGAGTCCGCCCTGTCCCCCAAGGCCACTCCCTACACCAAGCTGTTCAGCTATCGGGCCATTGACATGATTATCTCCGGCTATCAGAAAATCGTAGCGCTTGGCAAGGAAAGTCGGGTGGAACTGCTGGACGATTTCTTGATTGCTTCCAATTACGCCGGTATCGCCTTCGGGACCGCCGGCTGCGCCGCCGTCCACGCCATGTCCTACCCCTTGGGCGGCAAGTACCACGTTCCCCACGGGGAAAGCAACTACGCCATGTTTATCGGCGTTCTGAAAAACTATATGGAGATCAACCAGACCGGCGAGATCGATGTACTGAACCGTTATCTGGCCAATTTGCTCCACTGCGATGTGGGCAATGTGTACGACGGGCTGGAAAACTTGCTTAATCATATTCTGGCCAAGAAGCCCCTGCATGAATACGGCGTGACCGAGACCGACCTGTCCGAATTTGCCAAAAGCGTAATGGAGACCCAGGGTCGGCTTATGTCCAACAACTTTGTGGAGCTGGACTATGACCGGGTGTTCAAAATCTATCAGGAGCTCTACTGATCCAACGTTCAACTTTAATCAATCAGGAGGAATATACTATGGCGCTTATGACCGGCAATCAATATATCGAAAGCATCCGCGCAATGAAAATGGAAGTCTACATGTTTGGCAAACGCATTGAATGCCCTGTGGATGACCCCATTCTCCGACCTTCTTTGAACTCTGTCCGCATGACCTATGATCTGGCTCTGGCCCCCGAGTATCAAGATTTGATGACCACCATTTCTCCCTACACTGGTGAGCGCATCAACCGCTTCACCCACATCCATCAATCCACCGACGATCTGATCAAGAAGGTCAAGATGCAACGTCTGCTGGGCCAAAAGACCGCCAGTTGTTTCCAGCGCTGCGTGGGCATGGACGCTTTCAACGCTGTGTTTTCCACCACCTATGAAATTGATAAGGCCCACGGTACCAACTACCACGAAAACTTCAAAAAATTTATGGTCTATGTCCAGGAAAGGGATCTGACCGTGGACGGTGCCATGACCGATCCCAAAGGCGATCGCTCCAAGCCCCCCCACGCCCAAGAGGATCCAGATCTGTTCCTGCGTATCGTGGAGCGCCGGGAGGACGGCATTGTGGTCCGAGGAGCCAAGGCCCACCAGACTGGTGTTCTGAACAGTCACGAGGTTATTGTAATGCCTACCCAGTCCATGCGGGTCGAGGATGCAGATTATGCTGTCTCCTTTGCCGTTCCTATGGACACCCCCGGCATCAGCATGATCATCGGCCGCCAGTCATGTGACACCCGCAAGCGGGAGAACAGCGAGATGGACGTGGGCAACAGCGAGTTTGGCGGTGTGGAGGCTCTAACCATCTTTGATGATGTGTTTGTGCCTAACGATCGCATTTTCCTGTGCGGCGAGCATGAGTTCGCCGGCATGATGGTGGAACGCTTTGCCGGTTATCACCGCCAGAGCTACGGCGGCTGTAAAGTAGGCGTGGGTGATGTCCTCATTGGCGCCGCCGCCGTAGCCGCCGACTACAACGGCGCTGCCAAAGCCAGCCATGTGAAAGACAAGCTCATTGAAATGACCCACTTGAACGAAACTCTGTACTCCTGCGGCATTGCCTGTTCTGCCGAAGGTCATCCCACTGAGAGCGGCAACTATATCATCGATCTGTTGCTGGCCAACGTGTGTAAACAGAACATCACCCGTTTCCCTTATGAGATCGTCCGTCTGGCCGAAGATGTCGCCGGCGGCCTGATGGTCACCGCTCCCTCTGAGGCCGACTTCCGGGATGCCAAGCTGGGCCCCATTATCGAGAAGTACCTGCGCGGCTCCACCGTGGTTAGTACCGAGAACCGTCTGCGCATCCTGCGCCTGATCGAGAACCTGTCTTTAGGCACCGCCGCCGTGGGATACCGTACCGAGTCCATGCACGGTGCTGGATCTCCCCAGGCCCAGCGTATCATGATTGCCAGACAGGGCAATCTGGAGCATAAAAAGGCGCTGGCAAAGGCCATTGCCCACATTAAGGAGTAGACTTCAATGTCCAAAAATGTGGCTTGGCACCGTTCTGTCAAACCACATTTTTATACAGGAATCAGTATCGAAAGGAATGGCGCAACCATGCAGGAACGGATCGAAGCAATTTTGGATCAGGCTGTGCGCCCTAAATTGGCCAGTCACGGGGGAAACGTCAAATTTTTATCCGTAGTAGACGGGGTGGTGTACATTCAGCTGCTGGGACAGTGCTCCGCATGCCCCGCCTCCTATCTTACCGTAGAGCAACTCATCGCCCAGGAGCTGAAGGGGGCCATCCCTGAAATTCAGGCCGTGGCCGCCCAACAGAGCGTCAGTGAGGAGCTCCTCACACAGGCGCGCGGACTGATGGGACGTCACCATGGATAAGCGGGTGGCCATTCGATACTGCGGGGGCTGCAATCCCCGCTATAACCGCAGTATAGCCGTGGAGAATCTCCGGCAGGAGCACAACACCTTCTCCCTTGAAGTATTTAACCCAAATTCCGTCGGATACATCGGTGTTCTGATCATCTGCGGCTGCACCGCCCAGTGCGCCCGGCAGAGCGACCTGCCCGGTGGGATCCCCCGGTTTATTCTGACTGGATTACAGGCTCTTCCACAGGCCCACGCCTTCTTTTCTCAACTTTAACATGGAGGATTCATCATCATGGATTGGCGTACACACTACGAAAACAATCAGCTGACCGCGGAGGAAGCAGTGGCACTTATCAAATCCGGCGACCGGGTAGCAGTCAGCCACGCCTGTGCCGAACCCAGCTATCTTCTTGACGCCATGGTTGCCAACAAAGACAGCTATGAAAATGTGGAGCTTGTGCACATGGTGGCCATGGGCAAATGTGCATATGCCCAACCCGGCATGGAAAAACATTTCCGCCACAACGCACTCTTTGTGGGCAGTTCCACCCGGGACGCTGTCAACAGCGGCCGGGGTGATTTTACTCCCTGTTTTTTCTATCAGATCCCCGAGTTGTTCCACACCACCCTGCCCTTGGACGTAGCCCTGGTCACCATCACTCCGCCTGACGAGAACGGTATGGTCTCCCTGGGGGTCTCTGTGGACTACGATTATGAAGCCGTAATGACTGCCAAAACGGTCATTGCCCAAGTCAACGACCAAATGCCTTTTACCTATGGCAAGCTAATCCCTGTTGACAAGATCTCCTGGTTTGTCACCCACTCTGCCCCCATCATTGAGCTTACTCCTCCCCACATTGGAGAGATCGAAGAAGCCATTGGCAGCTATTGCGCCTCCCTGATCAATGACGGCGACACACTGCAGCTCGGTATCGGCGCTATCCCCGACGCGGTGCTCTTGTTTCTGAAAGGAAAAAAGGATCTGGGTATCCACTCCGAGATGTTCTCCGATGGCGTGGTGGAGCTGGTAGAAGCCGGAGTGATAACCAATCGGAAAAAGACGCTGCACCCAGATAAGTTCGTAGTGAACTTTCTGATGGGAACCAGGAGACTGTACGATTTCGTGGACCACAATCCCGATGTACTGGTGATGCCCTCAGATTATGTCAATCATCCCATGGTGGTGGGCCAGAACGACAATCTGGTATCTATCAATTCCTGTGTTCAGGTGGATCTCATGGGTCAGGTTTCCTCTGAGAGCATCGGTCTCAAGCAGATCTCCGGCATCGGCGGTCAGGTGGACTTTATTCGGGGCGCTGCCTTCTCCAAGGGCGGTCGCTCCATTATTGCCATGCCCTCCACCGTCAAGGGCAAAACCTCCAAGATTGTCCCCTTTCTGGACAAAGGTGCCGCCGTCTCTACCTCCCGCGCCGATGTGGATTATGTGGTAACCGAATACGGCATCGCACACCTGAAGGGCCACACGCTCCGGGATCGCGCCCAGAATTTGATTTCCATTGCCCATCCCGATTTCCGTGCAGAACTTCAGACTGAATTCAATCGTCGGTTTTTCCAGACATAAATCCCAATACTCCAAAATCTGTCTCTTTCAGGAGGAAACGTATATGGCATCTTCATTTGATTTTTCCGGAAAGGTATGCGTCGTTTCGGGCGGCGCCTCCGGGTTGGGAGAGGGTGTAATACGAAAGTTGGCCTTCTCCGCGGCCCATGTGTTCATTGCTGACCTGAACCTGACCGCCGCCGAAGCGTTGGCGGAAGAACTGCGCGCCGATGGGAAGCGGGCCCATGCGGTATTTCTGGACTGTACCAAACCCGAGACCATCCGCCGGGCCGTCCAGGATATCCTGAAACAGGTTCCCAAAATTGACTGTCTGGTCAACTCAATGGGAATCGGCGCCAAGGCCCGAGAGGGAGAGAGCTTCTCCGACACTTACAACCGGGTCATGGCCGTCAATCTGGGGGGTATCTTCAACAGCTGCCATGTATTTGTAGAAGAGATGATCAAAACAGGCGGCGGCACCGTGGTTAACATCGCCTCACAGGCTGCCACCATTGTTCCGGCCAAAACACGGCCCGGACGGGGCGGCGAGTACGGACTGATCGGCTACTGCACCTCTAAGGCGGGCGTGAAGCATATGACCCGTGCCATGGCCACCCTGTGGGCCGCTTATGGGATTCGGGCCAACAGCGTCAGTCCCGGCTACGTGGATACCCCGCTTACCGCAGAACCTCACAGCGACCCGGTGATCCGGGCCGATATGATCTCCAAAGTCCCTCTCAAGCGCATTGCAAGTCCGGATGACATCGCCGGAACTGTCGCATTTCTGCTGTCTGATGAATCCTCTTACCTGACTGCCCAGGACATCATCGTAGACGGCGGCTACACCGCCCTGTAATAGCCCAATCTTCAAGGAGGTCTGTCAACATGAAAATCGCATCCTCTACCTGGATGATTCCCGGCAATTCCTTTCGCGAAAAGATGGAACGGGCCGTGACTCTGGGCTTTGAAGGAATGGAAGTTCGCCTTTTAGAAGAATGCGCCACCGAGGACAACATCCGGGAACTTCAAAACGCTTTCGACGCCACCGGACTGCTTCCCTGCTCTCTGCTGGTCCCTGGTCCTATCTTCCGCTGTCCCCTGTCCAACCCTGATGCTTTGCAGAAGAAAAAGGATCATGCCATGCTGGCGCTGGATATAGCTGCTCGGCTGGGTGCTCCCACCCTTCTGGCACCTGAATATGGTGCGCAAAATCCGCTACCCCTGTTTGACCGTCCCAAGCGCCCCACCCCGGAAGAACACGAGCTGCTGATCGAATACCTCGCCTTTGTCTCCGACTACGCCGGAAAAGCAGGGGCAGTGGCTCTGCTGGAACCGCTGAACCGATATGAGACCCACTTCTACTACACCCTGAGTGACTGCGCCCAAGTCATTGACGAGGCCGGAGCTTCTCATGTGAAGATCTTGGCCGACCTGTTCCATATGGGTATTGAGGAAGCCAATGTACAGCAGGCCATTTTACGGTACGGCAACTATATTGGCCATGTCCAGATCGGTGACAACAACCGCCTGCTGCCCGGTCAGGGACAGACCAATTTTCTCCCCGCTTTCGGTGCACTCAAAACAATTGGGTATCGGGGAGGCATTGCCCTGGAATGCGGCATTTTGGGTGACCCGGTCCAGGAACTGGCCAAGTGTGTCCTTCACCTGAAATCCCTGTTACAACAGGCGGAGGTTGCCCATGGGCTATGACTTGAGGGAACTGCTACGACACGCGGACCAAAAAGGCTACGCCATTCCCGCTTTTAACTACTCCGACAGCTGGGAGCTGCTGGCCATTGTGGAGGCCGCCCGGGAGGAACGCGCTCCCGTCATCTGTCAAAGCCATGCCCGGGTGCTTCAAGTCTGGTCGGAACAGTGGCTGGGTGGCCTTGGACGAGCCGTCATGGAACAGACCGCATTTCCCGTGTTCAACCATCTGGACCACTGTGCCAGCGTGGAGGTCTGCCAGTCCGCCATAGATGCGGGCTACCCCTCCGTAATGTTTGACGGCTCCTTGTTGCCACTGGAAGAAAATATTGCCCAGTCCCGGCGGGTGGTTGCTCATGCCCGTAAACATAACTCCGTCTGTGTGGAGGGGGAGATTGGCCGGATCCGGGGTAATTCGGAGGAGGGGACCTATCTGGGGAACGACTTTCTGGTACGGGTGGAGGACGCAATACGGATGGCAGAGGAGTCCGGTGTGGATTCCCTAGCCGTCGGTATCGGAAACGCCCATGGTTTTTACCTCCAGGCCCCCCAACTGAACTTCGCCCGTCTTGTCCAGGTAAACGATGCCGTGTCCATCCCGCTGGTGCTCCACGGCAGCTCCGGCATCCCGGACAGGGACATCCAGCAGGCCGTCCGCTGCGGGATTAACAAGGTCAATGTGGGCACGGAGTTACACGCCGCCTATCTCCTCGGCCTGCGCAGCTCTCTCTCCCTCCCGGACAACCGTGCGGACATTCTGGCTGCCATGATTCCCGCCAAGGAGAACATCAAAGCGGTGGTCCGCCGCTGGATCCGCCTGTGTATGGCAGATCACCGTTTTTGATATTTGATGTGGAAAGAAAGGATGATCGTCCATGACCGTAAACGAAGTGAGCACTCTGTTTTCCAAAGCCGCTCAGGTTCTGATTGACCACAAGCAGGAATTGTGTGCCATTGACGGCGAAACCGGCGACGGGGATCATGGCGTAGCCATTGCCAAGGTGGCCAACGCCATCATCAATATATCTGAGAAAAATGGATACAACAATCTCTGCGACTATTTTTCCCAGATCTCCGCCGCCATCATGTCCATCAATGGCGGCTCCTGCATTCCTCTGTGCGCCAATATTTTCGATGGCATGTCAGAATCGGTGGAGAATCTGGAGGAAGATGGGTCCGAAATGATAAAGGCTGCCTTTAAGGGTGCGTTGGAAGGCCTTCGTTTCATTAGCAGCGCAAAGCCCGGAGACAAGACCATGCTGGATGCCCTGTACCCTGCTGTCCAGGCGGCCGTCTCCTGTCAGGGTGACGAGCGGGAAATCTTTTTTTCCGCGGCCCAGGCTGCGCACCAGGGCTCCGAGGCCACCCGGAATATGGTGGCTAAATTTGGCCGCGCAAAGGATCTGAAGGAAGCCAGCATCGGTTTTCTGGACGCCGGTTCCGTCTCCGTCTCCCTGTTCATCAATGCTCTGAGCATCTGTTATCCCTGAGCACCACACTTTTATACAGGAGATGATCCCATGTCCAAAAACAAATTTATTAACCAGGTCGATACTATTTCCGATGAAATTCTGGAAGGCGCCGCTCTTGTCCTGGGCGATTACATCGATGTAAAAGGACACATCGTCATGCGCAAGGGTCTGCTGGATGACCCCAACCCCACCGTGACCGTTATGACTCTGGGTGGTGCCGGCCACGAGCCCTCCTCCTTGGGCTTTTGTGGTGTAGGCTGGGAGCACTTGAAGGTAATCGGTGACATTTTTGCCGCCCCCGGTCCGGAAACCGTGCTGGAAGGAATTCGTCTGGCCAACCGCGGCAAAGGCGTCTTTTTCTATGTGGGCAACCACGCTGGAGATATTATGTCCGCCAAAATGGCAGTGAAGATGGCCAGGAAAGAGGGCATCAATTTGGAGATGGCCGTCATGTACGACGACTGCTCCACTTTCCCCCGCAGCGAACGGGAGCAGCGGCGCAATTTATGCTGTGCCCCCACCCTGAGCAAAATTCTTGGCTCTGCCGCTGCTGCCGGATACGGCTTGGCTGAACTAAAAGACCTTACCGACCGGTATATGGATCAGGTTGCTTCTCTTGCTGTGGCCAACCGGGGCGCCACCCACCCCGCCACCGGTCTTCCCATCTCTGTCATTCCAGAGGGCGAGTTGGTTGTCGGTATGGGGCACCACGGGGAGGGCGCCAAAAACTCCACTCCTATGATGACCTCCCGTGAGATTGTGGACACCATGGCCAGCCAGATCATCAACGACATAGGGCTGACCGCCGGTGACGATGTCCTGGTGACCATCAACGGTTCCGGCTCCACCACCTATATGGAACTTATGATACTCTATAAGGACACCGTCCACTTTTTGGAGGAACGGGGGATTCACGTCCACGACAAGATCGTGGGAGAATATATCACTACTCAGGAGCAGGCCGGCTTTATTATGAGCATGGTGCGCGTGGACGAAGAGATGAAGCGCCTGTTTGACGCCCCCTGCCGCACCGCTTTCGTCACCAAGTTTTGACTGGTTTATCAAAACACGCGGGAGGAACACACATGAAAAACGAAGCTGCTTTTCTTTTAGAAGCTCAACGACTGAAAATCCTTCCCTGCAAAATGCCGGAGCCCAAGGCCGGTGAAGTTTTGATCCGTATGGAATATTGCGGCATCTGCGGCTCCGATGTAGGCTACTATCGAAATGGTCGGATCGGACGCCGCGAGGTGACTTTTCCCTATATTCTTGGCCATGAATGCACCGGCGAGGTCATCGGCTTAGGTGCAGGGGTAAAGGAATTCTCCCCGGGAGACAAAGTAGTACTAGAGCCCGGACTAGGTTGTGGTCACTGTGAATACTGTATGTCCGGCCGCTATAACCTCTGTCCGGACATGGTGTTCCTCGCCACCCCTCCTTATCACGGGGCATTTCGCCGCTATATGTCCTACCCCGCCCGAGGTTGCTTCAAGCTCCCCCCGGAGGTCTCCTCCCTGGAGGGCGCCATGATTGAGCCTCTGGCTGTTGGTCTGCACGCAGCTCGCCAAGCTGAAACCGATCACGGGAAGACTGTGCTGATCACCGGCATGGGCTGCATCGGGCTGATGACCCTGCTGGCCTGCCGCTCCATGAACGCCCAGACCATCATTGTCAGTGATGTGTTCGATAACCGGCTGGAGAAAGCCCTCTCTCTGGGGGCCGACCACGCCATTAATGTGGCCTGTGAGAGTCTGCAAGACCGACTGATGGAACTGACCGGCGGCCGGGGCGCGGACATTGTCTTTGAAACCGCTGGGCGGCCTGAAACCGCCGCCCAGGCAGTTTATCTTGTTGCTCGGGGCGGTATTATCATGCAAGTCGGCACCATTTCCGACCCGGTTCCCTACCAGTTTAACGAGTTGGCACACAACGAGGCGCAAATTCGCAGCTCTTTCCGCTACTGCAACATTTTCCCCTTAGCCCTGCGGCTGATCCGTCGAGGCGCAATTGATCTGAACGCTGTCGGTCCGGATGTATTTCCCTTCGACCAGGCTGCATCGGCCTTTGTTGCCGCCGCCAGTCATGGAGATGAGCACATAAAATGCATTCTAAAATTCTAAAGCTTTTTCCAAACGTGCAAAAGCCCTGGTGTTTTGACACCAGGGCCTTTTTTGTCATAAAAAAAGCTTCGGTTTTTGGTGGAAAACCGAAGCCGGCATCCGTTTGGATGAGCACCAAATTTATACAGCACTACTAATGGAGGCACACCGCCCTCATCCATGAAGATACCGCAGTGAGTTGCCGCCACGGTCGCATTCAAATGAGCGCAGCCAATGGAATTTAAGATCTGTTCATAGGCACAGCAGCCCTCAAACATGACAAAAGTGAAGCCAAATATTATCATTTCCCACACATCACCTTGCTGGACCTTACCGTTGCCCGGCAGGGTTTAGACCCAGCAATCCTTACCCTGATATTTGGCGGACAGTGCCATGCTGGCAACAGCATAGAAGCCCTGCCCCAGCGTGCCGACAGACATATTCACGCCGGGAGTTTCGTTCATATCGGGGTGATCCTGGGGAGTTCTGCCCATGTGGCACAGGGGGGAGTACCCCGGTTGTCCAAGACGGCATACAGACCGGGGGAAGCGTGGCCAATTAGGCAGGATGAAGTGCTCCCAATTCATCTATTCATGCTGGCTGGGGGCCACGTACAGTTCCATGAAGCACAAACAGGCAGACACATCGGCAGCAAACAGGCTCTCACGGAGAGGGCCAGCCCTAACATTGTACACGCTCTCCACAATCTACACCCGGATCCTGGGGCCTGTATCACCAGTTGTTTTCTCTTTTATGCTGCATGTCATTACATCTTCCTCCTGCAAACTGATGCCGGGTCAGTCGGCCACCTTAATAATAACCTTCAGACATTGCTTGTTCTTGACCAGCTCCATAGCGGTGTGGATCTCTTCCATGGGCAACACATGGGAATAGAAATCCTTAGGGTCGATCTTTCCTGCCAGCACCATGTCCACCAGTTCCGGCATGTGGGAGAACCGCTTATGAGGCTGCATATGAATGTGGACAGACACGTTGTTCTGCACATTATGGATGTTCAGCAGATCCTTGCCCGCACCAACAACTCCCAGACCGCAAACCTTTCCGCCGGGCTTCAGGAAGTGGGAGCCGCTCTCCAGGATTCCCACAGAGCCTACAGCGTCGTAGACAAAGTCGAAGCGCTCCCCCGCCAATGCCTCTTCCACGCTGGTCTTGGTGAAGTCAATGGCCTTATCGGCACCCATTTTGTTGACCGCCATATCCAGACGATCCTTCACACCATCCACAGCCACGATCCTGGCGGCCCCCAGTGCCTTCATCACCCGGATGGATCCCAGACCCATGGGGCCGCACCCGTAGACCAGCACGCTGGAGCCCTCGCTGATACCGAAATCCCTGGCAGAACCGAAGCACTCACACAAACTGAGCATGGCACCGCCGTCGATAGGATCGATCTCGTTGGGTATGATGGCGAAATTGGGGCCGATGCCGATGAGGCTGTTTCCGTTGAAAGGAAGCTGTTCCTCGGTATAGCCGTCCTCCAGCATGGCCTGATGGTCGGGAATCAGCGCATATTCACACATATTGCCATATGTCATAGTATACTTTCCGTCGGGGCGGTTAATAGGGTGGATGCAGCGGTCTCCCACCCTCAAATAGCGCACCTTGGAACCCAACGCCACAATGTCACCGCAGGCCTCATGGCCTAAGATGGTGGGATAGTCGCCCAGTCCTTCCGCTTTGGTCAGGGAACCGTCAATGATATGAAAATCGGTTCCGTTGCAGAAGCCGCAGGAATGAATCTTGACCAGGGCCTCATATGCACCAGGGTGGGGCATCTTGGCATCGTCAATCACGGCAACCTCGTTGGCTGCCAGAACAGCAATCGCTTTCATGGTATCAGACATAACAAATGATCTCCTTATTTGATTATTTAGTCTTCCAGCGCGTTTTCCCAATCGTAGACCAGCAATACTTTTCCCTTGACCTGGCCGGATGTGCGGAAAAGGTCAAAGGCCTCGTTGATCTGGTCCATTCTCATTTCCTTGTAGATCATGCTGGGATCGAACTTCAGCGCGCCCCTGGAGAAATACTCGGCGGTCAGGGTCCAGTCTGGGCCAGGAAACGGAGGCGTAAAGCTCATCCGGGACCCAACCACCTTGAACTCCTTCTTAATCATGTGGAACACCTCGTCCGGTTCAAAAGTGACGGGTACGCTGGGATAGCCGATCATACAGATGGTCCCGTGAGTGCCGATCATGTAATAGGACATCTTCATGGTGGCAGGTGTCCCGGCGGTCTCGAAAATATATTCAAATCCCAAACCATCCGTCAGCTCCATGGTTCTGGCTTTCCAGTCCTCGTCCTTGCTGTTGACTGTGGCATCGCAACCCAGCTTCCGAGCCAGTTCCAGCCGTTCCTCCGCAATGTCAAAGACCACCACATTGCGCGCCCCCATGGCCTTGACCCACTGAGCGGTAAAGATGCCCACGGTGCCGCAGCCCAGAATCGCCACAGTGGAGCCGCCTTTGAACTCGGCCTGACGGATACCGTGACACCCCACGGTGGCAGGCTCGAACATCATCACTTCCTGATAGGGGGCATTCTGGTCGTGCTTGACCACATTTATCTCGTTCACCACAACATACTCGGCAAAGCCGCCCTGCTGTTTTGAGCCAATAAAGCTGTAGTCCCGGCAGCTGCCATAGTAGCCGTTCTGGCAGTCGCGGCATTTAAAACAGGGCACATGGGGGGCACAGGTCACCCGCTCCCCTACCCTCACTGAGGTAACATCGGGCGCTACCTCTACCACTTCACCGCACATTTCGTGACCCAGAACAATGGGATAGAACCAGGCCGCATCTGCCAGCACCCGCGGGACATCGCTGCCGCAAATACCCGCCGCCTTAATGCGGATTTTCACCTGTCCGGCCTTCACCTCGGGCATGGGGCACTCTTCATAGCGGAGGTCATTCTTTCCGTACAACACAGCAGCTTTCATGGTCTTTTTCATAATAAGCTCACCTCATACACAAATTTTGAATGATTTATGCCCATTCCGGATATTTCCCCTCAAGCCAGCTCATCTGGGGCAGAACAAAGGGGACGGAGATCCCGGGCGGCGGTCGCCGCACCAGGCCGGACGCGAAGCTGCGGTACAAAAACACATCGTCCTCTTGAAACGGCAGATGGTAGATCGCCAGGCGCATCACAGGCGCATTTTGGAAAAACGCCAGATTATCCTGATTGGCCAGGTGATAGCTGTTGCAGAAGGCCAGGTCGATGGGGCCAAAGGGCCGCAGACGCATTGCGTCATCTGCCGTCAGATCACCATCTCCAGCGGCCAAAAATTGCTCCGAACCGCTGCGGATCAGAAACACGCAGGTGGGTAGCCGGAACAGGGACTCATCCTTGTGGTCCACCCCGTTGTGCCCGGTTTCCACGGCGAACACCGTAAAGCCTCCCACCTCGGCCCGGTAAATCCCCTTATTTTCCAGCCCAAAAGATATGGTATTTTTTTCACCGCCAAAGAGGAAACAGGGGGTGGCTGGGACACGGTGGGTGATAAAATATAAAGCATCCGGGTCACAGTGATCCCCGTGCTGGTGGGAAAACACCGCACCATCCAGGTGGCTGAACAGGCCCTCCCGCCGCAGCATTTGATTCCGCAACTTTTGGGGCATCGGAGAAAAACACTCATAAGGGCCGCAGCCGTGCAGCCCATCTACCAGCAGACCACCCAATCCGTTCCAGAAATACAAGCCGCAATTTACCGAATGAAAAATACAAGTTTTCATATCGATCGCTTATCTCTCCATAATGACTATGAACCGTCAAACACTGTACAACATTAAATCGATATCGCTTGATACACACTGTAATAAAGAAGGGGGAGGCAATGGATCTTGCCATCGCATCCGCCCTTCCTTTTTATTATTTATTCGTTACTCCTCGGGGTAAAAGTATACTTTTGCCGCCGGCGGATAGGTTGGGTTTGGCGTATTGTCGCCAAATTCCAACTGAAAGTCCAAGAAACGCTCGGAATCCACGTAGGCATACTTTGCCAGTCCATACTGGCCCTGCATGGTCACAGGCATACCGCGCTTGTGGTACTCCTTCAGGTTGGCGTCCCAATTCTCCGGAGCAATGACCTCCTTGAAATGGTGAATTCCCTCTCCATGCTCATCAATGAACTTTTGGTAAATAGTGGGTCCAAAGTCTGGCTGGATCAGCTCAACCTGCATATCGCCCACATAACTGATGGCGATAAAGTACTGGAAGGGTTCTTCCCTCAGCGCTCCGTCAACAAGGAACCCATTTCCGGTGCAGGACTCATTGTTCATAGTACTCACGCGCCAAGGGCCCACATGATACTTTTCGATCCACTGATCCATGGAGCGCTTCAGGTCGCTGGTCAAAAACCCGATCTGACAGATTTTGCGGTTTTTTCCAAACTCTATCAGTTCTTCTGCAGTCACCATAACGAACAGCCTCTTTCCATATTAGACAATCATGCCCAACATTCTGGGGACAAAGGTAGTGAACCAGGGAATGTAGCTGATTAGCAAAATCTCACAGGCCATGATGCCGATCAGGGGCAAAGCCGCATAGCCAATCTTTTCAATGGGCAGTTTAGCTATACCTGAGGCCAGGTACAGGCAGGATCCAACAGGAGGAGTGATACAGCCAACCACCATGGCGAAGGAGATCACAACGGCGATGGTCACAGGCTCCATGCCGAAGTCCTTCATCACGGGCAGCAGGATGGGGGCCATAATCATAACAGCTGGGGTGGCATCCATGAAGGTGCCCAGGAACAGCAGAAACACGATGATAATGAAGATCAGAACAGCGGGGCTGTCACTGATGGACAACAGCAGATTTACGATACCCTCAGGGATGCGCTCGGCGTTGAGCACATAGCCAAACAGAGAGCAGGTACACAGGATGATCATACAAGAGCCGATGGTGACGGCGTCACGGTACAGCAACTGCGCAAACTGCTTAATGGTGATGTCCTTAGTCAGGAAGCAGTAGGCGGTGGCGTACAGAACGGCCAGCACAGCGGACTCAGTGGTGGTCACGATGCCGAAGCAGATACCACCCATGATGATGACGGGCAGCCCCAGAGTGGGCAGACCCTGAATCAGGAAGCTCAGGCGCTGCTTCATGGTCAGAGCAGTACCGTCCGGGATTGTTTTACCATACTTTTTGCTATGACCCAGGAAGAAGCAATAGCCCAGTTGGAAAATACCCAGTAGAATGCCGGGAATCAGACCGGCCATGAAGATGGCGGAGATAGACACGCCGGTCATAGATCCGAAGACAATGAACAGGAAGCTGGGAGGGATTACGGCGCCGATACAGGAAGAGGCCACGGTGATGGCAGTGGCGAAAGGCGGGTCATAGCCCTCCTCCTTCATGGAAGGGATCAGAATGGATCCGATGGCCACAGTGTCGGCAGCAGCCATGCCCTGAATACCGCCGAACAGCATGGACACGACCACGTTTACATAAGCCAGGCCGCCCTTGAAGCTGCCTACAAGGGCCTTGGCGATATTCATCAATTTTATTGTGATGCTGCCTGTCGTCATAATATCGCCGGCCAGAATGAACAAGGGCAAGGCAATATACAGAAAGCTTTCCAGCGTGGTGGTCATCTTCTGAGCCACCATGGACAGTGCCAGACCATTGGCCCAGAGGTAAGCCATTGCGGATACACCCAGACAGAAAGCAATGGGCATACCCAAAAGCATCAGAATGATAAAGATCAGGAACATGATGCCTGCGTTCATCTGGACACCTCCTCGATGGTAATCACATTATCCTCGACTTCCATACCTAGGAGAGACTTCACCTGATTCATCAGTTTTTCCAGGGCAAACAGGAGCAGGATAGCGGCGGACACATTCCAAGCGCCGGAGACCAAGGCCAGATTGATGTGCATAATACTGCTGGTACGCATAGCGGCACTCTGCACCGTGGGAATGTTGGTATAGAAGGTCACCACAAAGAACAGCATAAGAATCAGGGTGGTGATAATCTCACAGATTTTTTGTCCTTTCTTGGATAGCCGGTCAGTGACCATGGTCAGACCGACAATGTTGTTACTGCGATAGCCCATGGAACAGCCCAGGAAAACCATCCAAGTCAGCAGATAGACCGTCAACTCAGAGGTCCACTTGATGGAATAGCTGAACACATAGCGGCTAATGACCTGCGCGGAAACTACCACAACGATGGTAAACAGACAGGTGGCTGCCACCACGCCGATCACGTGGAACAGAATATCGTTTAGTCTCTTTAACATGATGTATCTCCCAATAATTCGCAGATTTATTCGGCGTCTTTTTTTAAGTGGAGCTGCGAAGAACCCGCAGCTCCACTTAAAATCAGATTCGTACAATATCAGCGGACACTATCAATGACCTTGATCAGATCGCCAACACCGGTGTACTTCTCGGAAACCTGATCCCACACGGGAGAGACAGCCTCGATGAAGGGATCTATATCGGTAACTTCGTTGACGGTGCAACCGGCGTCAGCGCACTGCTGAACTTGCTCAATATTTTCGTCATACATCTGGGCCATAACGGGAGGAAATTCGGCGCTGATGGTATCCTTCACAATCTGACGCAGATCTTCAGGCAGCTCATCCAGAGCTTTATCGCTGACAATGATGCCATTGGCAACGGCGAACAGAGGAATAGTGGAGATGTAGCGGGCAACCTCGTAGGAGGACGTAGTGATGTAGCCGGAAGCGTCACAGCTCCACCCTTCAGCCACGCCGCCCTGCAGGGCGTTGAACACGTCGCTGTAAGGAACGGTGATGGGGGTGGCACCCAAGGCCTCCAGAGTAGCCATCTGAACGGCGTTGTCCATGGTGCGGAAGATCACGCCCTTGAAGTCATCAACGTTCTCAATAGGTCCTTTGACCATGTTAGGATAACGGTAGCCCATCAGCCACATGCCGGGAACCCAAAGGCCATTGGCGTGGAAAGAGTCTATCAGTTCCTGAGCCTCTGGAGTCTCCATAAAGCGGGCCAGATGCTCCTTGCTGTCGAAGATGAAGGGCAGATCCATGACGTTGAAAGCCTCGTTGAACTGGGCCAGCAGGGAGAAACTCATCTGAACGATCTGCACGGAACCGGCTTGGCAGTTCTGCATCACGTCGGCTTCGGCCCCCAGCTGAGCACCATGGAACACGTCAACCACGACCTGGCCATTGGTGGCTGTCTTGATTTTTTCAGCAAAGTCGGTAAATGCCTTGCCGGTCTTGGTATCCTTCACGATGTTGGTGGCCAGCTTCCACTCGTAGACCTTGGCGGGCTCGTTGGCGGAGGTCGCAGAGCTACCAGCAGCAGAGCTACCGACAGCAGTGTTGCCGCCACCGCAGCCGGCCATCAGGCCGACCATCATAGTTGTTGCGCACAGCAGGCTTACAATTTTTCTTATTTTCATTTCAGTCCCTCCGGTTTTGTTTATTTAGCATATATGCGCCGTTTTTTACTGTCCACATTATATTAAAATCGACCCGATGTGTATAGTAATTTTATGCGGATGTTTTTACACTTTGTTAAGGTCATGGCATTTTGATTGGACATGAACACCCATCTTTTCAGCCCAATTTAACGTTTCGAAAACGAATCGGGCTTACTCCCACGGCCGCCTTAAACACCTTCGTAAAATAGTTCTGGCTTGAAAAGCCCACCATCTCAGCAATCTCAGCGGCCGTCAGGTTCGTGGTCTTTAAAAATCGTTTGGCCGCCTGGATCCGCAGATTCTCCAGATATTCGCTGTAAGATACTCCCATGGTCTTCTGAAACAGCTGGCTTAGGTAGGATTTATTCAGGTGAATCTCGTTCGCCACCTCACTGAGTTTAATGGGCTCCTGATAGTGCTCGTGAATGTATCGCAGGGCATTTTGCATGGATTCCGAAATTGAACGGGAGGATAGGTTGGCCGAGCGCGTTACATAGGTACAAAAGGCCTCAACAATTTGCTCCGTCTTCAGCACAGTTTCCGCTTTTAGCAGTTGCTCTGTAATAAAGTGGGGGATGTCGTAATACGGGTGATTTTCCTGAAAATTTCGCACGGAAAAAAAGGAGTACATCCCCCTTAAAGTACTACGTTTTACATTCATAGGCTGATATTGCCCGCGGTGCAGTGTCTGAACAAAGTTCCGAAGTTCGTCTGTGGCGGCCTCCACATTCCCCAATTCACAAAAACGCTCAATGCCGTCCAACAGCTTCTGAATCTGTACAGTAGACGCGTTAAGGAGCTCCTCCTCCGGCACTTCCTGCCCATAATACCGATAGACAGAAGCTTTGGATAGCAACGCCTGGATCCGATCACTCAACCGTGAATCCGCCAAACAGAGTTCATTGGCCCGGTACTGAATCTGAAAGCCGTACTGCTCAAATAAGTTACGGCTGATCTTCTCATACTGCTCATCCAACATCTCCGGCTTTGCATCCACAGGTGCGCTGATCAAGAAAATAAAATAGTCATGTCCGCTGACAAAGGCCTGTCCGTCCATTCCGCATTCCAATATGCAGGCTTTGCAGCATTGGAGCAAAACCGCCAGGGGACTTTGCAGCGCCAAATGATCCTGAAGATAAAATACCAAAACAGACATGGCACGGGGACGGAAATCAAACAGGGAGCACAGCCAGTTCACATCCAAAGCGCGATAAAACAGTGCATTCAGAAATTCCTGATTTCGCTTTAATGCACGACTGCAGGAAAAATTAAAGTCCAAGCCGTCCATTCAAGTCCCTCCTTAACCCTATAATTGTTCCAAAATTGGATATCCTATTCCGCTGTCACAGACAGCCTGTCCTTTTAAAACTGCGGCAACTCCCCCCTCATTTTTGGACCTTTTTTCTGGTATATTATTATAAAATTATTTTATTATTTATATATGGTTTATTTTACTATAAATTTAACAATTTTTATATAAGTCAAAACGTAAAAAATGAGCAAATTTTTTTATTGATAAATACCAAATTGGCGCTGTTCCCCCTAAATTGCAAAAACACCTAACCATTTTTACTATCTCCAACGGCCTTACATCGTTAAGATAGTTCCAGAAAAGAGCGCACGTCTGCCTAATTTTTAAAATCACTTAACATAGGAGGCACAATATGAATTATACCAGCAAGGGCCCTTTTCAGAAGGGATATAACAGCATGGTTTCCGCCGTTGACAATCCGGAGATGATGGGAATGGAATTCGGTGTTGTGGCCATGACAGAGAACGATCAGTTGTCCTTTGACTATGCCCAGGAGGTTGTCTACGACCTTTTGTTCGGTACCGTCACCTTCAAGTGGGAAGACCGTACGGAGCGGGTCACCCGCAAGGATTGCTTTCACCAGGGTGCCATCCTTCTCCATGTCCCTCAAAACACCCCAGTCACCATTATCTGCCACTCTGACCAGGCGGAGATTGCAGTTTCCCGCACCGAGAACAAAAAATCATTCCAGGCTCACCTGATGTATCCTCAGGACTGCCTGTGCGCCAACGAGGAGCGAGGTGCGGGTCAAATGCTGGAGTGCTCCACCCGTCTGGTTCGCACCTTCTTTGATCGTTCTTCCATCCCCGAGACGAACTTCTTCATCGGCGAAGTAGTACACTTCCCCGGCAAGTGGTCCTCCTATCCCCCCCACCAGCATGTAGAGCCCGAACTGTACTACTACAAGTTTCTGCCCGAAAACGGCTACGGTTTGGCCGAGTACGGAGATGACGCCTTTAAGGTGCGCCACAATGATTTGACCGGCATGCCCGAAAATGTGACCCATTCCCAGGTCGTTGCCCCTGGCTACTCTGAGTTTTATCTCTGGTGCATCCGCCTTCGCGATGACGAGGACATCGTGACCACCGTAGTTCCCGAGCACGCTTGGGTTACTGCTCCCAACGCCAAGTTCTTTCCAAATGAGGCATAACCCTCCCCAATTTCATATTTGATCTACCTTCCCAATCCGTTTTGGACAAAATGACATTTCATAACATCAAAATGGCACACAACCACTCCAATGGAGGGTTGTGTGCCATTTTCCGGTGTCCTTTTTTTAAACAGTCATCCCCAAATCAACAGGCTTCAAAAAGTCCTCTCCCAAAGCAGTTCCATAGGAGGTTTCCGTGTGGTCATGGACAATCTGCAGTGCTCTTTTCGTCTCTCGCTTCTCTAGGCAGTCCACCAACTCCAGATGCTGTTCCAGCTTGTCACGAAGCATCTCCGGCTCCGTCAGATGCAAAGCCTGCCACAATCGAACCCCCAAAGTTAATCTGGCATACATATCAATCAGAATCCGGTTTTTGCCGATCTGCATGATTTGGCGGTGAAACTCCGCATCCAGTTCGTGTCTGCGCCACAGGTTCCCTGTGTCGTTCTCCCGAATACACATTTCCGCAATTTCCCGCAGCTGCGCAAAGTCCCGATTGCTGCCATTGTAAACTGCCAGCGGAATGGCAAGACAGTCATGCTGCCAGCGAACCAGCAAAAGATCCTGCAGCATTTTACGATCCACAACCACCACCGTGGCGGAATGGTTTGGGTTTACATTAACAAGCCCCTCCCAGGCCAGCAGTCTGACTGCCTCGCGCACAGGTGTACGGCTGATCCCCAGCTCCACCGCAATCTGATGTTCAGGAATCCGATCCCCCGGCATAAGTTCCAGCCGCAAAATTTTATCCCTGATATATTCGTACACATGTCTCTTCATGCTCAAATCTTCGATTTTCGGCATATCCCATCCCACTCCTCTGGACATTATTTCCATTTTTATAATTATCTTTATCATACTGAATTTTATTTTATAATTCAAGTCTCTTTTGACCAAAACGAATCAAAAACACACAACTTCCTATCATTTTACTAACACTCCTAACCACAGTACCTTTACATCCTCGCGTTTCCATTTTATAATTACATATAATTTATATAATTATAAAATAAATTTTTTAATTATTTTAGGAGATGTTGTCATGGCTGGAAAAATTTCACCTCAGTTGGCAGAGGATCTGTACCGTAATATGTGGAAGATCCGCCGGTTCGAAGAAGAAGTATTTGAATTCTACAAAAATGGGAAAATGGCCGGTCTGGCCCACCTGTACATCGGTGAAGAAGCCGTCGCCGCCGGTGCCTGCGCCGCCATTAATGCCCAGGACTACATCGCCTCCACCCACCGCGGCCACGGTCATCTGGTGGCCCGGGGTGCGGACATGAAGCGTATGATGGCCGAAATCTTGGGAAAAAGGACCGGCTATTCCAAGGGCAAAGGCGGTTCCATGCACATTATGGCCATGGATCTGGGCATTCTGGGCGCCAACGGTATTGTGGGTGGCGGTATTCCCACCGCTACTGGTGCCGGTTACAGCGCCAAATACCGCGGCACCGATCAGGTAACCCTCTGCTTTTTTGGCGACGGTGCTTCTAATCAAGGCACCTTTCACGAGTGCATCAACATGGCCGCGGCCTGGGATCTCCCTGTGGTATACATTATTGAAAACAACCGCTTTGGTATTTCCGTGGACAGCCATCGTGTCACCAGAGAACACGATCTCTCCAAGCGCGCTATCGGCTATGGAATCCCCGGCTACACCATTGATGGCAACGATGTGGTGCAGGTATATGAGACAGTATTGAAGGCCGTAGAGCACGCCCGCGCCGGCAAGGGGCCCTCCATCATCGAGTGCAAAACCTGGCGCCACCACGGTCACAACGGTGCGGACAACTGTGCCTACCGCGACAAGGGTGAGGACGCCGCCTGGAAAGCCAGGGATCCCCTTGCCCTGTTCAAAGCCAAAGGCTACCTCACTGATGTTCAGACGAAGGCCATTGAAGATGAAGTCGAGACGGAAATCGAAGAAGTTTGCCAATTCGCTGAGGAAAGCCCCTTCCCTGACGCCTCCGAACTGATGGAAGACATTTTCGTAGACTAAGACAGGAGGAAAGTAAGATGAGGAAGATTTACTACCGCGACGCTGTTCTCGAAGCTCTGGACGAGGAGATGGCTCGGGATCCCATGGTTATGATGATTGGTGAGGATGTGGGTATCAATGACGGCACCTGGCGCTGTTCCAAGGGGTTGCGGGAAAAGTACGGCGACCTGCGCATGAAGGACTCCCCGATCAGCGAATCCGGCTTCACCGGCATGTGCATCGGCATGGCTTTAACTGGCCTGCGTCCTATTTCCGAGCTGATGTTCGCCGACTTTATGCTGGTCGCCATGGACCAGATCGTCAATCAGATGAACAAGGTGTGCTATATGTCCGGCGGCCAAAAAGGTCTGCCCATGGTCATTCGAACCACCATCGGTGCCGGTCGTGCCGCCGCCGCGCAGCATTCCCAGAACCTGATTGCCGCCGTTGCCCATTTCCCCGGTGCCAAGATTGTCATGCCCTCTGACGCGTACACCGCCAAGGGGCTGCTCAAGTCCGCCATCCGGGACAATAATCCCGTCATTGTAGTGGAGCACCGCAAGCAGTACGCCACCGAGTTCGATATGCCCGATGACGCCGACGAGAATCTGCTGCTTCCCATTGGAAAGTCCCGCATTATTCACCCAGGTACCGACATTACCGTGGTGGCCAACACCTACATGACCGGTCTGTGCCACAATGTGGCCAAGCACTTGGAAAAGGAAGGCATTCATGTCGAGGTAATTGACCTGCTGAGCCTGGTTCCCCTGGACAAGGAAACCATTATCAATTCTGTCAAGAAAACCGGCAAGCTGCTGATCGTGGATGAGGGCTGCACCAGCTTTGGCATCGGCGCCGAAATTTGTGCCGCTATTCAAGATGATGTATTCTACGACCTGGATGCCCCCATCCAGCGGCTGTGTGCTCCTGATGTGCCCATTCCCTTCAGCCCTGTACTGGAAAAACTGATCGTGCCCAACGAGAACACCATTCTCACCGCGATCAAGAAGCTTGTGTAAGGAGGATGCAACATGGCTAAAGTAATCGTGATGCCCAAGCTGGGTTACACGCAAGACGAAGGCGCTATCGCCCAATGGCACAAAAAGGTTGGAGATGCCGTCACCAAGGGTGAACCCTTCTTCGATGTACACACCGACAAGTCCGTGGTCACCGTAGAGGCCAGTAAAAGCGGTACTCTGTTAAAAATTGCCCTGGAGCCTAATGTGACTGTCCCCGTCCTTACCCCCGTTGCCGTGGTGGGCAATCCCGGTGAGGATGCCGACGCCGTCCTGGCCGCCCATGTGACCGCCACCTCCGTAGACGCCGATGTGACCGCCGACTTTGACAGGAAGGACGAGGCCTCCCCCTCCATCCAGGATGCTCCCGCTGCGGAAATCGCCGATCTGAAGCTGACTCCCCGGGCCAAAACCTATATGAAAAACAATAATATTGACCCCCCTTCTGCAGCTGCCATTCAGGGCACTGGCTTCCAGGGCGGCATTACCGAACGGGACATCAAAGCCTCCCCCCTGGCCCGCAAAATCGCTCAGACCGCAGGCGTGGATCTTAACCATGCGGCCGGCAGCGGCGCCAACAACAAGATTATGAAGGCCGACATAGACAGGGCGGCTACTCCCGCTCCCCTCCCTGTCGGCGGCGACAAAATCGTTTCCCTTGATGTCCCCTACAAGGGTGTCCGCAAGATCATCGGTGACCGCCTGTCTAAGAGCAAGTTCACTGCCCCTCATCTCTACTTTACGGACAGCGTAGACACCACCAGCCTGACCGCTTTCCGCAAGATGATCAACGAAACCAGCGGAACCAAGTACGCTGTCTCTGATCTGCTGATCATGGCGGCCAGCAAGGCCCTGCGCAAGTACCCCGGAGTAAATTCCGCCCTGGTGGACGAAAAGATTATCACCTACACCAGCACCAATATCGGAATGGCTGTCGCGGGTGACAACGGTCTGGTGGTGCCTGTGGTCAAAAACGTACAACAGAAGTCTCTGTCCGATGTGGCCGCAGAGACTCGGGATCTGGTGGAACGGGCCAAAACCGGCCGTCTGTCCCCCGCTGAGTACAGCGGCGGCACCTTCTCTATCTCCAACCTAGGAATGTTTGGTATCGGCAACTTCACCGCCATCATCAATCCCCCTGAGGCCGCCATCCTCTCCGTCAGTTCCGTGCGCAAGACCCCTGTGGTCCTCACCGACGAGGAAGGCAACGACACCATTGCCATCCGTCCCATGATGAATATTCAGTTGTCTGTAGATCACCGGATCATTGACGGCCTGCTGGCCTCTCAGTTTCTGGAGTACATAAAGCAACTGCTGGAGAACCCTGTCTCCATTCTTCTGTGAGGTAGATTCCATGAACTATGATTTTGATGTTGCTGTCATCGGCGGCGGCCCCGGAGGCTATGTGGCCGCTATCTCTGCGGCACAGCGGGGAAAAAAGACCTGCATTGTAGAACAAAACAGCCTTGGAGGCACCTGCCTGAATGTGGGCTGTATCCCCACCAAGGCATTAATTAAAGGTGCCAATGTCTACCAGCAGGTTTGCAACGCCCAGCGCTTCGGTGTGGAGGGTGTGGACACCGCCAAGGTCACCATAAATATGGAAAAACTCCAGAGTTGGAAAGACGGCGTGGTCAAACAACTGGTCAACGGCGTCAAGAGTCTGCTGGGCGGAAACTACGTAACTATCTTTAATGGCAGCGCCTCCTTTTCCGACGAACACACTCTGGCCGTGGGCGATCAGACCGTCAGCGCCGAGTATATCATCATCGCCACCGGCTCCAAGGTAGCTATCCCCGATTTCATCACTCAGGAAGGGGAGAACCACATTGTGACCAGCAATGAGTTGCTCTCTATCTCCACCCTGCCTCAGTCCATAGTGGTCATCGGCGGCGGTGTCATCGGCGTGGAATTTGCCTATCTGCTCAACAAGTTAGGCGTCAAGGTAACCGTGTTGGAACTGATGGATCACATCCTGCCCATGGTGGACCGAGAGATCTCCGAAAAGGCCCAAATCCGCATGACCAGGGACGGCGTCACATTCCATCTGGGGGCCAAAGTTCAGAAGATATGCAACAACCATGTAACCTTCGAGTTGGAGGGCAAAACTCATAAAGTCTCCGCCGACCTGGTGCTCATGGCCGTTGGCCGAAAGCCCAATACCGAGGGGCTCAACGCCCGGGCCATCGGCCTGGAGTTTGACCGCGCCGCCATCAAGTCCGACGACTCCCTGCGCACCAACCTGTCCCACATCTTCGCCATCGGCGATGTCAACGGTAAAGCCATGCTGGCCCACACCGCCTCCGTCGAGGCTGAGGTGGCGGTCAGTTGTATCTGCGGGGTCGAGCAGCGCATGAACTATTGCCGCATCCCCTCCTGTATCTACCTGGAGCCTGAGATCGCCTGCGTCGGTTTGACAGAGGCGCAAGCCCGTACTGAATACGGTGAACATGTTAAAGTGGGCACCTTTCCCGCCTATGCCAACGGCCGTTCTCTGGTAGAAGGTGATTCCGACGGCATGTTTAAGATCATTCTGGACAGCCAATACGGCGAGATCCTGGGTGCCCATTTCTATGGTCAGCACACCACCGAGATGATTGCTGAGATCGCCGCAGCTATGAGGGCAGAGGCCACCGCTGAGGAACTGATCAGCTCCATCCACCCCCACCCCACTGTGTCCGAATCTATTCGTGAGGCCGTTCTGGCCGCATGGACAGGTAAGGCCATCCACAACCTTTAATAATGGTATGAAAAATGAATTGTTACGTTTAGATGCTCTGGCCTGTGCACCAGACGACATTGGCCAGTTGGCTGCCTATCTAATTCCCGCCATCCGCGGGATCTGCAAGCCCTGCGCCTTTCCCTGCGTCCGTTTTCTGGCAGAGCCTACCCTGACCGGGGACAGCTTTCGGCACTGCTTCCCCTCGAAAAATACCGTGTACATTCCTTCCCGCCCCAATCTCCAGTCCCTGTACCAAAGCATCGATACCATACCATCCGGGTCCTCGCTAGTAGGAGTGGAGGGGGTCGGTATATTTGCCATAGCCAAAGGCGCCCAGAAAGCCAACCGGCTCCTGGAGGCATACAAAAGAGGAATCCCGCTGTCCGATAATTCAGATCCTGCCCCTAATGGCCGTATGCAGGGCCGGGTAATCGTAGTAACCGGAGGGGCTCAGGGGCTGGGAAAAGGAATCTCCAATATTCTTCTCCGCGAGGGTGCTCATGTGGTTATTGCCGATTTAAACACAACATTGGCCCAGCAGACGGCAGAGGAATTTGCACGGGCCTACGGCCAGGAGCGGGTTGCCGCCATTCCGACCGACGTGTCTAACGATCAGTCGGTGGAGGCGCTGTGCAAAGAAACCATTCTCCAATTCGGCGGCATCGACGTCATGTTCAGCAATGCCGGCATCGTTCTGCCAGGTGATCTGGAACAGATGACTTCAGAAAAGATGTACAAGGTGGCTAACATAAATTACATCGGTTATTTCCGCTGCACCAAGTACTCCTCTCGCTATATGAAAATCCAATCCGCCTTTGACCCCAGCTTTACCGCCGATATCATCAACACCAGCTCTGTGGCCGGACTGATCGGCTACCAGAAAAACTTTGCCTACTGCGGCAGCAAGTTTGCCGTGCTCGGTCTGACAGAGTGCTTTGCCAAGGAGTTGCTCCCCCACCGCATCAAGGTCAACTCCGTCTGCCCTGGCAATTACTTCGATGGTCCCCTGTGGAATGATCCGGAGAAGGGGCTGTTCCTGCAATATCTGAAGGCGGGAAAGATCCCGGGCGGCAAGAACGTACAGGACTCCAAAGACTATTATCTGAGCCGAGAGCCGCTCCATCGCGGCTGCCAGCCCGAGGATATCGCCGCAGCAGTACTCTATTGCATTGAGCAGCAATTTGAGACCGGGATCGCTCTCCCAGTGACCGGCGGGCTGTCCATGGGTGCAATTTGATACGTATAGCTCCGATTAAACAAACAGGAGGGTATTGTGGTATGAACAACGAGACTAAGCACGACCTGCAAATCCTGGCAGAGCAGATTCGCCTGGAGACCGCAAAAATTATTCACGCCCTTGGCTTCGGCCATGTGGGTGGCTCGGTGGATCTATCCGAAGTCATGGCTGTTCTGTACGGAAAAGTTATGAAATACGACCCCAAGAATCCCCGCTGGGAGGATCGTGACTGGTTTGTCATGTCTAAGGGCCACGCTGGCCCCGTCTCCTATGCCACCCTGGGTCTTATGGGTTTCTACCCCGTGGAGGAGGCCTATAGTCTGAATCGCGGCGGCTCTCATTTTCCCAGTCATACCGACCGCAAGCTGACCCCCGGTGTGGATCTGACCACCGGCTCTCTGGGTCAAGGCATCTCTACCGCTGTGGGTGCGGCTCTGGGCAACAAGATCGACGGCCGTGACAACCACGTATTCGTCATGGTGGGCGACGGCGAAGCCGATGAAGGCCAAGTCTGGGAGGCCCTGCACTTCGCTTATGCTCACAAACTCGATAATCTGGTGGTATTCATTGACAACAACGGCTATCAGCTGGATGGCCCTACCAAGGAAGTGCTGGATCACGGCAGCATTGCCAAAAAGGTCGAGGCCTTCGGTCTGTACACCCAGGAGATCGATGGCCACGACATCGAGCAGATCGACCAGGCTATCTTGAACGCCTGCTCCGAGAAGGGCCGCCCTTCCTGCATCGTGCTAGACACCATTAAGGGTAAAGGCATCACCTTTGCAGAGCCCATCCGTGCTCATTCCTCCCAGCCCACTGAGGAGCAGTGGCAGGAGGCCCTGGCAGCTGCGGAAGAAAATCTGAAAAAGGTTATGGAAAAGTAAGGAGGGATCGCGATGAAGGTAAATTTGATTGGTAAGCACGAGCAGGATCCTCGTGCCAGTCGCGACGCTATGGCTAAGACACTCAACCAGATGATGGACGAGGATCCCACTATTTGCTACATTGACTGTGACCTGATGGGCTGTGTCAACGGCAAGCTGATGGAGAAAAATCACCCTGATCGCGCTTTTCAAGCCGGCATTGCCGAGGCCAACGCCATTGGCGTAGCCGCCGGCCTGATTGCCACCGGGAAAAAGGTCTGGGTCCACTCCTTCGGAACCTTCTCCTCCCGCCGGGTGTATGACCAGATTTATATGTCCGCCGCCTACTCCGGTCTGGGGGTCAATGTACTGGGCTCTGACGCTGGCGTAACCGCCGCCTTTAACGGCGGCACCCATATGCCCTTGGAGGATGCTGGTATGTATCTCTCCATCCCCGGTGCCACCGTGTGTGACCCCGCAGACTATGCCCAGTTGGCCTATGTGACCCGGGCCGTGGGCGACACCGATGGCATCAGCTTCACTCGTTTCGTCCGTAAGGGCATTGTGCAAATCTATGGCGACGACACCGAGTTTCAGTTAGGTAAAGGCGTAGTGCTCCACGAGGACAGTAAGGATGCGGTGACCATCATGGCCTCCGGCATTTTGTTGGATGAGGCCCTAAAAGCCTATGATCTTCTGGCCACCGAGGGAATCAGCGCCCGAGTGGTAGATATGTTTACCTGGAAACCCATTGACCAGGAATTGATACTCCGCTGCGCCGCCGAGACCGGTGCTATTGTCACCGCCGAAAATCACAATGTTACCTGCGGTCTCGGCTCTGCCGTGGCCAATGTTCTGGCAAAAAACAGGCCCTGTGTCCAAGAGTTCGTGGGCGTTCAGGATCGCTTTGGACAAGTCGGCCCCCAAAGTTATCTGATGGACGAGTACGGCCTGCGCGCCGGTAACATTATGATGGCCGCCAAGCGGGCCATCGCCCGCAAATGACCCCCTGTATGTGGTACCTCGATCTTCCGAGTACGGATCCCTTCTTTAATCTGGCCGCAGAAGAGCACCTGTTCCAGGCACTCCCCCGTGGCCAATCCCTGTTCATGCTGTGGCAAAATGACCGGGCGGTGGTGGTAGGACGGTACCAGGACACCATCCAGGAGATCGATCTTCAATTCGTCCGCCAGCATGGGATTCGGGTAGTCCGGCGTCTGTCCGGCGGCGGCGCGGTTTACCATGACCTGGGCAATCTAAACTTTACCTTTATCACCGACACCCCTTGTCAGGAATCCATCTCCTTTCAGCCTTTCTGTCAACCCATCATCGATGCACTGGCCGGGCTTGGCATCTCCGCTTCCCTGTCCGGACGGAACGACATCCTTATCCAAGGCAAGAAGTGTTCCGGCAATTCTCAATACGTCCGAGGCAGTCGGGTACTGCATCACGGCACGCTGCTTTTCCGCTCCGATCTGAAAACCGTGGCGCAGGCGCTGCATGTGGATCGAGAGAAAATTCATTCCAAGGGAATTCCCTCTGTGTCCAGCCGCGTAACCAACATATGCAACTACCTGCCTCAGCCTATTTCTTTGGATGAGTTCAAGCAGTCGCTTGTTAAGTCGATCTCTGCCAAATACCCGGTCACACCCTATGCCATTCAGGAGGAAGATCTGTCCGCAATTCAGGCCCTTCAAAAGGAAAAATACGGCACCTGGGACTGGAATTACGGGCACTCACCCCAACACCAGATCACCAGGAAGGCCCGAATTGAGGGCTGTGGCACAATTGAAGTTTCTATTTCCCTGACTCAGGGTTCCAGTATAGAAGACATCCAGTTTTTTGGAGATTTCTTTTCTCCTATTGGAATCGACACGCTGTCTAATTGCCTTCGTGGCCAATCCTATTGCCGAAGCTCTTTGCAAAATATATTATCATCCATATCTATCGAACCATTGATTCGGGCACTCACGCCTGAACGTCTGCTTGACCTGCTGATTGGCTAAAAAACTCATCTTTCGTTGTCCAGGCAGAATTTAATCACCGATGACTCCTTTGGAATGCAAAAAATTACATTTCCAAGAAAAAAGACGCGTAAAGCTCAGGTTATCCCAAAAGGGGACGACCGCTTTCCGCGTCTTTTTATATAGCTCCGTGGTTGTGGTAACTTTGCCGACCTTGGCACAACAAAAATGAACGCATTACAGAAGTTATTAATCATGGAGCAGCAAGCCGTCGGGACTGTATGGCCGGAAACCGTCTAAAGGGCCTGACGAGCTCCCGGCCTGTGGAACTCACATTGCGGCAGGACCGGTCCGGCTGGAACAGCATCTTCCCGATCCACACCGGACGGATCAAATGATACACACAGTTTGTCACAAAATGTCACCAACTCAGCTGAATTTATCAGTAGTGCCAGCCGCTGTGCGCAGGCACAGTGGAGCATTCTCCAGCCGCATTGGCACTAACCACAGCGAATATCAAAAAGAAACTAGAGCTAGGTTAGCTATCGAAGTCCAGGTATTTGCATAGTCTTCTTCTTTGCTGAAAATCAGTCCGAAACAGCTATAGCTGCCACCGGGTGAAGTGTGGACATCACGCAAACTCTATAATCGATGAAGGAGATCCTATAATTCAAAGAAATCATCAGCATTGGCGTATATCCTGTTTAGATCTCGCCAGTTAGAAAAACTGGTAAGCGAGAATCGCCAGGGTAGCTTCCGCACCATGGAACAATATTACGAAGTATTCAAGCCCTTCTGCGTTTATCTGGTTTTCTTTTTAGACGGGGGATACGTTCTGTTTACCGCTCAAGCTCTTTGATACCTCGGGCTGTGCCGGAGGTTTTCTTCCTATAATAAAAGAGCCCTGAATCCTAATGGATTCAGAACTCTTCATGGAGCTGCTACCCGGATTTGAACCGGGGACCTCATCCTTACCAAGGATGCGCTCTACCAACTGAGCTATAGCAGCAAATTATTTGTCTTCAAAACGCCCCAAATTCCTTCAGAGCTTATAAAAACGGCAACAGCCAACATTATTAAATGGCGACTCGGAAGGGACTTGAACCCTCGACCTCCGGCGTGACAGGCCGGCGTTCTAACCAACTGAACTACCGAGCCATTTAATTCTATTTCCACAGACTTCTCTGTTGAAAACATGGCAGGGGCAGAAGGAATCGAACCCTCGGCACGCGGTTTTGGAGACCGCTGCTCTACCAGCTGAGCTATACCCCTATATGGTGGGCCTTCACGGGCTCGAACCGTGGACCGGCCGGTTATGAGCCGGCTGCTCTAACCAACTGAGCTAAAGGCCCATAAACCGTTCACACGTTAACTTCGGAAAGAGCGGCTTGCCGTCAGTTGGCGGCAAGCCGCTTATGGCTCCCCAAGTTGGACTCGAACCAACGACCCTGCGGTTAACAGCCGCATGCTCTACCGACTGAGCTATTGAGGAATGTGAAAGGGTCCGGTCCGGATGGACCGGACCCTTTATGTTGGCATTACCTATTTTCCCGGTCCGTCTCCAGACAAGTATCTTCGGCAGAAACGAGCTTAACTTCCGTGTTCGGAATGGGAACGGGTGGACCCTCGCTCTAATCAACACCAACTT
>Ga0129317_1000327_pt1 | contig 54164 bp, 38 predicted proteins | sample Cm1ome_FD_94430 | JGI IMG/M metagenome (GOLD analysis project Ga0129317, IMG submission 94430) | Eastern black-and-white colobus group fecal microbial communities from Wisconsin, USA - Cm1105 metagenome | ecosystem: Host-associated > Mammals > Digestive system > Large intestine > Fecal | place... | reverse complement strand
TCCGGCAGGCCGATATCAAATCTTCCATAATTCCTTAATAAAGGTGCATTGAAGGCATATCGTATTTCCCGCACACGGAAGCGCTGAGTGGCCGCGACAAGGTCCGCCCCCGCACTTAACGCGCGAGACATTCAGCGGCCGCAGGCCAGCGGACGGGGCCGATACACTTGGCGGAGTCTTTCGTCCCGGCGAATACTTGACCTTGGGGCGGAGGGGAAGATAAAGTCTGCGGATGCCGTTGAAATCCATCGCTGATTAGCGAGGTTCTGCCGAGCTTAGCAGCGCGATGCATTTCACAGAGCGGGAGCGTGCTCCGCAGACTTTATCTTCGCCCGCAGCCCCAAACCACAACAATCCTCCCCCGGGACGAAAGACTCATATCCACACCCCACCACCCCGTCCGCTGGCCGTACCGGCGGCGTCCTCACCTGCTTAACTAAATCTCTACATAAAATAGAAAACGGGCAAAGCCATCCCAGCTTTACCCATTTTCTATTACATTATTATGAACTGAAAATCATCTCACTGCCAATTACTTTGCATTATGCGATTTCGCATGGCTTGGCGCCACGAATCTTCCATTCTCATCTTTAACAAGTTTACCCTCTTTAACAAGATTATTCGGGCTGAAGATATCGTTGATATTCCAGCATCCTGGTGTAGGAACAACGATGTTTTCCATCGGTGCTTCCACGAGGAACGGTCTTCCCGCCTTATTGGCCTCGATTGCCCTCTCCAGAGCTGGTTTGAATTCATCGGCGGACTCAACACAGACAGACTCAACACCGTAAGCTTTGGCCACATCTGCCCAGCGTGGTGTGTAGCTCTCGCCTTCCGGCGTAAGGAATACGGTACCGAACTTTGTCTGGTAATTTGCATTTTCAAGTCCGGCAATTGTACCGAACGCAGAGTTGTTCATAACAACCCATGTGCAGGCGATTCCCTGCTCTACCGCCGTCGCAAGGCAGGTCGGGTTAACGCCGAAGCCGCCGTCGCCTGTGAGAGTAAGGCAGATCTTGTCAGGAGCCGCAACCTTGCCGCCCAGTACGGCTGACGCGCCGAAGCCCATGGTAGCCAGACCGGATGAATGGTGGATCGTTCCCGGAAGCGTGATGTCGAACTGCTGCGCAACACCGTTCTTATTCCAGCCTACATCGGTGAAGATTACCGCATCCTCCGGAATAACTTCCTTGACATCTTTTAAGATACGCTGAGGTGTCATCGGGAAACGGTTGTCATTGGATATGTCAACATTGGTTGCTTTGAAAGCTTCTTTTGCTTTTGCAATCTCTGCTCTTAATTCAGGGTTCTTCTTTCCTTCCGGACAAATCTTTTTGACCTCTTCGAGAATCTGTGCAAGACCAATCTTCAGGTCGCCGATAGCGCCGATCTCAACCGGATAGTTACGGCCGATTTCCATTGGATCAATGTCAATCTGCAAGAACGTGGTGTGAGCCGGATCGAATGTTACTCCAGGGTACCAGCTGGAACTGTCTGCCTCTGCAAAACGTGTTCCGAGTCCAAGGATTACATCGGCTTTTGTCGTAATTGAATGTGTAAATTCAAGTCCCCAGAAACCGGTCTGTCCAATCATCAGCGGATGGCGGTCGGAAAGGCATCCCTGTCCCATCAGTGTACGGGAAACCGGAATATCAAGGAATTCTGCAAGCGCTGCAAGCTCTTCGGATGCCTGGGAAAGCAGGATACCTCCGCCGGCGTGAAGCACCGGGTTCTCAGCCTCAACCAGTTTCTTTGCGATTGCCTTGGCGGCAGCCGGATCCAGCGCCGGACGCATGGTCAGATGGCTGTCTTTGTAGGTACGATCCCACAGATAATCTTCCATCTCACGTGAGAACATATCCATCGGCATGTCAATCAGGACAGGTCCCGGACGGCCGGACTCGGCAAGTCGGAATGCCTTATCCATGATGTCGGGAAGGGCCTCCACATCGTCCACGCGCCATGCTCTTTTTACAACCGGCTCAAGCATTTTATACTGTGTCGCATCACCGTGCATGTTTACTTCCTGATGAGGATGGCGGCCATAATAATAGCTGGGAACATCACCTGCAATAACAACCATGGGAATGGAATCAAACGCGGCATTGGCAACTCCTGTCAGTACGTTTGTAAGTCCAGGCCCCAGATGGCACATAACAACAGACGCTTTATGCGTGATTCGTGCATATCCGTCGGCTGCGGTTGATGCCACTGCCTCGTGACGGTTGGAAATGTATTTAACTTTTTCGCTGCGGGACAAAGCGTCCAGCATACCGATTACTGTATGTCCGCAAAGGCCGAATACATATTTGACGTCGCGGCGTTCAAGGTAATCTACCATTAATTCAGAAACCAGCTTCTTACTCATAGTTCTTCCTCCATTATCAATCTTTCTTATATATTTATCTTTATTTTACTGTTCAAGTACCATCCGTGTAACAGTTCACGCTGTCTGAACTGTCACCCATCTACAAATATAACAGCTCTTTCCGGTTACATCAGGCCATGGTGTTCCATGTATTGGTCGAACACCTCTCCGCTGCGGATGACATAATCACGGAAATACTTTGCTGCCGGAGGGATATACCGCTCCTTATTCCACTGCAGATACAGCTTACGCTGGGGAATATCATTGGCAATAGGGAGAATCTGCGTATTATATGGCGCCCCGGAAAGTGGATATGGTACAATAGCCACCCCCCGTCTGGCTGCAACCATTCCATGAATAATCTGGTCGCTCAATGTCTCCATAACCATATTCGGCCTGACTCCCAGCTCTTTAAAAAGCTCATCCAGCTGACTTCTCAGCTGTCCGCTGGGGTCAAATGCAATATAGTTTTCGCCGTCAAGCTCTTTTAAGTCCACACACCCTTTACCTGCCAGCCGGTGGCCTTCCGGCACCAGCAGCACCAGGCGGTGTGTTCCTATATAGGCCGCCTCTATCTGCGGATGCTCCAATTTTGTTGACAATATCAAATCAACCGCACCGTCAAGCAGCATGTTGTGAATTGCTTTCCATCCTTCCTGGCTGTACTGAAACTGTACACCCAGACGGTTGGTCTCAGATTGATAGCGCACCATGAGATCCGGTGCAAATTGTGCCATTGACGGAAACCCTGCCAGGGAAATGATTCCCTCGTTCGGGTCGATATACCCTTTTAAAGTAGTAATGCCGTCCTCCAGTGAATTTATTGTCCTAATAACATATGGCTGGAATATTTCACCATATTTTGTCAATTTAATGTTGCGCCCCTGACGTTCAAAGAGCTGAACCCCCAATTCATTTTCCAGTTCTTTGATGGCATGGCTCAGGTTCGACTGACTTACATGCAGCTTTTCTGCTGCCCTGGTATAATGTTCAAGTTCTGCAATTGTGTTAAAATAGTACAGCCACTGCAAATTCATATGTAATCCTCCTCCAGGTTTTAAATGCGGTAAATTTTCCCTTCACTATTATCTATTAGTTCTCAGGAAACCGCAACCTGTTTAGACGTTGGAGGATTCTTTTGCCGTCAGCGCCTTATCCATTTGGCGCGCCTCCCATGTATTAAGAACCACGTCAAGAGAAATCAGCATCAATCCGATGAAAAATGCAGGGGTAAAGGTTTCTCCCAAAAGCCAGGCTCCTAAAAGAGCTGCAAAAGCAGGCTGTAATGGGTAAAACAGGGAACAGGTGCTGGCAGGCAGCATGGACAGACATTTTGTCCAGGTATACTGCGCCACACCGGAGCCCGCAAATCCAAGATACAGGATTATTGCCACTCCAAGCGGAGTAATCGTAACCGGCCGGGTACAAACAGTCACTATACCTACCGGTATATGAAAAATCAAGCTGATGGCCATACTGTAGGTGGTCACCAGTACTGCCGGATACTTTGCCGTCAGCCTGCGCATATATACGGAAGCTGCCGCAAAGGACACGACTCCTACCAGAACTACCGCAATTCCCATCGTCTCTCCCTGGGTGGAAGCGCCGCTGGTGATGACAATAGTCCCCGCCAGTGCCAGTACAAGGCAGAGGCATTTTACCGGGGTGATTTTCTCCTTGAGGATAATAGCCGCAAGAATAGTCACCGCTACCGGTGTCATGGCATTAATCAGGGCTGCCATAGAGGCTCCCGTCAGTGCTATGCCAAGCTGAATCATCTGAACCGTCAGGAAATAGCCGAGCGCGCCTACAAAAAAGAAGTACTTCCAGTCCTTCCTGTCTATCTTTGTTTTCAGGTGCTTACGCGACATGAAATATAAAGGAATCATCGCAGTCACGCACCGCAGGCATGCCACCAGAGAAGCCGGTACATCGTCCGAAATCATTTTTCCGGTAACATAGATACTGCCCCAGATAAAGAAGGTAAAAAAAAGTAATGCAAACGCAATTTTTTGGTTGCTGCGCGCCATATCTGCCTCCTGATTCATGCAGCGGAAACCATATTCTGTTGTCCGCCGCTGTCAGTGAACGGATATTCCCGGACGGCGGCCGTTTAACCGCCGTTCCGGCAAAAATCCATTTATTGCTGCTTTATAATACTGTTCCGGTCGGTTTCTGATATCCGGATTTACTTTGATGCGCTTTCCAGAGCTTCCTGCAGAGTTGTTCCAAGGCCGTTTACCTGGCTGTCGATATCCGAATACAGCTTTTTAACTGTGTCAAGATTAAGAATCTCATCATAGAATGCATTGTCATACTCAATAAGAGTCATGCCTTTATCTACAAGAGTCTGCTTATTCTGCTCATCGATCTCGGAAAGCTGCGGGCGAAGCTCTGCCAATGCTTCGGTAACTGCCTGATTCAGAGCTGCCTGGTAAGCCGGGTCAAGGGAATCATATGCTTCTTTGTTGATTGTCATCTGGTTTGCATACAGAATATGGTTCGTGCAGGCAAGTACTTTCTGAACCTCGTTCAGGTTAGCGCCTACGCAGGTATCCGCGGCATTCTCCTGTGCGTCGATCGTGCCGCTCTGCAGTGCGAAGTAAACCTCGGACCATGCAAGAGGTGTCGGCTCGGCTCCGATAGCTGTCCAGAATGCCATATGGTTGCTGTTGTTCATTGTACGAATCTGAAGAGCCTTGAAATCCGCAAGCGTATTCAGTTCTTTGTTGGCTGTTGTCAAACGGTATGTAGCGTTCTGAAGAATGCCGAGGTAGTGGAAACCTGCAGCCTCAAAAGCTGATGAAAGCTCGGTGTGGAACGCAGAATCTCCATTTAAAACACCGTCAATCGTATCACCGTCATACTTCGAAAAAACCATAGGAAGATCGAATACGGCTGCCTCCGGAACGAACGATACGAGCGGAGCTGTCTGGCATACTACAATCTGGATATCGTTTGACTGCATCTGGCGAAGAATATCACCGTCGTCACCCAGTTCGCTGTTTGGATGATAATCAATTGTCAGCTTGCCTCCGGTAATCTCATCTACCTTAGCTGCTACCAGCTCACCGAAGAGCTGTCCCGCAGCGCCTTTACTTGTGTTGTCGGCTCCAATCAGTTCCACATCATCAAGTCCTTCAAAGCTGCTTGTATCGACATCGGCCGACGCCCCGCCTTCGGCTTCACTGCCCTCTGCTGCCGGTGCCTGAGTTGGCGCTGTTGTTGTTCCTGTGCTGCTGCCTCCGCAGGCTGACAGTGATGCTGCCATTGCCGCCGCCATAAATAATGCTGCTGCTTTCTTCATTTTTCTCATTAAAATACTCCTCCTTTAAATTGTTTAATATTTACTTTAGTTACTATTGTTTTATAAAGCTATACTGTAAACAGTAGCTGTAAAACTCCCCCGTCAAACGGTAACCTGCACGCTCCGCGCACATGTCACCGCCTTCAATCCAAATCTGCTTTTATTTAAGCAGATTCGGCAGGAATGTGGAGAACCACGGTACATAAGTGATAATAACTAATGCTACCAGGAAAGCTATCATAAAAGGAACGGCTTTCCTTGCCACAGACATCGGAGGCTCTTCTGCGATATTTCCGGCCACAAACAAATCCAGTCCAAAAGGCGGAGTTGCAAGACCAATGGAAAGACAGCAAACCAGAACTACACCGAAGTGTACCGGGTCTACACCCAGAGCCTGAACGGCCGGGAGAAGCACCGGAGCCAGGATGATAATGGCTGGGCCTGTATCCATGACCATACCGAGAATCAGGAAGATGATTGCCAGTACGGTAAGTACCACGACACCGGAATGGAAGTTGCCGAGGATAAAGTTCTCAACAATCTTTGTTGCCTTTGTAAGGGACAGTACACGGCCGAAGGCAGTTGCAAACGCAAGCACGAAGGCGAGGCCGCCGTATGTTTTTACCGACTCACAGAGGAACGGAATCAGTTCGTTTACCTTGATCGATTTGTAAATGAACAGGGAAACGATAATTGCATAAAAGACGGAAAGTGTTGCCGCCTCGGTAGGTGTAACAAAGCCTGTGTAGATACCGCCAAGAACGATTACCGGACACAGAAGAGCCCAGAAGCTGTCTAAAAACAGTTTTAAAAATCCGGCAGAGCGAAGCTCTTTCATTCTGGCATTAATTAAATCGCGGTCCTCTCCGTGGCGTACACAGTAATATACCGCATATACCATCAGGAACAAACCAATCAGGATACCGGGGAATACTCCGCCAAGGAACAGGTCTCCTGTGGAAACGCCGGTTGCCAGTGAATACAGCACGAATGGAATGGACGGCGGGATGATAACTCCAAGACCTCCGGCTACTGCAATCAGGCCGGCACTCCATTTCTTCTCATATCCCAGGTCGGTAAGGAAAGGAACACACATGGAACCAACCGCTGCGGTTGTCGCAGGACCGGAACCGGATATAGCGCCATAGAAGAGACAGGTCAGGATTACCGCACAGGGAAGTCCACCCGGCATTCTTCCGGCAAAATAAGAGAAAAAGTTAAACAGTTTTTTGGAAATTCCACCCTTTGCCATGATAACGCCGCCCAGAATGAAAAGCGGTACGGCCAAAATCGGTGTGGAGTTGGCACCTGAAAAGGTGTTATTTAAAAGCTGGACAATGGAACCGCCTTTTCCCATTAAGAAAATCGGAGCTATCGAACCCAGAATCATGCTGACGCCAATCGGTATGGATACCGCTATTGCAATCAGGAAAACTACAAATACCAATAATGCAGGCATTATTCTTCTCCTCCTTTCGCCAGGGCAGCTTCTTCTGCTGCGTCTCTCATCGTCTGTTCAATCGTTGTTAATTCTTTTTCATTAAAATGTGTAACGTGGATGTACATCTGCTGTAATCCGCGGAGTACCGCAAGAACAAATCCAATCAGCATCACGCTGTACACAATCCACATAGGCCACAGCATAGCCGGTGAAGCCTCACCGCTGGCCTGAATGCCGCCTACCACTGCTACGGAATGATAAGCCAGAAGACCCATACATGCCGTTGTCACAATATCCACCAGGATGTTGACTGTCTTACGCACTACGTTAGGCAGCATATCCAGAAGAACGCCTACACGAAGCATATTTCCCATTCTGATTGTATATGGAAGAGAAAGAAACACACTCCAAATCCAACAGAAACGGCAGAACTCCTCCGCCCAGGTCAGAGACGGTATCCACGGAATTTTGCGGATAATTACCTGAAGCAGACTGACACAGGCGATTACTACGAGAAGGATAACCAGCAGGAATTCTTCCATGTGTTCATCCAACCATTTGACTACTTTCATCATATACCTCCTTTTTTATAACCCCTTATAAAATCAAGCTTTACTTTCGGCTACGATTTTTAAAAGTTCCTGACGCATTACCTCTACCGGAGCTTTCTGTCCCGTCCAGAGTTCAATCTGGGCAGCCCCCTGATATAACGACATTCCCAGACCGTTCAGGATCCGGCAGCCTTTTTCCTCGGCATCCAGAAGGAACTGAGTCTTGGCAGGATTGTAGCATGCATCGAAATAAAACTGGCTCGGTTTGATATATTCCTTTGGCAGAAGGCTCTGGCCAATCGTGGAACCCATTCCCACGCCGCTGGCATTCAGTACGACATCACAGGCAGCCAGTTTTGAAAAATCTCCTAATGGAACAAATTCAGCTATCGGAGCAAATTTCTCATTTATATCACCGACAAGTGATATTGCACATTCCTCATATGCATCCGTTATGTAAATCTTGCGCGCTCCATGGTAAGCAAGAATGGAACACATGGCACGGCCTGCGCCGCCTCCCCCGAAACAGAAGAATACGCATTCGTTAACCTTGATGCCTCCCTCTTCCGTCAGGGATGTGTAGAAACCGACTCCGTCCGTGTTATAACCTACCAGCTTTCCCTCCGGCGTCTTTACCACCGTATTGCTGGAACCCATCTTCTCGCATAAAGGATCCAGTTCATCCAGGTACTCAAGTACTTTGACTTTATTCGGCTTTGTCACTGCGCATCCGGCAAAATTCATATACCGGAGGCTGTTAACCACTTCTCCCAGATGTTCATTATCAATCTCAGTATAGAAATAGCACATATTCAGTCCGGCAGATTCATAGGCTTTATTCTGCATTCTGGCTGCGAAGGACTGACTCAGCGGTGTGCCCAGCAAGGTGATCATCTTTGTGTTGATATCAATATTCATAAGCTTCCCTCTTTCTTATTTCTGTTATAATCCGATTCTCTTGAATACGGCCTTTGCATGGTCCAGACACCGTTTTGCATGACCTGCGCCGCCGTATTCGGCTATGTATTTCGTATTGGGAAGTTCGATGGAACAGGTGTTGGCCGGCAGAGCCTTTAAGAGATCCTCCAGAGCCGCAACTCCCTCACCGCAGTATTCACGGCCTTCACGGACAATCTGGGCAATTTCCATTCCCTGCGTATCTTTCGGACAGTCGCAAAGGTGGATTACGCCAAAGCGCTCCGGGTCAAGTCCCTTAATCTTCTCTCCTGTGACGTTATCCCAGTGACAGTATATCATATCCATAAGGAGTTTAAGGTTCGGCGCATTCACTTTATCCTGAATCGCAATCGTCTCATCTAATGTGGTCAGCCCTGAAACAATCGGGAACTCCAGGTTGACAGTCAGTCCGAACTCCCTCGCCTGCTCACAGATGCTGCCGTACTGCTCTGCTGCAAAAGAATGATCCTTTGTCCAAACACTGGAAAGAACATCGGTCGCTCCCAGTTCTGCACCGCACTCAAATGCCTTTCTGTAATCACCTGGAAGATCTTCGCGGACCCGCACAAGCTCAATGTCGAACAGCTTCATGCCGGAGTCCTTAAGGGCTTTTTTGATATTCTTAAACAGCTCCGGGTCTTTTTCCAGACAAGTCTGAGGTTCTCCGGGCAGCCCCATCGGAATAGTACGAAGACTTACATAGTCATAACCAGCCTCTGCGGCAATCCGAATCTGATCAAACGGATTCACTCCCGGAATTGTGAGATAGGCCAGGGAAAACTTTCTTTCCATTAACGATTCCTCCTCTTTCTATATTCATTCTTTAGTTAATTCAACCAATACTTGCTTTCTGTATTTACATTCTATTGGATTATTGCACAAACGTCCAATGGACAGTTTTCATGAACTCATCAATAATTTGCATGATTTCGACATATTGTTCAATTTCACTCATAGAAAAACAGCATATTTTCCAAGTTTTGAGTGGATTAATCGTTTTTATTAATGATTCCATTTATATTTAACATTGGATTGAAAAAAGAAACTCCGATATACTGAATTTACAAGAACAATACAGACTGGGGCAGTGCGCCTGCATCCTCCCCGGCCGGAAAATTACAACCCACTTAAAGGAGGAACTATTCTATGAAACTTCCCTCATCAATTACGCTGTGTGAGGTAGGCCTGCGTGACGGCCTTCAGAATGAAACTTATATCTTAAACACCGAGCAGAAGCTGGAAATGCTGCGCGGACTAATTGATGCTAAATTCCCGGTAATTGAGGTTGGCTCCTTTATGCATCCGAGGGCTGTGCCTCAGATGGCGAACACCGACGAAGTATTCAAGGCCATCGGTGACGTTCCGGGCGTTGAACTCCGGGCCCTGATTCCAAACCTGCGCGGAATCCAGAGAGCGATTGACTGCGGCTGTAAAAAAGTGAAGCTCAACGTCTCCGCCAGCCGCCAGCATAACCTGAAAAACCTGAACATGACGCCGGAGGAGAGCGTAGCGGGATTTGCATCCTGTGTGGACGCCGCAGGTGAGAATGGTATTGCAATATCAGGTTCCATCTCAATGCCTTTTGCCTCCCCATGGGAAGGCCGTATCACAGAGGAAGACGTAGACGCCATCATCGAGGCCTACCTCAAGGTGGGAATCACTGAAATCTCCCTGTCGGACACCTCCGGTATGGCCGTTCCAAACCAGGTTTACAACCTCTGCTGCCATATAAAAGAAAAATACCCGCAGGCAACCTGGTGGCTGCATTTCCACAATACCCGCGGCCTGGCTATGGCAAATATCATGGCGGCCATGGAAGCAGGAATGGACCGTTTCGACAGCTCCTTCGGCGGACTGGGCGGATGCCCGTTTGTCCCCGGTGCGGCAGGTAACATCTCAACAGAGGATGTTCTCCATCTGTGCGAGGAATCCGGTATTGCTACAGGTATTGATATCACCAAAGTAATCGAACTTTCCAGGAAACTGAAAGAACTATTAAATCACGATATGGACAGTTACATACTGCGTGCAGGCCGTTCCTGTGATTTAATCCAGTCCAATCAGGATTAACCAAAAAAGTCCGCGGCGTTTATGATTCGGCCAATTCGGAAATCATAAATGCCGGGGACTTTTTTCTATAATAATAAGCTTTCAGTCCGAAGCGGTAACCTGCAAGCTCAGGTCTCCGCCATCAAAAAGCTCAGCCCCGGCAGAATTAAATTCTGCCGGGGCCGGCTTCTTCAGGGGAATTATATCTTACGGTAAAAGTATGCCGGGCACACTTCACCGCTATCAATAAGATACTCCTGCCGCCGGCTGTCCGGAATGCACATTTCCATCATGCCTTTTTGGGGATAGCTTAACAGGAATATCGTTATCGGCGTTTGGAGGATTAAACTCTTAAATACTTATCAACCAGTTCTTTGTAGTAATCTGCTCCGATAAATTTCAGGTAGTCGGCAAAAGCCATAAACTCTCCGTCGTATCCCTCGTCTGTCTCATTCTCCTTAATATGTTTTAACAGAGAGAGAAGGGAGGCTGTCTGTGCAAAAAGGCAGCTTACCGGGAACGTAATGATCTTGTAGCCCAATTTACCGCAGTCTGCGGCTGTCATTCCGTCATTGATTCCTTTATTAGCATACAGGCCCAGATGGATCGGCCCGTTTACCCTTGGGGGAAGGGCCTCCAGCTCCTGACGTGATTTCGGCAGAATCTTAACCATATCAGCACCGGCTTCCATATATGCGTTGGCTCTCTCAATTGCCTCCTCAAACGGTGCGTCGGTACGCGCTATAATTACCATATCCGGATCCTCGCGGGTCGCGACCGCAGCCTCGATTTTTCCAACCATCTCATCAGTGCTGATAAGCTCCGGAGCTTTAATAAACGGACAGTTCGGCGGCTGTTTCTGGTCCTCTATAAACAGGCCGGCCACACCTGTCTTCTCATACTCTTTTACTGCGCGGATTACATTGAGGGCGCTTCCGTAGCCTCCCTCGGCGTCGGCGAGAATCGGTATGTCAACCGCGTCAACCATTTTGCTGAGTATTGATACCGTCTCATTCAGGGCGAGAAGTCCCGTATCAGGCTGTCCCAGCACTACCCCGTGCATTCCGTACCCGGTTGTGCCTGCAATTGAAAATCCGGAAGCCTGGATCGCCCTTGCGCTAAGCGCATCATATGCACACGGCGCAATCAGATAATCGTTTTCTGCAAGAAGCCGGCGGATCTTTTTACTCTGTTTTCCCATAATAAACACCTCTTTCTTCTGACCTGTCTTTAGCCGCCGCGCCAAACCTTGCGGCTTTGAATTGTTTTTATTATATCCCTGCTTCCCCTTTGAAGTCTAATACCTGTTTTATATGGGATTGATAGAATGACTCTATGAAGAAAAATCGGGCTATGTTGCATTTTTTACAAAGATCAGCCTCAATAATAATAGATAACTATCAATATAATACAAAACATTTTGTCTTTTCGCACATAACAGGATTGTATTTACAAAAATGCAAAAGTAATCTGATTATTCTTCTTGACTTTAACTTGCTACCATGCTACAATGCTGAACATTACACAAATACGAGGGTCCAGGCAGCCTGCCATAAGCTCTGTTGCTCTGTTAACACGGCGTGGAAGGCGGCCGGAAGTGTAACGCAAGATTGCATGTGAGGAGGAAGAATCTATGTCGTATGTCGAAGAAATCTACAACAAAACAGTGAGGGAAAATCCTGGTGAAAAAGAATTCCATCAGGCAGTGAAAGAGGTATTGGATTCTCTGAAGCTGGTAATTGACGCCAACGAAACACAGTACAGAGAGACGGCTCTTCTGGAGCGTCTCGTAGAACCGGAACGAATTATCTCCTTCCGTGTTCCCTGGGTGGACGACAAAGGCCGTGCACGTATTAACAAGGGCTACCGCCTGCAGTTTAATAATGCAATCGGGCCTTACAAAGGAGGCCTCCGCTTTCATCCGTCGGTTAACCAGGGCATCCTTAAATTCCTTGGATTTGAACAGACATTTAAAAACTCTCTGACCGGGCTGCCTATCGGCGGCGGCAAAGGCGGCTCTGATTTTGATCCGAAAGGCAAATCCGATCACGAGATAATGGTATTCTGCCAGAGCTTTATGACAGAACTTTATAAACATATCGGCGCCGACCAGGACGTTCCCGCAGGCGACATCGGCGTGGGAGGAAGAGAGCTTGGCTTTATGTACGGCCAGTATAAGCGCCTGACCGGCCTCTACGAGGGTGTGCTGACCGGAAAAGGTTTAACCTACGGCGGTTCCCTGGTGCGCACCCAGGCTACCGGCTACGGCCTGGTCTACATACTGGAAGAAATGCTGAAAAGCCACGGTATCAGCCTGGAGGGCAAGACGGCAATTGTGTCCGGCTCCGGCAATGTAGCAATCTACACCGTGGAAAAAGCCCAGCAGCTTGGTGCAACAGTTGTGGCCATGAGTGACTCCAACGGTTACATTTATGACAAAGACGGTATCAGACTTGATATTGTGAAAGAGATTAAAGAAATACGCCGCGGACGTATTAAGGAATATGCTGATGAGGTACCGGGCTCCGTGTATACGGAAGGAACAGGAATCTGGTCCGTTCCGTGCGACATCGCCCTGCCGTGCGCAACCCAGAATGAACTTAATCTGGAGGATGCAAAAACACTGAAAGCAAACGGCTGCATTGCTGTTGCAGAAGGAGCCAATATGCCGTCCGATATGGAGGCTACCGAGTTCTTCCTGGACAACGGCATGCTGTTCATGCCGGGAAAAGCGGCAAATGCAGGCGGTGTTGCCACCTCCGCACTGGAGATGAGCCAGAACAGCCTCCGCATGAGCTGGACATTCGAAGAAGTGGATGAAAAACTCCATGATATCATGAAAGGAATCTACACGAAAGTGGCAGACGCTGCAAAACGATACGGCGTTTCTGGAAATTATGTTGCCGGAGCCAATATCGCAAGCTTTGAAAAGATTGCAAATGCTATGATGGCTCAGGGATTTGTATAGGCACCGCCTTCAATCAAAAGAAGACAGGACGCGATTTTGATATGCGTCCTGTCTTTTCGATATAAGCAGCCTGTGTATGGCTCCTCCATTACGTTACTGTTTCTTCACTACCGGAATCCATACCTCATACTTCGCATTTTCCGGATTGGGGCTGATGTATACCTCAATGTCGGGAGCGCTGCCGTATTCATATCCGGATGTGGGCAGCCACTCTGTCACGATGCGCCGTTCCAGATCCTGAACCGACAGATTGGTTCCCGTACCCGGAAAAACTGCCCATGTGGACGCCGGAACCCGGTACTCTTCGAACGGGGCCTCCGCCGGCCGGGTACCGGAAACAGCGATAAAATATCTCCAGTCCTCCTCATTATTGCAGATGCTTACTCCCAGCAGGCCGGCCGGCTGGCCTTCAATCATCGATGCCAGCTTCTGTATCGTTCCGTCGGCTGCCGCCTTTCCCCACATCTGCGGTACAACCGCAAAATTTTCTTCCAGATTTTTACTCATAGACTGTGCAATGCCGATAATACGAAATGCCTCTTTTTCTTCGATTCTGTAATTCATTCCTTCCACTCCTTTAATCGTGATTGCAAAACTGAGCGGAGGATAAGATTTTACCGGAGTTCCCTTCTTTTTAGCTGCCGAGGGCGTAATTCCCTGCACGCTCTGGAATGCGCGGTTAAATGCCGTCGGAGAAGCATAGCCGTACTTAAGGGCAATGTCGATTACTTTTTCATCACTGCTCTGCAGCTCCACCGCCGCCAGCGTCATCCGTCTGCGCCGGATGTATTCGGAGAGGGGGATGCCTGCCATATACGTGAACATCCTCTGAAAGTGATAAGCAGAACAGCAGGCTATCTTCGCTGTCTGCTCAAAATCAATCTCCTCGGTGATATGCTCTTCGATATATCTCATTGCCTTATTAAGGCGTTCTATCCACTCCATCTTTATTCCTCCTGCCTGTATGCTACATACAGATTCTACATGCTTTTCGTGTTCATTTCCTCTCTTTCCCTGCACAAAAAAGAGAGGCCGGTGTTACGGTTCTTCCGTCAGCGGCCTCACATGGCGGCCCATCTCCCTAAGCCTCAGCAGCTCCCGGTTCACTGCTTCGAGGAACTGCTGCGCCTGCTCTATCCGGTATATCTTTCTCTTCAAATAATAGATAATTTGCGGCGGAGGCCCCTCCTGCATCGGCCGGATTCTGATTCCGAGTCGCTCTCTCAAATGCAGGGCAGCCGTGGCCGGAACAACCGCCCAGACATCCTGAAACCTCAGAAAATATTCCAGCAGCGACATCTGGTCTACCACCATCCTGGATCGTGCGGTAGAGTTAAACCAGTATTCATGCCACATATCATATTCCGGACTCCAGGGCAGACGAATCTCATCGGCCGGGTTCAGTTCAGACGGATGTCCGGCATCGACATACCTGCCACCCGGTCCCAGCGCAAGCAGCATATCCTCGTTGAACAAAGGAACTGTCTCCACCCCCCTCACATTCATGTCATCGGAAATCAGGGCCAAATCAATCCTGCCGTCCGCCACATGCCCATATGCCTCCTGAGAATGGTAATTCGAAAAGTTCAGCAGACAGTCCGGATGCTTTAACATAAATCCGGAGCAGACAGCCGGGAACAGATAAGTACTGACACTGTTGACGGCCGAAATACGCAGTACCCTGTTCTGTTCTATCCCATTGATCTCCCTGGCCTCTTTCCAAAGCTCGAGATAGCGTTCCGCAACCGGTACGAATGCCTCACCCTTGGGCGTAAGCCCGAGTTCACGCAGCCCCTTCCCCCGTGTTATCAGCCTGTATCCCAGTTCATGTTCCAATGCCTGAATCCGCTTGCTGAGCGCCGGCTGCGTCACATACAGCCGTGCAGCGGCGGATGAAATATTCCCTGCCTGCAGGACCGTTAGAAATGCTCTTATCTCCGCTTCCGTCATCGCCTCATCCCCTATCAGCCTATAATATAACTAATTCTTTATATTATAGAACTAGATTCGGAATTTTACAACAACGGAACCGGGTTTTATAATAGAGTCGTTACATCCGGCCTTTGGCCAAACCACTGCCATGTCTACAGAAAGCAGGTATTTAAAATGAAAAGAGAAGCCAATCTTCTGAACGGGAGCATCTACTCAAGCCTACTGTGCCTGATGGGGCCTTTGATTATCGGAAATATATTCCAACAGCTTTATAATACAGTTGATGCAGTCGTAATCGGAAAATACGCAGGCCTCGAGGCCTTTGCGGCCATCGGCGTATCCGGCACAATCATGAATCTCTTTCTTTTCGTGATCAGCGGCTGCTGCTCCGGAATTGCCATCATTCTGGCCCGGTATTATGGGGAGCGCAATTACCTCTGCTTCCGCAATGAAGTATTTATGGCGTTTGCTCTGGGCGCTGTGGGAGTATTCTTTATAAGCCTCCTGGCATTTTTCTGCACCGATGGGTGCCTACGCCTGCTTCAGACACCGCAGGAGGTGGCGGCCAAAGCTTCGCTCTACCTTAAAATCATTTTTGCAGGGCTGGTTCCGGCATTCTTTTATAACCTCAGCTCAGCAATCCTCCGCTCTGTCGGCAACACGGTCGTAGCCCTGCTGATTTTAATCTGTACAATCATATTGAATTTTGCCCTGGATTTGATTTTCATCAGGAATTTCCATATGGGTATTGCAGGCGCAGCGGCCGCCACCATTCTGGCCCAGACGCTGTCGGCAGTCCTTGGCATCTTCTACCTCATAAAAAAATATCCGAGCCTCTTATTTGGAAAAAAAGATATGTATTTTAATAAAAACCTGTTTTACAAGACTCTCCGCTACTGTTTCGTCTCCGCGCTCCAACAGGCCAGCCTGTATCTGGGCAAGCTGATGGTGCAGGGTACAGTCAATTCCATGGGCACCGAGATGATTTCAGCCTACACTGCCACCACAAAGGCGGAGGGCTTTGCCAACTCCTTCGGCGACAGCGGTACGGAAGCGCTTTCCGTTTTTATCGCCCAAAATACTGGGGCCGGTCAGCATGAACGGGTGAGACGCGGTTTCCGGAAAGGTTTTATCCTGTTGGCCGTCATGGGAATATCCCTGTCCCTGGCCATGTATGGTACCGCCGGCTTAAGCGTATCTTTCATCTCCGGCACCGATAACCCAGCCGTAATAAAAGAGGGAGTGCGCTATATGGCAGTCATCTCTCTCTTCTATCTCTTCAATTATATCGGAGCCGCCTACGTCGGCTTTTTTAACGGCATCGGAAAGGTGGGGATATCGGCCGTCAGCGTCGTAATCCACATCACTATCCGTGTGATTCTCGCCCGATGCCTAATCGAACGGCTGGGACTTGCCGCGGTGGCCGCCGCCACGGGCTGCGGCTGGGCCGCGCTCGTCCTGTGCCAGACAATCCTATATTTCGCCCTACGGAAAGCTTTGTCTAAAAACAGAGGTTGATATCCGAAGCCGGCAGTTAATCCGCTGAAATCAGAACCGCCTCAGGAGGCAGCTTCTGTGAGTAGACGACGACAAGATCCTGATCGAGTATCATCGTATCCCCGCTGGGGATAATAACCTGATCTCCGCGTTTGACCATCACAATAATCGTATTTTTGTAAAACTTAGCCTCACGGATTTTTTTATTGCACCAACGGTGTTCCGGTGTAATACGAATCTCTTTCAGAAGAATTTCGCGGTTATCGGAAAATCCTTCCGCGCCCAGAATAACCGTATCTCCGGGGAGAATTTCCGTATTCCCCTTGGGCACCACCACCCGTTCCCCCCTCTTAATCACTGCTATCAGCGTTCCCGGGTGGAGCCGGATCTCGCGTATTTCCCGGTTCACCCACGGATGCTCCTTCCCTATGGGAAGCTGGATAAACTGAATCTGCGTATTCTCTGTGTAGTCGGTAAATGTCTTCATGACATCGGCATTCTCATCTATCATCTCACACTTTTTCGCCAGAACCGGAAGCAGGGAACCCTGCAAAATGATCGAGAACAAAACTACGCAGAAAACTATATGGAACACGTCGTTTTTCGTATAGCTGTCACTCACCGCCGCCATAATAGCAAATACGATAGATGCCGCCCCCCGCAGTCCGGCCCATGACACAACGAGATATTGCCGGAACGGTGTCTTAAACGGAGCCAGGAGCAAACCCACTGCTGCCGGCCTGGCCACAAAGGTCAGAAACAGGGCGATTGCCAAGGCAGGCAGAAGGATAGAAGGCATCTGTGAAGGAAATGCCAGCAGTCCCAAAAGGAAGAAAATAAGAATCTGCATAAGGCCGGTGAATGCGTCGAAAAAGCTCACCAGCGTCTTTTGGTTCTTCAGAGTCTGATTGCCCAGAATAATTCCGGTCAGATAAGTGCTAAGGTAGCCGTTCCCCCCTATCAGGGATGAAAAGGCATAAGAAATGATCGCAACGGCAAAGATGAATATCGTGTCGAATCCCTCACCGTAAAACTGGTACCGGTTCAGGAAACGTGATGCGGCAAACGCCACTCCTGCGCCGACCAGCAGGCCGAATAACAGCTGACTTGCAAGCATTCCGGCGATCTGCCCGACTCCCATTGTCCCGGACATCGCGGTGAGAACGATGATTGTCATCATATAGGAAAAGGGATCATTACTTCCGCTTTCCAGCTCCAGCATGGATGCCGAACCGTATTTTAAGTTAAGCTTGCGGGAACGCAGAATCGAGAATACGGAAGCGGCATCCGTGGAACCAAGAACGGAACCGATCAGCATACCCTCCAGGAAATCCATGTTCAAAACGAAGTAGCAGAACAGGCCGGTCAGCACTGCCGTCAGCACTACGCCCACCGACGACAGAAGGACTGATTTTCCCGCTACCGGCCGCGCTTCGCTCCATCTTGTTCCAAAGCCACCGTAAAACATAATAAAAATCAGGGCAACGGAACAAATCTGTTCCGCAATTTCATAATTGTCAAATGCAATCTTAATCACCCCGTCCGAGCCAAATAACATGCCCAGCACTATAAACACGAACAGGGTGGGGACACCGATGCGTCCCGAGATTTTACTGCTCAAAATACATATGAAGATAACAATGGATGTAATAAATAGTGATAGTGTAAGTGTGATAATATCAGCTCCTGTTAGTTTATTTCTTTTATTCTACAATAATATGCCGGAGAAAAGCCAATAAATCCGTGTTCAGAAAATGTTAAGAACCAGATAGCCCTGTCTGTTTATCCATCATTTCTTCGAATTTTTCCACCGTTAACGGTCTGGCATAATAGTATCCCTGGGCCAGACAGCAGGAATAGCTTTTCAGCATCTCCACCTGGCCCTTTGTCTCAACCCCCTCGGCCAGCACCGGAATGGACAGCGCCTTTCCCATGGCAATCACCATCTGAAGAATGGTTTCCGCCCTGCCGTACGGATCCGGTTCGCTTAAGAATCTCATATCCAGCTTAATCTGATCCACCGGTGCCTCTTTGAGCATGTTGAGTGACGAGTAACCGCTTCCGAAATCGTCCATTAAAATCTTAAATCCCATTCTCCTAAGCTGCCTAATATGACTGTGAATCGTCCTTGAATCTGACGCATAAGCCGTCTCCGTCACTTCCAGTTCAAGCAGGTCCAGGGGAAGCCGGTACTTTTGGGCCGTCTTGTACAGATGCTCACATAATTTGGGGTTATAAAAACCGACTCTGGACAAGTTGACCGATACCGGCACCGGCTGCCTGCCTCCGTCCAGCCATCTTCTCAGCACTTTACACGTCTCCTCAAACATATAGAGATCCAACTGGCCGATAAACCCGTTATGTTCGAAAATCGGAATGAAATCACCGGGCGGCAAAATTCCTCTTTCAGGATGTACCCAGCGCACCAGAGCCTCGGCTCCGATGATCTTCTCTGTTTCCATATTGAATTTCGGCTGTAAGTATACATGGAACTGCCTCTGCTCCATGGCCCTGTTCATCTCACTGACGATTAGCTGTGAATGGATTATCGCCTCCCTGTGGGAATCGTCATATACGGCCACGTGTCGTGCATAATTGCCCTTGATGCTGTTCACCGCGATATGCGCTCTGTCGCACATAATGTTGATGCTCTTATCCCTGCCGTGAACGTGATAAATGCCGCAGGAAACTTCAACATTCATGTCAATCGGATACGTTTTCAGCTCACTTCTTATCTTATCCGTAATCTCCTTTGCATATTCATCATCTTCCTCCGTACAGACCACGAAGTGATCGCCCTCAAAGCGGGAACAGACTCCCCCCTTCTCTGCCGTCCATTCTTTAATAATCCCGGCCAGGAAAATAAGGATGCCATCCCCTGCCTGTACGCCGAACAAATCATTGACAACCTTGAAATTCTCCACATTAAAGAAGATAATTTGAAATCGTCTGTCCGGTCTTTCGTCCATATACCGGAGCGCCCGTTCATAGAACGCTTTGCGGTTATACATCCCCGTCAGCTCATCAGTCTCAGCCATAAGCTGGTAGGCCTTCTTCTCCTTTAGCTCCATCATAATATGCATGTGCCTGCGGTACATGAGCGCTGCCAGAACTATTACGGCGGCTGTCAATGCAGTCAGGAAGATAATCTGTTTCCTGTAAAAGTACATAGTATCAATCAATGTATCATGATAGGATTGCGCCACCGTATGCGACATTATAATCTGGTTAATCGTATTATCGCCAAGGGAATTGATGGATTTGTTCAGGATACTCAGCAATTTCCTGTCCGCCTCCCTGGAAATCATCATGCAGCTTTTCTCCTCCATTGACTGCATGGACGTGACAGCCAGCGTTGAAAAGTCTCTCTTTTGCATAAAATAATTGGCCGCATGGGTATTCTGTATCGTCAAATCCGCCTCATGCTCCTTTACCGCGGTAAAACAGTCTTCCAGATTCTCTTTAAATATAATACCAAACCGCTGGAACTCGGCGGGCAGAAGGCTGTCCGCGTTCTCGTAGGAACAGGGCAGCGCCATCACTCCATCCTTCAGGCCGAAGATATTGACTCCGGAGTTTGATATAACCAGGGATGGCTGGGACATGATAATTTCCGTAAGCTGCACGCCTGTCTCCCGGCTCTTTTCCTGACTGAATAAAATTCCGGCTGCAATATCAGCGCGTCCGGCCTTAATCAAGTCCTCCGGCCGGCTGCCGGACGGTTCGGCGCTCAGTATAAACTCCAGTCCGCTTATCTCCCCAATCTTTCTTGCGAGATCGGGAAAAATACCGGAGGGTTCCCCCGTCTCCGGGTCAACGTAAGAAAGAGGATAAAAACCGTCTATACAGGCCACGGTTAATGGAGCGCTTTCCTTTACATATTCGGCCTCCTCCCTGGTCAAGAGCGGCTCCTCCGTCACGGTATTATCTCCGTAATATTCGTAATAAAGCTCTTCCACTATGTATGGTGATGATGAATATATGTTTCTCAGGGCATCATTGAGACTTTCCAGAACCTCATCATTGCCTTTGGTTGTGATAATATAAAAGGGAGCCGTGCCAAGCATATCCACAATTCTCAGATCGGTCTGTCTCGACAGACTGCCAATCACAGCCAAATCTGCCCTGCCGCTTTGAACCGCATCCGTAATTTCATCTACCGAATCAAGCTCCAAAGCCTCGTAACTGAAGCCCTTGAGCTTTGCAAAATCCGCAAATTCATCACTCTGATAAGAATCTTTCAGCACGGCAGCCGTCGCACCGTCCATCGCCTCATAATCCTGATAATATATGTCATTGCTTCCCTTATTTGTATAGACAAAGGTACTTTCACGCCCGATTGGAAACTCCGTATACGCGAACCGGGCCCTCCTGTCCGGCCTGCTCTGAGCGCAGCATACGAGATCGATCGTCCCCCGCTCCAGCTCGTTAAGACATTCCTCCCAGGTGTTGTAATAAAACTCATACCGCCAGCCGGTATACTCTGAGATTTTATCGAGAAAGGCTACGCCGTATCCATCAATATATCCTCCGTTCTCCTGCACGATAAACCCATCATAATTGATATATCCGACCCTCAATGTCTGTCTGCCTTGCTCCGAGGCTGATACAGCAGTTCCGGCCGGCGCCGTCAGTGGATATAAAAAGATAAGCACGGCAGAACAAAAAAATATTCCGAACTGCCTCAGATATTTCAACATATTCCATTCCCCTCCCGGCAGAGCCTGAAAACCATACCGCCTATTGCTATTATATCACTTCTGCCGGAATTTGCACTAATCGCCGCCGCTTTTTGAGCGAAGTGCCAAAAATCCCCCAAACTCTTGAATTTACCTGAGCCCGGTGCTATACTTCACCCTTGGAAAGATACATATCCGTTATAAAGTGAGGTATAGTTTGAAATGAAAAGAAAATTTTTAGCCGTGGGGCTGGCCGCAGCCGCAGTTGTATCAATCACCTGCGGATATATGACCACCGCAATGGCTGCCGGACCAGTGAATCAGACGGAGGAGGAGGACGCCTGTGATTTGCAGGACATCATGGAGTCGATAGAGGATGAGTCGCTCAGGGAATCCCCTGCCGCCAAGATCACTGCATTTGCCGCCGAGATACAGGATACGGTATCAGGACGTGACCTTGAAGCCCTGGCCGAACTGTGCGATTTTCCCGTCAGCGTTACAATGCAGGACGGAACTTCCCTGACCGTCAATTCCCGGGAAGATTTTATTACTCTTGGGAAGGAGTCCGTGTTCACAAGAAGTCTGGTACATGAAATTGGAATTGCAGATCCGGCCGGACAGCAGATTTACGGAAACGGCATCGTCATGGGAAACAGGCATAACATTATAATCAACAGGATGAATGGCTCCCTGGCAGTTACCGGATTTAATTTTTAACAGCAGAACTCTCATGCATACATGTTTCAGGGATTCAAAAAAGAGGAGATAAGATGGCAGCCCTCCGGCTTCCACATATCTCCTCTTTTACTTTGCATCGGAATCTCACTACAATGAAATATCGCTCCCCGCCCTGGCTCTTCTGTCTCTGATGGAGTGAATTACAGGCACCATGAAAATCGCAACGATACCTCCGGCAAAACCGTTATTATACAGATTCATTCCGCCGTAGACAATGCCTACATTCATCGCCACCGATGCGTGGAGGAATCCTGCCAGCAGACCGGCAATAACGCCGAATTCACCTGCAACCGGGGCCAGCGTCGTGGAAAACAGCAGCGCCAGCATGGCGGACGGGTTATTAATCTCCCAGGCATGGGTCAGGCTGGCCAGGCATACGCCCGTCATAATCGGGAAAATGTTCCTCAGATGCTTTCCCGTCGCACTGAAGCCAACTATTGTAAATATTCCGCCGATTGTGGGCCCGTTCAAATCGCTTCCCACCGCCAGTACAAAGAGCGTGGCAAAGATCCCGTTGATTCCCATATTCAATATAGTGGCGGCTCCACCCTCGTCCGCCAGATAATCCGTACCGGATATACCGGTGGTTTTTAAAATCCGGCAGTAGGCATGAACCACTCCCTCCCCGCCCAAAAGCAGGGCCCCCAGTATCATGCCGCCGAACAGGATGCCCAATAATATCAGAAACAAACAGTTATTTCCGGAAGACCAGATAAGCCGCGCTTCCGTCTCTATACCGAATGACTTCAGGGATGATACGATAACCGTGGCAATTATTCCGGCTGCAAAACCGACATTGTAAAGCGAGTAGCCCTTATGGGCATAGTGAACATGGGTAGATAACGGCGGAAGCACAAAGCCGATAGAAATCCCCACTCCCATGGTCAGGAGCAGCCGTCCGAGCAGAGGCATATCCACGATATGCATAATCTGTGTGATAATCGGCGATAAACTGGTACCGTAAATTCCCACATATATATATTTTGAAAGTGAAGTTTTATGGTATTTGGCGTATAACAGAACTCCCAGAAGGATAGCCCAGATATTCATCAGGTTTTTGCCAAAAAGTGAGAATCCAAACATCAGACAGCTGGACGTAATGGTGTGCCCATCCATCTCCATGTCGAGAAAATAGATAAATCCGATACTCATTAAAGTGAGGGCGCCGGCGTTGATAAAGGCTGCCCCAATGCCGCCCACTGCTATGTAGTCCGTAATCAGGAAATCCGGCTCCCTTATCATGGTGTAAACGCCCTCGAGGATTCCTTCCAGCGGCTGAAGCAAAAGTCCCGCAACAATGAAGTAAGCTGGAATCAGAGCCAGCAAAAGGAATTTCCTTTCTCTGGTCAGAGATTTCATTTTGATCATAAATACACTGCCTTTCCGAAAAAAAGGGTATGCAAATTCTAAAGTACAGCTCCTTTGCATACCCTGTCCGTCTGTTAATATAACGTTAATTTTACTCTTTCTATATTTTATTTCTTTTCCGGAATATTTGCAACTATTATTTTTATTTTATAACAATAATAAATAATTGTTTATATTCAGCCGGTTTTTCTCACCTCGTCCTCTTCCTGCTTTTGTTCCAGTTTTTTTACAAGGACGGACTCTATCCGTCTGTTTTTTATCTGTTCCACATGAATACTCAGGCCCTCCGTCTCCACATCGAGAGTTGTGCCGTCCGCCGGAATGGTGTTGAGGCAGCTTAGCACCAGGCCGCCTACGGTCTCATAATCTTCCTGCTCAGGCAGGGTCATCCCCAGAGTCTCCGAGACGTCCCTGATCAGCGTGCTTCCCGGAAAACGCCAGAGATTGTCATCCATCTGCTCGATCTCCGGTTCTTCCTCGGCATCAAACTCATCATAAATGTTTCCGACTATTTCTTCCAGAAGATCCTCCATGGTGATGATGCCGCTTATCTCCCCGTACTCGTCTATGACAATCGCCATATGTATCTTCTTTTTCTGCATATCGCCAAAAAGCTGATCCGCATGCATTGTCTCAGGTACGAAATAGGGCTGGTGGAGAAGCTCGCCCAGGGGCTTTTTATCCGTTCTCAGATTTAGCAGATACTCTCTGGAATAGAGAATGCCCAGGATGTCACGGCCGTCTTTATCATATACCGGAAAACGTGACAAACCGGTTTCACGGATTTTTTCAACGATCTCTTCTTCCGTATCACCAATTTGAAATGACTCCACCTCAAAGTCCCGTGTCATTGCCTCCTGAACCGATGTGTCGTTAAACTCAAATACATTCTGGAGCCACTCCGTCTCCTCTTCGTCGATAGCGCCGTTCTCTTTTCCCAGGTCAATCATCATCCGTATCTCATCTTCCGTAACCTGCTCTTCCTCTGCTTCCACTTTCATATGAAGAAGCTTCAGCATGGTGTTGGTGGAAAACGCCAGAAAACCGATAACCGGTTTCATGCCGAAAGCAATGGCCGATACCGGTCCGCTGGCAATCTTGGCCACTTCGTACGGCTTTTGCATTGCAATACGTTTTGGCACAAGCTCTCCGAATATCAATGTAAAGTACGACAGAATAATGGTAATCACAATTACAGAAACCGTATCAAGCGCGCTCACCGGCAAATATTGAAAACCAAGACCGTTATAAATCCAGTTTGTCAGGCTGTCTGAGAAGTTCTCCGCAGCAAACGCGCTGCCCAGGAATCCGGCCAGCGTGATGCCTATCTGTATCGTCGAAAGAAATCCGGCCGGTTCTTCCGCCATCCTCAGCAGCCTTCCTGCCGTCTTATCTCCTGTCTCCTGCAATCTCCTGAGCTTCGCCGTATTAAGCGATATCACGGCAATCTCCGTCGCCGCAAAAAAAGCGTTTAAAAGTATCAGTGCCGCCTGCACAATCAGTTGTTGTGGTAATTCTCCCACCGTTATCTCTCCTTTTCATTTCTTATATTTTGAGCTCGAAAAGGCACAACCTGCTTAAGTAAAAGCAGATTGCGCCTCTATTTTACGGCTCAATATTTAAATTGCTGTTTTTTACATCAGCGTCGGGGGCGCTGTCGTCCATCCTGTATTACACTCCTTTTCAACTGCCGCCAATATACCGGCGGTATTGTCATGCACCATTATATTACAGGATATGCGGTCAGGCCGCAATAGTTTACGGGAGAGCTTAACGAAAGCTTAGCATGGGTTGTTACGCTTCACAGCCCCTCCAGAATTGATTCCGCCTCCTTCCCCCGGTCAGGGTTTCGCCAGGGACGGAAGACTCATATACACACCCCACCACCCCGTCCGCTGGCCGTTCCGGCGGCGTCCTCACCTGCTTAACTAAATACACAACCGTGAGAGCAGTAACGTTACTCCGTCATAATTCTGATAATTTCCTTGTCCGTCTCCTTCATGCCTTCCTTCCCCAGACGGCCGATATTGCGGATCGTGTTTTCCACGCCCTTGGCTACAAGACCGTCACCGCCGTAGAACTGCTGGCCTTTCTTGTACATCTTATAGCCCAGTATCCCGGTATCCACCGCAACCGCTATCTTTGCCGCGCAGGAGGCTTTGGCCCCGTCACAGACGATTCCCGATGTGATGGCCAGAGCGTTAACCAGAGTGTGGGCAACCACCTTCAGATCGCCGCCTTCCAGGTAGGCAATTCCCGCGCCTGCGCCCGCACCTGCGCTGACAGCTCCGCAATAGGCGGACAACCGTCCAATTCCTGTCTTCTGATGAAGTGTCACAAGATTGGATAACAGGAGCGCCCGGTACAGCTTTTCCCTGCTGCACTTCAATTCTTTTGCATATTCAATTACAGGCAGTGACGCCGTCATTCCCTGATTTCCGCTGCCGGAGTTAATAATAACAGGCAGGTCACAGCCGTTCATCCTTGCATCGGATCCTGCCGCCGCCATCGCCTTAGCCCTGTTCTCAATCCTGTCTCCGTATTCCTCCATCAGAACACGGCCGATGTTGGCGCCGTAGTCTCCGCGCAGGCCTTCCTCGGCAATTGCCGTATTATATGCAATCTGACGGTCCAGGACGGCTTTTACGTCCTCCAAATCTGCCGTATCGGCAAAATCATATATCTTCTCGATTGTCAGCAGGGAATAGTCGGGGGCGTCACAATCCTCTTCTTCTCCCGCCTGCTTTTCAAACAGGATTTTACCGTCTTTTTCTATCTCTATAATATTCGTATGCTCCTGCGCAATTCTCACCCGCGCGCGGGAACCGTCCTTCTTTGCCGTCACCGCCATATCCAAAAGGTAGGGCGTGTCGAGAGGCTCCACCGTTATCTCAACTTTCTCCATATAAGCGCCGAGACCCGCTATATCCTCGTCCGTAACCTTTGACAGCACTTCCAGTTCCAAATCTTCTCTTCCGGCCAGGATGCCGACGGCGGCTGCCGCCTCAATTCCCCGGCGACCGCCGGAATTAGGCACAATTACGCTTTTTACATTTTTTACAATGTTGCCGCTGACCTCCACCAGAACCTTATCCGGCAGGACCCCCAGCACCGATCTGGCTTTTGCGCTGCAATAGGCCAGGGCAATCGGTTCCGTACATCCCATTGCCGGAACCAGCTCACGTTCCAATATCTCCACATACGTCTTATAACAAATATTATCCTTCTCCATTTATGAAATCCTTTCCCCTTCTTATCGGAACAGTTCTGTCGACAAATAGCGTTCACCCGTATCGGGAAGAACCGCAACAATCCGTTTCCCTTCGTTTTCCGGCCTCCGTCCCAGCACAACTGCCGCCCACAGAGCTGCGCCGGACGAAATTCCCGTCAGAAATCCCTCTTCACAGGCCGCAGCTTTTCCGAGCCGGTAAGCGTCTTCTTCCTTTGCCGTAATAATTTCGTCGTAAATTCCCGTATCGAGTATTTCCGGTATGAAGCCGGCGCCGATACCCTGAATGCCGTGCGGTCCCGGAGCGCCCCCGGAAAGAACCGGTGAGTCTGCGGGTTCCACCGCCGCCACATAGACGGACGGATTCATCTCTTTCAGATAGCGGGCCGTCCCGGTAATCGTCCCCCCGGTACCCACTGTTGCCACAAATATATCCACTTTCCCGTCCGTATCCTCCCAAATCTCAGGACCGGTACTATGATAGTGTGCGTCAGGATTGGAGGGGTTGGTAAATTGTCCTGCAATCCAGCTGTTATCCGTTGTCTTCTGAAGCTCTTCTGCCTTTTCTATGGCTCCCTGCATGCCCTTTTTCCCGTCCGTCAATACCAGCTCAGCCCCATGCGCCTTTAACAGCATCCTGCGTTCCTCACTCATACTGTCCGGCATGACAATCACCGTTTTGTAGCCCCTGGCGGCAGCTACGGCAGCCAGTCCCACACCCGTATTACCACTTGTCGGTTCTATGATAACCGAGCCTCTTTTCAGGATTCCCGCCTTCTCCGCGTCCAGTACCATCTGCAGTCCTACCCTGTCTTTGGCGCTCCCGGCCGGATTAAAGCACTCCAGCTTTGCAAGGATTTCAGCGTTTACCCCCTCTGCCTTTGCCAGTCTTCTGAAGTTCACAAGCGGGGTATGTCCTACCAGCTCTTCAATACCCTGATATATTTTGCCCATGGCGGCTCCCTCCTTTTTCCGTCAGCAGGTTGCTCCCCCTTTGAGATGAACCTGCGCATTAATAATCTCATCTTTTCGTTCCAGCAGCTCATTTCCTAAAAGCTGGGCTTCCACATTTTCAAATCCCAGTCTCTCAATCGTATCGGAAAAGCGCTCTCCGGTGATTCCCTGCTCACGGAACAAAAGAATCGCTTTTTCCAGAACCTCAAGCACCTCTTCTTCCGATTTGAAAATCTTCCCAAGCTCCCTGCCTTCGGCCGTTCTCTTGCCCCATCTGCCGCCGATTACGGCCTTAAATCCCTTTGTCTTTTCCGTCACCGCGTCAAATGGACATTTGCTTGTACAGCGTCCGCAGTTATTGCATTCCTCTTCAGGTATGCGGACCGTGCCGTCCTCCACGGCCGCCGCGCTGACGGGACAGGCGTCCACTACCACACAGCTTTTGCAGCCCTTGCAATTATCCGCATCGTTTGCCGGTATGCTCTGTCCGATGATACCGAAATCATTCAGGTCCGGCTTTACACAGTTATTCGGACAGCCGCCAACCGCTATTTTGAATTTGTGGGGCAGCTTCACCTCATGGTAGCCTTTATAGAATCTGGTATGTATCCGGTCTGCCAGTGCAAATGTGTCACACAGTCCATACTGGCATGTGGTTCCTTTGCAGGAAACGACCGGCCGGACTTTGGATCCGGTTCCGCCTGTCTCCAGGCCAGCCTCAGCGACACATTCCCTGAACGGTTCAATATTCTCATATGGAATACCCGTTACCTCTATTGTAAGACGGGTTGTCAGTGCAACATGGCCGTCCCCGTATTTCTCCGCTGCTTCCGCTATTTTGGCACTCTCTGCCGCCGTTATCTTTCCGTTTCTGGTGATAATCCTGCCGTTAAAGCAGTCGGTACCTTTATTATGCAGGAAACCAAGCGCCTTGACTCTGGTAATGTCCTCCGGGCTGACTGTAACCTCCTTGCACTCTGCCTCGATAAGCCCCTCTGCCGCCAGAAAATTCTCCAGCAGCCTGTAGGAGATTTCAACCGTCTTGTAGCACCGGCTGTCCTCCTGCGTATATTTTTCTTTCAGTACGGAACATTTTGTGCTTCCCAGCTCTCTCTCGAACATCTGGCAGAAGTTTGCACACTTTTCTTTGAACCCTTCCGTTGCATGCGCCCGTTCCTCCACCAGAAACATGCTGATAACCGCCATGGCGCTGCTCAAGGCTCCGCAGGTCCCGCCACAGCCCATACCTCCGCCGAATCCGCTGACCAGACGGAATGAGTCCTCATTCAGTCCGAGATGATATTCCTCATTTGCTGCGCGGAGTATGGTTTCCGCACAGTTATAGTCCTTTTCCAGATAATAACGGCGTAATTTATGGTTGTTCATTTGTATTTTCCTCACTTCTATATTTATATATCTATGCGTCAGGTGTGCGCCTGCAAAGCGACGGCGCAGCGGACCCTGCGGCTAGCTTTGCAGACGTGCGCCCGGCGTGGATAGCGGGCGCTGTATGCACAAGTACATAGAGGACAGACTGTTAGCTCCGCAGTCCCTTTTTCTCCATGATTTCCCTGAGTTCATCCACGACTGCGCCCAGCTCCTTGCCCTCTTCATCTATGATAATATCGGCATACCGCTCAAAATATGAAACTCTTTCATTATAAAGTTCTTCCAGCGTCATCCCCTCTTTCAGAACCACGCCCCTGTCTACTACATCTCCCAGTCTGCTGCATAATTCTTCATAACTGATTTTAAGGTAAACCACCGGACCAAGAGATTTCAGGTTTTCCATGGCTTCTTTACCATATATCACGCTGCCCCCGGGAGCGATTACGGCCCGGTTTGCCCTGAGTCCTGCATTGACCCGGTTTTCCACCTCCATAAAGCCGTCAAGTCCCTGCTCTTTGATAATTTCTTTTAGCAGCTTTCCTTCCTCCTCCTGGATCACAATATCCACGTCAATGAAGGAATAGCCAAGACGCTTTGCAAGCAGAACGCCTACCGTACTCTTTCCTGCGGCGGGCATGCCAATCAGTGTTATGTTATTCTTCCGGCTGTCCTTTGTATTATCTTTCATATTTTCCTCCCGGCCTCTTTTTATTTCCCCTTGCAGGAACAGTTTTCTTTCTCACACTGTAACCGAAGGTTCCCAGCAGACTGGAAAGACCATAATATTCTCCATGGGAATAGACAATCGGAGCCGCTTTTTGAAGTTCAAATCTGCCCTGTTCATTTAAATATGCCTCGTCAACATCCACTGCCACAACTCTGGCAAGAAACATGTGATGGGAACCCAGCTCCCTGATCTCCGATACGCGGCACTCGATATTGACGGGACTTTCTTTAATCAGCGGGACTTTCACCTCCTGCGCCGGGATGGGGGTCAGTCCGGTCTCCTTCCATTTATCCGTGTCTCTGCCTGACTTTACTCCGCAGTAATCGGTAGCCCGGACCAGTTTTTCCGTCGTCAGGTTTATGACAAATTCGCCTGTTTCTTTCAGCATCCCATAGGAATACCGCTCCGGCCGTACGGATATATATGCCATGGGAGGGTTCGTGCAGACGGTTCCTGTCCAGGCAATTGTAATAATGTTGCTCTTTCCTTCCCGATCCGCCGCGGTCACCATAACAGCCGGAACCGGATATACCATATTTCCCGGTTTCCAGAGCATGCGGCCATTACCGGTGCTGTTTTTATTGTCTTTTTTCTCTCTCATTTCAGTTATCCTCTTTACTCTAAACCTACTATGTATCATAGCAAAAAATGAGGGTAATGTATACCCTCATTTCAGCCTGAGAGAATCAGTATTACTCTATACAGCTTGCCGCCTTTTGGCATGGTGTGAACAGTAAGGAATCAGTAAAGCTCTGTATAAATTTTCAGCACCCGGGCTTCATCCAGAAAAACAAAATTGTTGCCCATAAGACGGCCCTGTGTTTCCATGACGTTCCTTGTGAAGTCTTTAAGTTCAGACTTCGTCACGCCGTATTTATGCAGCGGCTTTTTAGGAAGAATCTGGTCCAAAAGTTGTTCCAGGCAGTCGTATACATCCCTTACGGGGCAGTCGAGGAGGCCTGCCAAATATGTATTTAACACTGCAATTTCCCCATCTTGACGGATTTCCATATAATTTTTCAAAACACCGGTGAACATAGCATAGTTGCTCTCTCCATGAGGCACATGATATTTTCCGCCCAAAGGGTAACTCATGGCATGAACCGCTGCACAGCCTGCGGTTCCGAAGGAAAGACCCGCATAGTTGGAAGCAGTGAGAAAGTTGTTCAGCAGCGGAATCCGGGCATCCCTGCCCTCCCTGGCGATGGTCTGATAACCGCGGATTATCATCTCAACAGCCTTATATCCGAAAAGTTTCGTGTACGTTGTTGCTTTGGGGGAGAGAATAGACTCCACCGCATGAACCAGTGCATCGATGGAGCTTGCTGCAAACACGCCAAAGGGAAGCCCCTCTAAAAGCTGCGGGAGCAGCACAGCCGCATCTGCATACATCGCCGGTCCAACCAGACCCATTTTCGTATTAATACGGGTGCGGTTCAATATGGAGATATTCGTGACCTCACTGCCGGTTCCACAGGTGGTGGGCACAATGATTAAGGTACGGCGCTTTGGCAGCGCCGGAGCCATATCGTAGAGGCAGTCGATGCTCTCGTCTCCGGCCACTGCCAGAACCTTGGCAATATCAATGACTGTTCCTCCGCCGATGGCAATAACCCGTTTACATCCTGTTTTTTTCATATCCTGCATGATGGCTTCCGTCATGGTGTCGGTGGGCTCGCCGATCCCGTATTTTTCCTGATATAGTACACGGCAGCCTAAATTCATGGAGCCGAAATAGGGCTGGTAAATGTATTCGTTGGTCAGGATGAGGTCTGTTTCACAAAGGCGGAATTCATCTGCAAATTCCTGGCAGCTGTTAAAGCTGTGCAATTCCTGTTTCCAAATTATCTCTATCATAATGTACCATTTCCTCCCGTCATCTGTTTATCCGCCTTATCCTGCTTAATCATACGTGGGATAGCTATAAATATTGGAATAATAACGGCAATAAGAGCAATATTTCCAAGGAGCGTATAGCCCTTTTTCACAATTACCATAAGTCCCACCTGGGAAAGAATACCGCATGTCAGCAAGAAACCCAGGGACAGGATAAAGAACTTTGCTCTGTGGGAGAGCTTCTCCGTCTTCCATACACCGGCCCATCTGTTGGAAATGTTGAAAGTAAAGCTGGGGGCTGTGGACGCTACCGCAAAAATTACTACAACCCAGTAAACAGCAGTAAGTACACCCGGAAAATAATTCTGGCAAATCATTAAAATTGGGGTACCCTGCATGACATCCGGCATGAAAGGCAGTACAATGGCCCCAGTAATTGCAAACAACGCCGTAACGAGAACGCCGATCATGATGCCGGAGCCGATGGCGTCCCGGTTATCACGGATTTGATCTGAATAATTGCTCAGTGTGGAACCCCAGGCTGAAGTATTAAAACAGTAGGAAAGGAACATCAGAAAATGAGCTTTTACTGTTGTGCCTCCCCAGTCCAACCCTTCCTGGAAGTTTCCAATCCTGCTCACCAGCACATCGCCGCGGATGGCGATGACGGAAATCAAAATAACTCCAAGGCACAGAATAAGGGAAACCGTCATGATTGTATTAAATTTCCGGAGAAAGCCTGCTCCATAAATAGTCAGAACGGCAAAGAGCAGGATACCCATGGCACTGCCCACCAATACAGGAATGCCCAGGAGAGCATGCATAAGCTCGGTGAACAGAGCAACTGTGGCAGCTACATTGACCAGACCTTTCAGCATGGTGAAGATATCAAAAAATACTGTTACGCCGCCTCTAAGCAGCGGGTTGGCATCTGGTTTATGTAAGCCGTAAAGCGCCAGGTAGTATTGATTATAATTTTTAACCTTGTAAATGCGGATAAATACCAGGCTGATAGCACAGAAAAAAGTCATAAAGGCAAAAAAGATTGAAAGCCATACCAGGGACCAGCCGCCGCCAAGAGTTACAATATAGGCGGACGCATAAACGCCGGAGGCCATGTTAGCGCCGCAATAGGTGCCGAACATCAATGCTCCTATGCCGAACCAAATGGAAAAAGTTTTGGCAAATCCGCTCTTTTTTAAATATTCCATAATTGAATCTCCTTTCATTAAGAATGGCTGCCTCATTTGTTAATTTAAAGATTCCGAATTATATTTTATTTTTCTTATGGGCTGGGCCGCATATCGAATGGCTGCCTGGCGTACCCATTCAAGGCGTGAATCATCAATGTCTGCGGGAACCGTACAGTCGGCACCCACCATAATCCCCACCTGGCCGGCCTCATCAAGAATCTGATACGTGTATTTCTCAACCTCTTCCCGCGTTCCTTTGTAGAGAACCCCCTTCTGTTCAAAACCGCCGAAAACAGCCTTACCGCCAAAAAGCCTTTTGCCCTGGCTTAGAGAAACCTTTTCCGTATGGACATCCCAGTTATAGGCAGCGGCATTAAAGCCGGTAAACAGATTGAGATCGTTCCCCTGTCCGATAAAACCGCAGATATGGAGTATATTCACATCGCTGAGTTTATTGGCGTCATCCAGGACAGCTTTTTCAAAAGGTGAAATATAGGTACGGTAAATCTCTTCCGGAAAAAAGCCGGCCTGGTTGTTTACACTCAGATAGATTCCGTCTACTCCGCACTCCTTTATGAGAAGGCGGTTTAATTCCATAATTCCCTCGCTCACAGTCTTGCAGGCTTCCCCAAGCGCCTCCGGATCCTCTTTGATAAAGCGCTTAATTACAGTCTCCGGACCTCCGAGTCCGGGCCTGCGTCCTTCCGGCAGCGCACTGCGCAGAACCAAAGTAGGAGAAAAGCTGGTGGCATAAACCGGAGCGTCGCTGTCGGCGTAAATCTCACGTACCCGTTTTGTCTGCTCCAAAGTCCGCTTCACAAATCCAGAGCCCGAAGATAGCGGTTCAATTTTTCTTAAATCGGCTGCTGTCTTTACAAAGGATGCCTCCACCGGCATAAGCATCAGGGAATCGTTCATCACCTTTGCCACATCGGGATCAAAGAGCTTGCGGGCAATTCGGTGGCCCTCGATATTTTTTTCAAAAACCTCATCATCTTCGATACCCTTACCAAAATCCGTCCAGTCCTCCAGGAAATGATGGAAGAAAGCAACCGGAACGCGATCCACCGGCTTGTTCGCCAGAACGTTAAGAAATCTTTCATGTTTTGTCATAGCAGAATCTCCTTTGTTTGATTTTTATTGACATTTTCGATATAAAAAGATTATCATATAAGTGTTCATTTGGATAATATATATAAAAACCGGCCATATGAAAAAAAGCTATATCAAGATAGAAGGGAGAATCATCTTGAAAATTAAGGTTCTGGAATATTTCATTACGCTGGCGGAATCACAGTCTATCAATGAGGCGGCCGGGAAGCTGTATATCGCCCAGCCCAGCCTCACAAAAGCTCTGCAGCTGTTTGAGGCGGAGATCGGCACTCAGCTGTTTCAAAGAAAAAAAACGGGAATACAGCTTACTGAAGCCGGAAAGAGAATTCTTCCGGAGGCAAAGCAGATGGTAGAATATTATAACGGTTGGCTTAGCCTTTCTGAAAAACTTCCCCTGCGCGCTGTAGATATTTATATTCAGGCCTCTTTTCCCAATTTCCTCCTTCCAAAGGTAGTTCTGCAGTTTAAAAAACTGCACCCCAGCCTGCAGATTAATTGTGAGGTCAGCCGGACGCCTGAGCAGTACATCTCCCAGGACACAGAACGGCCTGTTCTGTCTCTTTTTGTATGCGGACAGAAAGGATTGATGGAGAAATGCGTAAAGGCCCAAGGAACGCCTCCCATCGTTCTGTTTCAGGGAGAATACTGCTGTCTTGTAAATAAACACAGCAGCCTAGCAGAAAAAGAAACCGTAGTTCCCCAGGATTTAAAGGAACATTATCTCGCCTTAAAGTCGCGGCTGGAAGCCCCCTCAACAGCTATGCAGCCCGTTCTGGATGAAATTGTTCCGGTTATCTCCCCTTCCCAGGTGATTCAGACGGAATCTGTGGACAGTGTGATTAATCTGGTCCGGACACAGTCTGACGTATACGCCCTTTCCTATTATCCGATTCTGAAGAGATACCCGGGAGTATCGGAGGGAGAAATTGTCTCTCTCCCCTTTAAGGGCGATTATACAAAGGGAGACTTTTGTCTGTTTTATTCCAGGAAGGCATACCGTCAATATCCGGTCCTGCAGGAGCTTGTTACGGCTATCCAGGATGCCGCCGCCCAGTTTCTCGCTGAGAATTAATGAATCATAAATGCTGCGGACTGCCAAATACAGTTCCGCTTGATATATCCAAAGCTGCATTATAATACAACGGAAGGGCAAAGCCATAAACCTGGCATTACCCTTCCGTTACTAATAATATATCTTTTTAATTTTTAGCAGAATCTGAAAATTATCTTATTGTTCCGTCGCCACCATCAGCCCCGGCACCAGCTGTTTTTTCCTGGAAACAACCCCCGGCAGACTGACAATATGCTCTTCCTTATCCATCTCTTCATCCCCTAAGTGGAACGCTTCCCCTGCCAGCTGTTTGGCTCCCTGCCCGTCGCAGATCAGTTCCGTGGACTCCGTAAGGATATTCGTCAGCATAAAGAACATCATATCGACTTTCTCATCCTCCCTGGCCCTGTCCATATAGGTCAGCATTCTGCTTTTCAGTTCGTTCAGCTCGCCGGCATTCAGAGATGTGATCTGTCCGACACCGAACGCAATCTTTCCGGCCGTAAAACGCTTGAAGTCCTGATAAAAGATTTCCGCATCACTCTTTCCCTTCAGCTTGCTGCCGGCGGCAAACATCTTATTAGCCAGCTGCTCCACATCAATCCCGGCGATAGCCGCAAGCTTCATCGCCGCATCTTTGTCCACCGGCGTGCAGGTCGGTGAGCGGAAAAGAAGCGTATCGGAGATGATGGCGCTGCACAGCAGTCCCGCAATCTTATTTTCTATTGTAACTCCCGCTTCTTTATACATCTGATATATAATCGTAGCCGTACAGCCCAGCGGCTGGTTCCTGAAAAATACCGGTCCCATTGTCTCAACCGTGCCAAGGCGGTGATGATCGATGATTTCCAGAATATTGGCATTCTCCATACCGTCCACAGCCTGGCTGCGTTCGTTATGATCCACAAGTATCACATTCTTGCCTCTGGCCCCCAGCAGGTTCCGCCGTGATATCATCCCCTTATACTTCCCATTCTTATCGAGTATCGGGAAATCACGATGGCGTTTGCTCGCCATCACTTCCTTGATGTCATCGATATAATCATCCGTATCAAAGGTGATTAAGTTTTCTGTCTTCATGAAAAAGCTGATCGGCATACTCTGGTTGATCAGACGGGCCGCCGTATATGTGTCGTACGGTGTCGTAATTACGGTACAGCCCCTCTCCTGAGCCAGTTTTTTAATTGTCATGGATACACCTGCGCCCTCGCAGACGATAATACATCCTGCCTCCATCTCGATAGCGCAGAGCTGTGACTCATACCGGTTGCCCAGGATTACCAGATCATGTTTCTCAATGTAGTATTCCATCATATCCGGGTTTGCAGCGGCAATCAGAACCTTTCCTTCTTTGAAATATTCCCTCTCATCGCCAATCAGCATCGCCCCTTCCAGGGTCTCGATAATATTCGTATACTGGGTACATGCCTTCGAGAGAATGCTGCTGTCATATACATTCATATAGGAGCGCGTTATATCCCCTACTGTGATCAGCCCCTCCAGCACATTGTCCTCTGTTACGGCCGGAATCGTCACAACACCAGCGTCCTGCATCAGATTCCATGCTTTTTTCAGGGAAATATTCTTTGCTACGCCTTTTGTCTCTCTTATCTCTATGTCCTTTACCTGTGTTTTAACTGTCTGGGTTTCTTTCGGAGCTGCCATCCCGAAATAATCAAGCACAAACTGGGTCTCCGAATTGACGTGCCCGGCCCGGCCCGGCACATATTCCCCTCCGGATGTTATCTGCTTCAAATTCGCGTAACAGATGGCAGAGCAAATGGAATCCGTATCAGGATTTTTATGCCCGATTACTATGGTCTTTTTCGTTTTATCAACTGTCATGCGGCCTCCTAAAATTTAATAGTCCTGTCATATCTATTCAAAATTGTCTCTTTCTTACTGCCCCTCGGCACATATGTGAACGGTAACCTTTCTTTCTCAGGTATTTTTCAGTATAGCACATTTGCAGTATACCGAACAGCTACCTTTTTGTATTTTTTACGGTTCAAACGGTGAAAGAGACGCTTTCCCGGCCTTTTATCGCCGGTTTACAGGAAGGTCAGGCAGAGCCGGCCGGATATTCCGGCTGCTCTGCCTGACCTTCTTCTGCGGCTGCTTACCATTCTGCCGCTTTATTCGGTTGATGCCGTTCCCCGGCGGATGCATTGCATGGGTAAAGAGCTTTTAAGCTATTTACGGTCCGCCACGGTATCTCATTGCTTATTTGCACCTATTCACCGTTTGGCTCCGGTTCTTTAGCGCTTACTTCCGGTTTTTTACCGTCTGTTTTCGGCTCTTTATCGTCCGTCTCCGGTTCCTTCCCGGCTGTTTCCGGCTCTTTATCGTCCGTCTCCGGCTCCTTTCCGGCTGTCTCCGGCTCTTTATCGTCCGTCTCCGGCTCCTTCCCGGCTGTCTCCGGTTCTTTATTGTCCGTCTCCGGCTCTTTATCGTCCGTCTCCGGTTCCTTTCCGGCTGTTCCGGACTCTTTATCGCTTTCCTCCGGCTCTTTGTTATCAGGTTCTGCCTTATTGCCGCTATCCTCCGTCTTATCGACTGTTACGTCGGGTTCCGGTTCTTTCGCGGGCGGTGAAACATTTTCGCTCGGGACAGCCGCCGCGCCATTATTGTCTGGCTCCTCCCGCTCTGTAACCCTCCCATTTTCATCGGTGTATACCGCAAAACTCAGTTCATCATATCCCTCTGCTTCAATGGTTACGGTGTTTTCTTCTTCTGTATTAAATCCATTTATGCTGAAGTCAAGATATTTTAATCCGCCAAAGGATTCATCCTCCGACACCTTGTATTTATCCTCATCATTTGAAGAAATTGACCAGCTGCTGTATTCGTAAGTCCGTCCGTTCACCTGTATCTCTGTCTTATCTTCCTTCTTAAGTATTGTTAGATATGCTGCCAATTCTTCTTCCTTCAGATTCTTAAAAGATACACGATAATATTTTCCGCCTAATACTGAAGTTTTAAGCTCTGCCTTCTTTACATCCGGCGGAGTCAGTTTATCGGACGGAGCCGGTCCGTCTTCTCCTGCAATCCCGCCGTTCTCATCCAGAGTCACTTTGAAGCTTATGTCTTCGTAGCCCTTTACCTTAACATTAACCGTATTATCTCCTTCACCAAAGCCGTCTTTGCTGAAATCCAGGTATGTGTTGTCCGATACGGTGTATTTCTGTTTGTCTGCCGCCATTATCAGCCAGGAGCTATATTGATATTTTTGGCCGTTCACCTCGATTTCTGTTTTGTCATTGTCAGCAAGCGCCTTCAGGTAATTCCGTAATTCTTCATCATTTAAGCCAGTGAATGATACCCGGTAGCATCTGCTGTTATAGAGCGACACCGGCTCTGCCTCCGGAGCAGTCAGCAAGCCGGCCGGCGGTTCCTCAGACCCGCTGTCCGTAATCTCCCCGTTTTTATCCAGATAAACATCAAAGTTCAAATCATCACAGCCCTCTGCTTCAATCGTTACGGTATTCTTTCCTGCCGTAAAACCATTGATGCTGAGAGCCAGGTACTGCCTGGTTCCATTTGTCTCGTTATCGGATACGGTATATTTATACTGATCGCTTGTTCCTATGGAAAATCCGCTGTAGGTATATTTTTCCCCATTCACCTGAACTGCCGCCTTGCCGCTGTCCTCAAAGAGCTTCAGATAATTCTCCAATTCCTGCCCGGAAGCTGCTTTAAATGATACGCGGTAGTATTTTCCGTTGAGTAAGTCCGATTTTTTCTCTACTTTATCCAGCTCAGGTGCGGTCAGTGTTTCGGGAGGATTCTGATTCTCTTCTCCCTTATTAATCCTGAATTCCAGCGTTTTAGGCGTGTAATCTTCCGACCATACAGTTACCATATAGACTCCGGACTCTTTAAAAAGCCCTTTCTGAAGTACAAAGCCAAATTTACCGGGAATATAGTTATCGTCCCCAAACAGTGAACCTTCCGTATCGGAAGTCACTTTCCGGCTGCTTCCGTCCGGTCTCTTAAGCTCAATTCCCTTCAGGTTCTTCATGAAGTCTCCTCGCAGCGTGTTCTGGCTCTCATCCCCCTCTCTGCAGGCCGCAATCACATGCACGTCCTGGCCGGTATAGTATGCCGACTCATCCTCCGCGCCTTCTTTCGCCGCCGGGTTCGGATCCGCCAGTGACAGTTCAAACTGCTCCGGTGTTTTACTTATATGAATCTGTGCCACAGCCGTCTGGTATCCCCCGGAAACCACTCTCAGCTCATGAACTCCCGCCGTTAGCTGGACACTTCCTCCTGCTGTCCCCTTTGTTGCAGAATAGATGGTAGCTTTTCCCGTCTCCTCGTCAAATAGATATCCGGCCAGATAGCTGTCGCTTCGCAGGGCAATGGCGCTGCCGTCCAGATAGAACTTTGTATTTTTATTCAGGTATGACGGATCCGAACTGCAGCTCAGCACGAGATCTTCCCCGAATGCTCCGTTAAGACCTTCAAGCCGGGGCGCCCGTTTCCCCGTCATCTCAGAGAACAGGAATGAAGAGCCAAGAAGTCCGTCCTCTAAAACACGTTTCACCTGATACGGACGGTTTTCGGTCTTTCCTTGGCCGCTGTCTGCGTACCGGCGGAAGGTGAGCGCCGTCCCGTCTCCGAGTCCCGCATCCTTTACCGCATTCAAATACGCAGTAAAATCATACAGCTCCTCCGCATTCTCATCCATTACCGCTACCGGGCTCTGTGCCTCCCAGCGCGCGAGAACGGCATCGGCATCTTTGTTTGTCATTCCAAGCTTTTTAAGTATCAGCGCATTGGCAATCAGATCATGGTCAAATATCAGGAATGCGTTGATACTGCCGCCCCCGGATGAACCGGATTCCCCCGATGAGCCGGATGAACCGTTCCAGGATGCGCCGGAAACCGCATCGGCTCCGGAAACCGAACTGCCGGAACGTTTACCAAATACCGTAACGGCAGAACCGATCTCAACGGATTTCGTCATTGTCTTGTACCCGTTGGCGTAAGCTGTAACCGTATATATTCCGGCTTCATCCGTGACAATCTCTTCCTTCGTATTAGTGCCGCAGATGTGGAGCATATTTCCTATCTCATACCACTCACTTATATTTTCCAGCTCTTTTGTCTTTCCGGACGGTGTGGTCAGCTGCACCCTGTAAATCGGGGACAGGATTTCATTTCCAAACGCCGCTCCGTCTTCCCCCTCTATTGTAAAAGCAAAGCACTCTCCCGGCTCAGGATTCAGGTTCAGCGTATTTAGTTTCATTGTAAATGTCCTGCTGTCAACAAGGTGAACCGGCACCGTCATCGCTGCGCTGCTGTATCCGGATACCAGATTTAACTGGTAGCGGCCTCTGGAAAAAAGATTTGTCTGCGGAAGACTGATTTTCAGCACACCCGTTTTTCCGTATGTATTTTCCGTGGTCTTCCTGAATGCCAGTTCACTGTTAAGAATCCTGTTTTCCTGATCCAGGGCCTTTATTGTCTTGAGTTTGTCAAACCACTCTTCCTGATCCTTTGTCTTAAGTGAAAGCTTGACCGTAATCTCCCCTGTTCCCGTCTTTTGATCAATCAGAGTATCCGGAACATAATACGCGGCAGGCGTCTCCTCTGACGCATTTCCTCTCCGGTCGCTCAGATCAAATGTGGTTCTCTCCGGTTCGGTCCTGACCTGCCCGTTCTTATCATAGACGTCCAGATAATAGTCAAATCGTGATACCGGTCCATTCGTAAGTATTGCTTTTGGCGCATTGGCCGGATCACCGGCGTCAGGCGCTTTCGACGCGGCTGCGGCTGCAAGCTTCACCGTCTGCTCTCTGCCGTCACTGTCTCTTGTCACGGTGACGGAGCCCGGTTTCAGCACAGTGCTTTCCCACTTCGCAACCGAACCGTCATCATCTACTTTGGTCAGTGTGCCGGTTACATCAGTGCCGTCTATCCTGACGCTGTAATCATCAATATTTCCATCTTCAAATGTAATGACGGCATATCGCGTCCATCCCAGATTCAGAAATTTCGTCTTATTCCGGTCAAGTAAATCGCGGTTTTTTCCCTCGTCACCGGTATTTCCGCCGGAGCCGTTCTGATCTTCCCCTCCCGGTTTAACCGTATTTTCGGAGCTGCCGCTTCCTGTACCGCTATTCCCGGTACCGCCGCTTCCGGAGCCTGAGCCGCCGGAACCTCCGCTGTTTAAGCTGCCGCTTCCGGAATTTTTGTTACCGGAACTTCTGCTTCCGGAGCTTTTGCTTCCGGCTACGGCTGCTTTCGTATTCTGAACGGAAGAATAGCCTCTGCCCGGCTCGTAATGAACACTTCCGTCCTTTTCAATCCATCTCCCTTCCGCATCTGTTAAAAAGCCTCCCGGTGTTTCCCTGCCGGCATACATTCTGCCCTTTTCTCCGCCTTCCGCCGTCTCAAAGAAATAGCAGTGGCCTTCTATCCATTGCCAGCCTGTCAGTGCAGATCCCAATGTTTCGTCAACGGAAGTATTTAAAAAATACCAATGTCCGGACGGATCCCGGAACCAGCCGGTGCGCATCTTTCCTTCCACGCCATCCTGCGCGGTATTCAGATAAAATATATGTCCGCCGATGTTCTGCCACCCCGTCCGCAGTGAACCGTTGCCGGGATCCAGATAGTACCAGCCTCCTGCTGTCTGGATCCATCCCGTCCGTACCGCTCCAGACGAATCATAATACTTCCATGTTCCGTCTCCAAATTCCCATCTTCCCTGGGAGAGAGCCTCCTGTGCCGGCCCTGTCGGAGCCGCCCACACTGTTCCTGTCTGGAAGGTCATACAAGCCGCCGTCAATATCGGAACGACTGCCCTGCTCATAAACTTTCTCATTGCCTTTCCTCCTGTCTCCTCTTTGGTTAGTTTATGCTAACTATATTTTACAGTTTAGCATTGGCAATATTTGGTTGTCAACGGTATTGATTAGTTTAAACTAACTATTTTTCTCAATACTATGTCTTTCAATGAAAAGCATTTGTCCGCAAGACAGACGATTCTTCTTATCTTTCATAATCTGTTAACACGTTGTTCACAATCTATTCATATATGATTTTTATACTAAAAGCATAAGAAATTTCATTTTTTCTTTACTTTTATGGTGATTTTGCACATAGATTTTTCATAATTGCCCCGGCAGCCTAGCGGCTCCGGGGTCTCCTCATGTCATATGCTTTTATACAGAACTTTTCCGCCCTTAATTGTTTCAAGAACGCGGATTTTCTTAATTTCCTCCGGCAGAACCGTCAGCGGACTGGCCGAAAGTATTACAAAATCTGCTGTTTTTCCAGGTTCTATCGTTCCCTTTTCGTTTTCTTCCCCATACTGGTATGCCGCATTGGATGTTACCGCTTTTAACGCCTCATAGGGGGTGACTCTCTCCATCAGTCCCATCGGATGTCCCCCGCAGCTGATCCGGTTCACCGCACACCACACCGTTTCCAGCATATCAGGCTGAATTACCGGGGAATCCTGGTGAAAGGTCACATTAACGCCATCATCGATCGCCGTTCTTGCCGGACTGATTTTAAGAGCGCGCGCCTCACCGAAATTTTTTAAATGCACATCTCCCCAGTACCAGGTATGGGCGGTAAAAAATGAGGCCGTAATGGAAAGCCGCTCCATCTCCTTTAACTGATCCGGCCTTACCAGCTGGGCATGAATCATAACCGGCCGTGTCTTTGCCGGATCCTGACCGGTTGTATCTGCCGCCATCCGGCAGGCCCCTATCATCTGTTGTGCGGCGGCATCACCGTTGCAATGAACCAGAAGCTGCCTTCCCTCCCGGAACGCCGTCTCGAAATAGGACAGTACCTCTTTGTCTTTAAAAATCGGATAACCGCAGTATCCCTCCGGTTCGCCTTCATATGGCCGGCTCACCCATGCGGTTCTGCCCTGCGGGGAGCCGTCCAGAAAGATCTTATAACCGCCCATACGCAGATGGTTGCAATAGGCCCCTGTATAGGCGGGGTTCTCCTCCGTCAGTTCATGGGCATCGTTCAGTGCGGCATACGCCACCACATCCGCGTGCAGCAATCCCTGTTCTGCCGCATATTTCAGGAGCTTCCATTCTTCTTTTCCGGTCCGTCCATCCTGTATCGTTGTAATTCCGTGTTTTAGATAAAGCTGTTCAGCTGCCTGAAGCTGTCTGCCAAGCTGTTCCGTTCCCGGTTCCGGTATTACCGAGGATGCACCGGTAAAAGCTGTCTCTTCCAGATAACCGTCCGGCTCTCCTGTATTTTTGCCTCCCGCACGGCCAATCCGGCCTCCTGAAGGATCTTTGGTGTCTGCCGTTATTCCCATTTTTTCAAGCGCAAGGGAATTGGCGACGCCCATATGGCCGCTGGCATGTGTCACCATCACAGGATTTTCAGGAAATGCGGCATCCAGTATAAAACGGTCGGGATGCTTTCCCTCTTTCAGATTATTGTGGTCATATCCCGTTCCGATAATCCAGTCGCCGGGTTCCAGCTTTCTCTCTTCTTTAAACCGGTTAAGTATCCCGATAATTCCATCAAAGCTTTCCGCCTCCTGCAGCATGGCAAAGGATAATACACGCGCCACAGCGGTGATGTGGCTGTGGGAATCAATAAAAGCAGGGAGCATCACTGCTCCCTTTAAGTCCTTTAATATAGGTGTGTCCTGATGTTTCCCGCTTTCCGCAGCCGCCTGCACCGCTTCCAGTGAGCCTACTGCCAGAATTTTGTCATTCTCCGTCAATACAGCCTCCGCTGACTCCGGTTCACTGCCTGACATTGTAATGATTGTACCATTATAATATAAAGTCTTCGCCATAATATATCTCCTGTCTGTATCCGGTGTTCACGGCAAATGCGCAGACCTGTCTGAACTGCTGCCATGATTCTGTATACTGTTATCTCTTATTATGCTCAGACCTGTCGTTTGTTAAACCGTTTATTGCCGGCATGAATGGCCCGGATACCGCAATCAGTCCAGAATCAGCCTCGCTGCGCCGTAAATTCCGGCGTCATTGCCAAGCGTGGCCAGCTCGATTCCCGCTTTGTTTTCGGAAATGGGAGTGTACTCCTCATAGTACTTGCGAATCATATCAGTCAGGAAAGTACCAGCTTTTGAAACGCCTCCTCCGATAACAAACACCTCCGGATCGACCGTCATGGACACAATTGCAAGCGCCCAGCCCAGATAATAGGAAACCGTCTCCATGACCTCCATTGCCAGCTTGTCTCCCGCTTTTGCACAATCCAGCACGTTTTTTGCTGAGACTCTGTCTCCGAATTTACGCATCGCAGAATCTTCACCGCTCTGCTTCATCATTCGTCTCGCTTCTCTCGCAATGCCGGTCGCGGATGCGATCTGCTCCACACAGCCATATCCCTTACAGTTGCACTGTTCCTTCTCACCCTCGCGGATACGCATATGTCCAATCTCTCCACCCAGGCCATGTCTGCCGGGGATGATCTTTTCATCAATGATAACGCCGCCGCCGACACCCGTTCCCAGTGTCACCATGACAATATCATGATATCCTTTACCACCGCCCTGCCACATCTCACCGAGCGCCGCCACGTTGGCGTCATTGCCCGTCTTTACCGTCATACCGTCCAGCAGTCCGCTTAAGATTTCCTGCGGATTCATCTCACGCCATCCCAGGTTAACGCAGACCTCCACAAAGCCGTTCGGAAGAACCGGGCCGGGGATTCCGAGTCCGGCTCCCGCCACCTCGTTCAGACTGATGTTCTGCTCATTCAAAACCTTCCTGATTGACGCTGCAACATCCGGAAGGATGTATTTACCGTTCTCTTCTTTTCTGGTCGGCACTTCCCACTTTTTGACCAGCGTTCCGTCCAGCTCGAACATTCCAACCTTAACCGTAGTTCCGCCAACATCTATTCCTATACACTTTTTACCCATGCTCCGGCCTCCCGCAATTTTTCTAAATCAGTTTTATTATAAAAGATGCGTTTGCAGATTGCAAGGTGGTTTAGTTGAGGTTGGGAGGACGCGGACGGGGACAGATACTGTTCACACCATGCCAAAAAGCGGCATGATGTAAACAATAACACGCTTCGCGATGCACAGAAACTGCATAAAACGCAGTTTCGCGCCGTGTAACTCGGGATTTTCGCGCAGAAAACGCTCGAAAACACCTCGCGGGACATAACCGTCTGAACAGTAACCAGGGACAGATACACCTGGCGGAGTCTTTCGGCCCGGCAGCGTCCTCACCCGATTAATTAATCTGAATCCCTTTTACAGCCGCCACAACGTTCTCCACCGTAAATCCAAACTTCTCAAACAACTGCGGCGCCGGACCGCTTGCTCCGAAGCCGTCCATGGTCACCGTCTTTCCGTCCAGTCCGGTGTACCGTTCCCAGCCAAAGCCGCTTAATGCCTCCACCGCAACTCTGCGTCTCACTGATTTAGGAAGGACAGACTCTTTATACTCGGCTGACTGCTCTTCAAATAAGTCTGTACACGGCATGGATACTACACGGACATTCATCCCCTCTGCCGCCAGCGCTTTCTTGGCCTTTACTGCCAGAGCTACCTCAGATCCTGTTGCAATCAGGATTGTGTCAGGCGTTCCGTCACAGTCGTCTATGATGTAGCCTCCCTTTAAGGCCTCCCTGCTGCTTCCCGCCATTGGTTCCAGATTCTGCCTGGTCAGGACGAGAGCCGTCGGTGTATGCTCTGAGGTTACGGCGCTGTACCAGGCCGCCTGTGTCTCAGTCGCATCACATGGCCGGAATACATGGAAGTTGGGCATTGCTCTGAGCGCCGCCATCTGTTCTACCGGCTCATGGGTCGGGCCGTCTTCTCCCACACCGATGCTGTCATGTGTGAATACGTAAGTAAGCGGTGTCCCCATCAGTGCGGAAAGACGGGCCATCGGCTTACAGTAATCACTAAACACAAAGAATGTGGACACATATGCCCTGAGTCCCCCATGGAGCATGATGCCGTTGCCGATTGCAGCCATGGCAAGCTCCCTGACGCCAAAGTGCAGATTGCGGCCGCTTCTATCTTCTTTCGAAAAATCACCTGCGCCCGACATCGCCGTCTTATTAGACGGAGCCAGGTCAGCCGACCCTCCGAACAAATTCGGCATGACATCCTTCAGATAGTTAATGACAGAGCCGGAAATAGAACGCGTTGCCTCTGCTTTTTCCTGCCTTTTCCAGAACTGCCCGTCTTGATCCAGCACTTCTGCGGCATGAACGTCATAATACCGGTTCCAGAGTTCTTCCATCTCGGGATATTCTTCACAGTATGCGGCAAACATCACGTTCCAGGCCGCTTCTGTCTCTGCTTTCTCCTCCGCGATGGCAGCAAAATGTTTATATACCTCATCCGGCACATAGAAAGGTTCCTCGTATGGCCATTCCAGAGTTTCCCGGAGCGCTTTTACATTCTCCGCGCCAAGCGGCTCTCCGTGCGCGCTGGCTTTGCCCTGTTTCGCCGGACAGCCGTATCCAATCTGCGTCTTAATCGTGATAAATGACGGACGGGCCGTATCTCTTTTGGCCGCCTCAATCGCCATGCCGATGGCTCCGGTATCATTGCCGTTCTCCACCGTAATTGTCTGGAAACCAAAAGCGCGCATACGCTCTTCCACATTCTCGCAAAAAGCAATATCCGTACTGCCTTCTATTGAGATTCGATTTGAATCATAGAGTACGATCAGCTTTGAAAGTCCCAGCGTTCCAGCCAGTGAAAATGCCTCGGAGGAAATACCTTCCATCATGCAGCCGTCTCCGCCCAGTACATAGGTAAAATGATCTACTACCGGATAATCGTCTTTATTAAATACAGATTCCAGATGCGCTTCCGCCATTGCCATTCCGACTGCCATCGCCATTCCGGCTCCCAACGGCCCGGTTGTCGCCTCAACGCCCACCGTATGCCCGAACTCTGGATGGCCCGGTGTCCTGGACCCCAGCTGCCTGAAGTTCATCAGATCTTCTTTAGACAGTCCGCCGTATCCGAATAAATGAAGGAGGGAATACAGCAGCATGGAGCCGTGTCCTCCCGACAACACAAAACGGTCCCTGTTAGCCCAGCCTGGATTGGCCGGATTATGATTCATCTGATTGGCCCAAACCTCGTAACCGATGGCTGCACAGCCGAGCGGCAGTCCCGGATGGCCTGAATTTGCCTTCTGAATGGCGTCTGCGGACAAAATTCTGATTGAATTAATGGAAAGATTGTCAATCTGGTTCATTTGTAATTCCTCCTGACTTCTATTTCAACGTGATCTCGCGGATCCTGTCTCCGCCTGTAATGATTAAGGTATTGAACCGTGATCCCCTGGTAATTTTGGATACCGTGAAATCAAACTCGCCGGAGAAGCGTTCTCTTCCCGACATGTCATAGACTTTGCACGAATTATCATTATACAAAAATACAAAATCACCGTCAATATCAAGGTTCTGATACAGATAGGTAAATTCCCTGCTGAAAGCAAGTGTTCCATTCGACTTATACACATCCAGCCTGTTGTCGTATTCACCTGACGGGGCGTTTACGACAATTGCCACATGGCTGTCGGAATAGGCGACGCTTTGGATCTCCTCTTCCACCGGCACCTGCTTAACCAGTTCCGGGGAAGTCACATTCACCAGAGAGAAAAACGCCAATTGGTTGTCCGTCACCGCACATGCGTGATCTTCGTCGAAAAACCGCACCCTGGGACACAAGCTTTCCCCAAATTCTTCAAAGCCTCCCACGAGACGATCCGGATAGCTCTTTCCAAATTCGGAAAAGTTATAAAATACGATTCTGTTCTTTAAAGTGCTGTCCTGGATATATACGTCCGACAGCATAACCTGTGTGCCTTCCGGCGACAGTGATACATCCATCAGGTATCCGTTCTTCGACATGACCGTCTTGATGCTCCAGTCCAGCATGCTTCCGTCCTTCTTAAAAAACGTGATATAGGTCGATGTACTGTCCTCCACCAGGGCGGCCGCCACCCCGTAAGCAGACACACTGACCCGCAGAATCGGAAGCAGCGTTGTCGCTTCCCCCTGCAATCCTGTAATATCACAGATATAAAGGGAATTGCCCTGCTGATCTCCTATAACTGCAAAATTGCCATTCACATAACATACCGGTGACTTCATCTGGTAGCTTAACGACCACACAGCATTACCCGACTTGTCAATATAAGATGCCCCGTCCTTACTGTATTTGAGCAGATTTTCACCAAATTTCATATACCCGGTAAAACTGCTTTCACTGGCAGGAATCTCCTTCTCCCAGGCAACCGTATATTCCATATACTGGTGTCCCCGGACATAGCGTACCGCCAGAAATACGAGTATTGCCGCCAGCATAATCAGGATAAGGATCAGCCGCAGCCTCTTAAGCCGTGTCTTGCGTTCGGCTTTACGGACAATTTCTTCCTCATTGTCTTCCTGATGTTTCCCGGGCCTTCCGCCCGGAGCGGAGCCCGGCTCGACGATACGGCGTTTTAACTGCCTCTTTTTTTGTTCTCGTTCCATCGAGTTCATATTACTCATCGTTTATCTCCTGTAACCACAATGGTTGCTAACAATTATACACTATTTTCAGGAGATACGCATTAAAATTCTTTCTTAATACACTTTGCCGAGTTAGATTTCGTTACTGTTCACACGGTTATGTCCCGCGAGGTGTTTTCGTGCGTTTTCTGTGCGAAAATCCCGAGTTACACGGCGCGAAACTGCGTTTTATGCAGTTTCTGTGCATCGCGAAGCGTGTTATTGTTTACATCATGCCGCTTTTTGGCATGGTGTGAACAGTAACTGGATTTCGTGTTACTGTCACACACCTATTCTCCTTCCAGAGCAGGAAGCACCAGCTCCTGGCCCGCTATGATTTTATTAACATCATCCAGGTTATTCAGGGCGCAGATGTCCTCGAGATAATTCAGGTTATTGTAGAGTTTGAAGCAGATTCCGTAGAGTGTTTCACCGTCCCCGATAATATAGGTCTTACCCGGTTTCATATTTGTCACCGGATAGTCCTTGATTGCCGTTGAATTGCCTCCGCTTCCGTTCTGCCCGCTCTCCTCCGATCCTGTGCCGCCGCTCTGGGACGAAGCGCTTCCTCCGCCGTTTTCCGGCTTTGCTCCGGAAGCCTGTCCGTCTGTCTTGGCCTGTCCATCCGTCTGGGCTTTTCCGCCCGTCTGGGCCTGTCCATCCGTCTGGGCTTGTCCGCCCGTCTGAGCCTGTCCGTCTGTCTGAGCGCCTGTCAAATCGGCAGCGCCGTTCTGCCCATCTGCCTGGGTCTGTCCTTCCGCCTGCGCCCGGCTCTGCGCTGATGCCGGTTCCTGGCCCGCGGTTTCCCGTGACTCTGACTCCGGCTGCATCTCTCCTGCCGTTTCACTTCCCGGAATCGCCGTCTTTTCCACAGACTCACCACTGTTCAGGATAGACTGCCCTGTTTTTGCTTCCTCCGCCGACTTTTCCGTCGGATACACTTTCCCTTTAATCTGCTCTACCACCAGATTATCATCGTCTTCCCTGCCGATATAATTCTCCAGGCCCTTAACGCCGCTTGGCAGCACGGAAACCAGAACCGTCTCCATTTCACGCATTTTCTGGTAGTTGTTAAACATGACAACACCGCCGGCAAGCACCGCTACCGACAGTACACTGCAAAGCATCCCCAGCGTTTTTATCGTGCCACGGCGGGACGCGGCCTCTATTTTCCGGCCTTCCATCCTCTGGCGGAAGTCGCGGATCACCCTGTCGCCTCCGCCTGTTTCCACGCGTCTTACGTCTTTGCGGAGAATCATATAGTCCTGCATCATCTGGTTGCGCTCGTAATAGACACTGTATCCCTTCAGACGGTAAAAACCGTCGTCGGAGGTTATGTACGCGGCCTCTTCACCGTCGATTCCGCTGTTTAAGTACATCAATTGATTCTTTCCGCCAAAATACTGGGTATGCTGCTTCCAATAATTAAGAGGACTCAAAATACAGCCGGGCGCTCCGCAAATAAACCACCCCTGTACGGTCCTCTTTGGAAAAGTTTCTTCTATGCTTTGGTATGCTTTCTTCCAGGCGGCTTCGGAAAAAATAACCTTTTCCCCTGCTGCCGTCACATCTTCCATCTCAAGCGCCCCGTCAATAAAAATGTAAGGCACTCCTTCGTAAGTTTCCGTGCTGCCGAGTAAAATTCCAACTCTCAGATCTTGTCCGCCCGTTGGATACAGACGTTTCAGATATGTATTTACATAATCTTCCACGTACAGCTTGACCACATCATCCCTGTCACCGATCTGCCTGATATTTTTCGGCAGTCTGGGGAATGGATTGTATAATTCTCCCATAGACTCACCCCGCTATCGTTTTATTAAATCTAAGCGATCATAGCACAGGTTCTATGAGAAACTTGTCAAACAAAGGCTGTGTTATCCCAGAACTTTTCGACAAGACTGATGCTTCTGCTGATGCAGTCCGCCATCTGCATGACTACGGACAGCCTGACGCTTTGCAGCATAAGGGGATCGTAATTGCCGCAGCTTCCCACAATTCCGGTAATGAATATATCCCCCACCGAACGCAGCTCCTTGCTCACGCCAAGTCCCGGTTTCAGCGCCCCTTTTCCAAGCGTTACATATCCCACATGCTCCCGGTTTCCCACCGAGGCGTCTACCGCAACAATCAGATCATCCTGATAGCATGTTCTCAGAACAGCCATGTAATTCTCCAGGTTCATCGCGTGTACCGGACGTTCCAGCGTTCCGAAAACCGTCGCCTTTGATATTTTCATTTGATTTAATTTATATCCGATGAGAGGCCCCAGACTGTCTCCCGTGGAGCGGTCGGTTCCAATGCACAGGAATACGATTCCCCGCTTGTTCTTCCGCTCCTTCTCCTCCTGGATCATTTCAAACAGTTGGCCGGCAAATTCCTCCGGAATAAAATTACGGGAAGCATTATAGTAATAAATTTCCTGATCATTCCGAATCGTCTTCCATTCCCAAATTTTCATAATCTACCGCCTGTCTTATTAGTTAATTCTATTATAAACAGGCAATGTAAAAAATATGCAGGGGATATTCTCCCCCGCATATTACTTTCTCGACATATTTCTATTCTTATATACTTCTATCGCTTCACTGATATTGCCGGCTTCCCCTGATTCCAGGATCCGCCTAAGCTCCTCCAGCCTTTCCGCCGTCAGGAATTCCTTGCCGACATAGCTTTCATAGGTGTCCGTGATAAAAATCTTCTTTTCTTTAACAATGGTCTCCGTATATCTGAGGCGGCTGCCCGCATCCTCATAAGCAGCCTGAAGACTTTCGATCTTCGCTTTGCTGTTCCCGGTGATCTCATCGGCAATGATCATTTTCGTCACATTTTCAAAGGTATTGAGCGCCTCTTTCTTCTTGCGGATTGTCTGGGCCATCTCCTGCTCAAGCTGTGCGATCTCATCATCAAATTTCTCCAGATTATAAATTGCCTCGTTCCGGTCCCTCTTAATAGAAGCCGTGATAACACGGATTTTTTTATTATTGGAGTTAATCAGACTGCGGATGGAACGTCCTTCCTGCAGCGCACTCTGATGACGGCCTTTTGTGGCATTTCCGACAACCGTATAAATCCCGCCGAAGACAAATATCGCGGCCACATAAATGAGGACCAGATACAGAGTCTTTTTGTCGGGAAGCATGGAATATACTCCATACGGAACCAGGAGAAAACAGACTGCGAATGTCAGAAGGAAGGTAATAATCTCCCTGAACCCCCTGGGAAAATAGAGGGCGTAATAAAATCCGCTCTGACAAAAGGAGGGCACCCTCTGAGACTGGAACAGTGTCTTCATCCTGACTCTCAGCTCCCTGTTATGCTCATGGAGCTCCACCGTCTCTTCCTTTATGCGGTCCTTCATTCCCTGGTTTTTTGCCTTCTCCCTGCGCGCCCTGATTTTCTTCAGCTTTTCCTGGAGTTTTCCTATCTCCGAGTCATAACTGCTCTCCATCTCTTCGCGACGTTTCTTCACAGTCATGCTGATGGCATCCTGAACTGCTTTCTGCTCCGCCTCCAGAGATTTTTCCAGCCGCAGCTCCTCCATCCTGAGCTGTTCTTCTTTCTTCGTGATATCAGAAAGCTCCGTCACCGCCTCTTTTGCATCTTCCAGAAATGACTTAAAGTCTGTTATCGTCTGTGCCATAACTACCTCCCGGATAGTTCGTTAATTGTCTATTTTGTATAATTATCAAAATAGCCCTGAATCAGAACTATCGGCGTACCCTTGTCGCCGCTTCCCGATGTCAGGTCGCAGAGAGAACCGATGAGATCCGTAAGCCTTCTCGGCGTAGTTCCCTGGGAAACCATATTTCCTGTCAGATTTTCCGCCTTCTCATCCTTTTCCCTGATATAATCTGAAATAGCGCTCTTCAGCTCTTCGCCGGATAAATCGGCAAAATCGTTGTCCGCCAGATATTTTAACTTCACTTCATTCGGCGTTCCCTCAAGCCCGTCTGTATAAGCCGGGGACACTACCGGATCCGCCAGTTCCCAGATCTTTCCTACCGGATCTTTGAATGCGCCGTCTCCATAAACCATGACTTCTATATGTTTACCAGTGCTATCCATCAGCTTTTTCTGTACATTGCGTACAAACTCGCCGCAGTTAATCGGAAAAAGCTTCACGGACTCTTCCGTCGCCTTGTTGGAACCGAGAAGGCCGTAGCTGTCATTGTAACCGCTTCCATCCACACTCTTTGTCAGGATCTCATCCAGGGAGATAACCTTTTCGGCCCCTGAGTTTAACAGCAGCTTTTTCGTTCTGGCCCTTGTATGGATATCACAGTTTAACACAGTCTTTGTATAATCAAGAATCGCTTTCGGATTGTTGGCAAAGATGATGCTCACCTCTGCTCCGGCATCCTCAATCAGTTTCTTATAGTATTCCACATAATCCACACCGGTAAACTGGTGTTTTCTGTAGCCGAACAGTTCGCGGTACCTTTCCTCTGTCAGCACATCGCTCCAGGGATTTACTCCGCTCTCGTCAAGCTGTTCCGGGGTAATCAGATGGTTTCCCACTTCATCAGACGGATAGCTGAGCATCAGAACCACCTTTTTGCAGCCCATAGCGATTCCTTTTAAGCAAATGGAAAAACGGTTTCTGCTGAGAATCGGGAAAATAATGCCTACCGTATCATCTCCCACTCTGTCATGCACATCTTTGGCAATCTGCTCTATAGTTGCGTAGTTGCCCTGCGCCCTGGCCACAACGGCCTCAGTCACAGCCACTACATCTTTATCGCGAAGCTCAAAGCCCTCACTCTCTGCTGCTTTCAGTACAGAATCGGCCACAATCTGAACCAGATCGTCACCCTGCCTGATAATCGGGGCGCGAACGCCTCTGGAAACCGTACCAATCAGTCTTTCCATCTTCCATTCCTCCATACGTATAATGTTTGCAGCCATCCGGTAATCCCGGAGAAACACTGTTTTCCGAACAACTGCCTTTCATCTTATTTTCAGCTCCCCTTACGGGGATTTTCACAAGAATAACTGTACCATATTTTATAAGGGTTGTCACGTCCTTTGTTAGCATTATATCATCCCGTCCGCACGGAGCGGCGGGATTAAAACGCAGTGTAACAGTTCAGCCTGAATCTCATGTTGTTGGAGATTTAGTTAAGCAGGTGAGGACGCCGCCGATACGGCCAGCGGACGGGGTGGTGAGGTGTGTATATGAGTCTTTCGTCCTGGGGGTTTGGCATCGCTGGATGGAGAAGGAGATACTGTGGTTTTGTTTTCGCAGGGCGGAGCCGGAGAGAATGATATCCGGCTGGACTGCTTCTTCGAGGGATAGCTCTAAGACAGAGGAAGG